>Ga0315289_10002099_pt1 | contig 30837 bp, 19 predicted proteins | sample YL17G11_40_MG_FD_203452 | JGI IMG/M metagenome (GOLD analysis project Ga0315289, IMG submission 203452) | Sediment microbial communities from Yellowstone Lake, YNP, Wyoming, USA - YL17G11_40 | ecosystem: Environmental > Aquatic > Freshwater > Lake > Sediment | place: USA: Wyoming | collected... | reverse complement strand
CTAGAATTACTGCGATTGCTGAGAGTATGGAGGCAGCGTACAGTGTCGTTGTTGCGGTTGATTGCGTATCGCTGAGCGTTGTTTTGACTTCTCCTAAAGCTGTTGAAATTGTCACAGTGTTTCCTTTAACCTCGGTTATTGTAGCGTTTATCGCGTCCAGCCTCGTTGTTAGAGTACCAAGCGACGTGTCTATCTTTGCCAAGATTTCGCCTTTGCCGCTTGTGATCAAGCCGGTTACTGTAGCGTTTATCGCTGTTAGGTTTAGCTTTATGTTTGTTATGCCATTTGATACTGTTGCAACTCCGTTTTGGATTTCTGTTATCTGTGCTATTGAACCGTTCCACGCGGTCAATGTTGGGCTGATGGTGAATTTCGCCATGGCTGCACCGTTAGCTCCGTAGTATTCTGCTTTGACAAGCAAAGTGTATTCGCCTGGCGAGGCATTTGCTGGTATGTAGTATGGTATTCTGTAGAACCCTGTATCCACATATCCGATGGCACTGCTCAGGTCGTTGATCAATGTTCCGTTGAAGTAAAGTTTTGCTTCGAGGCTCGTTGCGTTTATTGGTTTGCCCGAGTCTGTTGTGAGTATGGTGAATTCTGCTGTCTCTCCCTTGAAACGCAATGATCCAACTTCTGCGGTTACGCCAAGAGGCATGTAGGACTCAACCGTCACGGTTTCAACACCCGTTGCTTCAGTACCATCCATGATGCAGGTTAAGGCAACGTTGTATTTTCCACCAGATGGGAATGCGTGAGCAATGGTCGGTGATGTCGTGTTCTTTGTTATTCCGTCTCCGAAGTCCCAGCTGTACGTGAGGGGAACGTGGTTCTCTGGTTCGGCCACCTTGAATAGCGTGACTTCGCCGGCTGATGGTTCGATTGGTTCGTAAGTGAACGTTGGGGGCTGGATCTCATACAAGCCGTTTGTCAGTGTGTGTGGAATGGCTCCTACAGTTTCATTCGCGTCTTTAACTAGTAATGTATCGTTCAGTACTAGGTCTGATGTGATTGATGGTTGATGCCAACTGGGCTGGTATATGGTTTTGAACGTTATCGTTGCCAACGTTCCGTTCCCATGCGGGTAGTTTGTCCATACTCCCCCGTTTGGAGTTGGAGTTGGAAGCAGAACGATTCCCACGAGGACATTGGGGCCATAGAACAAATCATCCTCAGTATAGTTGAAAAACGCGGTGTAGGGCGGTGTTGCTGTGTTATTGAATTGTCGCAGAAAAGAACCCTCTGTCACTTTTACTGCTTCGAGCAGAGTGCTGTTGTATTTTACCCTGAACTGAGCAACTATTAGTTTCCAGTCTACGTCAAGGTTCTCGATGTTTACGGCTACGTTGAACATTTCGCCCAGTAGAGTTGCTCGGTAATCGCTTGGTTGTATGCTTATGTTGGGTAGTGGAATTGGTTTAGCGTAGTACGTTGCGCTTGTTGCTACGTGCGGAATCTCGGTCACGTTCTGTTCGTTGGGAATGTCGCCGACTAGCAACGTGTCTGTTAGGTTTAAGAGGCATGTTGCTGGGGGTGATGGGTCTATGGGTCGGTATATGGTTTTGAACGTTATCGTTGCCAACGTTCCGTTCCCATGCGGGTAGTTTGTCCATACTCCCCCGTTTGGAGTTGGAGTTGGAAGCAGAACGATTCCCACGAGGACATTGGGGCCATAGAACAAATCATCCTCAGTATAGTTGAAAAACGCGGTGTAGGGCGGTGTTGCTGTGTTATTGAATTGTCGCAGAAAAGAACCCTCTGTCACTTTTACTGCTTCGAGCAGAGTGCTGTTGTATTTTACCCTGAACTGAGCAACTATTAGTCTTTGTGACGATTCGAGATTGCGGATGTTTACTGCAACGTTGAAGGTTTCATCCAACCACTCAGATGTGTGGGATGCTGGGTCGAGGAATACTTCTGTGGTTGCTTGGGCTTGTGCTCTAGGAGTCGTTAAGTATGATGCAGCTAAGTGGAAAATGACTAGTTGTATTGCTATTATGATCGCTAGGCTTCTTTTCAATCTGTACACCCTAGAAGTCAGTTATAGAACTTTGTTCCATATATTAGTTTTTTTAAGGAAGAATCTTTATCTAGGATACAGATTAGAAATGAACATTTGTCAATTGCAGTACGGATGTCGAGCATTCCTTATCAAACGTGGAGTGCCCGTAATGGCGCAAGGGGGTCATTGAATGTTTGTGCCAGAGAACTCCTTGTTTTCCCTAGTGGGTAGATTTCCTAACCTCTGGCTTATAGAATAATGAAAGCTTTAAAAAAAAAGAAGGCTGTTGACTGCGCTCGTGTTACTTTGGCTCTTTTTTAGGGATTTTCTTGCTCATGACTATGGCGAGTAGTGTCAAAGCTAGGAAGATTGGTAGAATTAGCATGTATTCGAATTCGGGTATTATAGTGTAGCTGCCATTTCCTAGAGTCGATAATGCTATTTTGGCTAGGTCTGGATCTTTTACCCACGTGGTGGCACTGTATTTTGTGCTTATGTCAAAATTGCTCGTCAGGTTCCCGGCTGTTGGAACGACGAGAACCTGAAACTCTGCCCAGATGAGTGATCCGCTGTGTGGACCTGTAACATTGTCGCTGCCCAAGCATGATTCCGAGGCCAGTATGCTTCCGTTTCCTAGGAAGCTCGTGTCAATCACTGGTGGCGGCGCACTGGTTGAGTGGCCCAGCATGTACATGCTCGTCGATACCGACGTGAAGGCTGCGCGAGCGCATTTGAGCTGAGTACGATTGTAGAGCATGCCGATTTGATACGCGAAGATGTCTTCAGTCATGTTAAGCCAGACGGTCACGTTAAACTTGGTCCCGACAGAAGCGTTAGAAGGGCCAAAAGCCACAGACGAAGGCTCAACCCACATGGCGTCGGCTGAATGGGGTTCATTTGAAGCCTCCGCATGTGCTGGAGCCGCCATCATCGTTAGTAGTAGGATGGACAATAAGCTAGCAATGCCTATAAGAGCGATGGTTGTCAGTTTCGTCTTCAAATTATCACCGAGCTTTGTATACTGCCTGATTTGCATTTAAGTTTTTCCATGGAAGAAAAAAGGGATAGTTATGGAGGGCAGGATTTTCCAAAGTTTCTGCTTGCAATAACCAGGTCTGAGCCGTCAACGACGTCGTCGCCGTTTAAATCTGCCTCAGGGTTCCATCTTGGATGTGGCGGAGAGCCTGGATACAAGTAGTCTGGACCGTAGGATCCGAAGGCTCTTGCGATTATGGCGAGGTCTGCGCCGTCAACCACGCAGTCTCCGTTCACGTCGCCGACGAGTCTGACTGTTACTAAGCCATCAACGTAGACGTTGTTGGTCGTGTTGTACTCATGTGGCACCATGCTTGCTTCGCCTCTTAACGTGTAGTTGTGGCATTGTTGGGCAGAGGTCGTGTTCCAAATAAACGTTATAGTAATCTGAGCGTTTGAGGCCAAGTTTGCGACGGGGAACGTTCCTACCATGCCATTGTCCGCATAGGCTGTGACATTAAAGCTTTCGCTCACGTTTCCAAGGTTCGCTGCGGTTACGTTGATCTTCAGTGGGCTACCATAATAGACCCAGCTTTTTGCTGGTGTAACGCTAGTTATAGCTACATCATGTATTACTGTCACTACTTGTACTATGCCGTCAACGTAGACATTGTTTGTGGTGTTGTACTCGTATGGTACGATGGATGCTACGCCTGTTATTGTATAGTTTCCTTCAGGCACTCCTGTCGTGTTCCATGTGATGGTTGTTGTTGTCTCGGCGTTCGATGCCAGATTGACAATCGGGAGGGTTCCGATCAGTGAATTGTTGTAGTAGGCGCTGACCGCAAAAGTTTCGCTTACGTTTCCTAGATTCTTAACGGTCACGTTGATGTCATCTGACCATCCTTGGTATATCCAGTTAGTCGATGGCACAACGTTGGTCACTGCAACGTCTCGTATTATGTTGGAGAAGAGCCCATCGAACTCGTCATGAGTTATCGGGTGTCCTCCAGAGTCTAGGAGCTGCGTGTCAGTCAGGTTTAGGGGCGAGATTCCATAGGCCTCAACGTGGAAACGTATTCTGACGATTGGGGCCGGAGGATCTGTGCTGACGGGAGTTGAGTAGTGAAGACTAACCCAGATGAAGCCTGCATTACCGTCTAGCATCACCGTAGCGATTGGAAACTGACCTTGAACTCGGAAAACTTCTATGCCGACCCAACTTATGACAGAGGGAACATATGTGAGGTTGAATGTGCACAGCCCCAGGTCCGTGGCGTTGGCCACTGTGACGTTAATGTAGAAAGTTGAGGATGGTCCCATGGTCAAGTCTATGATTTCAGATGGATCTACGTATATTCTGGTTCCCCCCGGTGGCGGCGTCACTGTAACTGAGGCATTAGCTGAGCTTGCAATAGTTCCATTGTTATCTGTAACAGCTAGATAGACAACGTCGAATTCGCTTGCGGCTGGTGTGAAATCCCAGTTGTTTGAGGTTGCCACCAAGACGGGAGTTCCGTTTAGGACCCATTGGAAAGTGTATGGTACTGTTCCTCCGCTGACGGTTGAAGTGAAGTGTACCGTTTGGCCCACATGTATTGTAGTTGAAAGCGGGCTTATGGATACTGAGAGTGGCGGCGGTGGAGGCGGCGGGCCTGCTGGTCCTACGAACTTGTAGGCCGCGCTGTAGGTTGTTATTGCTATTTTGGCAAGGTCCGGGTCCCGCACCCACGTGAAGGTCGGGTATTTCGTGGTAATGTCAAAATTGCTCGTTAGGTTCCCGGCTGTTGGAACGACGAGAACCTGAAACTCTGCCCAGATGAGTGACCCGTTGTGTGGGCCTGGAATTAAGTCGCTGCCCGTGCATGATTCCGAGGCCAGCACGCTTCCGTTTCCCAGGAAGCTCGTGTCAATCACTGGCGGGCTTCCCGACGCCGTCGTACCGTGTCCCAGCATGTACATGCTCGTCGTTACCGCCGTGAAGGCTGCGCGAGCGCATTTGAGCTGAGTACGATTGTAGAGCATGGCGATTTGATATACGAAGACGTTTTCAGTCATGTTAAGCCAGACAGTCACGTTAAACTTGGCCCCAACAGAAGCGTTAGAAGCGTCAAAAGTCACAGACGAAGGCTCAACCCACATGGCATCCGCATTATGCGGTTCTGGCGGAACGCCTGCTACTGCTATAAAAGTCATGAAGTTTAAGAGCAGAATTATCGTCAGGAATGCTATTCCCAGGGTTTTTGTTTTCATTTCCTTTCTCCTCTTGATACAGTCTAAACATGGTAGGTAATAGCTTTAAGTGTTTTGGAATAATATTCTAGGTTTTAGAAAAAGACGGTCTTTGTGGTTGTTCTTGGACTGCAGTGTTCATTCTAGGCGTTACGGGTCTTCTCCAAAGTGTCTTGCGACCGGGGCTAAATCTGAGCCGTCGATTACGCCGTCTCCGCTGACGTCTGCGATCGAGTTCCACCTTGATGGGGGTGGCTGTGCCGCCCACGATCCGAAGGACCATGCGACTATTGCTAAATCTGAGCCGTCGATTACGCCGTCTTTGTTCACATCGTATTTTTTGATCGTGGCGTTCTGGACCTGTATCGTGGCTGATGTTGACGCAGTTCGGTTTACGGAGTCTAGAACTGTCAACGTGACTGTGTAGTTTAGCGGTTGGGTGAAGCTGTGGGTTGTTTGCGGAGTCGAAACATTGAAGACGCCTGTTCCATCTGAGAAGTTCCACATGTAGCTTACGAGTGTGCTGTAGTCGCCTGGCATAGAGTTTGACGCGTCAAAGGTTGCGGTTTCATTTATCACAGGGGTTAGAGGGACCCAAGTGAAGTTTGCCGTAGGGCCGTATCCTAGGCCTATGGTTATTGGTTTTGATGTTGTGCACCACAGTCCTTCATTGTTTGTTACGTTCAGCGTTACTATGTACTGTATTGCTTGTGTGAAACTGTGGCTGGTTGTTGGGTTTGCCGGGTTGCCTGTTTTGATAACGTGTGGGGTTCCGTCGCCGAAGTCCCATTCGTACTTCGTTATCACGTCGTTGTAGCCTTCTGGTGTTGATGATGACGCGTCGAAGTCTACGTCTCTGTTGATAGTCGGGCTTGATGGTGAGTAGACGAATGATGCTTGTGGTGGAATGCCGTTGGTGTTTTGTACATTGAAGGTCGTTGTTGCCGAGGATATTGTGGATGGGCTTGATTGGCCTAGCACGTAGACTGAGTATGTCCCTGGTCTGGGGTCGGGAGGAAGCCTAATCGGGTCCGCATAGACGCCTGGCGTAGTTTGTGGTGGAGGTGGAGGGGGCTGTGTTATTCCGAATAGTCCACTTTGCGTTCTGCTTATGCAGTAGTAGAATGCTCTTTCGGGACAATAGACGATTCCTCCGCTCTTGGGTTCGTTGCTGTAGACGCAGCCTATTATTAAGGCTCGGCCTGAGCATGCCCACTTGGGTATTTGCAGCATAAACTTCTGCGAAACCGATTGCAGGGGGTCCATGCTGCTTGTCCAGAAGTTTGTCCCTACGGAAACCATGTTTGCATCATACACCGTGGCTGTAGCAAATATCATCAATGTAGAGCTTTGCGTGTTGTATACGGTCATGCCAACCTGCATCTGCGATCCCGTTTTGATCGTGTCTATTGGCTGGCTGCTCATGTCCTGAAGGTAAATGCTGGCAATGTTCACCAGCCAAGGCCCAGTAGGGTTTCCAATTTGAAGAGTCCTGAAAAAGTAAGGTCCATAAGGAGACGGACTATTCACTTCCACCGCTACTACGAAGTCGGTTGCTGGCGACCCGCCAACCGTAACGTTTCCGCTCACAGTTGCTTTCTGGCGCAGCGTGTAGCTCTGCTGATCTGTTCTTGCAGTTATAGTTAGCCCAGGGAAACCTTGTGTGACTAATTTTGACGGATTCGCTAATCCAAACAAAACAATTGCAAGTATTGGTAACACCAGGAGCAAAGTATAAACATTCTCTTTGTATTTCATTCTATCTTTTCTCCTTGTCGATGGCATTATGAGGAAAATGGCTAATAAACGTTCTGGAATATTATTCTAGGTCATTTCGAAATAGAGTAGGACCTAGCCTTAACCATAAAAAACAAAAAAAAGGGTGGAATTTTTGTTGCGTTTAGTACGGATATATGTTGATTTGTGGGTTTGGCGTGAATTCTGGTGCTAGGGGTTCGCCGCCGATTGTTGGGTCTTTGTCGTAGACAGACACGTGCACGTAGCCGTTGCCTGCGTATGCCCATTTCGGTATGTAAATCGTCACGAAGAAGCTGCCTGTCTTCCATGTGCAGAACGTGGCTCCTCCGACTGTAGTGTTGTAGAGTGCCATACCGAATGGTACGCCTAGCTCGTCTGTGATCACTATTGCGAACAGTGCTGGATAGTATTCAACTGAGTGTGTCTGGTATTCGACGGTTACTTTGACGTACTGGCTGTGGTAGTAGCTGTATGAGTCGGTTGTTACGCTTGTTATGTAGACTAGGCGTTCGTAGTAGAATATCATCGTGTCCATGACTACTTGGTCCGCTATGGTGACTGTTGAGGTTATCTTCCATATGCCTGTGATACTGTCTGGGCTGTCGCATGGCCATGGCATTCTGTAGGCGTAGCTCGCGACACCGTTTGAGTCTGTGGTGGCCGTGAACTTCGCCCATATCTGGTAGGTTTGCGATGGCACGAGTGTGCCGTTCGGAAGCTTCGTGAATGGACCTTCGATCTCGAAGCCAACGTCCTTGGATTGCACTGGCCAGTAGTTATATGTCACGTTTGCGTGGAGGTATACCCATGATTGTGGGAACACTATGTCCATCCAGTGGTTTGGTCCCTGTCCACCGTATGGTGCAGGGAACTGTAGGTATGGCGAGCCGACTAGTACTCCGTATCCGTCGTTGACTGCTCCACCGTATAGGTCTATTTGGCGGCCTACAAAGTTGAGTGAAGCAATTATGGCTGTGCCGTTTATTCCTGGCAAGCTGGCTATGTATTGTGCGTCTCTGTCGATGAATGTTCTGTCTGAGGGTAGCCAGAACGGAAGTATGTTGAATGCGCTTGTGATGTTCGGCAGACCGAAGCAGTTTTGCTGTAATACTGCGAATTTGAATGTCGCAAATGTTGGGTCAACACCTGTGGTTTCGACTGTGTTCGGGAATACTGTTTGGTCGTACTGGCCGGTTCCGTTTGGAAGCAACAGGTCTAGAAGCATGACGTGAGTGACCGGGAACATTGGGTCTCCGCCTATTTCGTTGTCCGTGTACCAGAATGTTCCGTGCAAGTCCCATGTTGTTTTGGTCATGAATGGGCCTTCTGTGACGCTTACCAGCGAGAACAGTGTGTCGTTGTAGGTTAGTCTGGTCTGGATGGCGACGCAGTGCCAGTTTGTGGTCAGGTTTGCCACTTTGATGGCAATGGTGAATGTGTCGCCGATTGATGGGTCAGGCCCTATTATCGTTGTCGCGGGGGACACGTATAGATATGGTAGCGCTAGCATGATTAATGCGTAGATGTCGACTTCCCCTTGTTGAGGTGCGGCTGTTGCTATGTCCAGCGTGTGATCTTGTACTAGGACATTGCTGAACGTTAGGAGGCTCTTGTCAAAGGTGCCTGCTGGAAGAGGCGGAACTCTCCCTTGTATCATTACGGTGAACTTCGCCGTGGCCACGAGTACCTTGTTTGGCAGAGGCGGCGCTGTCCCAGTAAAGCCAGTCAGAACGAGCGTCAAAGATCCTGGTACAACTGATGAGCTCACAATTGTCCATGCTGGATCGACTGTGACGTTTAGCATTCCGCCCAAGACGTCGATGACGGTCTGGTTCCAGGTCAGCGTGAATGTGACGTTGTTAAGGTACCATGCGGGGTCGATTTGCTTCACGTATATTAGGGCGTTGAATCCTGAGGTCCCGTTTGCCGTCACGCCTATGCCTGGCGCATACTGAGACCATACAAGAGGCCAAGTGTTTGCTGGTGTAACGATGGGCGGGAATGGGCCGAAGCCGTTGTCGTGTTCAATCCCCATGAATGGCTTTGTTGTTGGTGGTGCCCATGCGTATGATATGTCACTATCGTCGGGTGTTATATTTATTTTGGCTAGGCTTGGATCTTTCACCCATGTGGTGGCACTGTATTTTGTGCTTATGTCAAATTTATCAACGTAGGTTTCACCCTTGTTCGGAACTTTCATGATCTGGAATTCTGCCCATATCAAAGTTCCGCTGTGTGGGTTCGTTGCGTTTGCCGGGATGAAGTCGCTGCCCGTGCAGCCTCCTGAGACTAGTATGCTTCCGTTTCCCAGGAAGCTCGTGTCAATCACCGGTGGGTTTCCTGACTCTGTAGTAGCGTGGCCCAAGAAGTACATACTCGTCGTTACTGCCGTGTATCCTGCCTTAGTGCACTTAAGCCAAGTGCGGTTGTACAGGAGTCCTATTTGGTAGGCGAAGACATCAGCAGTCATGTTCAAAGAAACTGTGATGTTGAACTTGTCGCCTGACGTTGCTGTGGTTGTGTCTAACGTATAAGTTCCGTATTCTACCCACATGGCGTTTGCGGCATGCGGCTCGGACGGGGTGAGGATCGGTGGCGACGGAATAACTGCAAATGCCGGCATCACTAGCATTGCTGTCAATAGAACTGCAAGTATAGATAGTTTATTCTTCATGTTTATTTCTCCCTTCTCCTATTTATACGGTTATAACAACGTGTTTTTTGAATATAAGGGTTTTGGAATTATCTTCTATACTAGGTTAAGATGCGTGTTCAGAAGGTCTTCACGTTGAAGCGTAACGCGCGCATGTTTCACTTATAAGAGAAAACACTCTCGTAGCATGTCTTGAACAAAAAAAGGGAAAGTTTAGCGCTTTTCGGGTGTTCTCGCTGCCTTGTTCCTAATCCTCAGGATATGGTGGCCAACCGAACGCCTTTGCCACGAGGGCAAGGTCAGAACCGTCGTTCACATAATCCTGGTTGATGTCTGTCAGTGAACTCCATCTTGTATGGCCTGGATATGATCCGAACGCTTTGGCTGCCGTTGATAAGTCCGTGCCGTCAACTACGAAGTCTGGGGTTTGCAGTTCATTCCTGTATGGGTATGCGGCCAAACCTGGGAATGCGGGTAGACCAGTCGCTGGATTAACTAACTTGCTTACGTCTTCGTACCAGGTGCTTCCTGCTATGTCTGATAGGTGTGTAACTGCGTACCATTCTATGTCGAAATGGAAGCGATTGTTGAGCGGAATTGATATCGGCGGAAGCGGACCAATTTCGGCGTAGAAGTGTACCCAGTACGTATTATCACTAGCTGGTATTGTTGCTATGGTTGCCCCATCCCAAGTAAGAGTCCATGGCCCTTGCATTTCAAGCCACAAGTACTTGTGGTATTCTAGGTGCGTTCCGTTGTAGACCCAGAATGAAATTCCTCCAGGGAAGTCGTCGAAGGATCCCTCAATGTCGAGGTAATGGCCATGTCCTTTTGCGGGTATGATCGTGTCTGGTGTTGGACCATAATATGTGCCGTTCACGTCGACCGTTGAGTAGACGTTTATGGGGCGGTCTGCGAAGAGGTTGTAGAGGGTAGTTTCCAAAGTGTAGACTGTATTAGACTCCTCTGGTGGTAGCTTCTGCTTGTAAGCTAAGCTGGTGGGCGCGACAACTTGAGTGAACACTTCTGCGGGCAGGTACCTGAAGTATCCTTGAGTGCTTGTTACTGCGTGGCTTCCGGCAATGTTCGTTTGAACTACGCTGAATGGCTTGTTGGCGACGAGTAGGACGTGGCTTCCAGAAACGTATTCGCTCAGTCTCCATGCGCCGCTGGTTATCATGTTGGGGTCTGGTGCGAAGTCTGTGGGGTCGCCTGTGACGCATATTGGTTTCCATACGTGCTTGGGCATGATGCGGTTTCCACCTGCCCAGCCTACGACGAAGACGCTTTTGACGTCAAACAGTACTTCGAAGTTGCATGGGTCCAAGATGGTGAAGGACAGGATCTCCTGTACGTTGCTTATCCACCATGGCTTGGCGAGGCCTCTCGATGAAAGTATGTTCTTCATTTCAACGAATGTGAAGTATATGTCGGCTATGGTTACGGGTGTGCCGTCCGTCCAGAAGTAGTCATTTCTGAGCGTGAACACGGCTTTGCTGCAGGTGCCGAGAGTTGGGTTTTCGTAGGTGCTAACGCTGTAGGTGACTGCAGCCCATGGGTCGAAAACGGCTAGGTTGTACGGGTTTCTAACCAAGAGGCTGTCGTATCCGCAGAGGTCGATCACGGTGTTGTCCCACAGCCACTCGGTGTAGATGGGGTTGAGTTGCCTGAGGTCTGGTGTCTTCAAACCGTACCTAATGGTCATGTTACCGCTGCCCCACTCGTAGTCCTCTGGGTGCATGTTCCTGAAGGTATCGCCGCCGTCAGTGCCAAAGCCTGCAACGTTGACGAAGCCATCCCAATACTTGCCTCTGTAAGCGTTCTCTCCGTCGTCGGGGTTTGCAGCGACACCGTTATTGCCTCCCGTGTAGGTTCTCGAAGTAGCTTTGTAGCCCTGGGCTATCCACAGGGGCACACTGAGAACGTTTGTGGCGTAGTCTACTTGGGCTTTGAGGGCCCAAAATACCGCGTCAGCTTGAGTGTTAGCGAACTGGACGCCGTAGCTGTCGATGTTGTAGTCTGGGTTGTTGCAGCCAGCAGTGTTGTAGGAGCTTCCCGGGTGCCAGTAGTAGTCCCAGTTCCACAGTGTGACGAAGTCTGGGTCTACGCTTAGGCTCCAGCCTGCAGTGTAGATGTGCGCGTTCTTGCCTAACATCCACTGGGCTCTCGCGGCAGTGATGGTGATGTGCAGTATATTGACGTGAATCTTAATGCCTGCGCCTTCAAGTGCAAGTCCTAGTTGGGTTCCAGCAAAATCTCTGGCTGGGTCGTCAACCCTGGCGATGAGTTTCAGCGTCAGAGGCGAACCTTTGTATGTTCTCCACCCGTCACCACCGAATGGGAAGACGCCGCTGGCGTTGAGCGCGTTTGACGCTGCAACCGGGTCGTAGAGGTAGCACAAGTCGCTGCGGGCTCCAAGCGGCGTTATGTCCCAGTCTGTGTACTTGCCCCAAGGTGAAATGCCCAATGAGTTTGCACCCAAAACTGTGTAGACCTCAATCGTGGTGATAGGCCCACTATTAGCGCGGTATTGTGGCCTGTTTGAAAGGAAAGCGCATGCCTTCCTCAGGCTGAGTTCAGCCATGGGGTTTCCCACTGGCGCAACCACAGGGTTCGGATAGGCTGGGTTTTGAGGATTGCCTAGGTATGTGTTGTTGTTGTTGTTTAGGTCGAAGAGGCGCATACCGAACTCCGGGCCGTAGGCTTTCACCGTGATCGTGTTGTTCCACGGTGGAGTTGTGTACCTGGTGTAGTGTACGTCGTCCAAGGGCCAGTCGGTGACGTCTATTTTGCCTAGTTGAAGGCCTTGTTCCCATTCTGATTGCGCAGTTGTATAGAGCGGCATCAGCAGCCTGTCCGATCTAGGACCGAAGTATTCAACATTCAAATCGTCAGGTTTAGCAGGATTACCGTAGTTCCAAGCGTTTGCCGGTGTTGAAAGAAGCATAGAAAGCATCGCTATGGTGATAATTACAGCAATTAATCTAGTTTTCATTTTCTTTTTCTCCTTTCTCTTTTTGAGCACTACTTAGAGAGCCTAAGCGCATTTAAAAAGTTTATGGAACATTCTTCCACATAGAACCTGCGTCCCCCATCGCTTAAGCGTGGTGAGCGATGGGAAAAACTATTTCGAATAGAGGTGGCAGGCTACGAGATGCCCCTTCTTTGTTTCTTGAAGCGGTGGCTCCTTGTTTCTGCAAATATCTCCTATGTATGACGGACACCTAGTGTGGAACCTGCAGCCAGAGGGCGGGTTGATAGGGCTCGGGATCTCACCTTTGAGCGCAACTTCAATACGCTTCGAGGTGGGGTCTGGGACAGGAACGGCCAATATCAACGCGTTGGTGTAAGGGTGCAAGGGGTCTTTAACCAGCTCGTCAGCATCTGACATTTCCATAATCTTCCCTAGGTACATGACAGCCAGCCTGTCACAGATATGCCGACTCACTGCCAAATCATGGGTTATGTAAAGGAAAGACACGTTATACTTGTTTCTAAGCTCAACCATCAGGTTAAGCACTTCAGCTCGAATGGACACATCCAACATCGAGACAGGCTCGTCGGCGACTATGAACTCGGGGCCTAATATTAAAGCCCTTGCTGTAGCTACCCTCTGCCGCTGTCCTCCACTCAACTCGTGCGGGTACCTGGGAAGAAACTCTTCAGGGGGAATGAGCTCCACATCCTCTAGAACCTTGTGGACCCTCTCCTCCATGTCGGGACCCACAAGGCCCTGGATGATTAAGGGTTCCTCCACAATGCTTCGAATGGTCATTCTAGGATTTATCGATTCATACGGGTCTTGAAAAACTATCTGCATTCTTCGACGATAGGGTTTAAAGCTTCTATCTGAAAGAGATGTTACATCTTTGCCCTCAAAAAGTATCTTGCCGCCGGTCGGTTGGATAAGCTTGAGCAGAAGCCTTCCCGTCGTTGTCTTTCCGCTTCCGCTCTCGCCTGCAAGTCCAAATATCTCTCCTCGATGAAGACTGAAACTTATGCCGTCAACAGCCCGAACAAACAACTGCTTTCCAAGAACAGATTTGAAGAACCCCATTCTGATTGGGAACCATTTCTTCAGGTTCTCTACTTCCATTATTGGAGCACTCATTTCATCATCACCATTTCTTGCCTGCATGAATTGCCATAGCCATGTGGCACGACACAAAATGGTCCTTGTCAAGTTCCGTATATGGGGGGTCTTTCTCCTTGCAGACGTCCTTGGCATATTTGCAGCGTGGATGGAACTTGCAGCCAGTAGGCGGATTCAAAAGATCTGGAGGACTTCCCGGGATAGAGACCATGTGCATTCGTTCTCGGGCACTAATGCTGGGGAAAGCGCCTATGAGTCCTTGAGTGTATGGATGAAGAGGTTCCTTGAAGATGGTGAAAACATCACCATACTCAGCTATCTTGCCACCATACATCACGGCACAGTTTTCGCACAGTTCCGCGATGATTGAAAGATCGTGGGTAATCAGTATCATGCCGAGGTTCAATCTGCTTTTTAGCTCCCTCAAGAGTTTGAGCACTTGTGCAGCCACTATGACGTCTAAAGCCGTAGCAGGTTCATCTGCAATGAGAATGGACGGGTTCGAAGCAAGCGCCATGGCAATCATGGCCCGTTGTCTCATCCCACCGCTGAATTCGTGAGGATAGTGATCGATCCTGGAAGGATCTATGCCTACAAGCTCGAACAGCTTACTGCCTCTTTCATACGCTCCTTTTTTGCTGACTTCAGGTTCATGCAATGTTATTGCTTCGGTGATTTGGTCGCTGACCTTGTAGACAGGATTCAAGGCGTTCATAGCGCCTTGGAAAACTATTGAAATCTCTTTCCACCTGATATTCTCCCGCATCTCTTCTTCTTCAAGCCTAGCTATGTCTAAGCCTTTGTACAGAATCTGGCCTCCAACGATCTTTCCGCCAGACGGCAATATCCGAAGGATTGATATGGCTACCGTGGTTTTTCCGCATCCCGACTCTCCAGCGAGCCCTGTGGCTTTACCTTGCTCTACGTTAAAAGTTACACCGTCCACTGCCTTGACACTCCCACGCAGAGTGGTATAGTAGGTTTTGAGATCCTGAACCTTCAAAAGCTCCATGCTAACCACTTTGTAGCATTAATTCATATCCTACACAACTACAAAAGACGATATTTAACCTTTTGGATGAACCTTTCAGGCCTAGAATCCACAAACTCTATATTTTCCAGGGCGTTCACACTCAAACAAGGGAGTTCACTTGGAATATCGCTGGCAGAACAGAAACCTAAACGTGAAAAATGTCGTTGCCAAGACGGAGCGATTTCTCAGAGACCGAAATTTCATCATCAGCAGAGACGAAGGTGAGAATTCTGTGAAGTTGGCTGGAGTGAGGCGAAGAGAAAAGTACGATGTCAGGCTCGTGGAAATCACGATTTCTTGGTCACCAGAGGAACTCTCCGTCAAGTTCGAAGCGGCCGACCATATGAAGCCAATACTGCAACTCGGTTCACTCATCTCTTTCTGGGGTGGCGGTTCTGTAATCCTGAAAGAGCTTAAGACGGCTGAGCACTATCGCAAAATAGAAAACGAGTTCTGGAGAGAAATAGAGAAGATTGTGTCAGGGTAATCAGCCCTATAGAAGCTTCACTTCCTTAGTCGAAGCTTCGGATTGAGGATCTCATCCAGAGCGAAACCCAGAAGAATGAACGCCATAGCCACGAGCGCAATACAAAGACCCGGCGGAAGTATCCACCACCAGTTATTGGTGGCGCCTGAAGCAAATACTTCACGAAGCATTCTTCCCCATGACATCCTGTTAGGATCGTAAAATCCAAGGAAACTCAAAGCTGCCTCTGTTGTGATCGCTCCAGGAACAGCGGTTGCCAACGACACATAGACAAGCGCCATAACATGAGGCATGATATGTCGGACTACTATATGTCCAGTGCCGGCCCCTGAAGCTTTCGCTGCTTCTACGAATGGTCTCTCCTTCAACGAGAGAACTTGAGACCGCACCATTCTAGCGAAACCGTTCCAGCCCAAGAAACCCAAGAGCACTATCAGATTTTCTATACGCGCACCCAAAACTGCTACAAGCACAATCATAAGAGGCAGACCAGGCAGAACCAGCATCAGATCGTTAAACCGCATGAGTAACTGATCGGCAACTCCCCCCATATAACCCGCAAGTAGACCAACACCCAACCCTATGGATACGCTTACGACCGCAACCAGGATTCCGAGGTAAAGCGATATTCTGGTTCCGTAAATCAATTGTGCGAATAAGTCGCGCCCATACTGATCCGACCCTAATAGACCGAAGCTTGTTCCATACAACCTTAAGGCAAAGTCGTCCAGATTTAGTGTGGTGAAAACGTTTTCATTTGGAAAACTTGTATCCATGAAAGTTATTACCATACCGAATCTGAATCTTCCAGGAGCAGCCTTAAACATATTTAGAAGATCGATCGCCCTTTCGTAGTCTATCAATGGAAACGCGCTATCACGGCTGTATCTGGAGAGGATCCAGTAGTCATTTTTGACTTCTCCTGAAAATGGCCAGCTGATACTGGACTCTAATGACGTGGCATTAACGTAAAAGCCCTGTGGAACTACCGTCCCCACCGGGAAAAGAGTTTTCACTCCATCCATTTCTTGGTCCGCAGGACCAATAAAAACTGTTACCTTAATCGGAACATGAAACCTGATATATCTTCTAAATACTTGCCATTTGCTACCTGAAACACTTGCCAAATTCTCATCAAGCACCATAGCGCCAGGAATACCGTCATGCGTCGAGTCTGCAACATTAAGGTTGAAAACATCGTAGGGATTTGTTATTGTAACCTTCATCAAAACATACAGATCTTTACGTGGGTAGACCTGCAAATGATCGAACAATCTTACTATCTGGGACGTCAGCGCCAATGTCTCATTCGCATCATGATCATAGTTCAGTGGGTTTTGCAGTTCGATGTAGTTTGACCCAACAGCTTGAATCTGATTTGCTTCTTCGGTTTCATTACTTCCTATGGCGACGTAAGCGCCGAAATCCTTAAAGGCCTCGGTTGAGTCAACGTATATTCTGGTTTCTCTAGCGATTGATGCGTTCGTTAGTTGTGTCTTTGTCGTTGTCCAGTTCATGACTTGAACGACGTTGAACTCAGTTTGGTTTGTCAAGCTTCCTTCGCTTGCGGCCCATTGCGTTTGGTTCCAATGGCTGGGCAGACTCTCTGTACCATTCAACCATTCCTTCCAACTTTGGTATCCTAATGATTTCCATGTACTGTTCCTAAAGTACTCAGTAATATCGGTGGACGCCTCTATATACAGACCAGAAGATGAGCTTGTGCCAATGACCAGATTGCCTATGGTTGGTGTGCCTACTTTGCCCGGGCCTGGGATGGCTGCCTTGATCTGGATGACATACCATTGTTCTGAAGGTTTAATTGTCTCGACGTAGGTACCGTTTGCCAACAACTCAAAATTGGCAATCAATCTTTCAGGCGGCCCAGAGTAAGGATAGTCAAAGTCCGTGAAGACGAGGACCTCGGTTTCATTGAGCACAGAGCCCTTTGGTCTTTGAAACGTTATTGCCAGAGACCCGTTCTGGTTTGGAAATTGAAAACCCTGAACAATGTTTGGATAACCCACATCTGGCGAGAACTGAGCATTTACGGCGTCGTTATTATTAAGAGGAACAACGGAAAGATTCCATGAACCTTCAGGCCACGGTTTTGGCTGACCAGAATCTTGAACTGGTGCCATGTTCTCGGACGCACTTGATACTCCGCCCAGCAGAGAAGGGAGAGAACGAATCCATGTGGGGGCAACGTATCTCCCCGCTAACGCTCCGGAACGCGTTGGGTCTTCGCCCAAGGAGGTATACGGAGTGAGCAAAGGTGCTCCGACTGAGATGAAAACGAAAAACAGAATTATGATTAAGCCAAATGTTGCTCTTCGGTTTCGCAGGAAAACTTTCACAAAGTTCGCAAACCGTTTCAAGTTGAAGATTGCTGTGCTCGATTTTCTTGGTTTGGCTCCCATGCTTAATCACCCATATTTGATTCTTGGATCAATTATGCCGTATAGCAAATCAGAGAGAATATTAGCAATTATCACACACAGTGAGATAACGTAGAAAAAGGCCATCAAGACGCTGTAATCCCTAAAATTAAGCGCATCAAATATCCAGCCCCCTAAGCCAGGATAGGAAAACACTGTTTCAGTTATTATTGCACCTGACAATACGAAGCCAAAAGACAAGGCAGCGCTGGTTATGATCGGAAGAGAGGCATTTTTGAGCGCGTGTTTGTAGAGCACTGACCTCTCAGATAGTCCCTTAGCCCTCGCCGTAACTACGTAATCTTCAGTAATGGCGTCAAGCATTGTAGCCCTTGTCAGAAGAAGCCAGCCACCGAAATTGAAGATTGTCAGAGTGGCCAAAGGCAAAATCAGATGTGAAACATATCCAAAAAACAGTTCCCAAGCCTGATTGGCACTGAGTTTAAAAGCCACATCTAGAGCACCAGAAGAATAAGCTCCCGTTACCGTAATGGGCTGTGGCCAGCGCCCTCCGGCCCAATCGGTAGGAAATGCATGGGCCCCAGGAAACCAGCCTAACGTATTGCTAAACAGCCAAAGAAGAACCAAACCTATCCAGAAAGTGGGCAGCGAGCCTACAATCAAAGACCCAACTACCGAGCTCGTGTCTATAATACTGCCCCTTCTCTGAATAACTACCATGCCTAGAACGAGGCCGATTACTAAGGACAAGAGTGTGGATATGCCGAGCGTAAGAAGAGTGAAGGGAATTTTGGTCGCCATAACCTCGCCGATTGGTCGTCTTCCAGCAATTTCACTCCCAAAATTCCATGTAAGTAGGTTACGCATATACTTCAACAATTGAATGTACTGAGGATCACCGATCCCCCAGAGATTCTTCAGCGCTTCCTCGCGAGCCTGCCGTGCTGCAGGACTCTCCTTGGAATATGCCGCCATAAGAAGGGCCGTTGGGTCACCAGGCATCGCCATAAAAAGAATGAAATTAACAATTATCACGGCTACAATGAGAATCACCGAATAGACAATCCTTTTCGCGATGAAACCTCTAAGTCCTATGGTTCAGCCCCCCACGTAAAATAGAAAAAATCAAGACTTAAGCTTTTGCCTCACATTGTATGTTGCTCACATAAAGCCTTAAATAAAACACGCAGAGATAGCATCAAGGGGTTTCTCCAATGAAACGAGAGAAAATCACGCCTATTTTCGTATCGCTGCTAATCGCCTCTATTCTGATGATTACTAACGGAGCCTTGATAACCTCCTACAACACGCCATTAATACTTTCCTCTCCTTCTCCTCACATCGTACGCTTCTCCAACTGGGCAGACTTTGCTGCAAGTGCTATTAACGCTACAACTGTTTCAGTTCTCCATCAAGAGCCTGAATCAACAGTTCGAATAGAAGCATTGAAGACTTTCAACATATCTTCTGGAGACACCGAAGACAGAATCTTTACCTACAATGGTGAATTCGCTGGAAACGGAACCGTCCGGCGAGACCCTGCCCAGCTGAAGGAATGGTTGGCGAACGCGTTAGCTGTTGACCAAAACGCAATATCTGAAGACACGGTACTCAGCTTAAAAGCGATTTCGAGTGAGTCATTTTGGGGACGGTTTGTTTCAGGAATACCGGGAACGGTTGAAGGAGGATTCGCCTATTTTTGGATGTTTCTGGCCGTGCTTATTCTAGTACTAGATATCTTCATTTACTTGAACCCTAGGAAACAAAAACAGTTCGGACCGTGGATAGCCACACTTTCCGTTTTGAGCCTGCCGATAGGCGGAGGCTTCATCATCGGAGCCATCATCGGCGTTGTCTCCGGCACCGCAGGATCTGAATGGCCAAAGAATTTTCGAGAGACATTCATGGGAAGAATCCTTCATGTTGCAAGGCTTGACACAACAACCCTGAGAGCGCTGGGAGAAGACACGGCCAGAATGCAGGCTGCAGTTCTCACGGTGATTTTTGTTGCTGTTTTGAGTAGCTTAGGAGTTGGCCTTTATGTTTCTAACGTCAACGTGATATACTCTCGAGACGCGTTTGAGGCTCTGAAGTCAACTTACAGCGTCTTCGTTCAAGGAATAACACTCACTGGAATGGACGTCTATTTCGGAGCCACAGCTTACGTCACCATAGGCATCCTAAAATGGCTAATTCTTTCCATTATTGTTTATCTCGTCGGAGCGAAGGTTTTAGGATTGGAATTCAAATTCAGCGGCATGGCCACTGCCCTCGCCTTCGTCTACGTTCCTGAAATCCTGCAGATGTTTACACCGTTGCTGTTCACGAATGAACCGCTATTGTCTAGGGGAACGTTGATAGACTACATTCCAATGACTTGGCCATTAGCACTCTTCTACATCAGTCGAATCTGGGCTTTTGTCATTCTGGTCGTTGCCGTCAAAACAGTCATGGACTTGTCCACAACGAGAGCCATAGGCGTGGGTCTCTTTACAGCAGCGGTATACGGGCTTATAAACTATATATACATATACCCCTCTCTAAACCTGCCTGGTTTGAGAATCCAATTCGCCGACTCCTCTTTGGAAATTCTCGTATTAACATCTTCAGCGATTGTAATCGCCTTTTTGCTCGGAGCCTTCAAGAAACAAGCCTAAGCCTGCTGAGGCTCTTCCTCAGAAGCCCCCTCGGGCTTTTCCTCAGATTGCCTGCGTTTTGAAATGACATAGTCCTTATAACCTGCCGCTACACCCCACAGTATGATTATGCCTATTGTTGCAACAAGAGCCCACACAGGAGGCAAATAAAGAATTCCCCACACAACAAGAAACGGTACTGTTATGATTAACAAGACGGACAGAACTGTTATCCAAAACCACTTGTCGAATGATCGCTCAGGCATGTGGTTTTCCACACCTACAATACCTTTACAGCTTGAGCATGCTTTTAAGTCTTAGCCCAGAAGTGAGATGAACACTTAGACACTAATGCCTCCTTCTGTAAAGCATAAAGGCCAGTATTACTGCTGGCCCAAAAAATACAAAAACCATCGGCATTGGGAATTCGGATACGACTGCTATCCCACTGATTTCTATGCTATGGTCACCTGGAGGATAATCAACGTATAGGCACTCATAGATTCTGTTGGAGCATGGTAGCTCCCTGACTTGTGGGTATGTAATGACCACACCATCAAATCTGACTTCATACGGATCAGCCATCAAAGCCTTCGGAAGGGAAACCCTGCAAAACCCCGTAGAGTTCGCTTTCTGAAAAATGCTCATCGACAGGGTTGCTTTCGTGCCATTTAGTCTCAAGTCAGATCCTGTGATTAACGAATTGCTCACCATTGTGACGCAAAACCCACGGATCATGATGTCGGAAAAGTCGCCCATTAACGGATAATGATCTGCTGTACCATACATTGTGACATGAGGACTGTCACCGATACCATCATGGTCTTCATCCTTACCCATGTAATCGCTCCAGTAGTTGCCTTCCCCATCGTTGTCCCAGAAGTTTGGTGATGGACCATACGCTTGGTAGACTATTTGGGCCCCCTCTATCACAGTGTGAACGTTATTAACAAAATCATTGTGAAGAATAATATTATTAAGTGATGGGGCATAAACTGGAATTTCTAGACCATAAGCCGTGTTGTTGACGATATTGTTAGCATAGACAATGTTTCCTCCACCCCAATTCAATTCAATACCATTCCAAATGCTTTCGGAAACAAGATTGTGAAAGATAACATTGTTGGTACTGAAGTTTGATGTAAAAATGCCATAACGATTCTTTGTGATCAAGTTGTACTGGATAAGGTTGCTTGATCCACCGACCAGTCCTACTCCCTCGAAATGTCCCGTGATGATATTATCTGAAATCGTGGTGTTGTGTGAGTTTGACAACCTGATCCCGTAGGAAAGCGTAAAATTCTCCCCACTCTTGACAGTGAACCCACTTACGGTAACGTTATCTGCCATAACAGTTATTGTGTCTTCATGCTGCGAACTCTCTATTACAGTAGTAGCATTGTTTTCCCCCATGAGCAATATGCTTTTGTTGATTAACAACCGTTCAGTGTACACTCCTGCCCTTACGTAGACTGTATCTCCTGGTGTCGCGTTATCTATGGCGTTTTGTATCTTCGTAAAATCATCAGGAACAACTATTTTTCGTGCTGGATCAGTGTATTTCGACTCCTCCCAACTTAAGCACGTGATCTTGAACGCAAGAGACATAAGAAAGATCAGCGAAGCAGCTACGATGAGAAGTTTCAGCGGCTTCGGATTCAATGAGAAGTCACCATTTCCTTGCTCATAACAGATTGAGGCTTTCGTTTTCGTCTCCATATATACACCGAGAAAAGCGCAACAACTGCAAAAGAAGATACACCTATCTCAATCAAAACAGGACTGAGGTTCCCAGCATTTACAATTCTCACACTGAGTTCGCAATTTGACGGGGTGTACCACGGATCACCTCGGTATTCTGCGTAGATTGTTAACAGCCCTGTCTCATCAAAAGAGTGGAAAGTCGTGGCGTCACCGGTGGAATTCGTTTTAGAAGCCCCCATCCATTCTTTAGACATCCCTCGGACGATGTAGAAATTAATCGTTGCGTTAGGCATTGCCTCTGAATTCTCGTCCGCCAATTTAGCTTCTATTGGAATCTCGTCCAACGCGACGCTTTCGTTGGGTATAGCTAGCGTCAATGTTGAGAAAATCCGCCGAACCTGAAAAGTCCTCTCTGCGAACTTCGTAGCCCCTTCGTTATCAACGGCGTACAAAACTGCGGTATAGTTTTGGTTTTGCACAAATATCCTGGAGACGTTTTGGGATCGAAAGATTTGGTTGTCACTGAAAACCCAGAGATGGAGAGTTATGCCACTCGAGCTTGTTGTCTCGTCTACAAAGTTCACCATATCGAACAGCTTCGGTTCATTAGGGCGGTAAGAGAATTCAACCCTCAGTAACGTATTTTTTTCTGGAGAGGCAGACAGCGGGTAGCGGTCTGAATTCTCAAGGTTGATAACGTACGGCGAATCGCATATTCCGTCACTTCCAGTTTCATTCTGATACGGGCCAGAGTAGGTGTCGTTGCCAAAATAACCGCTCCAGTAATTTCCGCCAGAAGGATAGCCGATGTCCCATTTATTCACTTGTATTGGAAGGTTTATGTGCTCGACGTAGCTGATTTGGACGGTATTGTTTAGAAAACTATTATGATGGAAATTGTTGTCTGCTGAACCATCAATTTTGACGCCGCATTCCATGTTTTGCGAAAAAGAATTGTTAACAAAAACGTTTTGACCTGAATTGTCTAGACAAGCTCCAATCTTGTTGTTGGTGATCTCGTTGTTGCAAACGTGATTCCTTGAAGAACCATCGAAATAGAATCCATACCATAAATTCTGCGACAAAACGTTTCCACAAATATTGTTATCATCTGAACGATCCAGTATCAGGGAAGAGTAGTAGAGGTATATGCCATTTCTGTTAGACCCAATCGTGTTTCCGACAACGTCGTTGTTGGAGGATGAGCAAAAAGAAATCCCGATCCATTCGTTTGAATCAAACCTGCTGCTTACAATTGTGTTGTTGTTGGAGAGAAAAAAGAGAATGCCCTCTTCATTGCCAGAGCAGGTTGCATTTAATATGAGAGAGTTGGTTGTGTAGGCCAGAAGTATGCCCGAATAATTACGAGTCAGGTTAACGTCTTTGATCGTGATGTTGGTCGAGTTTACGATTGCCACATAGCCAGCATCAGTTGGAACAATTTTGTCTTGTTCGTTCACCCAGTAGTAGACTTTTCTTCCATCGACGAGGTTAGTAGCATCAATGTCATGCAAGAAATGAGAGAGGGATAAACCCCAAACTTCCAGATTATGTCTGTTATTTATCATCCGATTGTTTCTTAGGAAATTTCCCGAGGAATCATAGATTAACATTCCTGTGTCATGATTGGCAACGGTGATATTTTGTATATTACAGTCTTCGCCTCCTACGTATATGCCAGTAGAGGCAGCGCCAGAAGCGTTAACGAAAAGGTTAGCAAGGGCCGCCCCGTTAACACCTCTCAGGATTTCTATCGTCTTTGAGGCACCATTGTTCTCAATGACCGTTGAGTTGCCGCTGCCGATGATAGTTAAGCGTTTACTTATCCTTACGTCCTCGACATATATTCCGGGCGACACCAGAATTGTTGAACCTTCTTCCGCATTATCAATCGCTGTTTGAATAGAACTGTAATCACCAGGGACCATTATGCAACTATTCACTGAAGACGCTCTTGAAAGAATCAGTGACGGCGACAGCACTATAAGCATCACAGACAAACCTAGAATACCTCTCAGAGAGTTCATCTTGTGCCCCTATTAATACGAACATGGCACATTCAAAAACCTTCTTATAAAAACGTATGCAACGCCAGCATTTGCGTGTTGCGCTGAAACGGTTTTCGACACCATCTTTGCACGGGTTTTGTTGGAGTAAGGTTTAAGAAGCGGGCGAAACAATCAAATGTTAGACATTACGGGTGAAACCTTTGAAGGAGTCCGTCGTCGCCTTTGGTGTCATCGTGCTTTTGGCGGGATTTATGCTTATGCCACTCTCTAACACTGCAACTGCTGTCACTAACTACAATATGAAAGAACAGGGCCCTGAATATTCTTCCTGGAGCATTTCGCAAAACTTTAATCAGAGCGAAATTCTGGGTTTTGATTTTCGCCCTCACAGTGATTGGTCAGATTACACCTATGAGTTTTATTATACCAATGTTAGCGGTGAATTGCGACCTGCAAGGTATTTGGAAATTAAAGTAACAAACCCTCAATCCAATTATACGACATTCAGAATATTGCTCATCATAACCCCAAACGTTGGGGCACAAGGAGTCCAAATCTTCCCCGACTACTATGAAGTCTATAATAGCACGTTGGCAGACTGGGTTAGACTCTACCCCGCAAAAGGGTTCACCGACCAAACCGGGGGAATACTGATAGAAAAAGGGTATCCAAGTATTTTCGACACGAAAGAGGGGTATCATGTATATCAGTTGGGGAAAATAAGCATCCAAGGAGTGTACAACGTATCACTCACGCTGGATCCTGAGACAGTGCACGAGCAAAGCTCAAACAAGAGTAGAGCGTCTCCCCCGCCTTATCTTGACATATTCGAAACAAAGATAGAAACGTATTACCCATATAGTTGGCTTCTACCTGTAAGTATCCCAACAAGCATTGTTGGCGTGGCTACAACGATCTTGGGCGTGATAATCAAAAAGCACAAACCTCTCCAGAGGGCGTGACCCCCCATGCATATAAGGTGGTTTGGAATCGGATTACTATTGGTTTCTCTTCTTGTTGCAAGCCTTGCCTGGGCGAATGTGAAAGTCCCGTACGGGAGGGAAGAATGGGCTAAAACTGAAAAAGACGACGCACTTGTAGACGCCACGGACCAGGTTGTGCTTGTCCCCCCTTGGAACGGTTCAGAGGGATGGGTGGGATTCAGCGTCACGTTACCGAACGAGGGGAAACCAGGTTATAGCGCTCATGGTACACTAGCCCCTGCGGATCAGGATCCAAATCCAAACATAGTCATGAGAGCTGTGAACGAAACTGGCCTTGACTACTTAATGTTCGATCAATTCTCCTCCGCCGCGTGGAACGTAACCGAGGTCTATGCAGCCCCGTTTTTGACCAGTACATACAGAAGCAGCTCATTCGAATTCGACGGTTTGGATAACTGTAGCCATTACATTCTTCTCTTCAGAGGTCTAAAAGATGAAGCCAAAGATCGCCCAATTCTTGTCAGCATTAAGGAAAAATGGTTTGAACCAAGGACCCTCTTGGAACTTACACCGTGGAACACTTCAATAATTGCCGCAGTATCCTTCATTGGATTGGGTTTGATAATTTACGATCTGAACTCACGACGTAAAAAAGAAAGACTCAAGCATACACGATCAATTAGGAAATATGACAAAGACAGAAAAAGATCTGCAGGCTGAAAAGAAAAAATAGACTCGCCTTCGAGGCAACTATAGACTCAGAGAACGTGTGCTAGGGCGGCTCCCCCGCTTCTTTGTCCCTTTTTCGCTCTTGCAAGAGCTGCGTATACTCTTGGATAGCTCTTTCAACATTCCAACGGAAGCGTCCTTCTCCAATAATTGCCCTCCGCGTATTCAATGCCCGTTCTAAGAAAATCCTAAGTATAAACGTCAAGAGGATGGATGTAAACAAAACTACTGATATCAAATTGAATGGAAAAGGTAAGCACATTACGAAAAGAAGATTGATTATAGTGTCGCTTATCACAAACGTAGGCAAGATCAAGGCCCAAAAGAGTCCTTGAAATCTGTCTGAAAAGCCATTTAAACTGAGTCGCGGGAGCTTTAGAACAAGCCTATAGAGCAAAGGGATTTCAGAGTGATCAGCGTCAGCGTTATCATCAGACATGGCGTGACCTAAGAGCAGTGGTTGAAAACATCTATTTTAGCCTTGGCCAAGAACGATCGCTCGAAAACCCTTTTTTGCTACAATCGCAGCAAGCGTTGAGGCAAAAATCAGGAACAACACTACTACAGTAAAGGTTTGAAACTCCGATATCGCTTCGGTTCCTAGAACCTTTACAGTTCCTGACCCGGCAATAAGGGTAAAATATAAACATGTGTAACCTTGGCTCGAAGTTCGAGTATAATTCATTTCTCTTCCCTCAAACAAAATCCTCCACTGCTCGTCCTCGGCCCACAATAGCTGTATAGGGATCACAACCCTACAAAAGCCGTTAGCTCCCTCGGGCCCACTCACATTGAAACTCACAACCCTTTCGCTAGGATCAAAAGAAAAATCTGAAACTGTATAATTGCTAATAGCATATACGCAGTACCTTAGCCCACCCCACTCACCAGCGTCAAAAACCTTAATGGGGCTCATTAACGGGAATCGATCCTTGTTACCCGCATTTAGGGCATAGCCTACATCACTAATCCCATCGTTACCTGTCGTATTCTGATAAGGGCCATTTAGCCTGTCAGTCCCAGCGAAGGTAGCCCAGTAGTTTCCCCCATTGGGGTAGCCGTTGTCCCATTCATTTGAAGTTCCCGAAACGTCAGGGAGATTCTGATCTACGAAGTTATTCCAATATATTGTATTATTGTTGGACTGCTTGAGCCACACACTTTCAGTGTTGTCCCGTAAAGTGCATTCTGTTACGATATTACTACACGAGTTGAACAGCCAAGCCCCAATGAAGTTGTTGGAGACCGTTAGATTACGCAGAATAATGTGGTTCGAGTAAGCGAGCAATATTCCTTCATAATTGTTTGCGAGCTTCAAGTTTGTCACACGGATATTTGTCGAATTTACAAGGGCTACGTACCCAGCGTCACTTGGAACTTCGTCTCCGTGACGATCTATCCAGTAATACACTGGTCTCCCATCCACAGTGTTGGAAACGCTTATGCTATTGACGAAATGCAGTGGCTGTTCACCAAAGACTCCAAAACTAGCCCAATTAGCAGTCATATGATTCTTTTCAAGTGTGTTATTGCTGGACATATCCAAGAACAACCCAAACTTGTTCATTGCAAGACTATTTTCGGTTACAAGATTGTTGAATGAGCGAAACAGTTGAAACGCAATCTCGTTCTCTTCTAGAATGTTCTTTTCAACAACGTTCTCATTGGAATACTCCAGATCGATGCCGAAGGGACCCGTTTTGGTCACAGTGTTCCCGCTTATTGTGTTATTCTGGGAATTCTGCAAGCTTATACCGTCACAAACGAGCGTCACAGAGTTTTCGCTCAGGGTGTTGTTTTGGCAGTTTTCAAGGTAAATCCCATAGGCTGGGTTGTTTCGCACGAAATTCCTACTTACAGTGTTATTGTGAGAACAGTATAGGGAGATGCCCGGGCTATAGTTGTCCTCTAGGGAATTTGCCAAAATGAGGCTATTGTTTGACTGCTGGACTATGATGCCTTGATTGTTGTTTGTTAGATTATTCCCATTAACTAGGTTGTTGTGGGAATTCTGAAAACAAATACCTTGGAAGTTGTTTTTCATCATGTTTCCACTGATGTTTTCGCAGTCACTATTGACTATGCTGACGCCGAAATTTCCATTCTGTATTGTGAAGCCACTTACACCAGCGTCGTTGGCTGTCACTTGGACAACCACTCCGCTTCCCGTACCGTCTATAATCGTGTTAATGCAGCTTTCTCCAACAAGCATCACAGACTTGTTCATAACCACATGTTCATAATATGTTCCGTTACGCACATAGACGGTCTCTCCCGAGTTTGCTGCGTTTATGGCTTCCTGTATAGTCAAAAAACTTGCGAGTTTGTCAGCATTCACTATCGAGATTGCAGGTTCAACCTTGAATTGGGAAATGCTCAACACGAACATGCACATAACTATTGACAGAATTGCGAGGTTTGCCCGCTTCAAACGTTTTTTCCTCCTAGCTTTTCTCTACGAAACGTAAACCCTCTGACACCTCTTCATTGCCATATGGAATACCAAAATCTGAAAAGGATATTGTCTTTCGGGAGTCTAAACATTATGAGCAGACTAAGAATGAGGCCAGCGACTAGTCCAGTCAGCATACCGAGTAGTTCGGCCAAATAGAAACCCAAAATGCCTGAGAACATTGTTATGTAAAGTGCTCTTGCCCTCGCAGTCTCTATCAGAACTGTGATGAAAAAAAGAATCATCAGATTGGGCCAGAATCCCCATGTTATCATTTGTATCGTATAAGTTTCATATCTATCTGACGGCTTAAGTCCCCAGACTGCACCGCCATGTTCGCCTGGTCCTAAAGCTTCAGGAACGTAAATCAATGAAAAAGTTCCATTAATGTATCCATTTCGCGTAAACCAATAAAACGGATAGAGAAGCGGATCATAGGTAGCGGCAAAACTAATATCTACATCAGCGTAGCCTAGCCGATCGTGGGGAACAAAGGAAAGTTGCTCTAGCGAATGAAGACGATAACCTAGGCCGCCATTTAGTCCAAGCAGAGCAAACAATACAGCCAAGACTACTGCAATCGCAAACTTTCTAAGTACGCGTGTTACGCGCCTGCCTTCGAAGGCTTCCGAAGTCAAAGGTTAGGCCTCACCCTCCTAACATAACAGAAAACCAGCATTTAAGCTCTAACTCCAACGCCCAAAAAATCTTCGAAGCCGAAAATTCTCTCCATACAACCGTTCAGCAATGCCTGAAAGCTTTTCCAATTAAGTATCACAAGAAACTCGCCTGCTTCGAGAGGAGCCCAAAAGGGGGGATATTTAGGCAAGTCTTTTGCTTTTCGATCACTTCAGTGCTAGTGTTGAATCATCGATGGTAATCGTCGAGTTTCGAGAGTTAAGCAAGAAGGTTGAGCAGCCTCTCATTGTTTGCTCAATCCTCGGCGTTTGATACTCGTTCGTAAAGTACAGCAGGCGCCGCACCTTTGGCGCATGGATGGCCCCCTTCAACTTGGTTCCTTTTTGAGTACTTGACGGATACAAACTTTGGAATAAGAAAACCTAGGCCTTAGCTTTCACGGCAAGCACCGTTCTGCCTACGATCACTATATCCTCAGATTCTATCAGCAGGTTCACAGGCCGTTTGAATCTTTGCACAAGCAGACTCAGTGCACGTTGGAAATGGCAAAAGGCCCAACGCCAAAGGAATGTACACATCCATGCTTGGACAGGTAAACGACGAAAAAAGGGAGAAAATGGCGGAAGAAAAAAGCTAGGCCCTCTCATCAGCCAACGGTGTCTAGAGTCAGCAACGTTTGCCCTCCGGGGATCAGTGCGAGCTCAGAGTTCTTGAGCCACGTGTCAAAGCCGGCCACATGATCTACTATCGACGGTGGTCCGTAGTTGTTCACGTAGTATTCGAAGACTATTGTAACTAGCCTTCCGCTACCGGTCTTCCCCCCAACATTTCCCTCGAGGCCGCCGTAGAGCAGGAGGAGACCCTTCGCAGTATCGGTCGAATTGAGGAACAATGGGTATTCAGCTTTCATAAAGTCCGCTGCCTTAGCTTCTACGACCTTCATTTGAGTCGAGTTGAATACGATAGCGACTTGCCAAGCATAGAGATCATTTACATTGTTGACGCCAAGAGCCATTGTGAAGCTACCTAACGCTTTCGGTTCCGCGTGGGGTTCAACATGCATTGTAGGAGCAAACATCATGGCTAAGACATACCCTGACACGGAAAAAGATACCAAAAGCGCAACCAGCATCACACCTGTGCGCATTCTTCTGCCGTCAAACACTCTCGACAAACCTTTCACAAGATGCCCTCCATTATTTCCAGATTCTGATGCTCCATTCCACTTGTACATGCCTTCCTCCTTTGCCAGAAGCCCCTCCGCACACAATTTCTTAAGTCTCAAGTTCAATGTCTTTCTAGAAAGCTTTGTAATATGCAGTAGCTCGGTAAACGTTCTTGGGTGCCTGTTGGTAGCGTTTCTGATCAACGTGAAATCCACTTCCCTCCGGTTTTCCAAGTTTATCGTCGTTCCACAATTTGGACAAGTGATTTGAGGCATGTTGCATCACCAAGATACTAAGCATAGTTGAAGTGATATAAACGTTGGTTTAATAGAAACTCCTGCCAAAGAAAGCATATTCCGTCTTGAAAGAAACTAGTTTCTAAGAAACTGTATGTTTCTTTCACGTGCGAAAACAGAAAAAAACTAGAAAGCGCAGAGTCCGAAGTCGATAGCGATTTTAACGATGTCTTTGCCATCAACCTTCCCATCACCGTTCACGTCGCCTAGAAGTCTAACCTTTATCCCACCGTCGCTCAGAGTGTTGTCGGACAGGTTGCTATCAATAGGTATGTTTGCAACGGCTGTTATTGTATAGTTGTGGCAGTATGGTACGCCCTTCGTGTTCCACGTGAACGTGACAGCCTGGCTTTCTTCTGGAAGAACGCTGGTGTTTAACAGGCCTATCGTTTGTGTGCAGTAATGTTCCAGTAGAGAGTGACCGCCACATTCTCAGCTACGCTTCCTTTGTTTTCAACCTCGACGCTGACGTTCACGCTCAGTCCTTGATAGACCCAGTGCAATATAAGGAGTGACATCCACGACTACCACGTCATGCGCCAAGAGGCTGACTACACCGTCGCTGAACATGTTGTCTTCAACGTGTGTTTCGCCCGGCACAACGCTTGCATACGCAGATATTCTGTAGTC
>Ga0315289_10002097_pt1 | contig 30854 bp, 25 predicted proteins | sample YL17G11_40_MG_FD_203452 | JGI IMG/M metagenome (GOLD analysis project Ga0315289, IMG submission 203452) | Sediment microbial communities from Yellowstone Lake, YNP, Wyoming, USA - YL17G11_40 | ecosystem: Environmental > Aquatic > Freshwater > Lake > Sediment | place: USA: Wyoming | collected... | reverse complement strand
GGCGTCGTCGGCGACCGGGGTCACGTCGAGGGGATTGTGGACGTCCTGGAGGCGGTCGATGCCGAGCGGTTGGAGGATGGCCACGATGCGCTTCTGCGTCTCCGGAGTGAACGGGACGAGGTCCAGGCCGACCCCGTTCTTGAGGTTGTCGGCCAGGACGACGCACTCGAACCCGGCGTTGCTGATGAGCCCGACCCGGCGGCCGCGGACCTTCCGGCCTTCGAGGAATGACAGCCCCTTCATGAAGCTCTCGAACTCGAAAATACCCCCGGCGACGATCGCGCCGGCCTGTTCTAGGACGGCCCGGAAGACGCCGTAATCGCCGGCGACGGAAGCCGTGTGGCTCGACGTCGCCGCTCGGCCTTCGGGGCTCCGGCCCGCCTTGTAGACGAGGACGGTCCGGCCCGCGGCCGTAAGCTCGCCGACGGCCCGGGCGAAAGCCAATCCGTCGCCCGGCTTGAAGCCTTCCATGTAAACGGCGAACAGCTTGACGTCGGGGTCGTCCTTGAGGAACGTCAGATAATCCGAGGCGGTGAGGTCGAGCTGGTTCCCTAGGGAGATGGCGTAGAGCGGCTCGACCTCCGGCAGCTTGCTCATCCGGCAGATCATGAAGGCGCCGCTTTGGCTGATGACGGCCATGTCCGAGCGGGTGCTCTTCGGCCGGGGCAGCTTGTAATTGGGGATGAAGGTCGTGTCGTAGCGGCCGGGCTTGGAGGCGATACCCAGGCAGTTGCCGCCGTTGACGACGGGTGTCGTCTTCGCGCTCCGGCGGCCTTCGCGGAGAAGCTCCCGGATCTTTTCCTCGATCGACGCCCCGCCCTCCTTCTCGCCCATGCCGCCGGCGATGAGGATGACCGAGCGCGCCTTCTCGTGTTCGACGAGGTCCTTCATCACGTCGTAGCACTGGTCGGCGGCGAGGGTCAGGACGAAGAGGTCGACCGTCCGGGGCATGGCCTCGACCGACGGGACGCAGAGGCAGCCTTCGAGCGACTCGAGCCCGGGCTTGACCACGACAACGTTCTCCGCCGGAAAACCGTTCTGCAGAGTGTTGTTGAGGATGAGGTGGCCGATGTTCATCTTCTCCGAGACGCCGATGATGCCGATCGACGCGGGCCTGAGGAGCGGCCCTATGGCGGCGACAGGCCGGGCGGATACGCCCGCTTTGTCGCGGGAAAATCGGCAGACCCCGTCCAGGGGGACGAGCCGGCCGCGGCGGACGACGAAGGGGTTGACCTCGGCTTCCTCGAGGACGAAAGGAGAGTCGGCGGAAAAGGGCGAGAAGGCGGCGGCCAGGTCGCGGAAGCGGAGGAGGGTTTCGGCCAGGACCTTGGGGGAGAGGAGCGCTTTCCGTCCCCGGAATTCGGCGGCCAGCTTGCCGTAGAAGGCCAGCGGCTCGAGAAGGCTCTGGGCCTTCCCGTCGGCGAGAAGGTGGGCGGAGGCGATGGCCGCGGCCCTCCCCTCGCGGAGATGCTCGTTCATGTACTCGACGTCGAGCCCGCCGCTCCCCATGGTCAGCACCGGCCCGAAGTCACGGGAGTTCCTCAGGCCGAGGAGGATCTCCGAGCCGAAGCCGGCGTTGTCGAAGGCGACTTTCTCGGCGACGAGGAAACCCCGGATGGATTCCCGGACGGCCTTCAGGGACGAAGGCTCTCCGGCGGCGCCGTGGCTTCGGCCCCTTTTCTCACATTCGATATAGCGGAGGGGCACGGTCCTGAGCATCGAAGCGCAGGCCTTGTTCACCGACGCGGCGTCGGGCTTGACGAAGGCGACGCCCCCAACGTCGGACTTGTGGATGATGAGCGGAGAAACGACTTTGAGGACGACGGCGTCGGTCCCGGCCCCGAGGCCGATCAAGTCCTTCCGGCCGACGGCCTGACCGGCCGGGACGAAGACATGGCGGGGCGCCGGGATCCCGGCCTCCTTGAGGACCTCGTAGACTTCGGGTTCGAGCAGGAAATTCCGGCCGTCCCGCTCCGCCGCCTCGAGCGTCCGGTGGACCCTTTTCCAGTCCGTTTTCATGCGCCGAGGGCCGCTTTCTTCCCGAGCTCGTAGGCCTTGAGGTTGGCCTCGAGGACGGCGGCCCCGCGGCCGCGGAAAAGGGCGTCGATGGTCGCGAGCAGGCTCGCTTCCTTCAGGATCAAGGAGCCCGCGGCCGCCCCGAGGAGGACGATGTTCTGGGCCTTGACCGTGCCGGCTTCCCGGGCCAGTTTTTCCGAGTCGACGACGACGCTCCGCGGCGCCTTGCGGACCGCCTCCAGGACCCGGCCGATGTCCGGATAGTCGGGGATGTTCCGGTACGGCGTCGAGCTCGTCACGACGATCCCGCCCGGCCGGAGGTATTCGAAGTAGCGCAGGGCTTCGAGCGGCTCGACGCTCAGGATCATGTCGGCCTCGCCCTTGGGGATGAGGTCGCTCCAGATCGCATCGTTCGAGAGACGCATGTGCGACTGGACGGCCCCTCCCCGCTGGGCCATGCCGTGGACCTCGGCCTGCTTGAAAAAGAGCCCGTCGGCGAGGGCCGCGTTGTCGATGACGTAGGCGATGGACAGGATGCCCTGGCCGCCGACGCCCGCGAGAATGATGTCCTGCTTCATGGCCTAGCTCCTTTTCTTCCGCATCTCCTGGACGCATTCCCGGACGGCGACGATGACGGACAGCCCGCGGTGGTCGATCTCTTCCTTGATGATCTGGATGTTCTTTTCGTGGTTCTTCGGCAGCGGCTCGATCGTCCGGATATGCTCCTTGGGCACGCCCACGCCTTCGATGATGCGGAGAAGGCGTTCGCCGGTCCCGTAGCTCGGCTGTCCCCCCGTCATGGCCGTCGTCGCGTTGTCGAGGACGATGACGGTCATGTCGGTGTTGGCGAAGGCCGCGCCGAGGAGGGGGGTAATACCCGAATGGGCGAAAGTCGAGTCGCCGATGACCGAGACGGCCGGGTGGAGACCGACGTCGGACGCGCCCCGGGCCATGCTGACGCTCGCCCCCATGCAGACGCATGTTTGGACGGCGTTGTAGGGAGGCAGGGCGCCCAGGGTGTAACAGCCGATGTCGCTGAACACGTTCGAGCCGGGGTAGTTTTCGAGGGCCCTGTTGAGGGCCTTGAAGGTGTCGGCGTGGGAACACCCGACGCAGAGCTGGGGCGGACGGCCGGAGAGCGGGAGCCCGCTCGCCGCGACGGCCGGGAGAGGGTCCCGGCCGAGCGCCCGGCGGACGATGTCCGGGGAAAGCTCCCCGGTGGCCGGGATGGCGCCGCTGAGCTTTCCCAGGACGGTCTTGCCGGCGATCCCTAAGAGCCCCCTTAGCTGTCGTTCGATGAAAGGATAGCCGTCTTCGACGACGAGGACGGCGTCGACGTGGCCGACGAGTTTGCGGATGAGCCCCTCGGGAAGCGGGTAGGTCGAAACCTTGAGGAAGGACGGGAGCGCGGCTTCGCCCTTCATGGTCTCGCGGAAATAGTTGTAGCCGACGCCGGAGGCGATGACGCCGAGGGATCTGTCGCTCTCGTTGAGCTTCAGGACATTGAACGGCGATTCCTCGGAGAAGCGAAGCATCTCCGGCTGACGGTCGAGAAGCAGGGCGAACCTGCGCCGGGCGTTCACGGGAAGGAGCGTCCAGTCCTTTGCCGCCCCCGTTTTCAGCTCGTTCGGGCCGCGGGACTCGCGGGTTTGGACAGGCGACCGGCTATGGGCCAGGCGCGTGACTATGCGCATGAGGACGGGCAGGCCGAAACGCTCGGAGACGTCGAAGGCCTCCCGGGCCATGTCGTAGGCCTCCTGGTGGTCGGAGGGCTCGTAGGCGAAGATCTGGGCGAACTGAACGTAGTACCGGCTGTCCTGCTCGTTCTGCGAGCTGTGCATGCCGGGGTCGTCGGCGCTGACGACGAGGAGGCCGCCGTTGGCCCCGGTCACGGCGGAGTTCATGAAGGGGTCGGCGGCGACGTTGAGCCCGACGTGCTTGAACGAGACCAGGGCGCGTTTCCCGGCGAACGAGGCGCCCAGGGCCTCCTCGTAGGCGACCTTCTCGTTCACCGACCAGACCGCGGTGAACGCCTTGGTCTCGCCGGCCAGGCGGACGAGGTACTCCATGATCTCGGTAGCGGGCGTTCCGGGATAGGAGTATCCGGCCGAGAGGCCCGCGTGGACGGCCCCCAGGGCGATCGCTTCGTCACCGAGCAGGATTTGATGGGACATGGGCATCCTTCTTTCGACGGTATTTCAACGGACCGACGCCCGGAAGACACGGTGAAGAGACGTGCAACCCATCGGTCGAAGGGGTAGGATACTCACAGCCGGCGGAGGGTGTCAAGCCGCCGGCCCGGGCATCCGGGAGTTGAGTAAATTGATAATTCCTATAAATTCATGTTGATATTAGGGGAAAAGCCGTATAGGATAGCGTTTAAGGAGCGTGCCATGATCAGACTTTCCACCAAGGGGCGCTACGGGACGAGGCTGATGCTCAACCTGGCCCGGCATCACGGGAGCGGGGACGGACATAAGACCGTCATCCTCAAAAACATCTCTGATGACGAGAGGATCTCGATCCGCTACCTCGAACAGATCATCATCCCCTTGAAGATCAACCGTCTGGTCAAAAGCATCCGCGGCGCCGGCGGGGGCTACACCCTCGCCCGCAAGCCCGAGGACATCAGGCTGAGCGAGATCCTCCACGCCCTCGAGGGGAACTGTTGCCTCGTCGAGTGCGTCGAAGACGAGTCCTTCTGCGATTTCATCGACACCTGCCCGACCTTCCCCATCTGGAAGAACGCGACCGACATCCTGAAGGGCTATTTCGACAGCCTCACCCTCAAGGACATCGTCGAGATGGCCGAAAAAAAGACCAAGCCGGGCAAACCCAAGGCCCGCTGAGGCCGACGCCGCTCCCGCAGCCCCCCGCTCTCCCTTCCGGGTTTCCCCCCGCGAATCCTTATCCGACGGCCCTTCCCCTCGCCTAGGGAGCCAGGCCGGCCTTGCGCTCCGCGGCTTCGATAGTGTTCATCATGAGCATGGTGACGGTCATGGGGCCGACGCCGCCCGGCACGGGAGTGATGGCCTCGGCCTTTTCCTTGATGGCCTCGAAATCGCAGTCCCCGACGAGGCGGAAGCCCTTGGGCGACGCGGCGTCCGGCACCCTATTGACGCCGACGTCGATGACGACGCACCCGACGCGGACCATCTCCGCCTTGATGATACGCGGCACGCCCATGGCCGCGACGAGAATGTCCGCCTGGAGCGTGAACCGGGAGATGTCGGGCGTCCCCGTGTGGCAGACCGTGACCGTCGCGTTGGCCCCCTTTTTCTTCTGGATGAGGAGCGCGGCCAGGGGCTTGCCGACGATGTTGCTCCGGCCGCAGATGACGACGTGCTTCCCCTCGGGGCTATAGCCGCCCCGGACGAGCAGTTGGACGACCCCGTAGGGCGTGCACGGCAGGGGGCACGGCTCGCCCCGGAGGAGTTTGCCGACGTTTATGGGATGGAACCCGTCGACGTCCTTTTCCGGGGAGATGAAGTTGATGACCTTGTCGGCGCTGACGTACTTCGGCAGGGGCAGCTGGACGAGGACGCCGTTGTAGCGGCCGTCCCGGTTGAAGCCGTCGACCGTCCGCAGGATCTCCTCCTCCGAGGAGGCGAGCGGCATGATGATCGTCGTCTCGAAGATGCCGATCTCCTCGGCCGCCTTGGCCTTGGCCGTCACGTACGAGATGGACGCGGGGTCCTCCCCCACCAGGACGACGCCCAGCCCCGGGACGACGCCTTTCTCCTTGATCTTGGCGGCGCGGCCCTTGAGCTCCTCCCGGATCTGGCAGGATACGTCTTTACCGCTGATGATTTTCGCCGGCATCCCCTTCTCCTTTTCGGTCGTGAATGACGTCGTCCCTACCATAGACAAAACGGGGGGCCCGGTCAAGGGACGAATGCTCTTGAATTGACGGGGGGTCCCGGGTATAATCTCCGACGACTTCGGGGCTAAGGTGAGCGTCTATCGGAGGACACTACCATGAGAGTCGGAATCCTGACGGGCGGGGGCGATTGCCCGGGACTCAACGCCGCCATCCGGGCCGTGACTCGGAAGGGCATCGTCCATTACGGCTTCGACATTTTGGGCATCAAGAACGGCTGGCTGGGCCTCATCGAGGGCAAGATATTCCCCCTCGACCTGAGCTTCATCTCGGGCATCCTGCCGCGGGGCGGGACGATCCTCGGCACGAGCCGGACCAACCCCTTCAAGGTCGAGGACGGGATCGGCAAGATCTTTTCCCAGGTCGAGAAGTTCGAGCTCGACGCCGTCGTCGCCGTCGGCGGCGAGGACACGCTGGGCGTCGCCAACAAACTCCACGAGAAGGGCCTCCGGTGCGTGGGCATCCCCAAGACGATCGACAACGACCTCTCCGGGACCGACTACACCTTCGGCTTCGATACAGCGGTATCAATCGTCACCGAGGCGCTCGACCGGCTCCACACGACGGCCGAAGCCCATCACCGGGTCATGGTCGTCGAGGTCATGGGCCGTCACGCCGGCTGGATCGCCATCGAGGGGGGCCTCGCCGGCGGCGCCGACATCATCCTCATCCCGGAATTCCCCTTCGACATGGATGAGATCTGCGGTCAGATCCTCAAGCGCCGGGAGCGGGGAAAGCTCTTCAGCATCGTCGTCGTGGCCGAGGGGGCCAAGCCCAAGGACGCCCGCCTGATCATCCAGTCGAGCGAGAAGGACGCCTTCGGCCATGTCCGGCTGGGTGGGATCGGCAACATCATCGCCCGAGAAATCGAAAAGCTCACCGGGATCGAAACACGGGTCACGGTCCTCGGCTATGTCCAGCGCGGCGGGTCGCCGACCGCCTTCGACCGTATCCTGGCCACCCGCTTCGGCGTTGCCGCGATCGACCTGGTCAAGGAAGGGAAATTCGGCTACATGGTCGGCCTCCGGGGAAACCACATCGTCCCGGTGCCGCTCCAGGAGGCGTTGGCCGAGCCGAAAACAGTGGACGCGGAGCTCTACAGCATCGCCAAAGTCTTTTCCGGCTAGGGGCGGCGCCATGGGATTGACATCCCGTCCCGGGCGTACTAATCTCCTCCACGCTTAGGAGGGCCAAGGTCATGAATAGGAAGCTCAGGCCCTTTTTTATTCTTTTCGTCCTCGGGGCGGCCGCCCCCCTCGCGGCGGACATCCGATTCGAGCTCGGCTTCGGCTGGAGCCTGGTCGGACCGGCCATGAATGCCAGCTACGTCAACCAGTACACGCCGACGCTCACCCCCCCGGACCGCTACATCGCCAGCTCGGCCGGGCAGACGGTCCGGTTCAATGGCAAGACCACTTACGGGATGAACGGGTTCTTCAACGTCCTGTTCACGGAGAACATCGGCCTCCAGGTCTTGACCGACTACCACCGTCCGGGCCTGGGCGGGTCGAATGCCCCCTACAACGTCGAAATGCAGTTCCAGGCCTTCGAGCCCGAAACGTACTCCCGGGAGATCGATTGGCCGGCCTCGGCCGGCAACCTCACCGAGACGACCTTCAGCCTCAACGCCCTGGCCCGCTTCCGTGTTGCCGACAACCTCTCTCTCAGCGTCTCGGCCGGTCCGAGCGTCTTCCACTTCGAAGGCAAGGGCGGCTACGTCGGCTACACGTTCTTCGACCTCGCCCTGGTCAATCTTAGCGTAGGGACTTATAAGATGATCGTCAGCTTCGGCCCGCAGACGAAATACGGACTGAACGCGGGCGTCGAGGCGGCCTACGAAGCCTTCCGGCACGTCATCCTGGCCTTCGACGTCCGCTGGTACGGCGCCCCAAAGAGCGACCTTCAGATGCACATCGTCGAGGACGCGGTCATCACCAAACCCCTCGACGAGATCGCGAGAACGATCGGGCTCGGCACTCTGCGCGTCAACCCGTCTTATTTCCGGGCCGGCTTGGCTGTCCGCTTCGTCTTCTGAGCCCGCCCGCCTGAATGATTCCTAAATCTTCGCCCGCCTGAGCCTCAGGGAGTTGCTCACCACCGACACGGAGCTCATGGCCATAGCTGCCGAAGCGATCATGGGGTTGAGCAGAAGACCGAAGACGGGATAAAGGACGCCAGCGGCCACGGGGATGCCGACGACGTTGTAGACGAAGGCCCAGAAGAGGTTCTGCTTGATCGTCCGGATGGTCCTCCGGCTGAGTTCGAAAGCGGAGACCACGGCCGCGAGGTCGCCGGTCATCAGCGTGATGTCGGCCGAAGCCATGGCCACGTCTGTCCCCGTCCCAATGGCCATCCCGACGTCGGCCTGGGCCAGGGCCGGTGCGTCGTTGATCCCGTCGCCGACCATGGCCACGCGCTTCCCCTCGGCCTGAAGTTTCCGGACGACCTCGGCCTTGTCTCCGGGCAGGACTTCGGGGATGACGTCGTCGATCCCGGCCCCCGCGGCCACCGCCCCGGCCGTCCTCCGGTTGTCACCCGTCAGCATGATTACGGCCAGGCCCATCCCGCGGAGCTTCTCGACGGCCGGGCGGGCGCTCGGCTTGAGCGTGTCCGCTAGGGCGATGAGTCCGGCAAGTCTGCCGTCGACGCCGACGAAGGCCGTGGTTTTGCCCTCCCCGGCCAGGCTCTCGGCGCGCACGACAAGGGGTGACGCATCGATCCCGGCTTCCTCGACGAGCTTGAGGCTTCCGACGATCACCCGGGCACCCTTCACCGCGGCCTCGACTCCCAGGCCCTCGAGGGCCCGGAAATCGCCCGGGTGCTCCACGCCGATGCCGCGGGCGCGGGCCCCGCGGACGATGGCCTGGCCGAGAGGATGCTCGGAGCCCATCTCGGCCGAGGCGGCGAAGAAGAGGAGCCGATCGCCGGCCACCCCATCGGCAGCCCCATCGGCCGCTGAGGCGGCCGATGGGACGATGTCGGTCGTCTCGGGCCGGCCGGTGGTGAGCGTCCCGGTCTTGTCGAAAACGACGGTGTCCACGCGGTGGACCGTTTCCAGGCTCTCACCGCTCTTGATCAGGATGCCCCGCTCCGCCCCCTTTCCCGTTCCGACCATGATGGCTGTGGGCGTGGCCAGTCCCAGGGCGCAGGGACAGGCGATGATGAGGACGGCCACGAAATTGAGCAGGGCGAAAACAAGCTTCGGCGGCGGGCCGAAAACCGACCAGACGACGAAGGTCAGGACGGCGACCCCGATGACCACGGGAACGAAATAGCCGGCTATGACGTCGGCCAGCCGCTGGATGGGGGCCTTCGTGCCCTGGGCCTCCTGGACCAGCCGGATGATCTTGGCCAGGGCTGTATCCTCCCCGACCTTGGCGGCACGGAAACGGACGCTCCCCCATTTATTGAGCGTCGCCCCGATGACGGCGTCGCCCGGCCCCTTGTCGGCCGGCAGGCTCTCTCCAGTGATCATGGACTCGTCGATCGAGGAACGCCCGTCGAGGACCGTCCCGTCGACGGGGATCTGCTCCCCGGGGCGGACGACGAGGACATCGCCGACGCGGACTTCCTCGACGGGGACCTCCCGCTCACCCGCCGCATCGAGGATGCGCGCCGTCCGGGGATGCAGTCCCATGAGCTTGCGGATGGCGTCCGAGGTCCGGCCCTTGGCCCGGGTCTCGAGCATCCGGCCGAACAGGACGAGGACGATGATGACGGCCGAGGTGTCGAAATAGACCTGGGGTTCGACCGCGGCCGAGCGCAGGAGACCCGGAACGGCCGTGGCCGCGGCGCTGAACAGGTAGGCCGCCGTCGTGCCCACCGCGACGAGCGTGTTCATGTCGGCCGAGCGGTGCCGGAGCGCCCCCCAGGCCCCCTTGTAGAAGCGGCGGCCCAAACCGAACTGGACCGGCGTGGCCAATGCCCAGAGCACGTAGGAGTTCTGGAGAACGCCCGGCATCCAGGGGAACCAGTGCCGCATGCTGCCCAGGAATACGACCAGGGCCAGCGCCCCGCCCCAAATTACGGAGGTCTTGAGCGTCCTGTATTCCTCGTCGGCCCGAAGCGCCTCCCCGCCTCTTTTTTCCGGATCGCCGTCAGGATCGGGGACGTCGTATCCGGCGTCGCGGACGGCCCGGACGAGCCGCCCGGCATCGACCCGTCGGGGATCGAACATGACGGTCGCCCGGGACGTGGCCAGGTTGACGTTGGCCGCGCGGACGCCGTCGACGCGCTTCAGCGCCCGCTCGACGTTGGCCGCGCAGCTCGCGCAGCTCATGCCGGTCACCCGAAGGTCAAGCCTTTTCAGGTCATCCGGGCGGGAATCCTCTTCCATGTGTTTCGCTCCTCGTGCGGGCTGCGACCGTCGCCCCCCGCAGTCCCATAAAAACCTGCTCTCCGTGCCTAGAATTATAGCAGATTTTTCAGGATATCATATCAGCTGGAGAGATTGCGCTTGCCGCGCGTTTGTGCTACTATTTTGGGGCTCAAGAGAATAAGGAGAGGACCATGTCTGGACACTCAAAGTGGGCTTCTATCAAGCATAAAAAGGCCGCGACCGACTCCAAGCGCGGCAAGGTCTTCACCCGGCTCATCCGGGAGATCAGCATGGCCGCCCGGGCCGGCGGCGGCGAACCCGACAAGAACCCCAGTTTGCGCAACGCCATCGACGGCGCTCGGGCTGCGAACATGCCCGCCGACAACATCAAGCGGGCCATCATGAAGGGCACGGGCCAGCTCGAGGGAGCGACCTACGAGGAGGTGTCCTACGAGGGCTACGGGCCGGGCGGCGTCGCCATCTTCCTCCAGGCCGTGACCGACAACAAGAACCGCACCGTCTCCGAGATCCGCCACATCTTCGCCAAGAGCGGCGGCCGGATCGGCGAAACCAACTGCGTCGCCTGGATGTTCAAGCGTATGGGCTACATCGACGTCGAGAAATCCAAGGCCTCGGAGGACATCCTCATGGACGTCGCCCTGGCCGCCGGCGCCGACGACCTCAAGGACGACGGCTCCAACTTCGAGATCATCACGTCGCCCGAAAGCTTCGAGGCGGTCGTCAAGGCCCTCAAGAAGAACGAGATCGAGATCGCGGCCTCCGAAGTCGGGTTTTTGCCCCAGAAATACGTCAAAGTCGAGGGCAAGGAAGCCCAGCAGGTCCTCCGGCTCATGGAGGAGCTCGAGGACTACGACGACGTCCAGACCGTCTCCTCCAACTTCGACATCTCCGAAGAGGAAATCGCCACCTTCTCGCAGGCCGGTTGACGGCCCGGCGGAATCCATGCGGGTCCTCGGGATCGATCCAAGCCTCAGTTCCACGGGGTTCGGGATCGTCGAAGACGAGGGCGGCCGCCTCGCGCCCGTCGCCTACGGCGTCATCAAACCGACGGGGAAATTCCCCCTCCACCTCAAGCTGGCCGAGATCAAGACCGAGATCGAGACGATCATCCGGTCCTACGGGCCCGCGGAAGTCGCCGTCGAGAACCCCTTCTACGCCCAGAACATGAAGACCGCCCTCCTCCTGGGCCAGGTCCGTGGCGCGGTGCTCGTGGCCGTCGCCGGGACGGGCTGCGCTCTCGCCGAGTACTCGGCCCTCGAGATCAAGAAGGCCGTCACCGGCTACGGCCAGGCGGACAAGGAACAGGTCCTGACCATGGTCCGGGCGCTCCTCGGCCTCGAGGACGACCGCATCCCCCTCGACGCCTCCGACGCCCTGGCCACGGCCATCTGCCACCTCAACACCCGACTCTACCAGCTCAAGGTCGAAGGACAGGAGCCGTCATGATCGCTTACCTCAAGGGCACGCTCATCCACAAAACGCCCGGCCAGGTCGTCATTGAGACCGGAGGCGTCGGTTACTCCGCGGCCATCCCGGTCTCGTCCTACGTCAAGCTCGCGGAAACCGGCGGGACCGTGGAGCTCTTCATCCACACCCACCTCACCGACGACTCCCTCGCTCTCTACGGTTTCGTCACGCGCGAAGAAAAGGACATGTTCCTCAAGCTCATCGGCATCTCCGGCATCGGTCCCAAGCTGGCCATGAACGTCCTTTCCGGGATCGAGCCGGACGCCCTCGCCGAGGCCGTCCGGTCGGGCGACGTGGCCCGGATCTCGCTCGTCCCCGGCATCGGCAAGAAGACAGCCCTTCGCATCACCATGGAGCTCCAGGACAAGCTGGAGAAGAAGGAAAAACTCCTCTCGGCCAAGGCCTCGCCCGAAAAGGAGGATCTCCTTTCCGCCCTGCAGAACATGGGCTTCCGGCTCAAGGAGGCCGAGCGGGCCGTCGACCAGACCCTCGCCGCCCTCAAGCCCGGCGCGGGTTTGGAGAAGCTCCTCAGGGAATGCTTGAAGCGGCTGGCCAAGCTCTAGGGACTGTCCCCAAACGGGAGCCGTTCCCGTTGGGGGGCTGTCCCTCCGAGGACGAATAGGGACTGTCCTCAAACGGGGGTGGTTCCCGTTTGAGGGCTGTCCCTCTGAGGACTTATCGAGTAGAATAGCCTAGAGAAAATCACGATGCCCGCGATCCTCAGCCCCATCCGGACAAGAGATGACGTCCTCTTCGAGGACAGCCTCCGGCCGAGGACGTTCGACGAGTTCGTCGGCCAGGAGAAAGTCAAGTCGAACCTCAAGGTTTTCATCGAGGCGGCCAAGAAGCGCGACGAGCAGCTCGACCACGTCCTCCTCTACGGGCCGCCGGGCCTCGGCAAGACGAGTCTCGCCTATCTCATCGCCAAGGAGATGGCCGTCAGCATCAAGCCGACGGCCGGCCCCGTCATCGAACGGACCGGCGACCTGTCGGCCATCCTGACCAACATGCAGACGAAGGAAGTCCTCTTCATCGACGAGATCCACCGCCTCCAGCCGTCGGTCGAGGAGATCTTGTATTCGGCCATGGAGGACTTCAGCCTCGACATCCTCATCGGCCAGGGGCCCGGCGCCCGGAGCCATAAGCTCAAGATCAAGAAATTCACCCTCATCGGGGCGACGACCCGGGCCGGGCGTATCACGGCGCCGCTCCGCAGCCGGTTCGGCATCATCCATCGGCTCGACTATTATAAAGACGAAGACCTCAAAAAGGTCATCCAACGGTCGGCCAAGATCCTCAAGGTCAAGGTCGACGACGAGGGCGCCGGCGAGATCGCTTTGCGGTCGCGGGGGACGCCGCGCGTCGCGAACAGACTCCTGCGGCGGGTTCGCGATTACGTCGACGTCAAGGGCGACGGCGTCATCACGGCCAAAGAAGCCCAAAGGGCCCTGGACATGATGGAGGTCGACGTCCTGGGCCTCGACGACGTCGACCGCAAGATCCTCTCGACCATCATCGATAATTTCGGCGGCGGGCCGGTCGGGATCGGCACGATCGCCGCGGCCATCGACGAGGAAAAAGACACGATCGAGAGCATCTACGAGCCCTTCCTGATGCGCATCGGTTTCCTCGACCGGACGACGCGGGGCCGGGTCATCACGCCCCGGGCCTACGCCCACCTCGGCTATGAATACGCCGCGGCCGCGTCCCGGGCCCACGGAAAAGGAAGAGCGCCGGGCCAAAAGAAACTTTTCAAAGACTGAGGATGCTCGTCTCGGAATTTGACTACGACCTGCCGACAGAGCTCATCGCCCAGCGTCCCCTTCCCCGCCGCGACGATTCACGGATGATGGTCGTCGAGCGGAAGACGGCCAAGATCAATCACGGCCGGTTCCGGGAATTCGCGGATTTCATGAATTCCGGCGACCTGCTCGTCTTGAACGACACGAAGGTCATTCCGGCCCGGGTCTGGGGAAAGAGCGGCGGGGCTAAGGTCGAATTCCTGTTTATTAATGAGCTGGAGCCGGGGTGCTGGGAAGTCATGTGTCGTCCGGCGCGGCGAATTCGGTTAGGCGACAGCATTTGCTTCGCGCCGGGGTTCGAAGCCCGCGTCGAGGAGGTCGGGGAAGAAGGAAAGCGCGTCCTCCGTTTCGACAACGCCGATGTCCGCGCCGAGCTCGAAAAAGTGGGCTACGCTCCCCTGCCTCCGTATATCAAGAGGGCCCGGGAGGATCGATCCTCGCGTCCCGAAGACCTCGACAGGTACCAGACGGTCTTCGCCAGGAAAGAGGGCGCGGTCGCGGCGCCCACGGCCGGGCTCCATTTCACGAATAAAGCGCTCCTCGACCTGATAACGAAGGGGGTCGTTATCCGGCGCGTGACGCTCGACGTCGGCCTGGCCACGTTCCAGCCCGTCCGGGCCGAAATCATTGCCGAGCATGTGATGCTCGAGGAATGGTATTCCGTCTCTCCGGCCGCGGCCCAAAGTATCATGACAGCGAAAACGGAAAAGCGGTCGGTCACGGCGGTGGGAACGACGGTCGTCCGGACGCTCGAGAGCGCCTGGCAGGACGGGAAAGTCCGTCATGGCCGGCGCGCCACCTCCCTATTCATCCATCCGGGCTTCGAATTCCACGCCGTCGACCGCCTGCTGACGAACTTCCACCTGCCCAAGTCCACTCTGCTGATGCTCGTCGCCGCCTTCGCCGGTCACGACCTGATCATAACAGCCTATCGCGAGGCCGTCCGCGAGCGCTACCGCTTCTTCTCCTACGGCGACTGCATGCTCATTATCTAAACGATCTTCGGGAAGACCCGTTCCCGGTTGTTATTTTACAGTGATCGTCGCGGCCGTCTGGGCAACTGCTTGGCCGCCTTTCTCCTTGGCGATCAGGGAGAGCATATAACGGCCAGGTTTGAGTTCGCCCGACGCCAAATCGATGAGGAGTTTCTTTGTCGGACCATCCGTGAATTCCCTGAGGATGGCGATAGGAACGGACCTTGAACCTGCCCCGCCTGTCTTCATGAGCTCGGCCGTTAGCTCGATCTCGGGATTCGGCCTGATCGATGTGACCCGAAGGGCCGCTCGTAACATCTTCGTCCCGGCGGGCAGGTCTCCAAGCAACGGGGAATACTCTTGCGGATCGTAAGCATAGAGGTTTTCGATCGACGTCCCGGGCGAAGCGTAAATGTCCTCGACTCTCCGGTCGGTAAGGAAGAGAGGCGGATCGAGCCACAGGGCCGCCTCGCGAGCTTCGGGAACCGTGAGAGTCTGGAGTCCTCTGACCCCATATCCGGTCTCCATATTGCAGAGGGCAATCCGGCAAACAACGCGGCCGGGGCGCGTCGGGACGGTGAATACGAGCTGGAAAAACTCTTTCTCCAGATTGGGGTTCGTAATTCTCAGCGGAACGATGGACTCCGTATCCCCGTTCTCGTCGAAGATCAGACAAAGGGCTTCAGCCCTGTTCGCCAGGGCACTGGCCGCAATGCGGCGGGGAATGCTGAGGAAGGCTATGATAGCCGGCTTCCCCCTATCCATGATCGGCAGGGCCGTCAGCGGGACTTCGGCCGGGATCTGGAGCATGGGGTTCTCGGCCAAGGTGAGATCGATGATATGGAGGAGCTTCTCGTTTTCCGAATATTCGGAGAAGGGTTTTGGGTTGAAATATCCTCTCTGGCCGAAAACGGCGCATCCTGGCCTTTTGACCTTGACCCGGACATTATGGAAACGGCCGTCCCGTTTTTCATCGATATAATATCCGAGCACATAGTATGTCCCGGTCACCTTTTGAATGGTTCTGTTGATGTTCTCATAACTGTTGATGCTGTCGAAATATTTGCCGCCCGACTCCCTGGCCAATTGTCTAAGTGCTCCATCGCCCTTCAAATAACTTTCTTCGAAAGCCGTGAATCCTGCGCTGGAGACATTGACGGCGTAGACCGCGCTGTTGGAGCCCGCCAATTCCTTGCACATCCTGTTATAGGAGTCGCGTAATGAGGCATCCCCCCACGCATAAAATGTCCCCCCATACAACATATCATTCGGGATGCCGGAGGAGAAGAGAATAATGTTCTTAATGCCGGGAATTTTTCGGAGAGCCTTCGCCAGCTCGGAAATTTGCGACGCGAAGCCGATAGCTTCTTTCTTCATGGCCGATTGTTCAGCATCGAAAATTCTTCTTGTCATATCAGAACCAATGGCTTTATCCACTTCCAGATGGTCTTTGACCCACTCGCTTTCGAGCGTCCAGGCTCTCCCCAGGAATTTGCTGGGCCTTAAACCCTCGACGACTTGTCGGATTCTCCGGTGGTCGGACGTCAGATACTCGTGAAGAGTCAGCCCTCGTCTCGCCGAAAAAGACAGAATCCCGACTTCATCGTCGGTGCGGACCTGCGTATCGAGAAAATCCAGCGCGGCCGTCCTTGATTTCGATATTCCCGCTCTATTGTTGAAAGCAAAATCGAAAAAGAGGAAGAATTTCCGGTTCGTGTTTGAAACAGACGCGGCAGGGACGGGAGGCTGCGGGACTTGCGGAACTAGATCCAGAGATAACTCGTGTTTTTCGAAATCCGTAATGGGCTTGGCTCGGCCGTTGTCATAAAGCTCAAAGTCGGATTTTATTAAATCGGCGACCGCATTTCCGTGCTTATCCAGCACATAAACCTGGACCAGTTTCAATGCCACGGTGACTTCGTATCGTAACTTCTCCTGCTTTCCGACCTGAGCTGCTAAAAAAGAACCGGATTGTACACAAAGCACCGAGATGGCGAGACAGATTCCAACTTTTGAAATCGTTTTCAAATAGCGCCTATTGGGGCGAATTGCCTCCCCTGTTTTTGCTTTAATTACCCTCTTTGACCTGCTCTTATTAATCTCCCTATGCCCGAAATTGTCAAGTACTCACCTATGAGGCTCTGAGCCGGCTTTGACTTGGTTTTTCATTCTGAATTATCATAGGGCGAATAAACATGACTATGTGTGCCGGAATCGCCAAGGAGATCGAACGCCGCAGGGCCGACATCCTGGACCTGAGCCGGCGAATCCATGCCGACCCCGAGCTCGCTTTCGAGGAAGCCCGGACGTCGCGCCTGCTCCAGTCCGTCCTCTCGGCCGAGGGCTTCACCGTATCCCAAGCGACGGGCTCCCTCCCGACCTCGTTCCGGGCCGTTCATAGGCTTTCCGGCGACCGGCCCCGGGTGACATTCACGGCCGAAATGGACGCCCTCCCCGGCCTCGGCCATGCCTGCGGCCACAACATCATCGCCGCCGCCGGGACGTACGCCGCCGTCGTCCTCAAGTCCGTCATCGGCCCCGAGGTCGGCGGCACGATCGAGGTTGTCGGAACGCCGGCAGAGGAAAGGGGCAGCGGCAAGGTCCGGATGATCCAGGACGGCGTTTTCGAGAATTCCGACGTCGTCCTCCAGGTCCACCCGCACAGTCTGGACACGGTCGTCGGCCAGGCCCTGGCCCGGCGCTCGCTCGTTGTCGAGTACTTCGGCAAGAAGGCCCATGCCGCGGCCGCGCCGCGGGAAGGGATCAACGCCCTGGACGCGCTCGTCCTCTTTTACCATTCGGCGGTGCTGCCCCGGACCAAGCTTCCGGCGGGCTGCCTTTTCCACGGCATCATCGAAGAGGGCGGGCAGGCGCCGAACATCATCCCCGACTATGCCCGCGGCAGGTTCTCGCTTCGGGCGGACACTATGCCGAAGCTAGACAAGTTCTTCGAACAGGTCACGACCCTGGCCCAGGCGGCTGCGGCGGCCACCGGATGCCGCTGCCAGGTCACCGAGCCCGGTCCCGGCGTGACGACCTTCCGGCGGAACCCCGCCCTGGAGGACCTGTTCGCCGGGTTATTCGAGGATCGTGGACGATCCGACCCCAGGAAAACCCGGGAATCCTACGGTTCGACCGACCTGGCCAACGTGTCCCAGGTCGTCCCGACGATCGAGCCCCTGGTCAAGGCTAGTGATTTCCCCATCCACACCGAGGAATTCGCCCGGGACGTCGTGGGGGACGGCGGCGAACGCGCCCTTCTCGACGGCGTCTTTTTCCTTGCCTGCGGCGGGTTCCGTATCCTGACCGAACCGCGCCTCCTCGAGCGGGTCCGCCGGGACTTCCTTGAGGCCGGCAGCGCCGCGCCGGGCGCGGCCGAATGAGATGTCGGCCGCGATGAGAAGCCTGCCCGACCTCCTCGGCGAAAAAGGCGATTGGCGCGTCGTGATCACGGACTCGGGCCTGGGCGGATTGTCCATATGCGCCGGGCTCGAGAAGCGGCTGCGCGGCACCACCGGGAACAAGGCCGTGCGCCTCGTCTACGTGAATGCCTGGCCCGACTCCCGAGGTGGATATAACGACCTTCTGGACGTCGCCTCCCGCGCCGCCGTCCTCGACAAGGCCCTGGCCGCGATGACGGCCTTCCGGCCCGGTCTCATCCTCATTGCCTGCAACACCCTGTCCGTGCTCTACGAACTGACCGAATTCAGCCGGGCGCCCTCGGTCCCCGTGGCCGGCATCATCGAGGAAGGAGTCGATCTCTTTCATGAAGCCCTGACGCGGGGCCCCGGAGGCATCCTCGCGCTTTTCGGGACGCGGACGACGATCGAATCGGGGGAGCATGTCCGCAGGCTGACCCGGAGAGGAATCGACGCCGGGCGCGTCTTCGCGACCGCCTGCCATGGCTTGGCGGGGGCCGTCGACAAGGACCCCGACTCCCCCACTTTGGCCGGCCTGGTCGAGGAATGCGTCTTCCGAGCCGTCCAGGACAGGAGGATCGACGGCCCCCTTTACGCAGGTCTCTGCTGCACGCATTATTCCTATATCGCGGAGATTATCCGAACATCGTTGGCGCGGCAGACCGGGGCAAGGATCGAGATCCTTGACCCCAACGAGCATCTTGTCAGAGGCCTGACGTCCGGAATGGGAGACCGGCGGCCGGAGGGCGCCGAGCCGGATATCAAAGTGGAGGTCGTTTCCAAGGTCGAGCTCGGCGAAGCCCAGCGAATGGCCGTGGCCCGGAGGCTCGAGCCCGTGTCTGCCCGGACGGCCCGGGCCCTCGTCGAATACACTCGGATCCCCGACCTCTTTTGAGGGAGAAGCGCCATGAGAATCGTCCTGTTGACCGGCCCCGGAGGAGATGCCCAGGGCTGGGGGGATATGAAAGTCACGGAGTCCGTCCGCGATGCCGCGGAGTCCTTGGGCCACCCGACGCGGATCGCCTATGTCGCCGATGAGGCGGAATTTTTCCGCCTCGTCGACCGGCCCGATTTCGACATCGTCTGGAGCGCCCTCTACCACATCACGCCCAACGAGAAGTTCATCGGCAGGAACGCGGCCGGGACATGGGTGGCCGATGAGCTGGACGCCCGGCGGGTCCCCTACATCGGTTCGGACAGCCGGACCATGAAGGCCATGATCGACAAATACGAGACCCACGAGATCCTGGCCGCCGCCGGGGTGGCCGTCCCCGCCCATGTCCTGGTCCGGACGGGAGACGACGTCACGCCGGTTACCTACCCGGCCTTCGTCAAACCCATCTGCGAATCCCGGTCGGTCGGCATCTCCGACGAGAGCGTCGTCCACAACGAAGAGGAGCTCAGGCGGCGCGTGGCCTACATCGAGGGCGAGTTCGACCAGCCCGCCCTGGTCGAGGAATTCCTGCCGGGCGACGAATACACGGCCCTCGTCCTGGGCAACGGTGAGACCCGGGAATGCTTGCCCGGGCTGGTCTCGGTCGAAGATAAGCACTTCAAGAACTACCGCATCCTCCGGACCGACCTGAGGGGGGTCGGCCTGACGAGGATCAGCCTGGCGGGTGAGAGGACGGAGGAAGCGCAGCGTCTGGCCAACAGGGCCGCCGAGGCCATGGGCTGCCTGGATCACGTCCGTATCGACATGAGGGTCGACGCGGCCGGACGGCTCCGGACGATCGAGGTCAACGGCATCCCCGGGCTCAAGCCCCACAAGAGCTGGGCGCCCCAGATCTACACGCTCTACCACGCCTCGCCGCTTGGGGAAGAGGAAGACTACCGCCGGCTTATCGGCACGATCGTCGAATCCGCCCGCCGCCGCTACGGCCTCTAGGCGGTTTGGGAGGGGGTGGTTTTCGTGAACCACTCCTGGATGAGTCGGGTCATCCCGGCCGGGACGGGAATTTTCTTCTCGGCCATGAACCGGGTCAAGGCGTCCCGCCATAACTCGGAATGCTGGAGCGTCGTGATTCGGTTCCGGAACATCGCCGCGCCCTTCCGGGGATCTGTTTCCATCTTCTCCAGGATGCCGAGGACTTCTTTCTTGAAACCGCCTGGCCCGTAGTAGGCAAGGTAAGCTTGCCAGGCTTCGGCGATCCCTGAAGCGGACCTCAGGGGTTCCGAGATCCGGTCAATCTCGCTGAGGAACTTGCTCCCCTCACGACTGTCCAGTTTCCGGAGGCCCTGTCCGGTGATCCTGTAAGGGAGCAATTCGTAGGAGGATAGGCGATCCCCCCGGACATGGATCATGAGGCAGAACCCGGTCCTTCGATAGTATAGCTCGGACGGCTGAAAAAAGACGAAGTTCCCAAGACTGTAGGCGATGAGCCGTCCGTCCCGGACCTCCAAACCCTGCGGGACATGAGGGTGATGGCCGATAACGCAATCCGCCCCGGCCTCGGCCAGGGCCCGGAAGGCTTCGACGACATAAGGGGGAGGAAAGGGGATGTATTCGAGGCCGGCGTGCCCCACCGCGATGACGAAATCGCCCCGCTTTTTGGCTTTCCGGACGAGGGCGGCAAGCCGGTCGATCTCCCAGCCGCAGACGCCGGGCCCGCCGCGGGAGGCCGTGAGGTCCTCTCCTTCGCTGAAGTTGAGGATCGTAACCCTTGTCCTCTTGACGAGGACGGTCTGCGGCGTCAAAGCCTCCTCAAATCTGAGGCCCGCCCCGACCGTCCGGATCCCGTCCCGGCGGAGGACGTCGAGCGTCTCCCGGAAACCGCGCAGGCCGTAGTCGAACACATGGTTGTTGGCCAGGCAGGCGACCTCGAAGGGGACGCACGTCAGGCCGGCCACATGGGCGGGCAGGCCCTTGAAGACCGCTCCACTTTTCCAGACGGGCTTCCTGGCCGCCGTCAGCGCACACTCGCAGTTGACGATCCTCAGGTCGGCGCCGCGAAGGACGGGCAGCATGTCCCCGTAGACGGCATCGGGGGTCGACCGGACCACTGTCTCCAGGGCCCGGATCGGCGCCCAATCAGAGGCGATGACGATCGAGATCTCGGAACTGCCGGATTTCCCCCGGGCCCGCCGATATCTCTCGCTTCTGTTGTCGGTCATGATCGAGCTTCCCGATTTCTTCCTAATTATTCCCTGCCGCCAAAGTCAATGGTCATTCGCCGAACCGGGGTGCCATCCGGCTATTTGAGAAGATGCGCGATCTCCCCGGCGTGGGCCGAGATGATCGCCAGAGTCGAAGCGTCGGTGTCATAAACCGAATACCAGCCGGCGGGTTCGTGGGGCGGGTCCCCGACCCAGGACATGCCCGGCCGGGCTTTGCCCGCCCAGGCCCAGAAGTTGTCGCCCGCCGCGGGCCCCCCGGCCGCCAGGGAATCCATCACCTGCTTATAAAGGGCCGCGTAAAAGAGGTCCTTGACGGTCGTCGGCGAAGCCGGATTGAGGTTATCGCGCAGGGGAGCCCAGTCGCGGGCTAGCCCGAATTCCTCGAGGACGAGGGGCTTGCCCATCGCCGCCGCTTCCTTGGCGTGTTTCTGGAAATAGGCGATCGCTAAAGGTTCCGCCGCCTTGTAGGTCGAGGGCCTCTTCGGATCGTACCAACCCCAGTTCTGCGGCCAGATGTGGATGGTGACGTAATCGATGCCCGGGCCGCTGTGGGTCTTGACGAAATCTTGTGTCGGCTCCCCCGGCGGGGCCCCTTCCGAACCCGTCGTCACCATATGGTTCCGGTCGAGGGACTTGATGTAGGCCGCGGTCTCATCGATCCAGCTCTGGGGATATCGCCGCGGCTCATTCGCCAGCTCCCACGAAAACACGGCCGGATCGTCCCGGTACTTGATTCCCGTGTAGGGGTTGGTGCGGGCGGTCAACATCGCGACATGATCGCGGAACCAGGTCTGGCACTCATCGTAGGAGTAGAATTTCGCCGAATACTCGATGAAGGTCTCATAGTCTCCCGGGTAAGGGATCGGCGTCTTTTCGTGCCAGGAAACGTATTGGGCCATTCCGCCCGACCACTGCCAGAAGTTGTTGAAGACCATCACGGCCCGGAGGCCGCGCTTGCTCATTTCGGCCAGCAGGAAATCCAGGCCGTCGAGGACACTCCCGTCATACTCTCCCGGGGAAGTCATCAGGGCAGGGACCATCCGGTAGGGCTCGGTGTTCGGGCCCTCGGAGGAGGCCATGACACGCAGATTGGTCACGCCTAGCCCGCGGAGAGCGTCGAGCTCCTGGACGAGCCGGGACCGATCGCCGCTGGGTCCGTCGACACCCAGATTCATCCCCTGCCAGAAGTTGGCCCCGACGAAGCAATAGGATTTCCCGGCCAGCATGAAACGGCCGTTCCGGACCGTCACGAACGGGCCGGCGGCAGCCGGAAAGCCCGGAGAGGCGGCCTTTTCCACCATGGCCGCGGGGCCTGGCTCCCGGTCCCGCCGGCATCCCCAGGCAACCAGACCGATGATGAGAACGAACAGGACGGTTTTTCGCATGGCGTTCTATCCCTCCGCGATCGGATTGAAAAAATCATAAACCCATGGCGCGGAGTCTGTCAAGTCGCGGCCGGCGTTCACCAGAGGGGAGTTCAATCGAGCTTCTTATGGAAGCGGGCGACGCTCAGTGTCAGGATGATCGTCCCCAAGACGAGGAGCGCCGCCGCCTGGTCCCAGAGCTCCGGCCAGCCGGCTCCCTTGAGCATGATGCCGCGGATGATGACGAAGAAATAGCGGAGGGGGATGATGTAGGTCACGAGCTGGAAGAACTTCGGCATGTTCTCGATGGGAAAGACAAACCCGCTGAGCATCATCTGGGGCAGGATGAAGAGCATGGACGTCAGCATGGCCTGCTGCTGCGTTTTCGAGATAGTCGAGATGAAAAGGCCGATGCCGAGCGTGTTGAGCATGAAGGCCAGGCAGAGCGCGAAAAGAAGCGGCACGCTGCCCCGGATGGGGACGACGAACCACCATTTGGCCGTGGCGACGACGAACGATGCGTCGATGAGGCCGATAATGACGAACGGCAGCAGCTTCCCGATGATGAGCTCGTGCGGCCGGACGGGCGTCACGATGAGCTGCTCCATGGTCCCCATCTCCCTCTCGCGGACGATCCCCTGCGAGGCGAGCGAGGTGGTCATGATCATCAAGATGAGGCCGAGGACGCCCGGAACCATGAAATTCCGGCTGCGGAGCTCGGGGTTGTACCAGACCCTGACTTCGGGGTTGACCACGACGGGCTTGAGCCCGGTCCCATTGACGCGTTCGAAGGCCTCGAGGAGGATCTTCTGGGAATACTTCGCCGCGATCATCGTCGCGTAGTTGACCCCGATCGTCGCGGACTGGCTTTCCGAGCCGTCGGCGATGATCAAAACCGAGGCTGTCTTTCTTCCGGCGATCTTGTCGCCGAAGCCGTGGGGGATGACGAAGGCCATGGCCGCGGCGCCCTCTTCGAGGGTGAGGTCGATGTCGTCCATCCGTTCGACCCGGGCCCTGACGGCGAAATAGCCCGAATTCAGGAACCCGTCGACGAACTCCCGGCTCGCCGCAGAACGGTCCATATCGCAGATAATGCTGGGGATATACTTGACGTCCATGTCCGCGGCGTAGCCCAGGAGGAGGAGCTGGAGGATCGGCGATATGAAAATCACCGGGAAAAGCCGGGGGTCGCGGCGGAGCTGGAGGAATTCCTTCCAGAGAATGGAAAGGATGGCCTTCACCCCGCCCTCCTCGGCCGACGCCGGCCTTCCTTTCCGCCCAGCCGGAGCCGGCGAGCGGCGACGCCGAGCGTCAGCACGGCGAACCCGGCCAGGAATAGAACTTGCTCCCAAAAGGCATGGAGCCCGGCCCCTTTTAAAATGATGGCCCGGAGCGCGGCCAGAAAATATTTGGCCGGGACGAGGTAGGTCACGGCCTGGATCACCGCGGGCATGTTCCTGACCGGAAAGATGAAGCCCGAAAGGATGAAGGTCGGCAGGAACGTGGTCAGGACCGAGATCAGGAAAGCCACCTGCTGGGTCCTGGTGACGGCGGAGATGAGGATCCCTTGCCCCAACCCGCAGACGAGGAACAGAAGGATGGTCGGGAGGAGCAGGAAATAACTCCCCCTTATCGCGACGCCGAAAAGGACCCAGCCGAGGGCCAGGACGAAGTGGGCCGAAGCCAGGGAGATGAGGACGTAGGGGATCATCTTGCCGAGGATGAGCCCCACCGGGCGGACCGGAGAAACCATGATCTGCTCCATCGTCCCGCGCTCTTTTTCCCGGACGACCGAGAACGCCGTCGATACGGTGAGAATGACCATGAGGATGAAGGCCATCAAGCCGGGCACCAGAAACTTGGCGCTCCTGAGCTCCGGGTTGTACCAGACTCGGACTTCGGCCTCGAGGGGCGAGATCATACTCCTGACGCCGCGGCGCTCCAGGGTCTCAAGCGTGATCCGCCGGGAATAGCTCTGGAGGATAGCGCCCGCGTATCCGGCCGCTGTCGTCCCGCTCATGGCGTTCGCGCCGTCAAGGAGGAACTGGACGTCGGGGCTCCTTCCTGCCAGCAGGTCCTCGGAAAAATCCTCGGGGATGACCAGGGCCGCCCGGATGCGTTCACGGGCCATGAGGCCGTCGAGCTCGGCGGTTTTGCTCAGCACGGCCTTGACCTCGAAGTATTCCGTCGTGCCGAATTTCTCGGCGAGTTCGCGGCTGGCCCCGCTGTTGTCCTGGTCGACCACGGCGAGCGGGATATGCTTGACGTCGAAATTCAGGGCGTAGCCGAACATGATGAGCATAAAGGCCGGGATGAAGATCATGAAGATGAGCGACCGGGTGTCCCTCCGGATCTGGCGGAACTCCTTCTTCATGACCGGCAGGACACAGGCGAAGGGCGATCCCTTCATGGCGCCGCCTCCGCGCTCCCCCCGCTCGCAGCTTGCTCCTCGATCTTGTGGATGAAGACGTCCTCGAGCGACGGGACGATCCGGTCGACGCGCTGCGGCACGATCCCCTCGCGGGCCAGCCGCTCCCGAACGAGCCGCTGTCCTTCCTCCACGTCGGCGACGCTGACGTGGAGCGAGGTCCCGAAGATCGACGTCTCCAGGACCCACGGCTCCTTCTGGAGGACCTCCAAGGCGTCGACGGCCCTGTCGGTCGCGACCTCGAGGATGGGGTTGCGGATGACCTTATCCTTGAGCTCCCGCGGGCTGCCGCCGGCGACGATCCGGCCGGCGTGGATGAGACGGATGTCGTTGCAGTATTCCGCCTCGTCCAGGTAATGGGTGGTCACGAAGACGGTCACCTTTCGCTCGGAGAGCTCGTTGATGAGCTCCCAGAAACGACGCCGCGAGGCCGGGTCGACGCCCCCGGTGGGCTCGTCGAGGAAGACGATCTCGGGCTCGTGGAGGACCGCGCAACCGAGGGCCAGCCGCTGCTTCCAGCCCACGGACAACGTCCGCGTCAAGCTTCGCTCCCGCCCCTTGAGGCCGGCCATCCCCAGGACCCAGGGCAGCCGCGCGTCGATGGACTTTTTCGCGAGCCCGTAAACGCGGCCGAAGAAGCGGATGTTCTCGACGACGGTCAGGTCTTCGTAGAGCGAGAACTTCTGGGACATGTAGCCGATGACCCTCTTGACCCGTTCCGGCTCGCGGCCGACGTCGAAGCCGCCGACCGTGGCCGTCCCCGCCGTCGGGTCGAGCAGTCCACAGAGCATGCGGATGGTCGTAGACTTGCCCGCCCCGTTGGCGCCCAGGAAGCCGAAGATCGAGCCCCGGCCGACCTCGAAGCTGACGCCGTCGACGGCCGTGAAGCCGCCGAACTTTTTGGTCAGCGACTTCACTTCGATGGAAAAATCGGACACGGCGCTTCTCCCCCGCTCCCCGCTGCTCAGCGCCCCAGCGCCTTCTCCAGCCGGGCCTGGGCCAGGACGAGATCGATCGCGGCCTGGGCCCGGTTCATCCGCGCCCGGAGGAGGGCGACGTCGGCGTCCAGGACGTCGGTGTTCAAGGCGACGCCCTGCTTGAACCTCTCCCGGGTCACCCGGAGGTTCTCCTCCGCTTGCCCGGCCGCCTGCGCGGCGAGTTTCATCCTCTCCCGCGCCTGGACGAGCATCAGGCGGCTTTGGGTGACTTCCAGCACGGCCTGATCCTCCAGGAGTTGCCGGGCGTCCCGCGCCTGGGCTAGCTGGGCCTTGGCCTGCTCGGCTTGGCTTTTTGTCTGGCCCCAGTTCCAGACGTCGAACGACACGGAGATACCGAGGTCCCAGGTTCTTTTGAAGTTATCAAGAGCCGGCATGTACCTGGGATTCGGCCGGAGGTAATAGTAATTGCCGGAAAGATAGACTTGCGGATAGAAACCGGCCTTGGCCGCCTTGACCCCCAATTCGGAGGCCTTGATCCTGAAATCGGCCGACTTGAGCTCCGGACGGTTGGCCAGCGCGGACTCGATCATGGCCGTTGATTTCGTTGTTTCCTCGAGGGCTGTCTCCTCGACGGGGAGCCGGGAGGCCTGGCTCTCGGCCAAAGTCGTCAGCTCGACGTCCGTTTCGAGCGGAAGTCCGATCAGACTGTTGAGCGAGGTCAGGGTGAGTTCCGAGGCGCTCCGGGCGTCGAACCTCGAGAGCTCGGCGTTCGAAAGCTCGAGTTCGGCCCGAAGGACCTCGTTCCTGGTGAGAAGTCCTTGTTCGAAGAAGGCCCGGACGTCCTTCAGGTGTTCACCGACCTGACGGATATTCTCCTCGGTGATCTTCTCGAATTCCCTCGCCCGGGCGAGGCTCCAGTAAGCGCTCTTGACCGCGAACACGAAATCCGCGCGGTCTTTCTCGAGGCCCTGTCCGGCCGACTTCTCGAGCATCCTGGCCGACTCCGCCCCGGCCTGGAGGCGGAAACCCGTGAACAAGGGCTGCTGGATGCCTAGTCGGAGGCTGTAGTTATTGAAGTAGTTCTCGGAAACGACGAACGGAACCTGAGAACCCGGGACGGTCACCTCGAAGGGGGGGACCTCGCTCAGCCTCGCGTACCCGCCGCCGAATTTGACCGACGGCAGGCGGCCGGCCGCGATCTCCCGGGACTTGGCGGCCGTGGATTCGACCTTCATCCGGGAAGCGTGGAGGCCCGGGCTCGCCTCGAGCCCTGCGGCTACGGCCTCTTCCAGGGAGAGAGGCTTTTTCTGGGCCAGGGCCGCGAGCGGCAGGAAAAGGACGACTGTGACGGCGAAAATTTTCCTAAGCATGACCGGCCTCCGATGTCTGTGATTCGGTCACGGAGATGAAGACGTTCTCCAGTGAAGGAGGGAGAAGCCGCTTCTGGAGGACGGGGATGCCCTCCCTGGTGAGAGCGGATTCGACTCGAGGGATTTGCTTCTCCGGCTCGTCGACGACCACGTTCAGCCGGTCCCCGAAGAGCTGGACTTCCCGGACCCCGGCGAGCGTCTTCAAAACGGCGAAAGCCCGCCGGATCTCGGGGCAGACGATCTCGACGACCGTCCCCCGCATCAGGAGTTTGATATTCGCCGGGGTGTCGGCCGCGAGCAGTCTCCCATCGCCGAGAAACCCGACCCGCGAGCAACGCTCGGCCTCGTCCATGTACGGGGTGGCCATGACGATGGTGATCCCCGACCGGAGGAGAGACGAGAGGATCTTCCAGAAATCCCGCCGCGACACGGGGTCGACTCCGGTCGTGGGCTCGTCGAGGAAGATGAGGCGGGGCGTATGGATGAGCGTGCAGGCCAGGGCCAGCTTCTGCCGCATCCCCCCCGAAAGGCGTTCGGCCAGGCGGCCGCGGAAGGGCGTCAGGCGGGTGAATTCGAGGAGTTCCTCGCGCCGCTTGCGAAAATCCCGGACGAGGTGGATCTCGGCGAAAAACTCGATGTTCTCGTCAACGGTCAGGTCGCCGTACAGGCTGAATTTCTGGGAGAGATACCCGATCCGGGTCTTGATCTCGTCGGCTTCCCTCTCCAGGTCGTAGCCCAGGACCGACGCACTTCCGGACGTCGGACTGAGTATTCCGCAGAGCATCCGGATCGTGGTCGTCTTCCCGGCGCCGTCCGGGCCGACGAGCCCGAACATCTCCCCCTCCCGGACCGTGAGGTCGAGGGAGCGGACGGCCTCGATAGATTCGAACCTCTTGCCGAGGCCCCGGGTTTCGACGGCGAGAGCGCTCATGGGTCGGTCCTTCTCTATTTGGCTTCCGGGCCGACCCGGATGAGGGCGTCGGCGGGCAGGCCCGGCTTGAGCAAGCCTTCGCGGTTCTCGATCTCGACCTTGACGCCGAAAACGAGCTTGACCCGGTCCTGTTTGGTCTGGATATTTTTGGGGGTGAACTCGGCCTCGGGAGAAATATACGTGACCGTTCCCTCGAAGACCTTTTCAGGGAAAGAATCGATCTCGATCTCCGCCGGACCGCCCAGTCTGACCCGTCCGAGCTCATTTTCGGTGACGTAGATCATGACGTAAACGCTGTCGAGCTCGGCCAGGGTCACGATGGTCGCGCCCGGGGTGACGAGTTCCCCCGGCTCGACGGCCTTATGGGTCACGACGCCGCCGGCCGGGGCCAGGATCGTGCAGTCGGCGATCGTCTTCTTGAGGAGGTCGGCGGCGGCTTGGGCCTGGTCGAGGCGGGCCTCGCCGGCCCGGATTTCCTCGGGACGGGCGAGAGTCCGGGCCTTGTTCAGGGCCTCGGCGCCGGCGTTTCGCTGGGCCGTCGCTATGGTCAAACGGGCCTCGGCGTCCTCCCGCTGTTTCGGCGTGACGCTCCCGGTCTTGACCAACTCGCGCATCCTCCGGGCGTCGTCTTCGGCGACGGCGAGAGAGGCTTCCGCTTGTTTCAGGCCCGCTTCCGCCTGCCGGATGTCCTCGCTCCTCGCGCCCTTCACCAAAAGCGCGAGCTGGGCCTCGGCCAGGCGCACGCCGGCCTCGGCCTGGCGGAGCTGGATGTCGAGTGTCGCATGGTCGACGACGGCCAGCTTGTCGCCCGGCTTGACCCGGCTCCCCTCCTCGACGGCGAGCTCAAGCAATTCGCCGGCGACCTTTGAGGCCACATGGACCTCGACGGCCTCGATCGTTCCCGACGCGTAGATGACATCCTTCGTGCCGTTCCCGGCACAGGAGAGTCCGCCGAGGACGGCCAGACAAAGGACGATGATTTTCACTCTCATGACACGCCCTCCTTTCGGGGCTCGAAAAGGGTCGGGGTCCTGTCCGAAAAGCCCAGCCGGCCCTTGTCCGTCAGGATGCCTTGGAAAAAGACCTTGATGACCGATTCGAACGTCGCGGCCGGCGAACGCCCGGAACGGAGTATCGCTGCCGGGTTGACGAATTCCTGGATGAGGCTGACGAACATCTGGAGGAGAAGGTCGATATCGACGTCTTCCCGGAAAAAGCCCTCGCGGCGCCCGGCCTCGAGGATGACCTTGAAGTTCTTGAAGATCTTGTCCCGGCGGAAATCGTCGATTTCCTTCCAGATCCGAGGCGCGCTCTTCTGGATATCCCGGAGGAGGAGCGGCCCGAACTGGGATAGCCGGGTCCCTAGAAAGGTGAACAGCGCGACCATTTTTTCGACGAATCCGGGCGAATCGTCGCCGATGAGGCGCTCGACCCGCGCGGCCATCTCATTTATGACTTCCCGGACCGCGGCCCCGAGCATCTCTTCCTTGCTCGGAAAGGCCTTGTAAAGGGTCGCCTTGCTGATGCCGAGCTCGGCGGCGATTTCGTCGCCCGTGACCCGGAGGAATCCCCGCTGGAAAAACATGGTCCAGGCAGCAGCGACGATCCGGGGGCGGACCGCCTCGATCCTTCCGGCGCTCCGGTCCGCTTTCGCTGTCAGTACTTTGGAAACTCTTTTAGTTTTCACAGTTTTTAATATACACCGCGATTGCGGCTTGTCAAGGGCCTGAAAAAATATTAACTGTCTTCGGGCCTGTTTAGGCCTCGATGATCCCGAGCGGCGGGTTCGTCTTCCACTTGCCCCGGGTGAAGTCGGGGATCGTGACCGGTCTTCCTTTCCCGGCGACGCTTTGCGCGCTGGCGCCGACGACGGCGCTCCAGGCCGCCGCGTCGTAGACGTCCTGGTCGAGCGGCTCGCCCCGCCGGAGCGACTCGATGAGCCGGTAGTCCTCGATGTAATCCATGCCGCCGTGACCCCTCCCCTCGCCCTTCGAGGCGATGGCCTTCCAGAGCGGGTGCTCGAACTCGGCGGCGAACTTCTCGAAATCGTCCCACTGGTGGGGCTTGGCCGCTTTGCCCTCGATGTAGATCCGGTCGGGCCACTTGTGGGCCAGGCCCTTGGTCCCCTGGACGAGGTTGATCCGCGTGTAGGGCCGGGGCAGGTTTGTATCGTGGATGAGGATGATCGTCTTGCCGAGCTTCGTCTTGATCAGGCTCGTGTTGACGTCGCCGAGGACGTAGCGTTCCTTCGCTTGCGGGCTGTCGGCGCCGAAGGTCGCGACGGCGTATTCGTGGAGGCCCCGGGCCGGACTGCTCATGGAGACGAGGCAGTCGAAGGCATCGCCGCGGTTGACGTTCAGGCATTGGGCCACGGGCCCCAGGCCGTGGGTCGGGTAGAGGTTGCCGTTGAGCTTCTGGGCCCAGGCCCGCCGCCACAGCCCCTCGCCCTCATTGGAGAACTTGACGCCGCGCAGGTCGTGGAGATAGCCGGCCTCGGCGTGCAGGACCTCGCCCAGGAGGCCCTTGCGGACGAGGTTCAGGGTCATCAGCTCGATCCTGTCGTAACAGCAATTCTCCATCATCTGGCAGTGCTTCTTGAGCTTTTCGGCGGTCTCGACGAGGGCCCAGCAGTCGTCGAGGGACATGGCCGCCGGCACCTCGGTCGCGGCATGCTTGCCGTTTTTCATGGCCGCCAGGCAGACCGGGACGTGCCACTCCCAGGGCGTGGCCGTCATCACCAGGTCGAGCTCCTCCATTTCGCACATCCGCCGGAAATCCTCCGGCCCATTGGAATATCCCGCGGGCTTGG
>Ga0315289_10002096_pt1 | contig 30862 bp, 22 predicted proteins | sample YL17G11_40_MG_FD_203452 | JGI IMG/M metagenome (GOLD analysis project Ga0315289, IMG submission 203452) | Sediment microbial communities from Yellowstone Lake, YNP, Wyoming, USA - YL17G11_40 | ecosystem: Environmental > Aquatic > Freshwater > Lake > Sediment | place: USA: Wyoming | collected... | reverse complement strand
TCCCCAGCCCTCCCCCCAAAGGGGGGAGGGAGTTTATGGCAGCCCTCACCCCCATCCCCGTCGGCGCGCCGCTCCCACGGGGAGAGGGGGGCCGCTTCACCCGTCACCCCCACCATCCCACGGGGGTTTTTTTGGGCGGGGAAAATCTCTCCGCCTTGCATTAATAAAGACCGGGGTACCACTCAATTAATACCTTGTTAACCGCGGTCCGGTTGTGGCAAAATCTGGGTCCCTTTACTCCGCGCTTTCAAAAAAAGTCCCCCGCTCACCGCCCTTCCCCGAGGCGAGACATGCCCCTGACCTTCACCGGCGGCGTCCACCCCCCCGAATCGAAGCACCTCACCGAGGCCAGGCCCATCGAGCCCGCCGCGCGCCCCGCCGAGGTCGTCGTCCCCCTGTCGCAACACATCGGCGCCCCGGCGACCCCCGTGGTCGAGAAGGGCGCCCTCGTCAAGGCCGGGCAGATGGTGGGCGAGCCCTCGGGCTTCGTCTCCGCCCCGGTCCACTCGCCGGTCTCCGGCACGGTGAAGATGGTCGCCGACCGACCCCACGGTCTGGGCGGGGACCAGCCGGCGGTGGTCATCGAGCCCGCGGCGGAAGACGAGTGGGCGCTCATGGAGCCCATCACCGACCTGGACCGGACGCCGGTGGAGAAGCTGGTCGAGCGGATCCGGGACGCCGGGCTGGTCGGCATGGGCGGAGCGGCCTTCCCCACACACGTAAAGGTCGTCCCACCCAAGGGCCACGCCTTCGACACGGTCATCCTCAACGGCGCCGAGTGCGAGCCGTTCCTCACCTGCGACCATCAGCTCATGCTCGCCAAGGGCGAGGAGATCGTCAAGGGCCTGAAGATTCTGTTGAAAATCACCGGCGCCCAGCGAGGCTTCATCGGCATCGAGGCCAACAAGCCGGACGCGGTCAAGCACCTGGAGGAACTGACCCGCCACGCGGCCCACATCAACGTCGCCGTGTGCCGGGTCAAGTACCCCCAGGGGGCGGAGAAGCAGCTCATCAAGGCGATCACCGGGCGCGAGGTCCCCGTGGGCGGGCTGCCCTTCCAGGTCAAGGTCCTGGTCCAGAACGTGGGCACGGCCTACGCGGTGTGGGACGCGGTGGCGAACGGCCGTCCGCTCGTCGAGCGCGCGGTGACCGTCACCGGCCCCATCGTCAAGGAGCCGAAGAATCTGTGGGTCAAGGTGGGCACGCCGGTGGGCGAGCTCCTGGAGCGCTGCGGCGGGCTCACCGACGACGCCGCGCGGTTCATCCTCGGCGGGCCCATGATGGGCCTGGCCCAGCACCGCTTCGACGTTCCGGTGACCAAGGGGACGTCGGGGGTGCTGTTCCTGCCGCCGCCGCGGCCCGAGGACTTCATCGCCGGCCCCTGCATCCGCTGCGCCCGCTGCGTGGACACCTGTCCCATGAAGCTGGTGCCCTGCGAGGCGGCCACCTTCTCCGAGGCGGGCAAGCTCGACAAGGCCGAGGCCAACGGCGCGGGGGACTGCATCGAGTGCGGCTCCTGCGCCTACGTCTGTCCGGCGAGGCGGCACCTGGTCCAGTCCATCAAGATCTCGAAGCCGGCGATTCTCAAGCGCCGCGCCGAGAGGGCCAAGGGGGCGTAGAGTTTCGCGGTCGGCGGTCCACGTAGTCGAGCGGGCCGAGGGGGACGAGAGCGCGGGTTGAGCCGGTCACTGAGCCTTTAGACGTAAAACGACATCCTTTTCGGCCGCGGCTTCCAGGGGAGAAACGCCGTAGGGGCGACCGTCCACGGTCGCCCGCGGGAGGGTCGCCGGACCCTCCCCTACGGAAGCGAAGAACTACTTATACGCCGGTAAACATCCACAACCGAGTTAAAGCAAGAGCCCATGCCCAAAGACGACGAACTCCAGGCCGGTGAGACACCCGAAGGCGGCGAGGGTCAGCCCGCCGGGGATGAGCCCGAATCCCCAGACAAGGCCAAGCCTACGCCCAAGGCCAAGCCTACGCCCGCGCCCAAGAAGGACAAGGAGCCGGCGAAGAGCTACCGGCTCACCGTATCCAGCGCCCCGCACCTCAAGAGCCCCGAGGACACCGCCAAGATAATGCGCTGGGTCCTCATCGCCCTCCTGCCCGCCCTGGCGGGGGCGGTGTGGCTCCAGGGCTGGCGGTCTCTCTTCCTGGTCGCCGTCGCCGCGGTGAGCGCGGTCGTCTTCGAGGCCGCCATCCAGCTCGCCACCAAAAAGCCGCTGACCGTCAAGGACGGCTCGGCGGTGGTGACCGGGGTCCTCCTGGCCTTCAACCTGCCCTACTACGTGCCGTGGTGGTTGCCGGTGGTGGGGAGCTTCGCGGCCATCGCCATCGCCAAGCAGGCCTTCGGCGGGCTGGGGTACAACCTGTTCAACCCGGCGCTCATCGGGCGGGCGGTGCTCCTGGCGGCCTGGCCGGTGCACATGACCACGGACTGGTACTCCCACGTCGAGGGCGCCCGGGCGCTTCCGAACCTGGCCAACATCTCCGGCACGACGGTGGACGCCGTCTCCACGGCGACGCCCTTGGCGGTGATGAAGGACGCCGCGGCCACATTCTCCAATCCCGCCGCCACCCCCGAGGCGCTCGCCCAGGCCAAGATCGTCGTGGCCCAGCTCACCGGCGCGGGGGGGCTGGGCAAGCTCGCCCTGGGCAACGTCGGCGGCTGCATCGGCGAGACCAGCGCCGTCCTTCTTTTAATCGGCGCCCTGATACTCGTCATAAAGGGCATCGCGGACTGGCGCGTCCCGGTGGGCTACCTGGCCTCCGTGGCCGTGTTCATGACGGTCTTCGGCTGGGTGGGCGGGACCTGGACCGGGCTCTTCCACCTCCTGGCGGGCGGCTTGATGCTGGGGGCGCTCTTCATGGCCACCGACATGGTCACCAGCCCGGTGACGAAGAAGGGGCGCTGGATTTTCGGCGTCGGGTGCGGAATCCTCGCCTCGGTCATCCGCCTCTGGGGCGGATACCCCGAGGGCGTGAGCTACTCGATACTTCTGATGAACGCCGCCGTGCCGCTGGTGGACCGCTTCACCGTGCCCAAATTCTTCGGGGAAAAGGGGGCCGGACGTGCTTAAGCTGGGCATCACCCTCTTCATCGTGACGGCGGTGGTGGCCGCGGCGCTGGGCCTGGTTTACTCGGTGACCAAGGACACCATCGCGGCCCAGGAGCAGGCCAAGGTCCTGGACGCCGTGGCGCTGGTCCTTCCCGAGGGCGCCGACCCCGCCCTCACCGAGACCGTCAACAAAACCGAGAACGGCCTCGAGGTCCCGGACTACTTCGTCGCCCGCGACGCCTCCGGGAAGGTCCTCGGCTACGCCGTCGTCTGCTACGGCAAGGGCTTCTCCTCGACCCTGGAGGTCATGGCCGGCTTCACCCCGGACGGGGTCATCGCCGGCACCAGCGTCCTCAAGCAGGGCGAGACGCCGGGCCTGGGCGAGCGGGTCAACGAGATACGGGTCGAGGGGACGCTGTGGACGGCCATCGGCGGGCTCTTCTCCGGTAAAGAGGGCCCCGCGGGTCCGCCGCCCGCCCCCTGGTTCCAGGCCCAGTACCTGGGCCTCCACGCCGACGGGCTGGAGCTGGTGAAAGGCGCCGCCGACACCGCGCTCGACCAGGTCTCGGCCATCACCGGGGCCACCATCACCAGCCGCGCCTTCACCGACGGCGTGCGCGAGGGCGTGACCGCCTTCCTGGCCCGCACCGACATCCCCCGCTAGGGGCCCGTTGGGCCGGTAGGGTTGGGCCGGTAGGTCGGCGGGGTCGTTGAGTAACTGAAGAAACCGTGGCGCGACTGCAGTCGGGGCGGTGGGGAGTCGCTTCAGTGCTGACGGAACCGCGGCGTAAACGCGGGCTGGCTGGTTGGGCCGGTAGGTCGGCGGGGAGTAGCGGCGCGACCGCGAACGGATTGAGCATGGGGCCGTCGAGTTGGGCCGGTAGGGCGGCTGGGCCGTTGAGAAACCGAAGGAACCGCGACGCGACCGCGGGCATGCGGGTTGGGCCGGTAGGGCGGCGGGGTCGTTGAGTAACTGAAGAAACCGTGGCGCGACTGCAGTCGGGGCGGCGGGGAGTCGCTTCAGTGCTGACGGAACCGCGGCGTAAACGCGGGCGGGCGAGCCAGTCGGGGGGTTGTAGGGGATTGGCCGAGGGGCGGTCGTGATTTGCCGGCGCCGCGGCCCGCGTCGAGGCGGTTCCCGGGGTCGGAACCCGACGGTAAAGAAGCGTCGCCACCCACTTTCGGGCGATGGGCGACAGATGCCGACCGAGCGATAATTTTCCTCTAACGGCACCACCACCGGAGGCGACCTTGTCCACCTTCAAGGAGTTCACCAAGGGGTTCTTCCGGGAGAATCCGGTCTTCGTCATCGCGCTGGGCCTGTGCCCGACGCTGGCCACCTCCAGCCTGGTGGAAAAGGGCCTGGGGATGGGCATGGCGGCGACCTTCGTCCTGGTCTGCTCCAACGTCATCATCGCCCTCATCCGCAAGCTCGTCCCCCCGAGGATCCGCATCCCCATCTTCATCGTGGTCATCGCCGCCTTCGTGGTCATCGTGGAGCTGGTGATGAAGGCGTACCTGCCGCCGCTTTCCGAGGCGCTGGGCATCTTCATCCCCCTCATCGTGGTCAACTGCATCATCCTGGGCCGGGCCGAGGCCTACGCCCAGAAGAACAACGTGAGCCGGTCGTTCATGGACGGCCTGGGGATGGGGCTCGGCTTCACCTTCGCCCTGTTCGTCATCGCCACCATCCGCGAGGTCCTGGGCTTCGGGACTTTCCTGGGCCTCCCCGTCTTCGGGTCCGACTTCGAGCCGGCCACGATAATGATCCTCTCCCCGGGCGGCTTCATCACTATCGGCCTCTTGATGGGCTACTTCGCCTGGCGGCGCGGCCGCAAGAAAATGAAGGGCGTCCGCGCACCCGACGACATCCTCGCCGAGCGCGAGCGGCTCACCGAGACCACCAGGGAGGCGGCATGAGTTACGGCGTCCAGCTCATCCTCCTTTTCATCGGCGCGGTGCTGGTCAACAACTTCGTGCTGATGCGCTACCTGGGACTCTGCCCCTACCTCGGCGTCTCCAAGCAGTTCGACTCCGCCTTCGGCATGGGCATGGCGGTCATCTTCGTCCTGTTCCTCGCCGCGGTGGTCACCTGGCCCATCTACTACTTCATACTCGTCCCCCTCGACCTGGCCTGGATGCGGACCATCTTCTTCATCCTGGTCATCGCCGGCCTGGTGCAGACGGTGGAGATCATCCTGCAGAAGTCCGTGCCCAGCCTGTACCGGGCGCTGGGCATCTTCCTGCCGCTCATCACCACCAACTGCGCCGTCCTGGGCGTCACCGTCCTCAACATAGACTCGGGCTTCGATTTCCTCCAGTCCGCGGTGCACGCCGTCGGGGCGGGGGTGGGCTTCACCCTGGCGCTCCTTCTGATGGCGGGCCTGCGCGAGCGGATGGAGGTGGGCAACGTGCCCAAACCCATGCGGGGGCTGCCCATCGCCTTCATCACCGCCGGGCTCATGTCCGTAGCCTTCCTGGGCTTCTCGGGCCTCATCCCCGAGTAAGTGGGCCGGTCGCGTTGGGGGAGGGCGGTCGAGGTTTCGGCGAATCTTGGAGCGCGGGGGTCCATTGTCAAATAGAGACAAGGGGCTTTAGCCCCTTGCCGGAAAACTTTGGGCGCGGGAGACGCTCCCACCGCCGGCTTCGGGGCGGTGAAAATATCCCCGGATTAACCGTTGAACCGCAACCGCGAATGTGCTATAATTCCGGGTGGAAATTGAGATAATTGCTCTGTATTGATACACCGTCTAGCTTGACTTTCGCCCTACCGGGTAATAATCTCTTCCGGTTTCCACCGCGATTGAAGAGAACTCTCGGTCCGGCTGCCGCCGCGGCGGGCGCGGGGAGCCTCTCCGGGGTTCGCGGGAACGGTCGGCCGTCTGTGAAAACCGCGAGGTGACGGTCGGTGCCTCTCCCGGTCCGCGGGAACGAGCAAGCCGCCTAAATTTCGAAAGCGGAGAGCCTCTCCTTGGTCATAGTGTGGGGAACGCGCGGGGAGCAACAAGCAAATCCCCTTTCTTCGCCCGTAAATTGAGAATTATTTCACCAAATCTTCGCGGGACGTAATACGAGACGTGGATGGGCTTCAACCGGATGTCATATCGGCCCGGCGCGGCTGATTCAAGGTGACGGAGGAAAACCGATGCGGGTTATAGACGGCAAGGAAGCGGGCCGGGAGTTGACCAGGAAATTCCTCGAAGAGGTGATGCTCATCCCCAACGGGGAAAAGGTCAACATGTGCATCCAGTGCGGAACCTGTTCGGCCTCCTGCCCGACCGGCTACGCCATGGATTACACCCCCCGGCAGATCGTCGCCGCCCTGCGGGCCAACATCATCCATGACGTGCTGGTGAGCAACTCCGTGTGGCTGTGCGCCTCGTGCTACTCCTGCACGGTGCGCTGCCCCGCCGGCATCCCCTGGACCGACATCATGTACGAGCTCAAGAGGCTCGGCGAGGACGAGGGCATCATCCCCCGGGTCAAGACGGGGCACGAGCTGGCCACCGCCTTCAACTCCATCATAGACAAGTACGGCCTCTCCTCCGAGTTCCGGCTCATGCTGAAGTTCTACTTCCGCACGGGCATCTTCAAGGCCCTGGGCCAGCTCGGTTTCGCCACGAGGATGTTGGCCAGGGGCCGCCTGGACCTGGGGGCGCACAAGATAAAGGGCATCAAAGGCCTTCACAAAATGATGGCCGTTATGGAGGAAAGGAAATAGATGATGGCCGCCTCTAACGGTACAAAGTACACCTACTTCCCGGGCTGCTCGCAGACGAGGACCACCCGGGCGTACGACGCCTCGGCCAGGGGCGTGACCCGGAAGCTGGGAATCGAGCTGGTGGAGCTCGAGGACTGGAACTGCTGCGGCGCCTCCAACTACATCGCCATTGACGAGCGGAAGGCCTTCGTCCTGTCGGCCCGCAACCTGGCCCTGGCCGAGAAGACCGGACGGCCCGACGTCGTCACCTGCTGCAGCGGCTGCTACGTCATCCTGGCCAAGTCCAAGAAGTACATCAAGCAGAATCCCAAGCTCCACGCCGACATAGACGAGGCCCTGGCCACCGCGGGTCTGACCTTCTCGGGAGACATCAACGTCCGCCACATCCTGGACGTCCTGGTCAACGACGTGGGCGGGGAGAGGATCCGGGCGGCGGTCACCCACCCCCTGACCGGCCTCAAGGTCGCCCCGTACTACGGCTGCCAGATCGGCCGCCCCTACGGCGAGTTCGACGACGAGGAGTGGCCCCACACCCTGGACGACCTGGTGACCTGGACGGGAGCCGAGTCGGTGAACTTCCCCCTCAAGTCCAAGTGCTGCGGCGGCATCCTGATGACCACCCAGCCCGAGGTGGGCCGCACCATGGTCGGTAAGCTCCTGAAGAGCGCCAAGGAAGCCGGGGCGGACTGCATCATCACCGCCTGCTCCCTGTGCCAGGTGACCCTGGAGTCCTACCAGAAGAAGGTCAGCCGGTACCTCGGCGAGGACGTGAACATCCCGGTGTTGTACTTCACCCAGCTCCTGGGCCGCGCGCTGGGGCTCACCCCCAAGGAGCTCATGCTGAAAGACAGCCTCACCCATGCCGAGGCCGTCCTGCCGTAAAGGGCCTGCGGGAAGAGCGATGAAACCAAGAGGGCGTCAACGCCGACCGTCCTTCCGTAAGGGGTTCTTAAGATAATACCGGCGGGGCGGCGACACGCCCCTCAGGCTGACGAGGGGTTTAAATCCCTTGCCCTCGGCCGGACCGCGGAAAGGGCGATAAAACCAGCGGGGCGGCGACTCCGTATGCCGTTCCTCTAGACCACGGGCGGGGCGCCCCCGCCTCCGCCTCACGGGGTACGGAATATGAGCGAAAACGGCAACAAGAGAATCGGCGTGTACGTCTGCCACTGCGGCTCCAACATCTCGCAGACGGTGGACGTTAAGGCGGTGGCCGAGTACGCCGGCACCCTGCCCGGTGTGCGCGTGGCCAGGACCTACCAGTACATGTGCTCCGAACCCGGCCAGGCCCTCATCCAAAAAGATATACAGGAGCTGCGCCTGACCCACGTGGTGGTCTCCTCCTGCTCGCCCTTGATGCACGAGCGCACCTTCCGCCGGGCGGTGGCCGAGGCCGGGATCAACCCCTACCTCTTCGCCATGGCCAACATCCGGGAGCAGGTCTCCTGGGTCCACACGGACAAGGCCCGGGCGACCGAGAAGGCCAAGCGCCTGATAGCCGCCGAGGTTTTCCGGGTCTCCAACCAGGAGGAGCTCTTCGCGGAGAAGGTGGACGTGAACCCGGCGGTCCTCGTCATCGGCGCCGGGATCGCCGGCATCGAGGCCGCGCTCAAGTGCGCCATAGCCGGCCAGAAGGTCTACCTGGTGGAGAAGGAGCCCTCGGTGGGCGGCCACATGGCCTTCTTCGACAAGACCTTCCCCACCCTGGACTGCGCCGCCTGCATCCTGACACCTAAGATGGTGGACGTGGGCATCCACCCCAACATCGAGCTTCTGACCTGGTCCGAGGTCACCAAGGTGGACGGCTACGTCGGCAACTTCAAGGTCACGGTGAAGAAGAAGGCCCGCCACGTGGACACCGCCCTCTGTAACTCCTGCGGCGACTGCGTGGCGGCTTGCCCGGCGGTCATTTACCCCGACCTGAAGGTCGTGGAGATCGGCGGCCGGCTGATAAGCAAGAAGGACCCGTCCGAGGCGAAGGCCCCCGTGGCGCCCCGGGGCTAGGGCGTCCCTTGCGCGATAGGAAGCAAAGACGAGGGGCTTAAGCCCCTTGCCTCCCGCGAAGACGAGCCCCTCCGCGAAAGGACACGGAAGTGCAGATGGAAAAGATAAAGGTGGACCTGGAGCTCGCCCGGCCCCTCGTCGAGAACTACAACCACGGCGAGTTGACGCTCATCGCGCTCCTTTTGGGGGTCCAGGACATCTACTACTACCTGCCCCGGGAGGCCGTGGAGTTCATCGCCCTCGAGACCGGGGTTCCCTTGAGCGTCATCTACAGCCTGGCCACTTTCTACTCGGCCATCTCCCTGGAGCCCAAGGGGCGAAACCACATCCGGTGCTGCGTCGGCACGGCCTGCATGGTCCGCGGCTCCATGTTCGTGCTGGATGACCTGAAGCGCGAGCTGGGCATCGGGCCCGGCGAGGTCACCCAGGACGGCGCCTTCTCCCTGGAGGAGGTGCACTGCCTCGGCGCGTGCGCCCTGGGACCCGTCATCACCAAGCGCGATAAGTTCTACGGGCACGTCACCAAGTCCAAGGTCCGGGAAGTCATCGGCGCCCTGAGGAGGGCCGACAGGGAAGGCGTCTGACCCCCGGGTCGGGAGCCGTCGGGCGAGGTGTCGGTTCGATTGGGGAGAAAACGTCTGATCCGCGGGTCGGGAATCATGCAAGGTGAGCGATCATGAGGATTACGAGCGTCAAGGATCTCGACGAGCTGAAGAAAAAGGGACGCGAGTCCCTCCATCCCGGCAGGATACGGATCTCCGTCGGCTCCTCCACCTGCGGCATCGCCAACGGGGCGCTCGACGTGGCCGAGCGCATCCTGGAGGGGGCCAGGCGCGAGGGGATGGAGGTCGTCGTCGAGGACTCGGGCTGCTTCGGCTTCTGCCAGATGGAGCCGCTGGTGGACGTCTGGGTTCCCGGCCGGCCCCGCGTCGTCTACGCCAAAATCACCGAGGACAAGGTGGACGAGCTCCTGCGGGCGGTGAGGGAGGGGCGCGTCATCGAGGACTGGGCCCTCTTCCGCCTGGAGGGCGAGCACCTGGTCCTCAACGACGAGCGCCTGGCCTACGACCTGTCCAAGAGCAACGGGGAGTACAAAAACGTTCCCCTCATGGAAGATGTGGGCTTCTTCAAGGGGCAGCTCCGCATCGCGACCCGCAACTGCGGCTACATCAAACCGGTGAGCCTGGCGGAGTACGTGGCCCGCGGCGGCCTGTACCCCCTGTACAAGGTCCTGACCACCATGAAGCCCGAGGCGGTCATCGAGGCCGTCCGGGCCTCGGGTCTGCGCGGTCGGGGCGGCGGCGGCTTCCCCACCGGACGCAAGTGGAAGATCGCCCACGAGGCCCCCGGCGAAGTCAAACACATCGTCTGCAACGCCAGCGAGGGCGACCCCGGCGCCTACATGGACCGCTCCGTCCTCGAGGGCGACCCGTACTCGGTCCTCGAGGGCATGATCATCGGCGCCCACGCCATCGGGCACGTCGCCGACGCCTACATCTACGTGGGCAGCGACTACCCCCGCGTCCGCCGCTTCCTCCTCGAGTCCGTCGCCACCCTGCGCGAGTACGGGATTCTGGGCTCCGACATCCTGGGCACCGGCCTGGACTTCGACATCCACGTGGTCCAGGGCGCCGGCGCCTTCGTCTGCGGCGAGGAGACCGCCCTCATCTTCTACATCGAGGGCCAGCGCGGCACCCCGCGTCCCCGGCCCCCCTACCCCGCCATTTCCGGCCTCTGGGGCAAGCCCACCATCATCAACAACGTCGAGACCTGGGCCAACGTCCCGGTCATCGTCGGCCGAGGCGCCGACTGGTTCAGCTCCATCGGCTCGGCGGGGAGCAAGGGGACCAAGGTCTTCTCCCTGGTGGGCAACATCAAGAACACCGGCCTCGTCGAGGTGCCGATGGGTACGCCGCTCTGGGACCTCGTGTTCCGCATGGGCGGCGGCATCACCCGCTGGCGCGAGTTCAAGGGGGTCCAGACCGGAGGGCCGTCGGGCGGCTGCCTGCCCGCCAAGCTCCTCAACATCCCCGTGGACTTCGACCGCCTCACCGAGGCCGGCTCCATGATGGGCTCCGGCAGCATGATAGTCATGGACGAGCACACCTGCATGGTGGACATGGCGAAGTACTTCCTCTCCTTCACCAAAGAGGAATCCTGCGGCAAGTGCACCCCCTGCCGCGAGGGCCTCCCCCGGATGCTGGCGATTCTCGAGAAAATCTCCCGGGGCGAGGGTGAGGAGGGGGACCTGGAGCTGTTGGAGGACCTGGGCACCTTCGTAAAACAGAACTCGCTGTGCGGCCTGGGCCAGACGGCGCCCAACCCGCTCTTGACCACCCTGCGCTACTACCGCGAGGACTACGAGTCCCACATCAAGTACAAGAAGTGCCCCGGGTCGGTGTGCCGGAGAATGGTCTCGGCCCCCTGCCACCACACCTGCCCGGTGGGCATGGACGCCCCGAGCTACATCGCCTACATCGCCCTGGGCAAGTTCGACAAGGCCCTGGACATCATGTTCCAGGCCACGCCTTTTCCCGGCATCCTCTCCCGCATCTGCCCGCACCCCTGCGAGTTCCGCTGCACCACGGGGAACGTGGCCGACCCTATCTCCATCCGGGCCCTCAAGCGGTTCGTCCTGGAGAAGCACGGCCGGGATTACTCGCCGCCCAAGGGTGCGGGCGACCTCGAGCCCGTCGCCGTCATCGGGGCCGGACCCGCCGGGCTGAGCTGCGCCTGGGACCTGGCCCGTCTGGGCTACCGGGTCACCGTCTTCGAGGCCGGCCAAGTCGCCGGCGGGATGCTATACGCCGGCATCCCGGCCTACCGCCTCCCCCGCGGGCTCATCGCGGGCGAGGTCGAGCGGGTCCGCCGGATCGGCGTCCAGATAAAGACCGGCGTGAAAATCGGCAAAGACGTCTCCTTCGAGGACCTGCGCCGGGATTACAGGGCCGTCTTCATCGCCACCGGCGCCCACACCGGCATCCCGTTAAACCTGCCCGGCGAGGACGCCGAGGGGGTCCAGGACGCCATCGTCTTCCTGCGCGAGGTCAACGTCGGGGGCCGGACCACCGTCGGCAAGCGGGTGGGCATCATCGGCGGCACCAACACCGCCCTGGACGCCGCCCGGACCGCCCGGCGCCTCGGCGCCCTCCAGGTCACCATCTTCTACAACCGGACCCACTTCGAGATTCCCGCCGACGAGCTGGAGGTCCAGGCCGGCCTGGAGGAGGGGATCGAGGTGGTCTACCTCTGCGCCCCCTCGAAAATCATCGCCGAGAAGGGGCGTCTCGTGGGCCTCGAGCTCAAGCGGGTGGAGATGCGGGGCGTGGACCCGACCGGCTGGCGCGAGCCGGTGGTTCTCGAGGGAACCGAGTTCACCGTCCTGCTCGACAACCTCTTCCCGGCCATCAACCAGAAGCCGGACCTCGCCTTCCTCCCGGAGGGCTTCAAGCTGACCCCGAAGGGCACCCTCGAGGCGGACCCCGGCACCATGATGACCGAGACGCCCGGCGTGTTCGCCGGGGGCGACGTCGTCGCCGGGCCCTACTTCGCCACCGACGCCATGGGGCACGGGAAGCTGGCCGCCAAGTACATGGACCGCTACCTGCGGGGCGCCGACATGACCCCCGAGTACACCCTGACGAAGCCCACCGCTCACATCGATCCCTACGAGATGACGCCCGAGGAGGTCGAGACCATCGTCTCCCGGCCCGAGACGCCCCTGCAGCCGGTCGCCGAGAGGATCAAGAACTTCGAGTCGGTCGAGCTCGTCCTCGACGAGGCCGCGGCCGTCAACGAGGCCAAGAGGTGCCTGCGCTGCGACTGGCGCTGGGAGCACGAGGCCGAGGAAGAGGAACGCCGTTAGCTGGAGGATTTCATGGTTAAGCTGACCATTGACGGCCGGAGCGTGGAGGTCGAGGAGGGTACCACCGTCCTGGCGGCCGCCAAGGCCCTGGAGATAGACATCCCGACCCTGTGCTACTCCGATTTCCTCGAACCTTACGCCGGGTGCCGGATGTGCACGGTCAAGGTCGGCGAGGGCGACGGCGCCAAGCTGACCACCTCCTGCAACCTGGTGGCCACCGAGGGGATGGTGGTCGTCACCGGCGACTCCGACGTGCGCCGGGCCCGGAAGTTCATCCTCGAGCTCCTGCTGGCCAAGGCCCCGTCCGTGGAGCGCCTCCAGGAGCTGGGGGCGGAGTACGGGGCCGACCCCGGGCGCTTCGGCGAGCCCACCGAGGAGGCCCTCGCGAACCGCTGCATCCTCTGCGGCCTCTGCGCGCGCATCTGCCAAGAGCGGGTCAAGGCCTTCGCCATCTCCATCAACGAGCGGGGCTCCAGGAGCTACGTCTCGGCGCCCTACGACGCCCTCTCGCCCGACTGCATCGCCTGCGGCTCCTGCTCCAGCATCTGCCCCACCGGCTCGGCCAGGGTCTACGACCGCTACGACCGCAAGGTCATCCACCCCGAGCTGTCGCTCGCCTCCAACTCAGCCGTGCGCTTCATCACCAAGCAGATGGTCCCCAACGTGCCCACGGTCTACGAGGATGACTGCATCCACTTCCGGCAGAGCGCCGCCGGCAACGCCGTTGACGCCTGCCGCATCTGCGAGGAGGCCTGCGGCAAGAAAGCCGTGAGCCTCGACTCCACCGACGAGGAGGTCCAGCTCGACGTGGGGACGATCATCGTCGCCACCGGGATGCAGGTCTTCAACCCCTCGGTCATCCCCGCCCTGGGCTACCGCCGGCTGCCCAACGTCATCACCGGCATGGAGTTCGAGCTCATGGCCCGGGCCGACGGCATGACCGGCGGCCACATCGAGCTCGAGGACGGCCGCACGCCCGAGGCCATCGCCATCCTCCACTGCATCGGCTCCCGCGACGAGCGGTACCACTCCTACTGCTCCCGGGTCTGCTGCATGTATTCGCTGAAGTTCGCCCACCTGGTCAAGGAGCACACCGACGCCGAGGTTTACTGCTTCTACATAGACATGCGCGCCTTCGGCAAGGGCTACGAGGAGTTCTATAAACGGCTGCTCTCCGAGGGGGTCCACTTCATCCGCGGCAAGGCCGCCGAGGTCATGCCCGACGGCGACCGGCTCCTGGTGGTCGCCGAGGACACCCTTCTGGGCCTCACGCGCGAGGTGCCGGTGGACATGGTGATCCTCTCCACCGCCCTGGAGGCGCGCTCCGACGCCGAGGAGGTGCGCCGCATCGTGGGCATCAGCTGCGGCAGCCAGGGCTTCTTCCAGGAGATGCACCCCAAGCTGGCCCCCGTGGCCACCACCACCGACGGCGTCTTCATCGCCGGCGCGTGCCAGGGGCCCAAGGACATCCCGGACTCCGTGGCCCAGGGCGCCGCCGCCGCCGCCGAGGCCCTCGCCCTCATCGGACAGGGCCAGGTCGCCATCGAGCCCATCACCTCGGTCATTGACGAGGAGCTCTGCTCCGGCTGCCGGTACTGCATCCAGAACTGCCCCTACACGGCCATTTCCTACGACCCGGTGAAGAAAATCTCCGTGGTCAACAGCGTGCTGTGCAAGGGCTGCGGCACCTGCGTGGCCGGCTGCCCCTCCGGAGCCTCCCACCAACGGCACTACTCGGACACGCAGATCTACGCCGAGTTGGGCGGCATGCTGCGCCTGTAATCCCCGGGTTGGGCGGGTCGGCGGAGAGAGGGGTTTCGCGGCGGTAAAGAAGCCGCTCCCGATAGAGCGGGCGTCAGTGGGGGCGATTTTCGGGCCGACAGGATTCCGCTCCCGACTGAGATGGCGTCGGTAGTCAGGGGACCGGGCGTAGTCGAAAAGGTGCGTGGACCCGGAAGTCACGCTTTAGTGCGAGCGGCCCGTCAGCGGGGATGTGAACCCCGAAGCGGCCCGGGAGAGGCTGGTCGGCTGGGAGTTCGGCTTCGCCTGAAGCGGCCCGGGCCGGAAGTCCCGGAGCGTCGCCGGGATTGAAAAGCCCGGCTGACGGAATGGGCCGGAGCCTTGAAGGCTGCGGACGAACTCGCCGCCGAAAAGCCCGGGTGCCGGGTGGGCCGGAAGATAGTCCTTTCGAAGGTGCGCGGTTACCCGCAAAAGTTCGGCTCTTAAAAAAAATTTTACGATCCGGTGTTTGCCAAACCGACCGACCTCATTGAGGGTTGAACCGATGAGCGACAACGGCAAGGAACGGATAGGCGTCTATGTCTGCCGCTGCGGGACCAACATCTCGCACATAGTGGACGTGGAGGATGTGGCCCGGTTCGCGGCCGGCCTGCCCGGCGTAGTCGTGGCCAAAGAGTACAAGTACATGTGCTCGGAGCCCGGTCAGGAGCTCATCCAGAAGGACATCGAAGAGCAAGGCCTGAACCGCGTGGTGGTCTCCTCCTGCTCGCCCCTGATGCACGAGGTCACCTTCCGCGGGGCGGTGGAAGACGCGGGGATGAACCCCTACCTCTTCCAGATGACCAACATCCGGGAGCACTGCTCCTGGGTGCACGACGACACGGTCCGGGCGACGGAGAAGGCCAAGCGTCTCATCCGGGCCGCGGTGTTCCGCGTCGCCCGCCAGCGCTCCCTCGAACAGAAGGAGGTCCCGGTTCACCCCGACGCCATGGTCGTGGGGGCGGGGATCGCCGGCATCGAGGCCGCGCTCAGGCTCGCCGACTCCGGCCGCAAGGTCTACCTCGTCGAGAAACAGCCCTCCATCGGCGGCCACATGGCCATGTTCGACAAGACCTTCCCCACCATGGACTGCGCGGCCTGCATCCTCACCCCCAAGATGGTCACCGTGGGCCAGCACCCCAACATCGAACTCCTGTCCTACTCCGAGGTCGAGGAGGTCGCGGGGTTCGTGGGCAACTTCAAGGTCAAGGTCCGCCGGAAGGCCAGCTACGTCACTAAGGACTGCAACGGCTGCTCCGACTGCACCCAGGTCTGCCCCGTCGCGGTCCCCAACGAGTTCGAGCAGGGCCACGCCGACCGGAAGGCCGTCTACCGCCTCTTCCCCCAGGCCGTGCCCAACACCTTCACCATAACCAAACAGGGCGTTTCGCCCTGCAAGATCGCCTGCCCCGCGGACTGCAACGCCCACGGGTACGTCGCCCTGGCCTCGGTGGGCAAGTTCGCCGAGGGCCTGGCCATGGCCCGGGAGCGGGTGCCGTTCCCCGGCATCCTCGGGCGCGTCTGCAACCACCCCTGCGAGAAGGACTGCAACCGCGGCGAGGTGGATCAGCCGCTCTCCATCGCCGCCGTCAAACGTTTCCTGGCCGACTGGGAGGTCTCCTCGGGCGCGGGGTACGCCCCCGAGCTCCCCGTCGAGGAGCGCCAGGAGAAGGTGGCCGTCGTGGGCGGCGGGCCCGCCGGACTCACCGCCGCGCAGGACCTGCGCAAGCTCGGCCTCCAGGTCACCCTCTTCGACGCCGCGAAAAAGCTCGGCGGCGTCATGCGAAGCCACATCCCACACTTCCGCCTCCCCGAGGCGGTGGTGGACCGCGAGGTCGCCAACGTCAGGAAGTGGGGCTTCGAGGTCAAGACCGGCGTGGCCCTCGGGAAGGACGTCACCCTGGACGGGCTTCTCTCCGGCGGCTACGGGGCGGTCATCCTGGCCACCGGCGCGACGAAGAGCACGCGGATGGACATTCCGGGCATCGAGTCCGAGGGCGTTTTCTTCGGCATGGACGTGCTGGAGGAGGCCAACCGCGGCGGCCGCCCCAACCTGGGCAAAAAGGTCGTCGTCGTCGGCGGCGGCAACGTGGCCATGGACGTGGCCCGCACCGCCCTGCGCCTGGGCGCCGATTCCGTACACTGCTTCTACCGCCGCACCGAGCGGGAGATGCCCGCCGAGCCGACCGAGATCGAGGAGGCCAAGGAGGAGGGCGTCCGCTTCGAGTTCCTCACCGCCCCGGTGAGCCTGCGCCGCGGGGACAACGGCCGGCTGGTCCTGCGGTGCATCCGCATGGAGCTCGGCGCGCCCGACGCCTCGGGCCGCCGCCGCCCCGTCCCCATCGAGGGCTCCGAGTTCGAGACCGAGGCGGATTCCATGATCACGGCCATCGGCCAGACCGCCGATGTCGAGGTCTTTAAAAAGTGGGGCCTGGAGACCAACTCCTGGGGCTCGGTGGTGGTGGACCCGGTCACGGGGGCCACCAACAAGGAGGGCGTCTTCGCCGCCGGCGACCTGGTGCGCGGGCCGGCCTCCATCGTCGAGGCCGTCGCCGACGGACACCGCGCCGCCGAATCGGCGGACCGCTTCATCCGCGGCGTGGACCTGGCCGAGGGCCGCATTCTCCCCGAGCCGGAAAAGGCCCCGGTCCGCGAGGCCCGCGTAAAACGCCCCCGCGTCCGGATGCCGAGCCGGCCCATTCAGGGGCGACTGGCGACCTTCGACGAGGTCAACTTCGGCCTCACCGAGGAGATGGTCACCGCCGAGGTCGAGCGCTGCCTGAACTGTGCCGTCTGCTCCGAATGCCGCCTCTGCGAGACCAAGTGCGAGGCCAAGGCCATAAATCACTCCATGGCCGACACCATCCTCGAAATGGACGTCGGCGCCATCATCGTCGCCACCGGCTTCGAGCCCTTCGACGTGCGCGAGACGCCGCAGTACGGCTGGGAGCGCTTCCCCGACGTGCTCACCGGTCTCGAGTTCGAGCGTCTCTGCAACGCCAGCGGGTACACCGACGGGCACATCCTGACCGCCGACGGCCGCGAGCCGAGGGCGGTGGCCATCCTCCACTGCATCGGCAGCCGCGACGAGAAGCACAACGCCTGGTGCTCCCGCGTCTGCTGCATGTACTCGTTGAAATTCGCCTTCCTGGTCAAGGACCACACCCCGGCCGAGGTTTACGACTTCTACATAGACATGCGCGCCTTCGGCAAGGGTTACGAGGAGTTCTACAAGCGCCTGCTCGCCGAGGGGGTGCACTTCATCCGCGGCAAGGCGGCCGAGGTGACGGACGCCTGGGAGACTCCCGAGGAGAAGGGCCGGCTGGTGGTCGTCGCCGAGGACACCCTGCTGGGCGGAACCCGGCGCGTCCCCGTGGACATGGTCATCCTCTCCGGGGGCCTGAAGCCCCGGGCCGACGCCGACAGGGTCGCCAAGACCTTCCACCTCTCCTGCATGCAGGGCCAGTTCTTCCTGGAGAAGCACCCCAAGCTGGCCCCGGTGGACACGGCCTCGGACGGCATCTACATCGCCGGCACCTGCCAGGGGGCCAAGGACATCCCCGACTCGGTGGCCCAGGGCGCGGCTGCTGCTGCTGCTGCCCTCTCGCTCCTCGACAAGGGAAAGGTCGTCCTGGAGCCCATAAAGTGCGCCATAGACGAGGACCTCTGCAGTGGATGCAAGCTCTGCATCCAGAACTGCCCCTACCTCGCCATCGTCTTCGACGCCGAGAAGAAAATTTCCGTGGTGACCGAGGAGCTGTGCAAGGGCTGCGGGACCTGCGTGGCGGGCTGCCCCTCCGGCGCCGCCGGCCAGCAGGGCTACGAGGACGAGCAGATTCTGGCCGAGGTCTTGGGCATGCTCACCTAGCCCCCCGCCGGTCCCCGTCGGTCGGGGGGATGCGCGGGGAGATAGCCGCTTCGGTGCGGGAGTGGATTACTCCCGATGCCTGGGGCGGATGCAGCCGGGGCGGGTGCTTTCGGCGGCGGTGTTCTGAAAAGAGCGGATTACCGGGAAACCCTTCCCGTATTCGGATGCCCCCGCGCCGTTTCCCGGCGGAATGACCCAAGCGGCCCCCGTTGCCGAGGGGCGGTCGTCGAAGTTCGTGCGCGGTTGAGTTAGTTGCCATCCGTCGCGTCCGACGGAGTAAAGAGCGGATTACCGGGAGAAAATTCCCGTCAACTGCACCGGGAGTCAAAGTATGGCTGACGAAACCTTCGAGCCCAAGCTGGTGGGGTTCCTCTGCCGCTGGTGCACCTACACCGGCGCGGACCTGGCGGGCATCAGCCGCATCAAGTACCCGCCCAACCTCACCGCGATCAAGGTCATGTGCTCCGGCCGCGTGGACCCCACCTTCATCGTTCAGGCCTTCGCCGACGGCGCCGACGGGGTGCTCATCGGCGGCTGCCACCCCGGCGACTGCCACTACGACGTGGGCAATTACCGGACCATGCGCCGCCACCCGATGCTGGTAAAGCTCCTGGGGCAGTTCGGCATCGAGCCCGACCGCGTGTGGCTGCGCTGGATTTCCGCCTCGGAGGGCAACCTCTTCGCCGATACCATCCGCGATATGACCGCCCGGGTCAAGGAGCTGGGGCCCCTGAACTGGACCGAGCGGACCCGGGCCATCACCGAGGCGGTGACCTAGGCGCCGTCGCCCGGTGCGATGTGTCGCGGAGATTTTTGACGGAAACCGTGACTCGTGTATCCCGTAGTTCGACCGGCTTTTCCGGTGCGTCGCAGAGCTTTTTGGAAGAAACCACAGCCCTCCCCCGGGAGGGATCGGGAAGGTTAAGATGGCAAAGCCCAAGGTAGCGTTTTACTGGTGCGGCGCGTGCGGCGGCTGCGAGGAGGCGGTCGTGGACCTGGCCGAGGACATCCTCAAGGTCGTCGAGGCCGTGGACATCGCCCTCTGGCCGGTGGCCCTGGACTTCAAGCTGAAGGACGTCCAGGCCTGGAAGCCCGGCGAAATCGCCGTGACCTTCATCAACGGCGCGGTACGCCTCTCCGAGCACGAGGAGTGGGTCAAGCTCCTGCGCGAAAAGAGCGGGCTCATCGTGGCCTTCGGCGCCTGCTCCCACCTTGGCGGAATCCCCGGACTGGTCAACCTCTCCACCGCCGAGGACGTCTTCCGCAACAAGTACGAGACCTCGGTCACCGTGGACAACCCGGGCAAGGTCCGGCCCCGGACCCACTCCAAGGTGGACGGCTACGACCTCGAGCTCCCCGCGGTGTGGAACAGCGTCAAGCGGCTCGACGAGGTGATAGACGTGGACTATTACCTCCCCGGCTGCGCGCCCCCGCCGAACCTGATCATGGACGCCGTGCTGGCCATCCTCAAGGGGGAGCTGCCGCCCAAGGGGTCGGTCCTGGCGCCGTCGAAAGCGCTCTGCGAGACCTGCCCCCTGAACGAGACCAAGCCTGAGAAGATCACCATCGCGGAGTTCAAGCGGGTGGCCACCAGCCAGCCCGACCCCAAGGAGTGCTACCTGGCGCAGGGCTTCATCTGCATGGGGCCGGCGACGCGGGGCGGTTGCGGCGAGCGCTGCATCAGCGCCAACATGCCCTGCCGCGGCTGCTTCGGACCGCCGCCCGAGGCCCTGGACCAGGGGACCAAGCTCCTGTCGGCCATCGCCTCCGCCGGGAGTGCCCTGACGGAGGAAGACGCGGCCGCGGCCGCCGCCGCAATGGTGGACCCGGCCGGAACCCTTTACCGATTCAGCCTGCCCAGCTCGATCCTCAAGCGCGGGCTTCCAAGGAGTGAGGGATAATGAGCACAAGGGTCACCATCAATCCGATAACCCGCCTCGAGGGCCACGGCAAAATCGAAATCTTCCTGAATGACGCCGGGGACGTCGAGCGGGCCTTCTTCCAGGTGCCCGAGATCCGGGGCTTCGAGACCTTCTGCATCGGCCGCCCCTCCGAGGAGATGCCCCGCATCACCGAGCGCATCTGCGGCGTCTGCCCCACCGCCCACCACATGGCCTCCACCAAGTGCCTGGACGACCTGTGGGGCGTGGAGCCGACCCGGGCGGCCCGGCTCATCCGCCGCCTGGTCTACAACGCCTTCACCTTCGAGGACCACAACCTGCACTTCTTCTTCCTGGGCGGCCCCGACTTCATCGTCGGACCAACCGCCCCCGCCGCCGAGCGCAACATCCTGGGCGTCATCGGCAAGGTCGGCCTCGAGATCGCCGGCAAGCTCATCAAAATCCGCCGCGAGACCCGCAACATCATCCAGACCATCGGCGGCAAGGTGGTCCACCCCGTCTTCGGCCTCCCCGGCGGCGTCTCCCGCGGCATAAACGAGGAGGAGCGCCAGCAGTTCCTCGCGGTGGCCCAGGAGGCCGTCGGCTTCGCCGAGTTCGCCCTGGCGGCTTTCGCCGACATCGTCCTGGCGAACAAGGCCTACGTGGACCTCATCCTCTCCGAGGGCTACACCCACAAGACCTACTACATGGGCCTGGTGGACGACGCGAAGAAGGTGGACTTCTACGAGCGCCGGGTGCGCGTGGTGGACCCCGCGGGGAAGGAGTTCGCCCTCTTCGAGCCGCGCGAGTACACCGACCACATCTGTGAGCACGTCGAGCCGTGGAGCTACATCACCTTCCCGTTTTTGAAAAAAGTCGGCTGGAAGGGCTTCGTCGACGGCCCGGACTCCGGCGTGTACCGCGTGGCCCCGCTGGCCCGCCTGAACGCCAGCGAGGGCATGCGCACCCCCAAGGCCCAGGAGCACCACGACAAGCTCTTCGCCACCCTGGGCGGCAAGCCGGCCCACAACACCCTGGCCTTCCACTGGGCCCGCCTCGTCGAGGCGCTCCAGGCCGCCGAAGAGATGGTCACCCTTCTGGAAGACGAGGAAATCACCTCCGACGACATCCGCAACCTCCCCACCAAGACCCCGGTCGAGGGCGTCGGCATCGTCGAGGCCCCGCGCGGGACGCTCATCCACCATTACTGGACCGACCCCGACGGCATCCTGACGCGGGTCAACCTCATCGTGGCCACCAACCACAACGCCGCCCCCATGGCCATGAGCGTGGAGAAGGCGGCCAAGGCCGTCATCAAGGGCGGCAAGGTGGACGACGGCCTGTTGAACATGGTCGAGATGGCCTTCCGGCCCTACGACCCGTGCCACGCCTGCGCCACGCACGCCGTGGGCCATTCGCCGCTCATCGCCAACATCTACGGCCCCGAGGGCGAGTTGGTCCAGACCGTCCGCCGGGACGGCTAGGGGGCCGGTAAAGGGGGCCGGTCGAGGGGGCTGATTGGGGGCCGGTAAAGAGGCCGGTCGGGAGGCTGATAGAGGGATACGCTAATCGCACAATGAACGATGTAGGGCGGGGACTTTAATCCCCGCCGTTTTATAATGTGCCGCACCATGCTTGCGATGATGTAGGGCGGTCCACAGCCCCCCTCTCCCAGTGGGAGAGGGGATGGGGGTGAGGGCTGCCTTATAAAACAACGGGCCGACCTGAACGGCGCGCCGTCGGTCGGCCCCTACGAGGGAGATGCACGTTTTCACGTTCCCTGCTCCGACCCTCACCCCAACCCTCTCCCTGGAAGGGAGAGGGGGCAGCTTCGCCCCTCACCACGGCCCACGCTCCGTGGGTTGCGATGACGTAGGGCGGCCCTGTAGGACGAGTCCTCCACGGGCCGCCGTTTTTTACGTTCTCTACCCCGACCCTCGCCCTGGCCCTCTCCCAAAAAGGGAGAGGGGGACGCGGGCGACCGTGGACGGTCGCCCCTACGGGTCGGATTCGCGGCGGATGGACGTAGGGGCGGGTCTCCTGACCCGCCCGCGGGGGGACCGCGACGGCGATATCGGCTATAATCCGGGGCGACGCAACGCCCCATTTGTAGGTGAATCAATGACCGCCAAACGCACGCTCATCGTCGGCCTGGGCAACCCCCTAATGACCGACGACGCCGTGGGCATCCTCGTCGCCCGGGAGCTCCACGCCCGCCTGAAAAGTCCCGACGTGGAGCTCCGCGAGGCTTCCGTGGCCGGCATCGAGCTCATGGAGCTCCTGGTGGGCTACGACCGTGCGATAATAATTGACGCCGTCCAGACCGACGGCGGCAAGCCGGGCGACTGGTACCGCCTCGACGGGCCGCGGGAAATTTCCGACCTGCCCCAGTCCAGCCACCGCTTCGGCATTTTCGAGGGGCTGGAGTTGGGGCGCCGCCTGGACCTGGACATGCCCGAGGAGATACGCATCTACGCCGTGGAGGCGCCCGACCCGTTCACCTTCGGTGAGGGGCTCTCCCCGGCGCTCGCCGCCGCCCTGCCGGGAATCGTGGAGGGGATTTATCGGGAGCTCGTCGGGTGAGCTTTTATTCATAAAAAAAAGCGGGGCCGCGGGGCCCCGTTTTTTCGCTAGGAACCGAGCCTAGTAGCTCGAGTACTGGATCTCGTAAATCTTCCAGTAGTTGTCGCGGGTGACCAGGTCTATGAACACCCGCACGTCCGAGGAGCCGAGGAAGGACTTCACGCTGCACTTTACGGTGACCCGCGCCTTGCCCCCCTCGCACTCGTGGAGCGTGGGGACCTTCCAGCCGCTCCAGTTGGCGCTCTGCATCTGGTCCCAGTCCGAGTCCCAGGTATTCAGCTGCGGCGAGTCCTTGGCGAAGAGGGCCTTGCACTGGGCTTCGTTATCGGCCTTGAAGCCGTCTACGAACTGCTGGACGACCTTGTCCGGCGCGGGGCCGAGGACGGTGGTCTCCTCGGGGACGGTTTCCTCGAAGTCCACCTCTTCGCCGTCGCCGGAGGTTTCGCCGCCGCCCGACGACCCGCCGTTCCCCGCCGCGAAGCCGTCCGAGTACCCCATCTGGTACCCTTCCTTGAACCCCTGGTTGTAGCCGTCGTCGTAGCTCCCCTCCGGCGGCGAGAAGCCGGGGCCCTGGCCCTCGGCCTCGTCGAAGCAGCCGAAGAGGATGAAGACGGTCGCGCAGGCAATCACGAACGACAGTATTTTCATCGCGTTCTCCCCCGGGTGACAGGGCTTGAAGAGCGTAGTTTTTTTATTTTAGTACCCGGCGGGGCGGATGTCCACACCTGGTCGCGGATTCTCGCCGACCCGCGCCTGGCATGTTGCGATGACGTAGGGCGGCCCCTCCGCGGGCCGCCGTGTTTTTCACGTTCCCAGCCCCGACCCTCAATCCAACCCGTAGGCGAGCCTCTCCCTAAAAGGGAGAGGGGACATGCGGGCCGCCGATTTTTACCCCTCTCCCCAACCCGTAGGCGAACCTCTCCCTGGAAGGGAGAGGGGGTCTGCTTCCACCCTCCCCCCAAGGGGGGGAGGGGGCTAGGCCCCCCCGGCGTTACGCGCCCAGGTTCAAAAGGTGCACCGAGCAGGAGATGCAGGGGTCGTACGCCCGGACGATCATCTCCGCGTGGAAGTGAATCTCCTCGTCGGAGAAGGCCGGGTTGGCCTCGACCATGGCCCGGATGTCGCGCTCCATGGCGGCCAGGTTCTGGCAGGTGGGGGTGACGATGTCCACGTCGGTGCAGCGCCCGTCGGCGTCGAAGGCGTAGGAGTGGTAGAGGGTTCCGCGGGGGGCCTCGAGGCCCGCCGTCCCCCGGCCCGCTTTGGGTCGGATCCGCGGCGTCGGCTCGTCGGGGGCGTAGTCCGCCAGAATGGCGCCGATGGTCTGGATGGAGTCCTCGATGGAATCCACCAGCTCGATGAACTGGGCCACGGTGTTGTAGAAGATGTTGTGGACCGGCGTCGTGAATCCCAGGCGCCCGGCGGTCGTCTTCGCCCCGTCGTGAAGGAGGTCGCCGAAGAGGTTGACCCGGGCCAGCGCCCCCACGGTGTACGGCTTCCCCTTGTACGCGGAGAACTTCGCGTGGCTGTACGGCACCGTGTACTCGTTGGTCACCCGCCGGTAGTCGCGGACGTCGGTAACCGTTCCGTCGCTGGCGGCGATGCGGTCCCCCATGTAGCCGTAGGCTTCGCCGGAGGGTTTTATCCCGATGAAGGTCCCCTCGGCGGTGAGGTAGGCGGGGAGCTCTAGCCCGCCGACGAGCGGCACGAGGGCCCGGGTGTTCTCCAGGGCGGCCTCGAGGCGGTCACGCAGGTACTTGAAGACGTCCTTCTCCGGGACGCGGCCGAAGCCGCCGAGCGTGGTGTTGCAGGGGTGAATCTCGCGCCCGCTTATCAGGTCCTGGATCTCGTTGCCGCACTTCTTCAAGTCCAGGCCGATGCGCGCGGGGTCGGGCAGGTCCTCGGCCAGCTCGATGATGGAGTTGCAGCGCGGCCGCACGAGGTCCGGCAGGGCCAGTAAAAAGATGTGCAGGGCGTGCGACTCGATGTTGCCCCCGTGGACGAAGAGCCGCCGCAGGAGCCGAACCTGCTCGGTGACCCGCACCCCGAAGGCGTCCTCGATGGCCAGCGAGGCCACCACGTTGTGCACGCCGGAGCAGATGGCGCAGATGCGGCAGGCCACCTCGGGGATGTCGGCCCAGGGGACGCGCTTCAGGAAGCTCTCGAAGAAGCGCAGCCCCTCGTAGATGTCCATGCGCACGCTCTTGACGGCGCCGCCCTCGAGCTCCACGGTGACGCCGCCGTGCCCCTCGACGCGGCAGAGGTGCTCCACGGTTATGGTCCGGCTCATGCTCTTTTTTCCCCTATGGCAGCTCGGTGCCCCTGAATTTCCTGGCGCTCAGGGCCTCGTCGGAGGGGGGGCCGCCGAAGTGCCCCATGGCCTGTTTGATTTCCTCTATCGAAAAGCCCTTGTCCAGGAGCACGTCCACCTCGGAGGCGAAATTGGCCTCGAAGACCGGCCCGCGGCAGCCCTCGCAGGGGAGGTTGTTGGTGGGGCAGCGCGCGCCGCAGCCGGCCTTGGTGACCGGGCCCAGGCACCGCTCGCCCCGCTCGATGAGAAGGCACTCGTTCTCCCGGAACTTGCAGTCGGTGCACACGGCGTAGGTGGGCAGAAGCGGCAGGTCTCCGTGCAAGAGCGACGCCACGGCCTGGAGGAACTGGCTCCGCTCTATGGGGCAGCCGACAATTTCGAAGTCCACCTTAACGAAATCGCGCAGGGGTTTGGGCTCGAAGCACTCGAAGAAGGGGTTGTCCAGAACCTCTTTGCCGTAGACCTCGGCGAGAATTTCCTTGCGCGGCACGTCGTTTATCATGGCCTGGACGCAGCCCCAGCACGCGCCGGTGCCCAGGGCGATGAGAAGCCCGGCCCGTTCGCGGATGCCCTTCAACTGCTCGAGGTTCCGCTGGCTGGCCACCGCCCCCTCGACGAAGGCGATGTCCACCTCGCAGTCGTCGTTGCCGGTCTGGGCCATGATGAAGCTTTTGATATCCACCGCAGCAGCCAGCTCCAGGAGCTCGTCCTCGCAGTTGAGGATGTTGAGCTGGCAGCCGGCGCAGCAGGTGAGGCCGTAGACGGCGATTTTGGGCTTGTCCATCGTCGGGTTTCCGTTCCGTCAGAATTGAGCGGCGGCGAATCCGCTTAAAAGGCACAGGGTAGTAGGCTATGGCCAGGAACCCCTCACCCCCGCCCTCCCCCCAAAGGGGGGAGGGAGATTGGGGCAGCCCTCACCCTAGCCCTCTCCCACAGGGAGAGGGGACATGAGGCGACCCTCACCCCGGCCCGTGCCACGCTGCGATGACGTAGGGGCGGGTCTCCTGACCCGCCCGCGGGCGACCGTGGACGGTCGCCCCTACGGGTTGGATTCGCGGTTGATTCACGTAGGGCGGGGTTTTCTAACCCCCGTCTCTTTCGCCCCCTCCCCGGTCCGCTGGCGAGCCTCCCCCCAAAGGGGGGAGGGGGATCAGATGCTCTCCCGTAAATTTATCGCGTCCCAGTAGGTGAATATCGGCCCGTCCAGGCAGGTGTACTTGTGCCCGATGCTGCAGTGCAGGCACTTGCCTACCCCGCACTTCATCATCCGCTCCAGGCTCATCAGAATCCGCCCCTTGGAGAAATTCAGCTCCAGGAGCTTCTCCACGACGAACTTGTAGACCACCGGCGGCCCGCAGACGGCGGCATACGTCTTCTCCGGGTTCAGCTCCTCTACGCGGTCGAAGAGGTCCGTCACGACCCCCACGTTGTAGGGCCAGGTCTTTTCGGGGTCCGTGTCCACGGTGAGGTGGCACTCGAGGTCCGCCCGGGATACGAGGCCGGCCATCTCGTCGCGGAAGAGCACCTCCATCGGCTCGCGGCAGCCGTAGAATAAAATGACGCGGCGGAAGTCGGCGCGGTTGTCCAGGGCGTACCACAACAGGCTGCGCAGCGGGGCCATCCCCAGGCCCCCGGCCACCAGCAAAAGGTCGTTGCCCTCCATCTTCTCCACGGGGTAGCCGTTGCCGTAGGGTCCGCGCAGGCCGACGAGGGAGTTGGTGGGCAGCTTGAAAAGCGCGGCGGTCACCCGGCCGACGCGCCGGACGCACAGCTCCACTATCCCCGTCCGCGTCGGCGAGCTGGAGATGGAGATGGGGCACTCGCCGGTCCCGATGACCGAGAGCTCGACGAACTGGCCCGGGCGCGAGCGGAAGCTCTCCGCGATTGCGCGGTCCTCGAAGCGGATCTGGAAGAGCTTGTGGTCGCGGTCCTGGGGCTTGACGGCCACGATCCGGGCCAGGTGCGGCTGGTACGGGTTCTTCGCCAGCCTGAACGAGAGCCTCTGGTCCCTAAGCATGGGCCTGGTCCCCCCTGAGCATCTTCAGGCATTCGACGTAGTCTATCTTCGCCGGGCAACTGACGATGCAGCGCCCGCAGCCGACGCAGGCCGCGCGGCCGAAATCGCCCAGAAACGCCTGCTGCTTGTGCAGGTAGCGGTGCTTGAGCCGCTGACCGCGCTCCTCGCGGAAGTTGTGGCCCCCCGCCACCAGCGCGTGATCCCGGAAGAGGCAGCAGTCCCATTCCCGCCACCGCGTACCGCCGCCGGCCAGCTCCTGCGTGTCGTACACGTCGTAGCAGTAGCACGTCGGGCAGACCATGGAGCAGGAGCCGCAGGAGAGGCAGCGCTCGGCCAGCTTGTCCCAGATGGGGCTCTCGTACTCCAGGTCCAGGATGGTGGGCAGGTCGCTGATATCCAGCGTCAGGCAGTAGGCCCGCTCACGAATCCGGCGGAACTCGAGGTAGCGCTGGGTGAACTCCTCGTCCACCTCGGAAAAAAGCTCGGGGCGGCTGGAGACCACGTCGTCACCCCGCGAGGTGCCCACCCCGACCAGGAAGGCGTCGTCCAGGTCGGTGAGAAACAGGTCGAAGCCCTCGTCTATGGCGTCCGTGCCCATTGACTTACAGAAGCAGTGCTCGTCGGGGATGCAGCTGGTGGCGACGATCATGATGTTCTCGCGCCGGGTGAAGTAGTAGTTGTCCGCGTAGCGGCCGGCGAAGATGTTGTCCAGGGTTTCCAGGGCGTGCAGCCCGCAGGCGTGGATGCCGAAGAGGACGAGGCGCTCGGTGAGGCCGGAGGTTTCCGCCTCGAAGCCCCGACGCGCGTCGAAGCGGAACATGGCCTCGGTGGGCCGGTAGAAGTACTTCTTCGCCGGGATAACGGTGCGCAGGGCGTCGTAGGCGACCTTTTCGAGGGCGGTGTACGGCTCCCAGCGGTAGGAGTTCACCCCGTGCTTCACCGGCACGTGGACCTCGCCCCAGCCCCGGAGCATCTCCAGGAGGGTGCCGAGGTGCCTCTTGTCCATGCGCAGGACCTTCATGGGTGGCCCTTCCTCCGTTTCCCTTCATCTGCGCCGATTATACCAGACTCGCGGCCCGGGTGCGGGTGGGTATCCCCGGTCACATATCCCGACTGATAGAGTAGATTATTTAGGCGACCACTGTCAAGGGCGGTTCGCGGGGGTGGAGAGGATCGGGGCGAGGGGCGCAGCGTGTCCCCTCTCCCCTTTGGGGAGAAGCGCGCTTACGGGCCGGGGTGAGGGGTGAAGCGGCCCCCCTCTCCCTCCGGGAGAGGGGATGGGGGTGAGGGCCACCTTATAAGAAAACGGGCCGACCTGAACGGCTCGCCGTCGGTCGGCCCCTACGTCGGCGCAATCCGCGAGGTGCGGGTCGGGATGAGGGGTGTAACTGCGCCCAAAGGGAAATCCCCACCCATTGATTAACCCGCTCCCGGTCAATTCCACCCGCTGGCGTTCACGCCCCGCTACTGCTACACTCGCCCCGAACACCCAATCGCCGACGCATGACGAAAAAAACCGACCGCGCCGTGGGGCTCTTCTCCGGCGGCCTGGACTCCATCCTGGCGCTCCGCCTCGTCGCGGACCAGGGTCTGGCGGTCACCGCCCTCCACATGCGCCTGCCCTTCGAGGAGGACGCGGGGGTGGAAGAGCGGGAGGCGCTGGCCCGGGAGCTGGGGGCAGACGAGTTCCTCCTCTTCCGCCCCGGGGAGGAGTTCTGCCGCATGTTGGAAAATCCGCGCCACGGCTACGGGAAGAATGCCAACCCCTGTCTGGACTGCAAAATAATGCTCCTGAAGCGCGCGGGGGAGTTGATGGGGAAAATCGGCGCCGCCTTCGTCTTCACCGGCGAGGTCCTGGGCGAGCGCCCCATGAGCCAGCGCCGTCAGGCCATGGACCTTTTGGAACGCGAAAGTGGGCTGACCGGGCGCCTCCTGCGCCCCCTGTCGGCGAAAATCCTCCCGCCCACCAATCCGGAGTCGGAGGGGATCGTGGACCGGGAAAAATTTAAGGATTTCCGGGGTCGCGGCCGCAAGCCCCAGATGGCCCTCGCCGCCGAGCTGGGAATAACCGGCTACCCCAGCCCCGCCGGCGGGTGCCTGTTGACCGAACCGGTGTTCGGGCGCCGGGTGTTCGAGCTCCTCGAGCGCGAGGGCTGCACCGTCGAGGGCCTGCGCCTGTTGCCCCACGGTCGCCACTTCCGCCTGCCCGGCGGGAGCAAGTTGGCCCTGGGCCGCGACTCCGACGACAACGACGCCCTGGTCCGCGTCGCCGCACCGGGAGACCTCCTCCTCGACGCCCGCGTCTCATCCCCCGTGGGCGTTCTGCGCCACACGACGGGCGAGGTCCCCCCCGAGGACCTGGCCCTGGCCGCCTCCCTGGTGGCCGGCTACGCCAAGCCCCAGGGGACTCCGACCCTGATGGTCCACATCGTCCGTCTCGCCGCGTCGGGCGACGAATTTCTGGCCGAAATCGAGGCGGCGCCCGCCGACCGCTTCGACCCCGCGCTGCGCCGGCTGATGGTCTGAACCCGGTTGACACCCCGCGCGCCCCAACTTATGATACTAAAGTAGCTTACGCACACCCACCCGGACCGGTCCATGCCCCGCTTCAACTACCGCGGACGGGCGGCCGACGGCCGAAGCGTCCAGGGCGAGCTCGAGGCCCCCGACGAGGACACCGTCCTTTCCACCCTGCGCAAGCAGGGCCTCCTCGTCACCGCCATCGAGCCGGTGGCCGTCCGGGACGTCAAGGTAAAGCGGCGGGACCTGGTGGTCTTCACGCGCCAGTTCTCCACCATGCTCGGCGCCGGGCTACCCCTCGTGCAGACCCTGGCCACCCTGGCCGAGCAGTCGCCCGAGGGGCTGGCCGAGATTTCGGTGGACCTGCGGCGTCAGGTGGAGGCGGGCCAGTCGCTCTCCGCCGCCCTCGAGCGCTTTCCGAAAACCTTCGGCCGCCTCTACGTCGCCCTGGTGCGCGCCGGCGAGGTCTCCGGCAACCTCGAGGTCATCCTGGACCGCCTGGCCGGGTACCTCGAGCGCGCCGACTCCCTCCGGCGCCGCGTCACCAACGCCCTGACCTACCCCACCGTCATCCTCGGCATGGTGATCGTTCTGGGCATGGGGTTCCTCGTGTTCATCATCCCGCTCTTCGAGGGCATCTACAACAACTTCGGCGCCCAGCTCCCGCTCCCCACCCAGGTCGTCGTGGCCCTCTCCACCTTCTTCCGCGACTACTGGTGGACCCTGGCCCTGGTCATCGCCGCCGTGATCTTCTTCGTGAAATTTTACGGCGACACGGCCGAGGGCCGCCTGCGCCTGGACCGCTGGAAGCTCGGGGCGCCCGTCTTCGGAAAGCTCTTCATCCGGGTGGCCGTGGCCCGCTTCACCCGCACCCTGGGGACCCTCGTGCGCTCCGGCGTGCCGATCATGGACGGCCTGGCCATCACCGCCGCCACCGTGGGCAACCGGGTCCTCGAGCGGGCCGTCCTGGAGACGCGCCGCGCCGTCGGCGAGGGCCGCACATTCGCCGAGCCGCTCGCCGAAACCGACGTCTTCCCACCCATGGTCGTCGCCATGGTCGCCGTGGGCGAGCGCACCGGACGCCTCGAGGAGATGCTCAACCGCATCGCGGAGTTCTACGACGACGAGGTGGAGGTCGCCGTCGCCAACCTCTCCGCCCTTCTGGAGCCTCTGCTCATGATCATCCTCGGCTTCGTCGTGGGCGGCCTTGTTGTCTCGATGTACCTGCCGATTTTCCAGATGCCGGGTTTAGTCGGGG
>Ga0315289_10002095_pt1 | contig 30870 bp, 26 predicted proteins | sample YL17G11_40_MG_FD_203452 | JGI IMG/M metagenome (GOLD analysis project Ga0315289, IMG submission 203452) | Sediment microbial communities from Yellowstone Lake, YNP, Wyoming, USA - YL17G11_40 | ecosystem: Environmental > Aquatic > Freshwater > Lake > Sediment | place: USA: Wyoming | collected... | reverse complement strand
ACGTCAAATGCGATATACTGCATCTTGTTCCGCCTCCTTTGGAAGGTTGACCGCACCTTCTATTATGACGCACACGGCCGCGCCGTGCACGTCCGAGGCGGAGCGCTTTCATACCAATCAGAATGACGCGAGCGAAGAGGCTCAGAATGACACTGTCGCGGCCCTAAACGAACAGGACCACTCTCAGCGGCTAAGCCCCGCAGGGGCCGCCGTGGCGGCCCGAGTAGTCGGGCCTAGCCACAGAGGTTGTCGGGCGGGGATGGCGCAGATCGCCGCGAGACTGCGCGCCAGATGTGCTGACCGAGCCAGCCGCCGCTCGCCGCCGCGCTCAAGACCAGAACGCCACCCGCGAGGGTCAGCGGTAAGAAAGTCATCGCCGGCATCGCACCGACTCCGGTAACCGCGATGATGCCGAGAAACGTCGCCACTGCGAGCGCGGCCCATGCTTCGGCCCTTCGTTGCGCCAGCGCGCCCACGAGCAGCCCGGCGACGAAACCACCCGCCGCCAGCCACAGCACCAGTGCCAAGAGGTCGTAGATCTGCGCGGCAACCAGCATCTGAGCCGGAGAAACGCCTGACGGAGGCATAAGCTCTGGAGCGAACGGCCCCTCGGGCATAGGTCGGCTGGACTCGCATGTTGCCGGCGCGGCAACGGCGAGCGCCGCCAGCCAGGTCAGGGTGATGCCAGCTATTGTGGCTAGGCCCCCATTACTTCGGGGCCGCCACGGCGGTCGCTCTAGCGACTTAGCCGCGGCAGGCGCATTCGGCGTGGCCTGCTTCTGCTTCATCGCATTTCCTGGCGTCCCCGTCTCTTCCATTGCTACTCTGCGAAGTAGCGAAGCCACTTCGCTACGAAGCACGAGCGCGGACTCCGGCACCGGCCTGCGGGTCAGCCTTTGCGCAAGAGGATGCTGTCGCCCTTGGTCAGGGCGAGGCGATCGCTGGCGCGGCCGCGATTGATGGCGATCTCCAGCCTTCCGGCGCTGCCGATCAGCGCCAGCGGGCGGCCCTCGGGCACTTCCTCGTAGCAGCTCTTGATTCCGCGCAGCGATCCCTGGCCCGCCTCGATGATCACGCCCTCAGCCTCTTCACCGCCGAGCCACTGTTGCAGGAGATCGCGTTTGAGGTCGGTGACCAGGTTTCCGAAGCGGTCAACGTGAAGCACATGGGCCTCGAGTCCGCGACTGGTCTCACGCGGCGCAGGCAGATCGAGGCGCACCGGGTCATCCACCGCCGGGCCAAGCTCTTCCAGCTTCATGCCGGCGGCGAGATGGGCGGCGGCGGGGGCGAAGACATCGCGTCCATGAAATGTGGCGCTCACGTCATTCAAGCGGCACCGGGGGTTAGTAATGGCGACCGCGTGCCAGGCGGGCGCATCGGCGAGAGGATAAGTCAAGATGCCGTTGTCAGGGCCGACGAAAAGATGCTCGCCGCAGCGGGCGGCGAGCGGCCGGCGGTGGCTGCCGACCCCGGGGTCCACGACCGCGAGATGCACCGTGCCTGAGGGGAAATACGGGTAAGCGCAGCCGAGCAGGAATGCCGCCTCGCCAACTGCCATGGGCGACAGATCGTGGGTGATGTCAACCACCGCAGCTTCCGGGCAGATCGCCAGCACCACGCCCTTCATGACACCGACGAAATGATCGTGCAGCCCGAAATCGGTGAGCAGAGTTATGACCGGTCGCTTCATGACGCCATGACTTTGAGCGGCTAGCATGCGCGCGGCCCGTCGTCCGTTGAATGCCTCGGTGCGCCCGCCGCCGGCCGGCAGGAGGCCAACATCCGCCACAGGCAGAGCCGCCGTTGCCGGCGGCCTCTAGCCGAGGGCGGGACGGCATGCCCGCCTTGCCGCCAGGTGGCTTTTGCAGGCTTTTCCGCGACCGCGGCCGCTTAACCTGCTGCGCTATGTCGCGCAAGGACACAGCCTTGTGAGGCAGAATGAAGTTCACGAAGGCCGTTGACGGCTGAAGCCAATGGCGCACACTCTGCGCCGGCCACAGCATCGCAGGAGGTGCACTGATGTCAGAGCCTGTCAGATTCGGGGTCATCGGTATCAAGGGCATGGGCCGCGGGCACATCCGCGCCATCGGCGAGGTGGAGGGGGCGGAGCTGGCGGCGATCTGTGACATAGACGCCGACGCCGCTCGGACCACGGCCCAGGAATTGGAGGTGCCCTGGTACGAGGATTATCGCGAGATGTACCGGCAGGGCGGCATGGACGCGGTCAGCATCGCGACTCCACACTATCTGCATGCGCCGATGGCGATTGACGCGATGCGCACGGGCATTCACGCCTTCACCGAGAAGCCCATCGCCATCTCGGCGCGCGAAGCGGACGAGATGATCGCCGTGGCCGCGGAAACGGGAATGAAGCTCGGGGTGTGCCACAACCGCCGCGCGAGCGGCCTCTCGCAGGCGCTCAAGCAGATCGTGGATCAGGGGCGGCTGGGGCGCATCACGCGCGTGCTCTGGACCTCCTGCGGCCTGCGAACCCAGGCCTACTATGACAGCGGCGAGTGGCGCGGCACGTGGGAGCAAGAGGGCGGCGGTGTGCTCATCAACCAGACGGTGCACGACATGGATTTGCTGCAATGGCTGGTGGGGCCGGTGGTGGAGGTCGCCGCAATCATCGGGCGGCTGTCACATCGCACGCAGGTTGAGGACATCGCCGGCGCGGCGGTCAGATTCGGCAACGGCGCCTATGGCGTGCTCCAGTTCGGGCTCATCAACGTGCCGGGCATGAGCCGCGCTGAGATCGCAGGCGACCTGGCGACCATCGTGCTCGGCAACGAGGGGCCGCGCCTCGGCGCCCTGCCGGCGTCGGTGCTGGGCTATATCCAAGGCAAGCCCGAGCTGCCCGACAAGCTGGAGCCGACATGGGAGCCCGTTGCGGCGCTGGAGGTGGAGCAGGGCCACCGGGCAATGATCCACGATTTCTGCCTGGCGATCACGGAGGATCGGGAGCCGATGGTGACAGGCGAGAGCGCGCGACCTGCGGTGGAGCTGGTCAACGCCATCATCATGTCGAGCGTGCGCGGCAAGAAAGTCTCGATCCCCGTTGACCGGGACGAGTATGACGCGGTGCTGCGCGAGCTGGCGGCGAGGAAGGACCTTTAGCGCAAAGCGGCCCCGACCGCTAACGACTATGAGCGCGCCGGTCATGATCCAGGCCGCAGACAGTAACGGGACCACGGCGGCACCTCAATACTTCCCTTGCGCCCAGCGCTTGCCGAGGGTGGTGCCGTGGGTCTTGAGTGGATCGTGATCCAGGCCGTTTTTCTCCAGCATCCGCGCGATCCACTCCTCCAGTTGGTCCTCTAGCTCCCGCGCTTCATCCGGGCGCTCCTGGGCGAGATTGTGCAGCTCGTCCGGGTCCTGCCCCAGGTCGTAGAGCTCGCGCATCGGCCGTCCGTACAGGTCCGGCTCGCGCGCGACGATGATCTTTCGGCTTCGCTCAAGACAAGGTTTGCGCTCACCTTGGAGCAAGCACCACTTGGCTTGCCACGTGCACTCCTGTGAGACAATGCGCTCCCTCGGCGGCATGGTGACCCCCGCGCCGGTCAGGAGCGGCATCAGGCTTCGGCCCTCCATCGCCTCGGGGATGGCGGCGCCGACCGCTTCCAGCAGCGAGGGGGCGACATCCACGAGCTCCGCCAGCTCGCGCTGGCGCTGGTCGGCTCGGATCCTTCCCGGCCACCGCACAATGAACGGAACGCGGATGTTGGCGTTATACAACCCGTGATGATCGAAGAAAATGCCGTGGCGATACATCATCTCGCCGTGGTCTGAGCTGACGATGACGAGGGTATCATCGGCGACCCGCGCGTCGTCGAGCGCCGATAGCAGGGCGCCGATCGCCTCGTCCACGTACCGGATGCAAGCATCGTAGAGCGCCGCCACGTATTCGGCGTCCCTGATCTCGCGGCCGCGCCACAGTTTGCGCGCCAGCGGCCCTAGCCACTGCTCGGCCCAGATGTCGCCGAGGGGCGCAGTGCGCATCGGCTCGAGGGTAACGAATTCCGCGCGCGTCGGATCGCCGCTGTAATAGCGATGTCGCAGCCGGGCGGGAGCCAGGTATGGCGTGTGAGTATCCCAGTAGTGCACCAGCAGGAAAAACGGCGCGCGCGCATGAGACCGCAGCCAGGGGAGGGCCCGGCGGTTGATCCCTTCGCACGACACCGACAGCCGCATCTTCGCCCGATGGCTGGGGTCAATATAGAACTCATAGCCGCGCGCGAACCACGGCCGCATCGAGTGCATGTTGTCCACGGCGCAGGTGACGATGCCGGCCCGCTGCAACCCTTCAGTGAAGAACGGGCTCTCAGAATTAAGGGTCTCGTCGCCTCCGTGGGAGATGATGCCGTGGGTCAGTGAGTACTGCCCCGTGTAAGTGGTGGTGAATGACGGCTGAGTCGGGATCGCTGGCGCGAACATGCGGGTGAAAAGCATCCCCTGACGCGCCAGGGCGTCCAGGTTAGGGCTGGTGTCCCGATGATAGCCGTAGCATCCGAGGTGATCGGCCCGCAGGCTGTCAATGGCGATGAGCAAGATGTTCATCTGTGCGGCACGTCGCCGGCCGACCGCGAGAAGCGCTGCACCGGTCAGCAAGTGGTCCACACCGCGCGGCAGAACCGAGCGGCGTCGTGCGCGGCGCTACTTCGATAACCGCACGGCTGTTCCTGCCGGGGCAGCGCTCGCGCGGCCGAAGAGATTGGCACCGCCGGACCCCGCAGGGGTGTGAGCGAGTTCTGTTGGTCTGGGGTAGCGTATCCGTATGGAGCACAGCCGCCCTCGGCTGTGTCCGTCCAGTTTGGCAGGCGAGGCGCCTGCCGCTCCATGGCTCGGCGACCGGCATCTGGCTGCGAGCGAGACCAACACTCGGAGTTCACACCCCCCGCAGTGGTCGCGCTTGACTTCGGCTGCGGAGGTCTTGTAGAATGGGTGTGGCGGGCGGCTGGGGTGGCCGCCTGTTGTGTCGGGGCGCCATTGTGCGCCCGGAAAATGCGGCGCCGGCGCCGCATTCATTGTTATGCGACATTGAGGAGCTCGAAAGGAGTCACCTACATGAAGCGGCTCATTGCGCCTGTTCTGCTGGCGATTGCGGTCACGCTGGGGACCGCCCCGACCGGCTGCGCCAAGCGTGCCGTGGCCAAAGTCAACGGCGACATGATCACGGAGCAGGAATTCTACGGCAGGCTTGAGGATATCGCGGGGCGCCAGGTGCTCGACCGGCTGATCCTGGAGCATCTCATCGCGCAGAAGGCAAAGGTGAAGGGCATCGAGGTCACTGACGCCGAGGCTAACCAGGCGCTGGAGACTGGGAAGAAGCAGTTTGGCGCCCGCTGGCAGGAATTCCTGAAGATGAGCGGCCAGAGCGAAGACTCGATCAAGCACGATCTGCGGCAGAGGCTGGTGCTTGAGAAGCTCCTGATGTCCGACAACGAACTCAAGGAATACTACGAGCAGAATCGCACCAAATTCGACGACCCGCCGCAAGCCACGTACCGCCGCATCGTCCTAAAGAACAAGCAGGAGGCGGACCAGGTGCGCCAGGAAATCGTCTCCGGCAAGCTCGACTTCGCGCAAGCGGTGAAAGATAAGTCCACCGATGATCCGATGTCGAAGCAGCGCGGAGGCGAGATCGGGCCGGTGTCGGAAGGGGCGGGCGATCCCAACATGAGCACATTGCTCTTCACCGTCAAGATCGGCGAAGTCAGCGAACCGATCCCGACCACCTTTCCCCAGGGCGGCTACCAGCTGATCGAGGTCCTCAAGCGCACCGAGGGCAAGAAGCGCACCTTCGGCGAGGTCAGGGACCGCGTGCGCGAGAGCCTCTTCGCGGCGAAGCAAGCCGAGGTCGAGAAGTTAATCAGTGACCTGCGCGCTGACGCGATGGTGACCGTCTTCCAGCCCAAGTATCAAAGCCTGGCGGAGCAGTACGCAAAGCTCAGGGAGCAGAAACCGCCCCAGATACCCAGCGCTCCGACCCCGGCCGCCCCTAAGGGGCCGCAGCAGCCACCGGGCCAGCCGGCAGCGCCGGCGCAGCAGCCGGCCGCCCCGACTCCACCGAAGTAGTCCGGGGGCTCGCGGCCCGGCCAATATGACCAACAGCGTGGGCGCCTGCACGTTAAGCGGGCGCTTGCGTTCTTTTCACCCACGCCCTGGCGACACCAGGCGCCGATGGGCGCGGGCGCCGGCAGAGCAACCGGCGATTTACCTGGAGATGTTGGTGCCGAGAGCAACTTCTATCGAGGCGGCGGTCAGAGCGGCCGGCCGCAAACTGAGCGGGGTACGGGTATTCGACCTGCGCGCAGGGGCGGTCGCGCCCGATGTGGACAGCGACAGCCTGTTCGTCGGCATTGCCAATGCGGCGGCGACCGCTGCTTTGCAGGAGGCTCTGGGGAGGCATTATCCGCCCGGGCACCAGGTGACCGCCGTCAGCCGCCCCGGTTCGCGCCAGCAGGAAATGGTCACGTTCACGGTGGGCGAGCTGGGCCGCGCGGCCCAGATGCCGGCGCCGGTGAGCGTATTTGTCCCGGCACTGCCGGTGCAGCAGCGCGCGACGATTGAGGGCCTGCGCGACATCATGGCACACCTGCGCAGCACTGATGGGTGCCCGTGGGATCGCGAGCAGGATCACCGCAGCTTGAGACGCTGCCTGCTGGAGGAGGCGCACGAGGCGCTCGCGGCGATTGACCGCGAGGACTGGCAGGAGCTTTCTGTCGAACTGGGGGACCTTCTGCTCCAGGTGCTCTTTCACGCGCAACTGGCGAGCGAGCGGGGGGAATTCGATTTCGATGATATCGCGGCGCGGCTGCGCGACAAGCTGGTGGCGCGGCATCCGCACGTTTTCGCGGACGCGGTGGCCCAGAACGCCGAGGCGGTGCTGCGCCGCTGGGATGAATTGAAACGGCACGAGGCGGGAGGACCGGAGCGCGCGGGCGATCTGCTCGCCGGCGTGGCGCCGACCTTGCCCGCACTCGACCGCGCCCAGAAGGTGCAACGGCGCGCTGCTCACTTCGGCTTCGATTGGGCGCAGATCGAGGGGCCGCTTGAGAAACTGCGGGAAGAAACAGAGGAGTTGAAGGCGGCGCTGAAAAACGAGCCCGCCGGCTCGCCAAGGCTCGAAGACGAGATGGGTGACCTCCTTTTTGCCGCGGTCAACGTGGGACGGTTCGCCGGAATTGATGCGGAGCAGGCCCTGCGGGCGGCGGTGGAGCGGTTCGCGGCCCGGTTTGCCGCCATGGAGCACCTGGCCGCGGAACAGGGAGAGGACCTGGAGAAGATGAATCTGGAGCAGATGGATGCCCTCTGGGAACGAGCGAAAACGCGCCGTGCGCCGGGGGAGCCATAAGTACGCCTGATCTAACCGAGATTATGCATTACGAGCGTGAAGCATTCACCTGGCGGGTGAACGCTCCAACCGGGCGCGGCCTCGCCTGAGGCCGCGTTTCGCGGGGTCCGCGACCCCGCGCCCAGTGAACCCCGTATGCATAATTCGGGTCTAAGGAGGACTGGTTGATGGCGGTCAAGAAGTGGGTGTATCTCTTCGAGGAAGGAAACAAGGACCAGAAGGATCTGCTGGGCGGCAAGGGCGCCAACCTGGCCGAGATGACCAACCTGGGGCTGCCGGTGCCGCCGGGATTCATCATCACCACCCAGGCGTGCAACGCCTTCTCTGCCGGCGGCAAGTTCCCGCCCGGGCTGATGAAACAAGTCACCGCGGCGCTCAAGCGAGTGGAGAAGGAGACGGGCAAGAGCTTCGGCGATCCGACCAACCCGCTGCTGGTGAGCGTGCGCTCGGGGGCCAAGTTCTCGATGCCCGGGATGATGGACACGGTGCTCAACCTGGGCTTGAACGACGAGACCCTGCGCGGAATAATCGAGCTTACCGGCAATGCGCGTTTCGCCTATGATGCATACCGGCGCTTCGTGATGATGTTCTCCGACATCGTGCTCGACCTCGATCGCCATCATTTCGAGCAAATGCTCGACGATATGAAAAGACGGCTGGGCGTGAAGCTGGACACGGAGGTCGGCGCCGACGCGCTGGTGCAACTGGTGGCGCGGTACCGGGCCTTCTTCCGCAAGACCATGGGCTACGACTTCCCCGGCGATCCGCTTCAGCAACTGGAGATGGCCATCCGCGCGGTGTTCAACTCCTGGAACAACAAGCGCGCGGTTGATTATCGCAACTACCACAAGATCCCCCACGACCTGGGCACCGCGGTCAGCGTGCAGACCATGGTCTTCGGCAACATGGGCGAGGACTCGGGCACCGGCGTCGCCTTCACCCGCGATGTGGCGACCGGAGAGAAGGTCATCTACGGCGAGTATTTGATGAACGCCCAGGGCGAGGATGTGGTCGCGGGCGTGCGCACGCCGATCAAGATCTCCGAGCTCGGCAAGCAGAACCCCAGGATCTACAAGCAGTTCCTAGCAATCGCGACCAAGATCGAGCGCCATTACCGCGACGCGATGGACATCGAGTTCACCATCGAGCGCGGTAAGCTGTGGATCCTGCAATGCCGCGTGGGCAAGCGCACCGCGGCGGCAGCGGTGAAGATCGCGGTGGACATGGCCGGGGAGCGCCTGATCACGCGGCGGGAGGCGCTGCTGCGAGTGGATGCGAACCAGATCAACCAGCTGCTGCTGCCAGGGTTTGACTCCAAGGCGATGGAGGAGGCGGCCAAGTCGGGGCGACTGCTGGCCCGGGGCCTCAACGCCTCGCCCGGCGCCGCCACCGGCATTGCCGTCTTCGACGCCGACCGCGCGGAGGAGCTGGGCAAGAATGGCAAGGCAGTGATCCTGGTGCGTCCCGAGACCACGCCGGATGACGTGCACGGGATGCTGGCGTCCAAAGGCATCCTCACCGCGCGCGGGGGCGCCACCAGCCACGCCGCGGTGGTCGCCCGCGGCCTGGGCCTGCCCTGCGTGGCTGGGGCCGAGGGAATCGCGGTGGACGAGCGCCGCCGCCAGTTCACCGTTGACGGCCGGGTGATCAAGGAAGGGGACGAGATATCCATTCACGGTACCACCGGCGAGGTCTTCGCGGGAGCCATCAAGACCATCGAGCCCAAGCTGGAGGAGAACGAGGACCTGCGCGCCTTGCTCGAATGGGCCGACAAGGAACGCCGCCTCGGCGTGTGGGCCAACGCCGATTACCCCCGCGACGCGCAGCGCGCCCGCGCCTTCGGCGCCGAGGGCATCGGGCTGTGCCGCACCGAGCACATGTTCATGGAGGCCGAGCGCCTGCCCATCGTGCAGAAGATGATCCTCGCAGAGACGCCCGCGAAAAGGCGCAAGTATCTGGATCGGTTGCTGCCATTCCAGCGCGGCGACTTCGAGGGCATCTTCGAGGCGATGGACGGGCTGCCGGTGGTGATCCGGCTCATTGACCCGCCGCTGCACGAGTTCCTGCCCAACCGCCTGGAGCTTGTGGAGCAGGCCGCGACGCTGCGCGCCGAGTCGCCGACTTCGCGCAAGTTGAAGTCGCTGGAGAAGATGCTGGCGGCGGTGGAGGGCATGGCGGAGATGAACCCGATGCTGGGGCTGCGCGGCTGCCGCCTGAGCATCATCATGCCCGAGATCGTGGAGATGCAGACGCGCGCAATCATGGAGGCGGCGTGCCGCTGCAAGAAGCGAGGGGTGGATGTTCACGTCAAGATCATGATCCCGCTGGTGGGCCACGTCAATGAGCTCAAGTTCGTGCGCGACCGGCTGGAGCCGGTGGCGAAGCAGGTGATGCAGGAGCAGGGCATTGACGCGGACTATAGGTTCGGCACCATGATCGAGATCCCGCGCGCTGCTATCACCGCGGGCGAGATCGCGGCGATCGCGGAGTTCTTCTCTTTCGGCACCAATGACCTGACCCAGACCACTTTCGGCTTCTCGCGCGATGATGCCGAGGGCAAGTTCCTGCTCAAGTACGTTGAGGATAAGATCCTGCCGGTCAATCCATTCCAAACGCTGGACCGCGACGGCGTCGGCGAGCTGGTTAGGATGGCCGTGGAGCGAGGACGCGCGGCGAACCCTAACCTCGAGCTCGGCATCTGCGGCGAGCATGGCGGCGACCCCGAGAGCATTTTCTTCTGCCACCAGGTAGGTCTCGATTACGTGAGCGCGTCGCCCTTCCGCGTGCCGGTGGCGCGGCTGGCGGCGGCGCAGGCGGGGCTCTCCGACACCGCGTTCAAGGATAAGTAATCTGGCCGGCGTCACGGCCATGGCTGCCGCTGCGACCATAAAGCGAAGGGCCGATTGCATCCGGCGTAGGGGCCGGGCTCGCGCCGTCGCCATAGCGCCTGCCGGACGGAGCCTTGGCGGAGTCCGGGCTTTGGCGCGTCGGCGACTGCCCCATCCCGTGGGCCGTGAGCACAGAATGGCCGCGAGGACGCGGCTCCCACAAGCCTGGGAGGGAATCCCAGCCCTACACACCGCGGGCTCAAGAAGCCCAAACGTTCACACCCCCAAGGCCTTAGCGTCGCTTGATATGAACACCCGTTTGTGGTATCCTTCTTTTCGGCCCAGCAGAGCGGCAGGGGTCGCCTCCGTCGCTGCTCAATCCACTGGGTATTGGAGCGTGCTAGGGATCACCTAATACCACGGTAAGCAGGCGCCTGCTTGGAGGAGGTAGCAGATCATGAATCTACCTGAAATTGCGCAAGGCGACGTGGAGTCGCTCGTCCAGTTCTGCGATCAGTTCAAAGCACCCTACAACGGCATCCTGTTTGAGTGTATCTTGGGTGCACGGCTCGCATCCGGACCTCGGGACCAGACTGAGGAGCGTGAGGAAGGTGCGGGGGACACGGGTGCCGTCCAATCGGTGCCCGCAGATCGCCAAGACGCAGTCATCCGACTCGCGAGGCAAGTGTCCAATGGAGATGTAGCACCGCTTCTAGACGTCTACGAGTTTGGAGAGGAGTTGCCGGCTGTGGTAGTTCCTCCAGACAGGCTGGGCGACAGCAGCCGAGACAGAATGAAGACAGTGTGCCTCTTGAGCGCGCTAGCCGCAAACGTCGTCTATGGGCTCAAGACGATAAGCGGGCGAGCACTCCGCAAGGCCTGTGAAGACGCCGGCGTGCTGGACCCGACAAATTTTTCTCATGCGATGACAGACGACGACGCCCTCAGCTCCGCGTACGAGAATAAATCTCTCTCGATCACGCTCAGGGTGCTCAGCAAGGCTCGGAGCCGGTTGAAGGAAGTGCTGGCGGGCGGTAGCGTTCAGCCTTGAAAGCATGACAGAGCAAGCGCGGCCAGATCCGATATCCTTGATCGGCATTCAACTGGGCAAGTTGGAGGAGATTACAGAGTTCCTCCTCGACCATCCGGGCGCTCAGATTTACCACCGGAAATGGCGAAAGGAGCAGCCCTTTTGCGACGCTTTGAGTGAGATCAAGAAGCTGCTTCTAGCCGCTAGGCGTTGCGCGGCGTCGGACGAAGAGTTCTCGCGAGTCGAAATGATGCAGGCAGTCGTCCGAGACTTGGCCGGCAACGTGCGGATCCCGAAGGAACATGTAGCACAACGCGTTGCAGCGTTGAGACGTTTATGTATGCAATTGCGGCCCGCCGGCGAACGGCCACCTTCAAGTTTCGCACTCGACACAAGCGGCGTACCACCGGAGATTCGTGAGGAGATGCTCGCGGACATTCAAGAGTTGGAGGTGTGTGCAGAACATGGGGCTAATCGTTCGGCCCTTTTTCTTTGTGGCAGGATATTAGAGCTGGCCTTGGGCCGAAAGTTCTGGGAGGAGACCCAAGTGGATCCGGTGGTGCGGGAGTGGACTCTGGGAAAACTGATTACTGAATGCGAGGCGCGGGGAATCCTTAAGGGTCTACCTAAGCTCTTCAGTCTCGCCAAAATCATAAAGGACTGCCGGAATCCGTCAGTCCACGTCACTGCTCGAGTCTACCGGCCCACCCCTGGCGAGGTCGGTGGGCTTAGTCAGGTTGCGGCATCAGTGGTTCAGCGGCTCTATCCGCCGGCTGCCATCTAGCCTGCTTCTGCGTCCCAGAAACGTTAGCATCCCACCAGGCAGGAAACCTCCGCCGCTGCGCCGTACCTCCGCTCTGATGGAGCAACAACTGCGCGAGCTGCTGAAGCAGGTGCAATCGGGTGCGATAACGGTCGAGCAGGCGCTCGAGCGGCTGCGCCATTTGCCGTTCGAGGATCTCGAGTTCGCTAAGCTCGATACTCACCGGCCGCTGCGCAAGGGATTTCCCGAGGCGGTCTATTCTCCCGGCAAGACCCCCCACCAGATTGCCGCGCTGATGAAGCGCCTGGTCGAGCACGGGCAGACCGCGCTCGCCACCCGCGCCCCGCGCGAAGTTTACGAAGCTGTTCACGCTGAGCTGCCTGAAGCGGAGTACCACGAGCCGGCGCGGATAATCGTGCTGCGCGCGGCGGAGTCGCAGCGACCAGAGGAATCAGGCGGCGGCATGGTGCTCGTCATATCGGCCGGCACCGCCGACCAGCCGGTGGCTGAGGAAGCTGCCGTCACTGCGGAGACCATGGGCTGCCGCGTGGAACGGCTCTATGACGTGGGTGTGGCGGGGATTCACCGACTGCTCAGGCATTCCGACAAGCTGTCACAGGCCCGGGCCATCGTGGTGGTGGCCGGAATGGAGGGGGCGCTGGCGAGCGTCGTCGGGGGGCTGGCGCGGGCGCCGGTGGTCGCGGTTCCCACGAGCGTGGGCTATGGCGCAAGTTTCGGCGGCATCGGGGCGCTGCTGACGATGCTCAATAGCTGCGCTGGCGGCGTCGCCGTGGTTAATATTGACAATGGCTACGGGGCCGGATATTTCGCTGGCCTCATCGCCACCTGCGCGGCAAGCACACCGAACGCGAACGAAATGTAGGGGCGCGGCACGCCGCGCCCAATCTCCCACAATGACCACCGCTAAAGAGCGCAAGCGTCGCTCCATTCGCTTGCCGACCTATGACTACTCCGGGCCTGGAGGCTATGTCGTCACCATCTGCACGCACCAGCGGAAATGCATTTTCGGGGATATCGTGAATGGCGAAATGCGGCTGAATGATCCGGGCCGCATCGTCGCGGATTGCTGGCGCGAGATCCGCGGTCATTTCGCCGATGTCGAGTTGGATGAATTCGTAGTGATGCCCAACCATCTGCACGGCATCGTGGTAATACGGGATACCGACGAACGCACATGGCGCGGCGAGGGAGGTAGGGGCAAGGCATGCCTTGCCCCTACAAGCACATCGTTCGGCAAGCCGCCACCGCAATCGCTGTCAGCGATCGTCGGCTCCTTCAAGTCCGCCGCCGCCAAACGCATCAACGAATTGCGTTCCACCCCTGGCCGCCCCGTCTGGCAACGCAACTACTACGAACACATCATCCGCAATCCCGACGATCTGGCCGAAACCCGCCAATACATCGCCGACAACCCTCTGCAATGGGAGTTCGATAGGGAGAATATCGAAGCGACGGGCGGTAGGGGCACGGCGGCTAGGCCATGGCCGCCGTGGCGGTCACTGGTGTGACCTAGCCACATGCCGTGTCTGCACGCGGTGGCGCCGTAGGAGGTGGCGTCGCGTCGCAGGCCACGATGCTCCCCATCCTTTCTTGGCCTGCCAACCCACCAGAGTGCCCGCTTGGCGCTCACTTGTGCAGGTTTGGGACGCATTCCGCCCGAATACTGCCGCCATGAGAGTCGCCTACCTCGATTGCTTCTCCGGCGCCAGCGGCAACATGCTGCTGGGCGCGCTGATTGACTGCGGCCTCGACCCAGGTGACCTCGAATCCGCCCTGAGCGGGCTTGACGTGAAGGGCTGGCGACTGAGGACTGAACGCCTCCGTCGCGGTCCCATTGACTGCATCCTGGTTGAGGTCGAGGTCACCGAGCGGCAACCCGAGCGGCGCTTCGCCGACATCCTCGGCTTGCTCGAACGCAGCTCGCTTGACCCGCGCGTCGTCCAGCGCAGCGGCGACGTCTTCCGCCGGTTGGTCGAGGCGGAGGCGGCGGTGCACGGCGTGCCCATCGGTGAGGTGCACTTTCACGAAGTCGGCGCGGTGGACGCTATCGTGGATATAGTGGGGGCAGTTGCCGGCTTTCACCTCCTCGGCATCGAGCGGGCGATATGTTCCTCGCTTCCTCTGGGCAGCGGATGGGTGGAGACCGAGCACGGACGGCTGCCAATACCGGCGCCCGCGACGGCGAAGCTGCTGGAGGGATACCCGACCTACGGCGGCGCCGCCGGGGCCGAACTCGTAACCCCGACCGGGGCGGCGCTGGTCACCGGTCTGTGCGATGCATTCGGGGCGATGCCGGCGATGACGGTGCGCCGCGTCGGCTACGGCGCCGGCAGCAAGGACCTCCCCCACCCCAATTGCCTGCGGATGTTCCTGGGCGATGCCGCCGAGCTCGGCCCTGGCGTAGAATCTCTGGTTCTGCTGGAAACCAATCTCGATGACATGAACCCCGAGTTCTATGAGCACGTCGTGGAGCGATTGTTCGAGGCGGGAGCGCTCGACGTGTTCGTCACACCCATCATCATGAAGAAATCGCGACCGGGATCACTGCTGACGGCGCTGGCGCCGCACGAGAAACAGGCGGAGGTGATGGGCATCCTCTTCCGAGAGACGACCACCCTGGGGGTGCGCGTGCGCGAGGTGATGCGCCACTGCCTGGAACGCGCGTGGATCACCGTAGCGACGCCATTCGGCGAGGTGCAGGTGAAGGTCGGCAAGTGGGAGGGGCAAGTAATCACCATTGCCCCTGAGTACGAGGATTGCCGGCGACGGGCGCGCGAGACCGGCGCGCCGCTGAAGGACATCTACGAGCAGGCGCGCGCTGCCGCCGCCGCGGCGCTGCGGCGCAGATAACTCCAACGCACCGGAGTTGGGTCGGCAGATTCATCCGCCTGAGGCGGATGACTGGGCACTGAGACTACGGCGCGGTCTGGGGTTGAGGGCGCGCCGCGGTGGGCTCGGGGGCGGGCCGCTCGCCAATGGTCACCGTAAGCTGAAGTTCGCGGCCTTCGCGCCGTATTGTGGCAGGGAGCTTCTCCCCGATCTTGCTCTGGCGCACCACCTCGCTTACGTCCTCCTGCTTTGTGACCTCGCGCGTCCCCAGGCGCAGAATAACATCCCTGGGCTTGATGGCGGCCTGGTCGGCGGGTCCGCCTGGCTCGACCCGCACCACGAGAATGCCCTTGCGATCCGGGAGCTTGAGCTGCTTCTGGACTTCTTCACTGATGGGCACGTAATAGATGCCGAGCCAGGGGTGGCTGACGTGGCCGGTCGCGATCAGTTGCTCCGCCACCTTGCTGGCGGTCTCCGCGGCGATGGCGAAACCGATGCCCTGGGCATAGGGGATGATGGCGGTCGGGATGCCGATGACCTTGCCGTTTATGTCCACGAGCGCGCCGCCGCTATTGCCCGGGTTGATGGCGGCGTCGGTTTGGAGCAGATTCTCCAGTCCCACGCGGTTGGGGGCGCGGAGCTGTCGGTTGCGCGCGCTGAGGACGCCCACGGTTACCGTATTCTCGTAGCCGAATGGGTTGCCAATCGCCAGCACCCACCCGCCGACGGGCACCTCGGCGGAGGTGCCGAGTTCCGCCACCGGGAGGTTGTCGCCGTGGATGCGGACGACGCCGATGTCGGTCAGCGGGTCCGACCCGACAACAGTTGCATCGAAGCTGCGGCCGTCAGCCAGAGTCACTTTGACCGACCGCGCATCTTGCACCACGTGGTTGTTGGTCAGGACGTAGCCGCGCGCATCTATGACGACCCCGGAGGCCTGGCCCTTGCGCGGGAAGGGCTCCCCGAAGAAGGGCTTGAGGAACTCTGGCACCTCTGGTTGTTGGGGCCGGAATACGGTGTCAATGTTCACCACCGCGGGGCCGACCTTGCCAATGGCGGCGATGAAGGCCCGCTCCGATTCGGGGGCGATGTCGCGCGCATAGACCGTCCGCGCCAGCACCGCGCCGCCGCGCCCGATTACCAGAGTGCTCAGGGCTGCCCCGATGAGGCAGCCGATAGCCGCTGCCGCCACCAGGGATGCCCAGCCAAACTTGAGAGCAGATTTGTCGCGCATGTTTCTCACCTCGTCGGCTGTGCGTGAATTCTCTCACTGTACCGGCCCGCCGTCAAGGGCGAGCCGATAGCAAGAGCCCCCATGTGCGGCGCGTGTGACATTCACGTGCGATCAGCGGCAGCCCGTCTGCAAGTTGGTGCTTCGCCTCGCGCCGGGTGTAAGCCACCTGCCTGAGCTTATCCCACCAACCGCTAGGCGGAGCGGCGCTGGTTGACTGCCAAACCGGGCCAGACGGTTACCCACTTCTGCAAAAGCAAAAGGAGCCGCAAGCTCTGCCAAGAATGTGCCGGCTGGTGCAAAAGCGCTGGCGGTCATGGTGCACTGTGCAACTTGCCGAACTCGGTTCGTGACGCCGCGCCGAAGGGGGTTTTCCCTGTTGCCGAGAGCGCGAACTGGTTGGCCGAATCCGCTGGCGCGGATAGAGCTCTTTCCCCTTGCAGGGACTGGACGCGCTACTTGCTATGCGGCGAGCCCTCACAGCCAGGTATCAGAGAGGCCAACTGCCAAGCCTCCCCTGCCCCATGGCGAAAGCGAAGTCATCAAGGCATCTACACACGCAAGCCGAGACTCGCCGGCCTTTGACATGGTATCTTCGCCGCAGAGACACGCCCTTCTCTGGCCAAGAAGACCTGACCTGACTTTTTTCTCGGCTCCGTGCCTTACCTCTAAAACGCCAGGTGGACCAGGTGCACAGGGCCGGAAAGCAAACAGAATGCCAAAGCCAAGGGCCTGCTATTTCACGCAGCAGGCCCCTCGCAACGCGACGTCTACGCCAATTGCTGATGGGTGCTTATCTGTGTTGCATTATCCTGGTGGCGCTGGTACCGGCGGTATGGGTACTGGTGGTGTGGGGAATGGTGGCTGTGGTGGTATGGGCACTGGCGGTGTGGGGAATGGTGCAGGCGTTGATTTCACCTCCTTTCGTTGACCGGATTTCGCTTACAAACCCGGATTTCTTCACGCTCTAAGCGCTATCCTGCTGAATTCATATGGGAAATCCCGGCTTACGGCACAGTCACCGCTCCCAGGGCGTCCACCAGGCCCGCCCCGAAGTAGGGATCCCAACCGGGGTCGCCCAGGTCCTCAGCCGACGCCTCCAGTGCCGCTTTTACCTGGTTTGGGGGGTCCAGGGGATAGAGCGCCAGCCGCAGCGCCGCCACGCCGGCGACATGGGGTGAGGCCATGGAGGTGCCGGAAAGCGTCTTATAGTAGCCGTCATACCAGGTGGAGTAGATGCTCTCCCCCGGCGCAGCCAGGTCCACCGCCGAGCCATAGCTGGAGAAGACGGCCAGGTTGTCGGCGGAGTTGGTGGCGGTGACCGCGATCACCTCCGAGTAGGCGGCCGGGTAGATGACCGCCCCGGTGCCGGTGCCATAACCATCCCCGTTGTTGCCAGCAGCCGCCACCTGGGTGATTCCGGCATTGTAGACTGCGGTCACGGCGTCATGGAAGGATTGGTTGTCAGAATTCGAGCCAAGGGACATGTTCACCACCTGCATCCCGTTGTCAATGCACCAGGTGAGCCCCTCGATCACATCGGACAGCCAGCCGGTGCCATTGCGACCGAGCACCTTCACCGCATAGAGGCTGACCTGTGGGGCGGCCCCCACCACTCCGATGGTGTTACTGATCGCCCCTGCGGTGCCGGCGACATGGGTGCCGTGGCCGTTGTCGTCATTGGCGCTTTTCAGGAGGTTGATGGTGTTCACCCCGCCGGCGATGTTGGCCTGGAGGTCCTTGTGGTCCAGATCAATGCCGGTGTCCACGATCGCCAGCTTCACCCCCGCACCCGTGCTGTAGGCCCAGGCGGAGGGCGCGTCAATGCGAGCGATTCCCCAGGGGACTGTCTGGCTCGGCTGGGGACGCGGGGCTGGCTTGCCTGTCGCCACCGGTCTGTCGAGTACCGACACGCGCCCGACGGCAAAGATGGTCAGGTCGTCGTCTATCCGGCGCACCGCGGCCCGACGTAGCAGGGCTCCCACCGCCGGGCTGGGTAGATAGACCGCCATCCCGTTGATTACGGGCAGGGGCTTGATCACCACGCCGCCCACTCCCCGCACGATGGCCGCCTGGGCGGGCTCATTCACCACCCACTCCTGAAACACCACGATCTTGCGCTCCGGGCCTGGCGCCTGCGCGGAAGCTGGCGGGATGCTCCCCAGGAGCGCAGCCGCCACCATCACGACCAGGAGCGCAGCTCCCAGACTTGCATGTCCTCTCTTCATCGCGTCCTCCTATCCAAAGAGCATTACGCACATGGCAACGTCTGCAAGAACCATGCCAGATGGCGTCAACGTTGCGTATGTTTGGGCTACTATAGCACAGGCTCCCCAGTTCCGCAACACACCGCTAGCCCAAACTGGGTAACTGTCAGGCGCCGGGCCTGTTGCCTTAGGCGCCGCCGATGTTATATACTCGAACCATCTCACCGGAGGGCCGCCGATGATACGCAGGCGCGAAGTTCTGGAAGTCGAGCAGCCTAACCTGCTGGAGGACATTTTCCCGTATGATAGGGTTCCCCTGATCAAGTTCGACGGCGTCATCCGCGAGGAGATCAATGGCAAGGTCATTGAGTTCGACCCGCAAGCGGCCGTCAAGCGCGATCTGTTCATCACCGACACCACCTTCCGCGACGGCCAGCAGGCGCGGCCGCCGTACTCGGCGGAGCAGATCCGCGACATCTACGACCTTATGGCCCGCCTCAGCGGCCCCCATGGTGTCATTCGCCTGACCGAGTTCTTCCTTTACACGAGCAAGGACCGCCGCGCGGTTGAGCTGTGCCGCGAGCTAGGGCACGCGCACCCGCGGATCACGGGCTGGATTCGGGCCGATGAGGGTGACTTCAAGCTGGTCCGGGACATGGGCTTGAGCGAGATGGGGATGCTGACCTCGGCCAGCGATTACCACATTTTCCACAAGCAGAAGATGACGCGGCGCGAGGCATTCGACCAGTACCTGCGCGTGGTCGAGGAGGCGCTGGCGACGGGGGTACGGCCGCGCTGCCACCTGGAGGATGTCACGCGCGCGGATATCGAAGGCTTCGTTCTGCCGTTCGTGCAGAAGCTGGTCGAGCTGGGCGAGCAGGTGCCCGATCACCTGAAGCCCAAGGTGCGATTATGTGACACCCTCGGCTACGGTGTCACCTACCCCGGCGCCGCGCTGCCGCGAAGCATCCCCAAACTTGTTTACACCATCATCCACGAGGGCGGCGTTCCCTCCGAGCGCCTGGAGTGGCACGGCCACAACGATTTTCACAAAGCGCACATCAACGCGGTCGCCTGCTGGCTCTACGGGTGCGATGCGGTGAACACGACGCTGTTCGGGTTCGGTGAGCGCACCGGCAATCCGCCGCTGGAGGGCGCGCTGGTGGAGTACGCAGGCCTCAAGGGCACCACCAACGGGGCCAACCTGCGAGTCATTACGGAGCTGGCTCGTTACTTCGAGGAACGCGTCGGCGCGCAGATCCCGGCCGGCCAGCCGCTGGTGGGCAGTAACTTCAACCGCACCATGGCCGGGATTCACGCCGAGGGGCTGCGCCGCGACGAGCGCATCTACAACATCTTCGACACCAGGGCGCTCCTGGGCCGGCCGCCGCGAGTTGCTATCACCGATAAAAGCGGCGTGGACGGCATCGCGCTTTGGGTCAACGAATTCCTGGGCCTGGAGGGCGACGGCAAAGTGCGCAAGCGGCAGATTCTCGGCATTGCGCGCTGGGTGATGGAGCAATATGAGGTGCATGGGCGCCTGACCGGCATCTCCGACGAAGAGCTCGCGGAGCAGGTGCGGCTGCACCTGCCGAAGCTGTACGAGCAGCGCAGGGAGCGGAGCTGCGGCGATTAGGCGCCCCTGTTGCGGCGACGGTGCGCCCGACGCGGTGAGCGGCGCGGCGGTGGGTATCCATAAACCGAGGGCGCTAGTCTATACTCCGGCCATTTTGCCCATGAGGGGCTGATTTGGCGAAATTTGGCAAAATGGCATGCAACATGTTGTGTCTCATCTGGGAGCAGTCCACAAGATATGGTGGGCTTTCAAAAATGGCTGAACTATAGGCTAGTGCTGCGTCAATGATGTATTGATAGGTAGGGGCGCAATTCATTGCGCCCTCCCGGAACGGGCGTGATGAATCACGCCCCTACAACCGCATGCCATCATATCAATGTTGACGCAGCGCTAGCCTCCGACGGGCCAATCGCGAGAACTTGTCCCTTCGTCGCCCTCCGGGCCGGCTCTGAACCTGCCGAAGCGCCGGCTGAGCCAAGCGAAGGGATCGGCCTCACGCGCACCTTGCTCCCCGCTAGCGGCGATGGGCGATTGCGATGACCTGGACGCGCAACGCGAAGATGCTCGCAGCCATCTCGGCTGCGTTCTACGTCGTAGCGCTGGTTAATGACGCGTTTGCGGCCTACGTTCTTTTCTGGGCAAGCGCCTGCTTGCTTGCCGCGGGCTATGTTTACGCCCGCCGCTCGCTCCGAGGCGTTTCCTTCGCGCGACACCTCGCCGCCAACCGCATCTTCCAGAACGATCCCCTGGCCGTGACCTTGACCCTCCGTCATCCCCCGGGCTGCTCGCGCCTGTTCTTCATCAAGGACCCGGTTCACAGCCTGACCCAGGAGACGACGGAGACTCACGAGTACGTCCTTCAGGCCGAGCCCGAGGCCAGCGAGGATGAATTCAAGCACCGCCTCGATTTTCCCCTGCGCGGTCATTATCGCCTGGGCCCGCCGGTGGTTCAGGGATCAGATGCGGTGGGGCTCTTCACCCGCGAGGTTGAGATCGGGCCCGCGGCCGAGGTCATAGTCTATCCGCGGCCCCTGCCCTTGCCCAGGTTCCATCTTCAGGGGCTGTCATCTTACCGATTGAGCGAGCTGCGCACCGCGCCGCTGGCGGGGGCAACGCAGGAGTTTTATGGCATTCGCCCCTACCAGCACGGCGATGACTTGCGCCGCATCCACTGGAAATCTACCGCCCGCACCGGCCGACTTGCGATCAAGGAATATGAGCACCGCGTTTCCACCGCCGCCACCATCGTCCTCGACCTCCACCGGCAGGCGCACCGCGGCGCCGGCGCGCAGTCAACCCTCGAGTACGCGGTCACGATCGCCGCCTCGCTGGCGCAGCATGTGGTTGACGCGGGCAATTCCCTGAGCCTCATATCAACCGGCGCCGAGCGCTTCCTGTTGCCCATGGACCGCGGCGAGCATCAACTGCACAAGGCGCTGGAGCGCCTGGCCGTCGTCAAAGCCGATGGGGCCGCGGATTTCGCCTCCGCCCTCGGCACGCGGCTGGGCGAAATCCCGGCTGCCACCACCGTGTTCATCATCACCCCGTCGGCAGATGCGCACCTGGCCTACCCGCTGCTGATGCTGCGCAGCGCCGGGGCTCGCGTGACGGCAGTGCTCATCGCCGCGCACACCTTCGCCGACCCGGCCGATCCCCGGGCCGAGGCCGCCTATGGGAACTTGTTGACCGCGGCCTTTGGCGCCGCAAACGCCGTTTGCCCCGTGCGCCGCGGCGATGACATGGCCTCCTGCCTTGGAGCGGCCCGCCTATGGCTGTAGCGCAGGCCTACGAGCGTTCATATTGGGCCGACCACTGGCTGCCGTACGCCGCCGCGGGCCTGGTAACCATCGCGGCGATCTTCTCTGCCTGGCCGCTCTACCTGCTGCCATCCTTCCCGTACCTGGCGCTGACGCTGGTTGTCATCGGCACCCCGGCCAGCATGTACCTGCGCGCCGCTCGCGTCAATCGGCGCTTGCTCAATCTCGGCATCGTTGGCATAAGCATCACCTTCATCTTCGCCATGATCTCGCGCATGCCGCTGCCGAGCGGGGCCGGCGGCGGACTGTTCAGTTACGCCCTCTCGATTGACGACCGCGTTGGCGTCGCCTATGTCATCCACATGTTCATCACCGTCGCCATGTTCCGCAGCTTCTCTTTGCTCACCGATCGCGACCTGACTCTCACCATCATCCCTGCGGTCAGCACCCTCTTGCTGTCTTCCATCGTGGTGAGGGGCGCCTGGGTTATCGTCTCGCTTCTCTTATTCTTCCTCGCCGCGCTTTACCTGCTGGCGTTCGAGCAGGAGGAATCGTGGGCCAACCGGGCGCCGGCGGGCCGGATGCTGGCGCACCGACGGCGCCATTCGCTGCTCGCGGCTTCCACCGCCGCTACCTGGCTGGCGCTGGTGCCCATCATCTTGGCGGTGGCGATAATCTTCGGCTGGATCAATTTGCCGCGGGCTTTGCTCATGCACTACGGGCAATACACCGAAGATATCTTCACGCGCAAGCTGCTCCAGATCGCCGCGCCGGCGTGGATCGCTCCCGGCGATTTCATCCTCCTGGGCAGCGGTCCGCCCTTGCGCAATAAGATCGTTTTGTGGGTTGACTCGGTGGAGAGCGCCGCCTGGCGCGGCGCGACGGTGGATACTTACACCGGAAGTGGATGGTACAACTCAGGGCCGCTGCGGCATCGAGTTCGTCTCATCCGTAAAGACGACACGTGGTTCGTTCCCATCCAGGACCCCGGGCTGCGCGCCGGCGTGCCAAGCCGGCGGTTGCAGCAGACATTTCACCTCGCGGCGCCGATGCAGGGAGTCATCATCGCCGCCTATGAGCCGTTGGAGATAGTCGGCCCGCTAGTGCGACCGAACGTGAGCGATACCTCGATGTTGACCAGCGCCGCGCCGATGCATTCGGGCGCTGTTTACACCGTGGTCTCGCAGCGCAAGATCGCGCCTGGCGCCGCGGCCTATCGCGCTGGTGTGACCCTGCCCGACACGGACCGCGAGCGCTACCTGGCCCTGCCCAAGATCCCCGAGAGGACCCGTCGCCTCGCCCTGCGGACAACCGCCGGCGAGCGCGACGACCTGCACCGCGCCCTTGCCCTGCGCGCCTACCTGGAGTCGAAGTACGTTTATCGTGAGCATGTCGCGCGTCCGCCCGCTCGAATTGATCACGTGGACTACTTCCTGTTTCACATGGATGGCGCGTACTGTGACTATTTCGCGAGCGCCCTGGCGGTTATGGCGCGCATCAACGGTATCCCGTCGCGCGTGGTCACGGGCTTTCGCAGTGACGAGGAAGACGAGAAGACCGGCTGGTATGTCGTCCGCGAGAAGCACGCCCATAGCTGGGTCGAGGTTTTTCTCGATGGCTACGGCTGGCTGGAGCTGGATCCCAGTCCACAGCTTGGGAGCCGACCGTCAATGCTGGAGCAGGCGCAGAAGAGCCTGGGCAGCGCGTGGCAGGCCATGAAGCGGGCGGCGCTGGCGCCGCTGCGCGCGCTGGTGGCGACGCCCGGATGGTGGTGGAAACTGCTTGTGGTGCTGGTGGGATTGACGCTCGCCGTGATGGGTGTGCGGTACCTGCGGCGCGAGAAACCGCCGGCATTGCCGCGCAACGGCGACGGCGAACAGATGCGACAATACGTGCGGCGCTGCTATGACCGCATGTGCCGATGGCTGGGCGCGTGGGGCCTGCCCAAGTCGCCGGGCGCCACCGCCAGCGAGTACGCCGTGAGCCTGGCGCAAGCGCTGGGCCCGCACGCAGAGCCGATGCGAGAGGTCATACGCGCTTACCTGATGGCGGAATATGCCGGCCGGCGGCCGGGCCTGGCCGAGGCCCGCGGCATTGCCGAGCGCCTGGAGGCGGTGCTGGCGATGCACAAGGCGCTGCTGCGCAGATGGCACGAGCTCGCCAAGGAGGAGCGGTCGCGATGAAAGTGATGAGCGCGGCGCCGTCGCATGTGGCCAACTTGTCAGCGGGGGTCAGGGCGGAGCTTCCCATGTTGCGGGCGCCGATTGCGCTGCTGGTGGACGACCCAATGCCGTGTCTCAACCCGCTCTACTATCACCGCAAGTTCTTTGAGGCGCACGATCCGCCGCACAATCTCTCGGACCCGTCGCGCTACTCGCTCGACGAGGTAAGGGAGCGCGTGGTAGACCTCGACTTCCGCGTCATAAGCGCGGAGGATATATCGGAACTGGATCTGGAGTACGGCTGGCTCCCGGCCCGCAAGAAGCTCGAAGACAACGAAGCCCACTACCGCGACCTCCTGGGTGAGGAGTGGGTTCACCAGGCGTATCGGAGTCTCGAGGAGGACATCGCCGCCTGGCGCGAGGGGCGCGCGGGCAACGGGCGCATCGTCGCGGTGAAAGGATTGGCCGATGCACGATAACCACGATATCGACATGAGGCGAAGCTCGAACCAGCTTTCGGCGTATTGCCAGGAGAGGGGGGTGACCTCGAAGCATTGGGATGAGCAGGAGTTCGTGGAGCGCGGCCGCCTCGGCCGTATGGCGTCCCGACTCGTCGGGACGCCAGGTGACACAGGCGAGGGCGCCTATGCTCCATAGGAGGCGAAAGGCACTACCATCCTTTGGTGGATCCCACCAAAGAGAATGGGTCACACCCCGACGGCGAGGCGCGTTCTGGAGCAAAGGGAACAGGGGAGCGTCTCACAGAGGAAGGGTGATGGAGGTTCAATAGAACCACCAAGGCAGAAAGACACGAAGACTGGATTTGAGACGGAGAGGGATGAGTGATGGAGATTCGCAGGCTGCATGAGGGGGACGAGCGGCTCGCGGTCAGGGTGATCGAGCAACTCAAGTTTCGAGTGCGAGGAATCGGGGGCGTGTCCGTGCATCCCGCCTACATGCGCCGGATTCTCGCAGATGATCGCCATCTCCTCGTCGTTGCCTGCGTTGACGACAACCCTGTTGGCTATGCCTTCGGGTATCGGCTTTGTCGCTTCGATGGCTGTTCGTCCGTGATGTTCATCTATGAGGTTGAGGTGGTGGAGCGACACCGCAGGCAGGGGATCGGCCGTGCCCTCATTGAAGAGATGAAGACGCTGGCGAAAGAGGATGGGTGTTATCAGATGTTCCTACACACGAACAGATCGAATGAGGCGGCGATGGCTCTATATCAGTCTGCCGGCGGCGAAGAGGGCGACGCCGATGCGACGGCGTTCTGGTGGAAATGGTAGGCGGACCAACCCCGGTTTCCCAGAGGACAGACCCCGCTTGCTCGGCTGCGAATCGCGGTCTTATCAGCCCGCGACGCGCGTGAAGGTCACGACCGCGCCTGGCGGCAGCGCTATCGAGTGCCAGCCCGCAGCGACCTGGCCCACATCGCACGCGTCGGCCCCAATCGTGCGCCCATTGAATGTGATGCCGGCGTCACCCCCGCGACATGACGCGGCCCAACGCCCCGCCGGCAGGTAGAGCCAATGCGGCGAGCTTCCCAGGGTCTCCTGCACCGCCCGCAGCTCGATTCCGTTTCCGATTTCCTGCCGCAGCGCCTGCTGCACTCCCAGCACGAATGCGCGAGGGGTGTTGCCCACGGTCAGCCGCATCGCCGCCGCCAGCACTCGGTCGCCCAACGCCCGCTCGACGTAATTGACGAACCCCAAGTAGAAGTCCATGCCCGCCGCGGAATGATCATCGAGCAGGGCAGACGCCAGCCCGCTGCGCACGAACTCGCCGAGACACCTATCCGCGTCTCCAGCGAGCGCGCCGAGGTCCGCGGCAAGCCACGGGTGCTCGGCGCCGCTGGCGCGAGAGTCCTCAAGCCATCGCGACAGTAGCTGCTCGCCGAGCCTGCCGTTAGCCCATGGCTCGGGTTCACCGAAATGGTTGACCCCGGGCAGCGCCGCGTGCCCGTATTCGTGGATCATCTCGCGCACCCATTCCGCAGGCTCCCGAGCGGCGCCCGCGCTCAACAGGTAGATATTCGGTCCCCAGCTCTCGGCGCCCGGCTTGCCCCCTTCGGCAAGCCAGATGTGCAGCGGCTTCGGATCGCCGGCAGCCTGCCCCAGATGAGCCTGACACAAGCATGCCGACCGCAGGAGCAGGTTGGTGCAATTGACCGCAAGTTCCCTGCGCCCCGCCCCCGCGGCCGCGGCATAGTGCGCTACGAACCGCAAACGCCATCGCGAATTCGCGGGATCGAGCACATACCCGTGATACGCGCGGTCGAATGGCAAGTCGAACTTCGGATCGCGAGCAGACGCCTCCCGCCCATCGGCGACAAAGAAGAAGGCGCGCCAGGGGCCAGGGCGGGAGGCCAACCGGTCGGTGCTGACCTCAATCGCGAGCTCGGTCTTCTGGAGCGGGATGGCGTCGGGTGTGCGTAGGGCCATGGACTGCGGGAAGCCGCGGTCGAGCAGTCGCGCGAGATGCTCTTTGTCTGCCGGCAGGGGGTTGAGCAAGAGCGCTGCCGCGCCGCTGTCGAGCGCTTGATCCAGCAAGCCCTTGTCCGCGTAGAGACGACTGAGCCAGCGATGGGCAGTGAGCAGAGCAGGGTCTTCGGCGACCGCCTGTTCGAGGTCGGCGATTGCCGTTTCCCGGTCACCCCGCGCTATGGCGGCGCGCGCCTGTTCGAGCGCGACCTGGGGATCGGCCGGCAGCGGCGCCGTGCAGCAAGCAACGAGCAGCACGGGCACTGCCCGGACGAGACACGCCATACGGCCACGGACGGGGGACCGGCGGCGAATCACAACGCTGGGCCTCCGGCGATGATGGGCGCAGCCAGCCCATCCCGAGCGAGCGTGAGCAGGCAATCGCGGGCCGGCGAGGGCGACAGCGGATCTAACTGCTCGATGGCGTCGCTCGCGTAGTAGTGCACGCGATCCACTGCATACTCAAGGCCGCCGGCATCGGCGATAAGCTTGCGGATGTGCGGCAGATCCAAATCGTGGCTGCCCCCATTGAGGCCGGCGATGAGCTCCGCCCGCTGCCTTGCTGACCCCTCGCGCAGCGCATAAATAACGGGCAGGGTCACCTGCCCCTGGGTCAGGTCGCGGGCCACCGGCTTGCCCATTTGCTCGGGCGCACCGGCGAGGTCGAGCAGGTCATCGGCGATCTGGTAGGCAATGCCGAAGCGTCTGCCAAACGAATCGAGGGCATGCTGCTCCATCGGTCCCGCGGCAGCCATAGCGGCCCCCAGTCGGCAGCTAGCGGCAAAGAGCGAGGCCGTTTTGGCCGACACGATCTCAAGGTACTGCGCCTCGGTCAGCTCCGGGCCCGCGAGGACGATCTCCTGGATTTGCCCGCGGCACATCTCCAGCGCAGTGGTGGCGAGCTCCTGCATGAGGTGGGTGTCTCCGCTCTCAGTCAGGCGCTTGAAGGCACCCGCCAGCAGATGATCGCCGAGCAGCACCGCCATCTTATTGCCCCACAGGGTGCGCGCGGCGGGGGCTGCGCGGCGGGTGTCAGCTTCGTCAATGACATCGTCGTGCACCAGCGAGACGCCGTGCAGCACCTCGACTACAGCGGCTGGCATGATGCAGCGCGGCCCCGAGTAGCCGCAAGCGCGCGCCGACAGCAGCAGCAGCCCAGGGCGCAAACGCTTGCCCGAGGTCGCAGCGATGCAAGCCGCCGCTTCGCTCAATGGCACATAATCGCTGGCCGCGATGGAGGCGATCTCGCAGGCAACGCGCTCCAGGTCGGACGCGATATCGGGGCACAGACGATCGAGCGCTATCATGTCAAACGGCGAAGAGCCGCAGCGGTGTTCCCGATTGCCAGCGTGCTCCCTCCGCCGCGGCTATTATATGCGCCGCCCGCAGGGGTGTCAATTCGGGCACGGTGGGGGGGTGTGACCTCGGAGCGTTGGTATGGCGAGCAACCCGTAGGGGCGGGGCGGCTAGGCTTTCAGCCGGCGTGGCGGTCGCCAGGTGCGACCTAGCCACTGCCTTTCGTTATCATGCGCAGGTAATCCCGTGCGCGCTGTCGAAGCAGCGTCCATTCGCGGGCGTGAATACCTGACCTTCCCAACGGAGGCGTCCCATGGCCAAGCCGCGGCCAAACCCCGCAGCACCCTACTTCGCCGGCGTGGATATCGGTGGCACCAATGTGCGCGCCGGCATCTTGGACCGACAGGCCAAAATCCTATGCGACGCTCGCCGACCGGCCCTGGCGGACCAGGGCATGCCCAGGACCCTGGAGCAGGTCGTCGAGGCCCTTCGGGAGGCGATGAACAACCAGGGCATTGCAGCCAAAGACCTGGTCGGCGTCGGCATGGGCGTCCCGGGCCTTCACGATTCGTCCCGCGGGATCTGTCGCTTCTCGCCCAACTTCGCGGACCACGCCCGCAACGTCGAGGTCACCCGGCCCGTCGAGGAAGCCCTCGGCGTTGCCACTTTCATGCTCAACGATGTCAAGACCGCCACCCTGGGGGAGCATCGCTATGGCGCGGGCAAAGGCGCGCAGCATATGGTCATGATAACCCTGGGCACGGGCATCGGCGGAGGCGTGATCAGCGACGGCGAGCTGCGCCTGGGGGCAACCGAAGGGTTCTCCGAGGTCGGGCACATGGTCATTGATGTGAACGGGCCCAAATGCGGCTGCGGCAACCATGGGTGCTGGGAAGCCCTCGCCGGGCGCGACGCGATAATTGAGCGCGCCATCGTCAAGCTCCAGGGGGGCCGCGCAAGCCTGCTCGGCGAGCGCATTGAGTATGACCTCAGCCGCGTCACGCCCGCGCTCATCGCGGATTGCGCTCGCGCAGGCGATCATCTGTGCCTTGAGGTCATGGACGAGACGGGCCACTACATCGGCGTGGGTTTGACTAACCTCATTACGCTCTACAACCCGCAGGTGGTCGTCGTCGGCGGGGGGATCGCCCAGGCGGGGGAGCTGTTGCTCGCGCCCGCGCGGCGGGTGGTGGCGGCGCGCGCCCTGATGGTGCCCGCGAGCACCGCGCGCATCGTGCCCGCGGAGCTGGGTGATGACGCGGGAATTGTCGGCGCGGCGGTGCTCGTCATGCGGCAGATGGAGCGCGCGCAATGAGAATACTGGTCACCGGCGGCGCGGGGTTCATCGGCTCCCACATCGTTGACGCCTATATCGCCGAAGGGCACGAGGTGGTGATCGTTGATGACCTTTCCTCGGGCTCGCGCGAGAATATCAACCCGGGGGCGGTTTTTCATGACCTCGATATCCTGGATCCGCGCCTGGAGCAGGTGTTCGCGGCGCACCGGCCGCAAGTGGTCAACCATCACGCCGCGCAGATTGATGTGCGCAAGGCGATAGCCGATCCCGCGCGCGACATCGCCGTCAACGTTGTCGGCACCGTGCGGCTGCTCGAGCGCTGCGTGACCCACGGCGTCGAGCGCGTGATCTTCGCTTCGACCGGCGGGGCAATATATGGGGAGCCGCAATACCTGCCGGCGGACGAGAATCATCCGGTCCAGCCGCGGTCACCCTATGGCTTGGACAAATTCGCCGCCGAGCACTACCTGCGCATCTTCCACGAGCACGGGGGGCCGGCGTACACCATCCTGCGCTACGCCAATGTTTATGGCCCGCGCCAGGATCCCCACGGGGAGGCAGGGGTGGTCGCGATTTTCGCCAGCGCCATGCTGCGCGGTCAGACGCCGATTGTCTTCGGCGATGGCGAGCAAACGCGCGATTTCGTGTATGTCGGCGACGTGGTGCGGGCGAATCTCGTCGCGCTTGAGTCGAAGCTGCACGGTCCTTTCAACATTGGCACCGGGCGGCCGACGTCGGTGAACGAGGTTTATCGCCAGCTAGCACAGACCGTCGGGTTCGACCAGCCCGCGCACTATGCCGCCGAGCGCACGGGTGAAGTGCGGAACATCCACCTGGATTGCAGCCTGGCGCAGCGCCTCCTCGACTGGTCGGCGCAGGTGACGCTGGAAGAAGGGCTGGCGCGGACGGTGGAGCATTTCCGGCAGCGGCAGTGAGCGCTTCGGGGTATGTTCGTTTTCAGTGGGTGTGGGACGGAGCCGCGCGCTCGAACCGGGCGCGGCTTCGCGCCAGAGGCGCGCAAGCGCTGAAGTTCACTCGCCTCAGGCGAGCCGCGAATCGCGGGGTCAGCCTGCCCGCCATAGCCGTCGCGGCGACGGCGGAGCGACCCCGCGCCCAGTGCACTCCTCCGTCGGCGTTGAGCACGGAGTTGAACTGCGATACCCACTCTCCGCGAACGAACCTGCGCTTCGTCGCCCCTTGTCAATAGGCGGGCGCGATGCTAGAATTGGGTCGGCGCGTAGCACATTCCTAGACGGAGAGTCCCCAATGAGGCACGAGGAGAACCCGCTGGATTTCCCGCTTTCCCTGGGGCACCTGGGTGATCTATCGGTTTACTTGGCGCCCGATGAGGAGGGCCAGCCGAAGCCGATCATCCTGGATTCGCCGGGGCGCGGGTTCTTACAGTCGCTGGTGCCCCTGGCACAGGCGGCGATTCGCGCCGACCTGCGCCGCGTCCAGCAGAAGGCGGAGGCGGAGCTGGAGGAATCGGCTGAAGAAGATTCCTCCGCGCGAGGAAACGATAGTGCCTAATCCAGAAGAACCGACCGAGAGCTTCCCGGTCATCTACGCGAACTTCGCCCGCATCACCCACGGACCGCTGGAGTTCTTGCTCGACTTCAAGCGCAGCAGCCCCGAGCAGCCGGATCCCAATAAGTCTCAGCCCCTGATCAGGGTGGTGCTGCACCCGGCGGTGGCGAAGTCATTCCTGCACGCCCTCGACGAGAACATCCGCAACTACGAGAAGAACTTCAGCGAGATCCCCGAGCCGCCGCGGCATCCGGTGGTGCACTAGACGGCCGGCTTGGAGCCTATCCGAAGAATCCACAGGAAGGGACCAGAATGTCATTCTGAGGCGAAGCCGAAGAATCTTGGGACCGTGGCGCGCCTCCGCACCAAGATCCTTCGCTTACGTTCATCTATGAAAGCGCTCCGCTTGTCAAGGGGTTCATGTTAGCATTTCGGTTACCAGTGACATACGTGAACGCACCCGGTTCCGATCAGGTCGGATTCATCTATTCGCCATCTTGGTGGCAGAG
>Ga0315289_10002094_pt1 | contig 30896 bp, 35 predicted proteins | sample YL17G11_40_MG_FD_203452 | JGI IMG/M metagenome (GOLD analysis project Ga0315289, IMG submission 203452) | Sediment microbial communities from Yellowstone Lake, YNP, Wyoming, USA - YL17G11_40 | ecosystem: Environmental > Aquatic > Freshwater > Lake > Sediment | place: USA: Wyoming | collected... | reverse complement strand
ATGATGATCCTGTATCTAGCCTGCCAGTCATTGCGGCCACCAGATACTGTATGAGATAGCAGTTCTTGTGCCTTCCCACGGACATGCACTCAGAAAAGTACCAATAGCGCGTAGCATAGATCAATGTCGAATGTTGCGAGCACTGATCCAATGACTCTTCAAATCGATGATGCCGGAGTCGGTGACCTGCTCCACGGGGTCGTAGTAGGTGCATATCGCCCGGAAACCGACGAATTCAACTACAACATGATAGATGTCGAATTCTTCCAACAGCCGAAGTTTGGCAGGAAAGGCTACCTTGAAGAGGCCTCAAAAATTGTGCTGCAGGTTGTCGACAAAATGAAACTAGCCGAGAATGAACCGCTACTGATCTGCAGCAGCTACATCTTCGAAAAAGCGGTGCGCGATCTCGAAGAGAAATACGGGAAGGAGCGAGTAACGGTCACCAAGATCACGGGAGATGCACAACGCTTCGTGGAGACTGCGTATCTCGACGAAGTGCGGAACCTCGGATATGAGCCGCTCACGGAGCGAGAGGAGAAGAGAGCAAGAAGCTTCTTCCACATGCTGCGCTGGCTCAAGAAAGATCCGTACCGATTAAAACATGCCAAGACAGGATGGCCACGCCTCAAAAGGTACATGAAACCACGTGGGGCTCCAAAAACGGAGCGCGGATAGTCCAGCAGATAGGCTATGCAAACATATGAGCGCCGGAAGCTTCGCTTTCTGAGCAACGATTGGGCGGTCATGCTTATCACTGGGCAAATGAAACCGAGCCTTCTGGGGCTTTGTGTGAAACAGGCAATAGTCGAGATAGTGGCAGTCGGAAATGAGCTGCTAATAGGAAAGACACTGGACACGAATTCGCACTGGTTGGCAGCACAGATCAGCAGACTCGGCGGAGTGCTCCGACAGATCACAACCGTGCGTGACCGGCCCGAAGAGATCGCAAATGCAGTAGGAGATGCTCTCTCTAGGCGCCCCGATTTCCTGCTCACACTCGGAGGACTGGGCCCAACTCACGATGACATCACGCTATTGAGCATAGGTAGACTCCTGAAACGACGCCTGGTATTGAACCGCGAGGCACTCGAACTCCTAAGAGCGAGGTACTTGAGATTCGGACCTGGCGTGAAACTTACTCCGCCACGCCTGAAGATGGCAAAATTCCCAGAGGGGGCCAAGCCGCTGCCCAATCCTGTCGGCACGGCACCTGCCCCTTGCCTTGCTGTCCACGGGACCACCATGGTCGCTCTTCCAGGGGTTCCGAAGGAGATGCGAGCTATCTTCAGGAGTTCAATTGCACCAATGATCGAGAGGTTCGGAGGCCGTCACCGTTTCTATGAGCACTCACTGCTGCTCCGCGGAATCCCAGAATCATCATTATCACCAAAGATCGATGAAGTGATGCGGAAACACCGACATGTATTCATAAAATCTCACCCCCGGGGAATCGAGAAGGACGGATCGGCCAGAATTGAATTGCACTTCCGAATTGGCGGCACGTCTCCTGAGAAGTCAATAGCAGAGCTGAACCATGCAGTCGTATTGATGAAGAAGAAGCTGCGGGGAAGTGCGACTGTTCGGGATGCCTAGTGATTCTGAGCAGGGATGAGTATGGTGGATGCTGGCTTGACGCGTTGAAGACGCCCAGGCTACTTCTTTGAAAGCCACCAGTTCAGGTACTCTTTCTGCTTGCGCCTCTTCTGCTCGTCACTCGACTCCCTCTCGCTCAGCTGTCCCCTGCCCTCAAGCAGTTGCTGAGACGTGAACGTAAGGCCACAGCTTTTGCAAGAGTACTGTTTCAGAACTGGGTCGTAGCTAAGCGTGCCACCGCATTCTAGACAGTACTGAGCCAAACCCCGCACTTTCCCAGGGATCTGTAACTGCAGGAAGATAGTTAAACATCACGCAGGATCGAGCGTTGTCTGTTTCTCTATCGATTATCAGTCGCTTGCGCGGGTGTAGTAATATTCGCCGATTTCTTTCTGCTCTCTGTCGAGTTTGCTTCCGAGCTTGTTGACACGAGGTCTTCCACTCGCGGGATCACGTCTGAAAGTCATATCCATTTGGCTGAGGAAGCCATTCATTCCTTCTCTGAGCTGCATCGGTTCGCCTGCGTGGCCTTCCAGGCCAGGCTTTCCGTCAAAAATCATCAATCTGTCTGCTATGAAATCCTGCGAGACAATGTCGTGCTCCACGACAAAAGCAAATGCATGCTTGTCCTCCACCGTGCGCCGGATGGCTTTTGCCACCGCCAGTCTTTCTTCCACGTCTAGATAAGCACTCGGCTCATCTAGCAGATAGACCTGAGAATCTTTCGCCAAGCAGGCGACAATCGCGACCCTCTGCAGTTCTCCACCGCTCAGTTCCTGAATATCTCTATCCAGCAACTTCCCTAATCCAAGGGCCTTGACATATTGGTTTGCGAATGCTTCGGTCCCGTACGTAGAACCTGCGACTGATCTGAAGAGAGATTCCACATTTCCCTCATACTTCGCTGAGATGTATTGTGGCTTGTAACTGACTGTCAAGCCCTTCCAAGCCAGTTCGGTTCTGTCATCTGACTCCTCGATACCTGCAAGGAGCTTGATGAAGGTGGTCTTGCCTATGCCATTTGCTCCAAGGATACCGACGACTTCTCCTATTCCTGCGGATCCGGCCCTCACGATCAGGCTGAACTGTTTCAGTTTCTTGGTCATTTTCGGCCATTCAAGCTGCCAACTGTCGGCTGGAGCGAAATCACGTGGCGGTTTCACATGGAACCTGATTGGTTCGTCGCGAAACCTCATGTTCTCGTCGGGGACGAAACCGTCAAGATAGATGTTGATACCCACCCGCACGCCGTGCACGTGGGAGATTATGCCGTAGACGCCCGGTTCTCCGTACAATACGCAAACTTGGTCTGATAGATAGTCAAGCATTGCAAGATCATGTTCAGCGAGGAGCACGGTCTTGCCTTGTTCGACAAGTCCTCTGATAGCACGCGCCGCCCTCAGTCTCTGACTGACATCAAGATGGCTCGAAGGCTCATCAAAGATGTATACATCTGCATCCCGGGCTGCGGCAACCGCGATCGCAAGCCTCTGGAGCTCACCTCCACTGAGGACACTCATCTGTCTAGTTCTGATCTTGTCCAGTTGCAGTAGATCGACAAGTGTGCTAATCCTTCCCTCATCATCGATTCTATCGAGAGCGTCTGAGACTCTCCCCTTCAAATATTCCGGGATTCGGTCGACATACTGTGGCTTGTGGACAATCCTGAGCCGTTTCTCGCCGAGCTTGTCGAAGTAGTCTTGAAGTATCGAGCCACGGTAGTTTCGAGCTATTCTGTGCCAGTCGGCAGGCCCTTCGAGGTCCCCCAGATTCGGTATGATCTCGCCAGAGAGAATCTTGAGGGCCGTGGTCTTTCCCATTCCGTTCCTGCCGACCAGTCCAGTCACAGTGCCTTCTTGTGGGACCGGAAGTCTGTAGAGCTTGAACGCATTCACGCCATAGCGATAGCTGCAATCCCGGTCGAGCTCCGCAGGAAGGTTGACGATACTGATTGCGCCGAATGGGCATTTCTTGATGCATATGCCGCACCCTGTGCACACGTCCTCCTCTATGATTGGTTTCTTCTCTCCTTCCACGAATTTGATTGCATATCTGCGGTTGAGAACTTCGGGGCAGAACCTGTAGCATGGGATACCGCAATCATCAGGCTTGCACCTCTCTTTCTCAAGCACAGCCACTCTTGTCATCGACAACCACCATCAGCGGAAAAACCCGGAATTGAACTAAGCTTCAAAAAAACGTGCGAAGAACATGACGGGAAGGAAGCTAGAAATGCTCTTGCCCGGAGCCTTCCTCCCCACTCCACTCGTCTTCTTCCCAGTCCTCATCCTCTTCTTCGTCCCAGTCTTCTTCTTCCTCATCCAAACTTGCGAGCCTCCAGAACAGCCGCCTATGTTGCGCAATACGAGTTTCTTTTAAGCCTTTTCTAGGGCGCCCTGCAAGCTACTTCATCACAGCATGCGGACTTCGCATAGCCGACTTCTCAATGGATCACTGGACTGCCTCAAATGGTCAATCCCAAGAACCGGAAGCCATCCTTCATTCGCGCTTCCCATTAGGCCGAGCCGCGGCTTTCCAGACCAAAAGGAAGACATGCGCCGCCCTGCAAGTTCTCTCAACACGTCCCTGGGACATCGAAAACGCTGCCAAGATAGTGAAGAGAGGCGGCATCGTTGCGTATCCCACGGACACCGTCTACGGTTTGGGATGTGATCCCTGTAACCCTCAAGCCCTCAAGAGAGTCATATCAGTCAAGGGAAGTCGAAACAAGCCATTTCCCATCCTCGTGGCCTCTCCCAGAGTGGCGGATCGAATCGCTGTGATGGATCATCAAGCAAGGGCATTGGTCTCTAGGTTCTGGCCAGGGCCACTTACCCTAGTTCTCAACTCGAGAGTCCGATTTCCTCGCTCGCTCACTCTCGGTCGGAAGACGATAGCGGTGAGATGCCCCAAGGATCGAAGAGCATTGAAGTTGATTAGCAGGTGCGGAGGGCTTATCATTGGAACAAGTGCGAATTTGACAGGGCAACCTCCCTGCACCAGTGCGATGATGGTGCGCCGCCGCCTTGGCGACAGAATAGATGCCGTAATTGATGGCGGTCCCTCTCCGCGACGAGCCGGCTCGACGATTGTGCGCATCGATTCTCTCAAAGTCACAATATTGCGCAGGGGACCAATATCGAACGAACAGTTGAAGCGAACGCTCTCAAGCGCCTCGCCTCCTCACAAGAACAGGTAGCTGAGAACACAATCCTTGAGCCAAACCCTTTTTCAAGCATTAATGGTGGTTACTGAAGCAGTCCAGAGCGGGAGAGGCGCTTGCTGAAAGAGTTCAATCTGCTCATATCCACATCACGGGGCAATGAAAGAAACACGTGCAGCGAGATGTGGTACCTGCTTGGGGAAGCAGGCGACCGAACCGCTGTGGTGGAACGAACCCAAGTGATAGGACTCGTGGTGGCACGGACTAGAATCGACCCAGTAGCTGCTATCGAGAAACTCTGCTCACTGTTGCTGGAGCGTCCGTGGGAATTTCGCTACACTCTGAAGGTCACCCCGATAACGGGCACTGTGCCGTCGGATCCCCAAGGAATCGAGGACTTCGCAGTGAAGTTGGCTGAATCTCTGAAGGAAGATGAGAAGTATCGTATCACCGTCGAGAAACGTAGAACTTCGATTTCGGGACGAGCATTGATTGAAGCGATAGCGAAGCGAATCGATCGAAAAGTCGACCTCGACGAGCCAGACAGGGTAGTGTTGATACAGATCTTGGGTGACGTCACAGGAGTGTCCGTGATACCACCAGACAGGATCCTTTCTGTCGAGAGAGAGAAACGGCTCGCCTCCCAAGAGCGGACGAAGTAGTCACAGGAGAGTTCCAATTAGATTCTAGTGGATAGAAGGGCGACACGTTCAGCGACTGCTTTCTTGATCGCTCCCTCGCCTTCTTGCCCAGGCATCCTGATCGCTTCCAGCTCTGTGGGACCAATATCGTAGAGTGTTGTCATGCTGTTGGCCTTCTCCTCAGACCACCGGTCGAGCAGCCCCTCATTCAGCTCTGCGCCCACGAACTGAGCTATCCTGTCTTCCAGCATTCGGGCGTCATTTTCTGTTTCGGAGAACGCAACGAACCCAACTGTCTTTGAATCTCCGGTCACTCCAACCTTGACTATGGCGGCAGCTATCTGCCTCTGTGCTGAAGCGTAAAGAAGCGTCTCCATCGCGAGGCTTCGCGAGATATTGATCCCCGTCTTGAATGCGTGCAACGCATTGATGGCAGCAATCTCCAAGTGTTCCTTGCCGGCGATGCGTGCCCCATCAAAGAATTGGACCTCACCACTCAAAATTGTCGTTCGTAGTTCTTTCAGCGCTAGAGAGGGATCCATGGCCGGAGGTACCGTGAATGCCGAGACCACGACGAATCTTCCGTCTTCAGATAGGTCGAGAATCAAGTCTCATCGATAGAGACGTGCGTACTCAATTAGCTTTTCCACAACATTGCCCTCGATCCCTGCGCCCGTCAACGTTTCTCTGACAGAACTGATCGGTTTCCCCTTCTTCTCAGCTTCATCGAGCAGGCGCCTAGTGCTCTCGAGCCGTTCCCACGGAAAGATGATCCACTGTTCAGTTTGAACAATAAAGAAGTCTGGCTTGAAGATACTCTGTGGCTTGTAGTAGAGTGTTGCAGTCTTGATCGCCTTTGCGCCACATGCATCAAGATGTTCCACGGCGACTTTCAGACTCTCGCCACTGTCGGAGACATCATCCACAACAAGCACATTGGTACCTTTGACAGGAACCGTTATCGCCTGACTTATCACGGGTTTTCTCGCGGTCACGCCCGGAGCTAGATAGAACTCAATCCTTATGCTGGCTGTGTATGCGTTTTCCAAGAGGTCAGACAGGACGCGGGCGGGCGCCCAGCCGCCCCGAGATACTCCAATGATCAGGTCAGGTCGGAATCCGGAATCCTTCACTCGCTTGGCTAGCTCTAGGAGCATGTCGTAGATCTGATCCCAAGAAGGTGCGATGAACGAGATGGGCAACTAGGCTAGCTCCGAGGAGTACAGCACTCCCTAGCAGCCACTATAAGAGTTGTTTCCTGTTTGAGAACATAAGCAAGAGTGGATTCATTCGTACAATCCCGAGTTAGATGAATGTCACGACATCGCGATCTGACGTGTGGCTCGAACCCTTCAACTCGATTCTAACACGAGAATTGCTCAGTGGAGATGCACATTTCACCGGGCAGTTCCCTCAAAGCAGGTCAGTCCACTTCATCGCAAATCTAGCGATGTGAGCACCCCCTCTTAAGTGCAATCATGAACTGCTTTCGACGTCAAGTCCGGTTTCTTGACTGATTTATATTGCAGATTCGGGTCTACGCGACTCGTCCACCGTTTGCCCGCAAGTTGAGAACACATGTCACGAAAGAAAGCAAAACGGAAATACAGTCTGGTTGAGGTCGTCGGTCTCGCTGCGATAGGCATATTCGTCATAGGCGTGATCTGGCTTGCATTCTTTACCGCACCCCAGCCCCCGAATCAGACAACAACGTACGCCCTTGCACCCGATTTCACGCTAACGGATGTGGATGGTAACACCTTCAGACTTTCAGACCAGGCAGGCAAGATCGTGGTGCTTGAATTCATGCGAACGACCTGTCCTGCCTGTGTTGCTGAGGAACCTCACCTCAGGGAACTCCGTTCCAAGTTTGGGGGCGACGTCGTGATGGTGTTCATCAGTGTCGATCCGACTGGCGATACCGACAACGTTCTGCGAGACCATCGGAACCAGAACTTGATGGGTTGGATTGCGGTAGGAGACAAAGCCCAAGTCTACCAAAGATATGCCGTGCGATCTACACCGACCATTCTCATCATCGACAAGAACGGATACATCAAGTACCAGCACGTCGGATTGACTGAATCCTCGGTCCTCATAGGCGAAGTTGAAACATTGACCAAGTAGAGCGCCCCGAGTGCTGGTGGGCAGCATGCCTGCTTCGCACTCGACACCCTCTTCCATCCATGGGCGATCCTCTCACCAATTGCGCAGCCCTCTTGTGCCCAATGAAATCACGGGGTCTGGTCTACGTGCAAGCCGCGGCTGGAAATGGTGGATTTCTCGTAGGATCTTGTGGGTGCTTTTCGTCGTTTTCCGAAGGCGACGACATCGCAAGTTGCTCCTTGAAAGGATACGAGGGATTCCGCTAGTTGTGTTCCCTGGGGTCTTCCATCCAGCACTCTTTCTCAGCACGCCGCTTCTTCTTGATGCAATCGAACAGTCTAGATTGGGAACACATTCGCTTATTCTTGATCTAGGCACAGGGACTGGAATCTGTGCCATTTTCGCCGCCCTGAAAGGACCGCACGTGACTGCGACTGATATTAGCCCCATTGCAGTCCGATGTGCGAGAGTAAACGTCATCGTCAACAACTTGGAGGATCGAGTCAGAGTGCTCGAAGGTGACCTATTCCAACCAGTCGAAAAGCAGAGGTTTGACTTGGTCATCTTCAATCCACCCTACTATGAAGGAAAGCCAACAGACTGGGCCGAGTACGCGTGGCGAGGCGAGAAGGTGCTGCGCAGGTTCGCAGGAGGCTTGAGCACTCATCTAACTCCCGGCGGAAAAGCCCTGCTTTCGGTCTCCACGGAGCTTGACCTCCCGACTGTCAAGAAGAAACTCCGGGAAAACGGATTCGAGACTCGAGAGATTTGTAGGCGAAGTCTCCCCGGTGAGACAATCTACGTGTACGAGTGCGTCCCTGCGATACGGCTGCTCCGTCAGAGAAGAAGCCATATCTGAAGCTGGCCTAGGATGATCATGGCTGCAAGTCCAAAGGATATCGCAAGAGGAAGTCCGGGGAATACTTCCCTTCGCTCCAACATCTTGAACCCAAGAAAACTGCCGACCACAACGCCTGCGAAAGCCCCAAGATATGCTAGACCCCCGTAACTGACCATTGCATTGCTGACGAGCATGGAGTAGAAGACGAGGTCACCCATGCCGATAGTCAGATTGCCGACCGTCAGGACGGCGCCTTTCAATTCCTCCAGATCAACCATCTCCGCAATCTTGCCTATTGGTCCGCGGAACACCGAAACCAGATCATACACTGCCAGGGCGGCAAGCAGGACGATGGCGGTCATCGTTGGAATGGAAACTCCAAGAAAGGTACCGGTTAACGAGCCCACTATCGTGATCGACAAGAGCCGGACACTATGAGGACCTCTGTTCAACCCCACAAGCAAGAGCAGGGAGGAAAGTCCGGTTATGCCAACCCAGCCGTATCCGTACACATCTAGGATCTGGGACAGCTGCGTTGCGTACAGCTCGCTGTACCAGTTGAGCAGAAAGAATGCGACAAGGAACATTGCCCCGGTGATCAGATACTTCACTATCTGCGTTCTCTGATACTTCATTAGTAAGTAGATCAGGGTGGCGGCAACTGCCATCATGACGACGAAAACCGATGCGTTCAATGTGGCCCCGCTTGGAGTCTCAGGGAAGACGGTGATTGTCGGCACTTCAGCTCTTGAAGCCTGCAACCCAAAGGTGAGAACCCCTGAGAGCAGAAGCGTTGCGAGCACTGGGATGATTTGGCCGGGGACCACTTTGAAATGTGTCGTCATTTAGCCATTCCCAGCTTTGTCGAGCACCTCTCGCAGTAGTCTTCGCCTTTGCGATCCGTATCTCCAAGGCCGTTGGAGAAGTACATCACACATGACGGATTCGTGCAGTGAGTCAGGCCCAGTGTGTGCCCCAGCTCGTGCACGGCTTCCTTGAGAGTTCGGACAGCGAGAAGCTCAGCGCCTCCATAGCGAGTAGTGCCTTTCAGTCTGTGCGTGGAGATTATCGCGACCCTTCCTGGCAATCTAGCCTCCCCGAAGATGAAGTTCATACTCGGTACGTAGAGGTCCGAGTCCATCACGCCTAGCAGCCTGTCATCCTGGATATGTTTCGCATGCTTCTCAAGATCAGCCAGGAGCCTTGTTGCATGGTACTGGCCGGAATGAGGGTTGCACGATTTCTCCGGATCGATTTCTGTCTTGACTACCTTGCAAGAAGTCCCTTTGTACTTCGCCGGCAGTTGCTCTTGGAGGGCCGCGATCGATTGTCTTTGCACTTCACCAATTGGAACGAGAGCGATGCTTTGGAGCCTAGACGTCGTAGGACTCACCGGCTTTGGGGACGAATGACTCAAGTCCAACCTGCTTGTTCGCCCAGTCGGCAAGAACCGCGCAGCTGTCTCCGTCCCCATGAACTGCAAAGACCTTGGTCCTCTTGTCAACATTTTCTAGGCATCGAAAGAGCTCGCTCCTCCCGCCATGAGATGAGAAGTCGAATTTGAGCACCTTTGCATTCACGCTCTGAAGCCTGCCGTGGAGCATGTACTTGCCTTCGTCGAGCAGCACTCTCCCTGGAGAGCCTTCGACCTGGTAGCTCACAAGAATTATTCCATTCTTGCTTCCTCGCGCAACCGACTCCATGTAGAAGACGGCAGAGCCGCCCTTGAGCATTCCAGCGGGAGATACGATCACTCCGGGGCTCTTGACTGCTCTTCGCCTGTCATGCCAGTTCCTTACCCATTCCACCTTCTTGACAGCTGATCTGAACAGCGGGGGATCGACAAGAGCTGATTCGTGTTCCTCTAAGACACGGATGGCCACCAGAGCCATTCCGTCAACGTAGATCGTATGCTTGAAATTGTGAGCAGTGAGCATACATATCATTTCTTGTGATCTTCCCACTCCAAAGGCAGGAATCAGGACGGTTCCTCCATCCTCAACTATCTCGTTGCAGGCGGCAACAAGTTGCTTCTCGCCTTCTTCTCGATCAGAATGATCTTCCTTCGCGTATGTGCTCTCTATGACGAGCGCGTCGAGTTCACCATAGTCGCAGTCCGCTGAACCTACAAGCCTCGTCGCTTTGAGATTGAAGTCACTTGTATAGACAACTCGCTTCCCTTCCGCTTCTACGAGGGCTTGACTGCTCCCAGGGATATGCCCTGCGTTAAGGAGTGTCACGGTTCCATTTCCCACCCTAAACGGGTGGCGATACGGCACGTTCACGGAATGCTCCATCATGGTTTCCAAATCCATGAATTCGTAGGGCAAGAAGTATCCACTGAGTTTGATCATGTCTCGAACCAGGATATCGGTCAGCGCGAAGGTTGGTTCGACCCCGTACACTGGGAGCCGGCCCCTCACGTAGAACATCGGAACAAGCCCGCTATGGTCAAGGTGTGCGTGAGTAGCCACTATGCCGTGGAGGTCTTTCGGCGAAACGTGTACTGGGAAACCTATCTGGTGGCCAACCATGACGCCGTAGTCAAGCAATATTGACTTCTCGCCTAGCTTGACTTGGACGCCTGAGCGGCCTACTTCATTGCATGCGCCGAGGAAGCGTATGTTCATCTTGGTTCATCGACTTGCTCGAACCGAAGCCGCGAGTCTTCTAAGTGTTTTGCAGCAGAGAACCATCGAATCATCCATACATGCTTTGCAGAGATTTGGTTGTCTGTTTCATCCTTTTCTCAAACTCTTCTTCAATGTCTTTTGCACCCTCTTCAAGATCAGTAACGTCAACCTTGATCCCATAGGCTTTGCAGATGGTCCTAACTGCAACCGCTGCTGCGGAAGGATCCGCGGCGGCCGAAGACGCGTATGGAAGAATCGCTATCGCAGGAAAGTCGCGCATCTCAAACTCGCTCAACATGACCGCAAGCTGCCCATAAACAAAGAAACCCGGCTCTAGGGTCGGATACTTGAAACCGTTCTTTCTGGTCAAGTATGCCCTAGTAGGCACTACTCTGACATCCTGCTTTCCAGACTTGAGGCTGGAGTCCAATCCGCCGACCAGGACCGCATCCTTGAACTTCTGATTCATCGTCCAACGAGCGAGCACCTTGGCGAACTCGGACTCCTCAGTCCTGTGAGGAGCAAACTCAAGCCTGACAAACACCAGTCTACCCTTCTTAAAGACCTCGAAGGGTGTGACCAAACCGTCTTCAGATGTGGAGACGAATGGCGGAGGGTGTGCGACATCAACGAAACCTATCCGCTTCGCTTGAAGTGAGTGAACCAAATATGAGATGGCAATGTACCCGGTAGATCCGATTCCGTGAAACCCGGTCATCAGAGTGCAGTTTCTGAGACCGTTCCCACGAACATTCAATGATATGGGCATCAATATCAGCTGTGATTGCGTCAAGGTGGATAGGTTGGGAGGTCTGGCTAAAAACCTGCCGAAACTCCGAACAAGACCGACTTGATGGCAAGTCGGTAAGACTTTTATTGATGTGTCCTGCGCGTATCTCTCCGTTCTATTTGGAGGATGATGATTTGGCGTATCTTGGTGGACAACAGGTGCTCGTCTTGAGGGAAGGTTCCTCACGGAGCAGAGGTAGAGACGCTCAAAGATCCAACATGACCGCTGCTCGCGTTGTTGCAGATGTTGTGAAGAGCACCCTCGGTCCTAGAGGAATGGACAAGATGCTCGTTGATAGTCTTGGCGATGTTACCGTTACCAATGACGGGGCAACCGTCCTGGATGAAATTGATGTCCAGAACCCCGCGGCAAAGATGATGGTCGAGGTCGCAAAAACGCAAGATGATGAGGTTGGCGACGGGACAACCACAGCAGTGATCATCGCAGGAGAGCTGCTGAAGCGCGCGGAGACACTCCTCGACGACGAGATTCATCCCACAGTGATAGTTGCGGGATACAAGAAGGCTGCCGAGAAGGCCATGCAAGTGCTCGGCGAGATATCTATCCCCGTTGAGGTGGATGACAAGGCCACGCTCAAGAAGGTTGCCATGACATCGATGCATAGCAAGGGACTGGGCGCGGCCAGGGAACACTTCGCAGACATTTCGATCGAAGCTGTCAGACTAGTGGCTGAGAAGCGAGGCACGGAATGGACCGCCGACATCGACAACGTACAGCTCACCAAGAAGGAGGGAAAGAGCCTCCTCGACACCGAACTCATCAAGGGCATCATAGTGGACAAAGAGGTGGTTCACCCAGGCATGCCGAAAGCTGTGAAGAATGCGAAAATCGCGCTCCTAGACTGCGCGCTAGAGATCGAGAAGACCGAGATCAGCGCCGAGATCAGAATCAACGATCCAACGCAGATGAAGGCGTTCTTGGATGAAGAGACCAAGATGATGAAGGACATGGTGGACAAAATCAAGGCCGCAAAGGCGAACGTTGTGATGTGCCAGAAGGGAATCGATGACACCACTCAGCACTTCTTGGCCAAGGAAGGGATTCTCACCACCAGAAGAATCAAAAAGTCTGATATGGAAAAGCTGGCCAGGGCGACCGGTGGCAAAGTCGTCACTAACCTTGAGGATCTTAGAGAGAGCGACCTTGGGTCCGCCGGCCTGGTTGAAGAGCGCAAACTCGGTGATGACAAGATGGTCTTCATCGAAGGGTGCAAGAACCCAAGATCGGTCGCGATACTGATTCGAGCCGGACTGGAAAGGCTGGTTGATGAAGCCGAGCGTGCTCTGAACGACTCGCTTTCTGTGGTCGCGGATGTCATCACCAAGAACAAGGTTGTGGCTGGCGGCGGAGCGATCGAGGCAGAACTGGCTAGGAGAATTAGGGACTACGCCAAGAAAGTGGGAGGAAGAGAGCAGCTGGCTATTGAGGCATTCGCTGATTCGATTGAAACTGTCCCCAGAACACTGGCAGAGAACGCTGGACTCGATCCAATCGACATCATGGTTGAATTGCGATCAGCTCATGAGAAGAAAGATGGACTGTGGCAGGGAGTCGATGTCTTCAAGGGCGGAACAAGAGACATGCTCAAGAGCGGAGTCCTCGAACCCGTCAAGGTCAAAGAGCAAGCCATCAAATCCGCCACAGAAGCCGCGTCGATGATACTCAGAATCGATGACGTGATAGCTGCGGCAAAACCCCCGCCAACCCCACCTCCGCAGGGGGGTCCAGGCGGAGGGATGCCCGAGTATTAGCCTAGCCAAGTAGGTGACTTGATCCAAGAGTAATGGACACGATCGAGCCGACCGTGTCCGCTAGAGAGACAAGAGACTGCTTACTAGATTCTTTGATGCAAGCCTTTAAGAAAGACGGCTAGGCCTCGTAAACGAACAGTGCTCCGGTAGTATAGCCCGGTCATGTGCATAGCGCCGAAAGTATGCTGGCCTCTCGTGACTTAGGTCGGAGTAAGCCAGCGACGCGGGTTCAAAATGATCAAAGAAACAGATCATGAAAATCCCGCCCGGAGCACCAAGCTAGCGCAAACGTGAACTGGTTGCCAGAGCTCAAGAAAGGAACGGCAGTTCTCGTAACGGGCACGCCAGGCACGGGAAAGACAACTATTGGTCGCCTACTTGCGACCGAACTCTCAGCCACTTACGTCAATCCAAGAGTATTGCTCACACGCCAAGGCATCGACTACGCATACGATGAGAAGAGGAAAACACGCATAGTGTCGCTCAAGAGACTTTGCGAAATGCTGCACGAACGGGCTGAACGAGCCGACAATGGATTGGTCATTGATAGTCACATCGCTCCGGAAACCGGTCCTATGCCAAAGCTTGTCAGAGCGATTGTGCTGCGTTGCGATCCGGTCATCTTAGAACGACGACTTGGGCGCAAACAATGGTCGAAATCCAAGGTCGGTGAGAACCTCGTGGCAGAGATCCTTGACATCTGCCTATGGGATGCAGTGAAGAACTACGGATGGAATAGAGTCCTAGAGATTGACACTACAAAGAAGACCCCCCGCCAAGCAGTTCAGTGGATCATGAAAGATCTGAAGAAGAAACGAATTCAGAAGCAGCCAAAGGTGGACTGGCTATCGGCCCTGAGAAACAGAGGGATGCTCACCCGCTATCTCGAGTGACGGTTAGAATTGAAGAAGACCTACTTGGTGGTAGCGTGCCCAAGATGTCGAGGGCTTCTGCTTGCGCGCCAAGGGAGAAAGACCAGACAGTGCCCCTATTGTGGGACCAAGATGAACCTCTTAAAGGCCGAGGTTCTTTGGATGACGAGCGATCTCGAAGAGGCACGCTCGATCCTCCACTCCAAACGACAAGACAGGTCTGGTCCCGTAACAGCAAGCGAGTACCAGAAGCAGATCGGCACAGACTTTTAACGCCGATGCCTGAGTATCTGTGGTGATCAGTTTGTCTTCAGTCGCAGACAGGAAGTTCTCCGAGGAGCTTGCGCTTCTCCTTCAGAGAACGATCGTTATCGAAACGAATAGTGGAAAGAAGTATACAGGTATTCTGTCCGGAGTGGACACGGACACCTTCACCGTATGTGTTTCGAATTGTACCGACGAATCAGGAAAGGCTGTCCACAGGATATTCATCACCGGGCGCTCCATCACACAGATGTACAGTAGTGAGAAGCCATTCGCTCTTCAGTCACTCGCTGACAGACTCGAGCGGGTCTTCCCAAGAATGATTAGGGTAGTCGAAGGAGCCGGAGTGATCGTGGTCATGGACAAGATCAGACTGGGCGAAAAAGGCCTTATCGAAGGGTCAGGACCGGCAGCGGAAAGAGTCCAGAGAGTCTACGAAGAGTTCATGAAAGAACAATCTAAAGGGGCTTAGTACCCAATCGAGAAGCCAAGTTACGGACTGCATGTGCGATCGAACGGATCCGCCCGCATGGAATACGCATGGATCCTGTTGAATGATGTGCATTGGCTTTCGAGATAAAGCAGCGAGATGTCCTAGGCAGAATAGGAATCTTTGAGACCAAGACTGGAAAACTCGAGACACCAACACTTTTTCCTGTCGTGAACCCACTCGCGCAAGAGATCGCTCCACGAATCATGTTCGAAAGACTCGGATGCAAAGCCCTAATCACGAACGCGTATCTGATACGGCGACGAGCGGGAAACGAGGGAGTCACTGACATACATGATTTCTTGGACTTCCCCGGTGTCATTGCCACGGACTCGGGAGCTTACCAGATCCTTCGCTATGGAGATGTAGAAGTCAGCCCCATTGAGGTTATCCAGTACCAGGAATCCATTCAGACTGACATCGGCGTTATCCTAGATCTCCCAACAGGATCGAGAGCTTCCAAGACCCATGCAGTCGAGACGGTCAGAGAGACCATCAAGAGAGCTGATGAGGCGCAGAAGGCGATCACGAGAAGAGACATAGCTTGGGTGGGACCGATACAGGGAGGAACGTTCCCTGATGCGGTCGCTCACAGCGCTCGCGAAATGGCGAAACGAGGTTTTGACATATACGCACTTGGAAGTCCAACCGAAGTGATGGAACAGTACCTCTTCAGAGACTTGGCCGATATGATCTTCGCGGCAAAGACGAATCTCCCGCCAAATGCGCCGTTTCACCTATTCGGCGCGGGTCACCCCTTCATGCTCGCATTTGCCGTTGCACTTGGATGTGATCTGTTCGATTCAGCTGCATACATACTGTATGCACGTAGAGGCCGCTACCTGACGAACGCTGGCACTCTGCATCTCGCGCAGATGGAGTACTTCCCATGCAGATGCAGCGTCTGCGCCAAGGCGAACCCTGATGAGGTTAGAACACGTCCTCTCATCGAGAGAACACGGTTCCTTGCTGAACACAACCTGTCTGCCTGTTTGCAGGAGGTCGAAGCTATCAAGGAGGCCATCGTCGAGGGGAGACTCTGGGAACTGACCGAAGTGAGGTGCAGGAGCCACCCCAGCCTGTTGGAAGGCCTTCGAAGAATCCGGGCACACAGCCACCATATGACACACGGTGCACCCTCGACAAAGCGGAAAGGCATTTTCTTCTTCGACTCAACAAGTCTTCAAAGGCCTGAATATGCAATGTACATCGAGAAGCTAGTCCGAGACTACGAGCCGCCGAGGACAGCGATGATAGCATTGCTCATGCCTGCGACTCGACAGAGCGCCGAAGCGAGGATAGGCACGCATATGGAACCCGATAGTCTGGGCCGCCGCGTGCATGTCTGTCTATACTCCCCGCCTTATGGCATAGTGCCTGCCGAGCTGGAGGACACCTTTCCATTCACGCACACTGAGATTCCGGAAGAACCTGACCCTGAGACCCTTGAGACAATGGCAGAGACCGTTCGGATCTACTTTGCCAAGAACAAAGCCTATCGATCCCTAGTCATTGTTCATTCAGGCAAAGACTGGCAAACGCGTTATGCCAGAATGTGCGAGCGTATCTGTAGAGGCATGGGATTGAGATTCTCTAGCTGCAGCCGGCAAGAACTGTCCAACGTACGGATACAAATACTAGGGAATCAGAAGTACCCAGACAAGACCGCCAGGAGAAGACTGAAGAAAAGGAAATTGTAGGGTTCGCGAGTGCCCGCAGCTAAGAAAGGCGCCCTGGGAAAACTCTTAGGCTCAGATACGAGAGCGGAGCTACTGACATTCTTTCACAGCAATCCGAGAACTGCAGACAGCTTGGAAGGGCTTGCTTCGAGACTTGGAAGGAAATTTAGCGAGATCGAAAACGATCTGACAGAACTTGTCGAGATAGGTTTGCTGAAGGAACAAAGGATCTATTCATTGGATCCTGATCGAGATGTCACTCTGCAGAGAGAGATCTCAGAGGAGTTGAAGGAGACCACCGCGCAACAGGAACAAGAACCTCTCGAAGAAGTTAGGAGAGAACTGACGGGAATCGAGGTCATTGATCACATTGTGCCATCGGGAATCCCCTCTCCGGTGATGCTTCTTATCATGGGCGATCCAGGAACGGCCAAGAGGGAGCTGTGCCTGGAGTTCGTCGCGAAAAGCCTCAGAGGAAAACGGCCCGTCGTTTACTTGACGCTAGAAGAGTCTCCCCAGGAGATACGTGCTTCCCTGAGCGAGATGGGAGACCTCGGACCTCTGACAGGAGCGCTGGCCAGACCTGAGAGAATGCGTGATCTCGTGATAATTGACAGTTACTCTACGCAGATTGGTATGTCAAGCGAGGAGGGCTTGAGTGCTGATCCAAACAACCTCTCAGAACTGAGCATTGCTGTGTCGAGGGCTCTGGAGAACAGAACCCAAGGCCTCTTCGTCCTTGATTCACTTGATACTCTCATTCGCAAGAGAGGGCTAGCTTCATCCTTAGAGTTGATTCGCACGCTCCGAGCTAAGACCAGACTCGCAACATTTGATTCCATAGTAACATTGAACAGGCAGGCGTTCCCAACAGCGATACTGGCAGCGGCACAGGAAAGCGCCGACGGAGTCTTCGAGATGAAAGCGCAAGAAGAACCGTCGGGGCTCACACGCTACTTCAGGGTGCCGAAAATGCGTGGAACTCAACACCATTCGGCTTGGAGAGCTTACGAGGTCGATTTCAAGATACCTATAAAGACCACATGAGCAAAGCGGCAATCAGAATCATCGATGGATTTGCGAACGAGCCGCAGTGATACGGCCTCGCCAAGAAATCATTGCAGATCACTCAACACAGTCGCGAACATCCACGATTGATGGCAAGGATTTTAATGACAAACGTGCAGATGAATGGGCAGTGATCCTCGATGAGCCGCCAGCGTTTACTCCGGCATCCAACGAAACCATTTGAGGTCTCTGCCGGCAAGACCACGGACCAAATAATCTCCGAAATGGCCGCCACGGCCTTCCAAGGAAGAAGACTGGGCGAAGCTTTCGAGATCTGGGCTCGAATGCTGAAGAAACGACAGATGGTCATTTGGATGGGAATCGCAGGAGCCATGGTGCCGGCAGGCATGCGAAAGATCATTGTGCATTTGATTAGGAGAAGGATGATAGACGTCCTAGTGACCACCGGCGCAATTATCTACCATGACGCCTATGAGGCAATCGGAGGAAAGCATTTCAAAGGAACCGACAAAGTTGACGACGTGCAACTCCGGAAATACAGAGTGGACAGAATGTACGATGTCTATGCTGATGAGAAGAGGTTCTATCGACTCGACAACGAGATCGATAAAGATTTCTGTTCTCTGCTTCGCGACAACTATGCATATTCTTCTCGTCAGATCGCTGAGAAGCTCGGCGCTTGGCTCTCCAAGAGAGCACGAGACAGGGATTGCATCTCAATTGCAGCAAGAGAGTTAGGGGTTCCAATCTTCCTCCCTTCCCTCTGCGATAGCTCTTTGGGTTTCTCGATGATGTTCGCGAACAGGAGACGAGGAAGAAGAATCATCGTGGACCACATGAGAGATGTTCATGAGAGCGCCTTGATCACTGAGAAGTGCTCAAGAAGTGGGGTGGTCATCTTCGGAGGTGGCGTTCCAAAGAACTTCATACAACAGTCCGCCGTTGTTGCAGGTTATGCGACAAGACACGATAGAACACACGACTACGCGCTTCAAATCACTACGGACGCTGCGCATTGGGGCGGTCTCAGTGGAGCCACGCTGGAAGAAGCAAAGAGCTGGGGCAAGTACAGCCCAAGAGCGCAGATGGCTACCTGCCACGTAGATTCCACTATCGCACTACCGATCCTCGCTCAAGCTCTTGCTGACAGATTCAAGCGGATCAGAAGGGATATCCCAAAGTTCGAATGGACGGCCGATACGCTCAGGATCACGTTTCAGAGGTTCAAGGCGTAGCCCTGCGAAAGTTGTGGACTACACAGCTAAATACCTGCGAATGTCGGTCTAGGAATGAGGGCCCGGGCCCGTAAGGATACGAGATTCCCGGGAAGCTCAGCCAGGTTGGAGCGACCGTAAGACTCTCGACAGAGCAAAGTTGTCGAAGCTCATAACCGGTTGGTCGGGCGTTCAAATCGCCCCGGGCCCATCATGGTTCATTCTTTTTGAAACGTCTCAGAGTGCGCGATTCGATATGCAATCGCATCTAACAGATCGGCAACAGCCGAACCATAGAAGAACCTCGGATAGCACCTACGAGTGTTGGACTCGTTTGATGACGAGTTGGATGTCGTCGGCCTTGACGGTCTTCCGGCCTGCGTGAGTAGCGAGCGTTGTGGCCTCTTTGCTGACGCGCATGGCATATTCTTCCAGGATATGGCGCATTTCTTCGACTGCATCGTCCCCCACTCGTTCAGCACCGGCTTTCTCGATCAGTCTCCGAACGGCCGCCGTAGAAAGTTCACCGTTTCGCATCAAAACAACCAGAAAAGGGTTTGGAATTGCGGATTCTATTAAGGTTTGCCACTTCTCGACAGTAGGAGCACGATTAAGGCCTCATGTGACTACTAGGAGCCGCTTTTGAGCTCTTCTCATCTACTGCGCCATGTCAATCGGCCTCACGGAGCAGTGACAAAAGAGAGACGGAAATGTGAACCCCTCGCTTTCCTAACACGGCCCTGATCTCTCGCATGCACCAGAAAGCAGCTGCAGTGCAGAGACCGGCAAGCTATCCCACATACGAGCTCGCGCTCGCGTGACTCGAGCGCGTCACCAGTAGTTATGGAACAACGATAGCGACGTAGACGATGATCTCTAGGTTTTTAGGCTAGACACATGATTGCAAGCCCTCGCATCAGATCGGAGACACCAACTTGGGAAAAGTTCGCACGGAAACCGTCAAGCGGGCAGCTAGGGAACTCATCGAAAGGTTCCCGGACAAATTCACAAACGAGTTCGAAGCGAACAAGGCATCAGTCAATGAGCTCGTGAGAGCACCATCAAAGAAACTGAGAAATCTGATAGCCGGGTACGTAACGCGCCTCAAAATGACGGATGCCAATAAAGCAACCATGATGCAGATGAGCCCAGAAGCTCAATTGGATCTCGAGGAAGAGGCACCAATCCAACAGGAAAGTGCGCCCGCAGCAGCCTAGGCTTGTGCTGCTACTCGCTGAGAATTTGAGCAGCGAAACGTCTTCTCATTCTTCGTGCTCTGACGGTTCGTCATCAATGACGAGCGGAACGTCGTTCAAGCCTGTTGAATCCCGTGCGTGACTGCTCAAACAAGATCGAGAAGATCGCGATACTCTGCATTATCTGGATTTGCAGAATAGGTAAATCGACAGAGATTGTATCCTTAAATACAAACCATCCTTCTCGACGCGAAGGATTCATTCCCAGGGTCGGAGCAACCTGGCGATGTCCGAACAGGCCGAATCCGACTCCCACGGGGTGAAGTGACTGAAGTGGACTCGGACCTTGATAAGCACCGCTATGACAACCTGTGGGGCGGAACACCCGATAGAAAAACATCGGTATGCCCGTTTCCCCCCCCAAGTCCAAACCATTGATGAAATACCGAAGGAACATCGGACAGCACGGCCCATCTGCCCGCAATCGCGGAGTTTGCAAAGCCTTTTATGGGGACGGAATGGGGTAGACTCAAAATGTGTAAAGGGAGGCGCATGCTGATGGTGGAAATGTTCTGTGTCAAGTGCAAGGAGAAGAAGACAGTCCCCGATGATAGCGTGACGAAAGAGAAGACCGCGAAAGGCCGCAACATGATACGCGCTGTCTGTCCAACTTGTGGAACCAAGATGGTCAAGTTCGTGAAGTGACTTTCGGACTGTCCGGCCCTGACAGGGCATTGGCTGAACAGGTAGATCAGCTATGCCCGCAACTACCTCTTTCTAATTCTCGTTGAAGTTCGCGGAGGTCACCATAGCAGAGATGGGTTCCGAACCTTGGCTCGAGCGACCAAAGAACAGTCGCCTGAATTCATAATCAGGCATGAGAAGCTCGATCTTCATATCTACCTATCGTCATTGAGCAAGCTACTTCTTCACGAGAAAACGATTCCCGATCGAGTAGATCAACTGAAGCGCGAATTTCTGGACGATCAAATGGTGAAGGATCCCATAGTTGTCGACGCCGATTCCTGCGTTGTGCTGGATGGAATGCATCGCGTGGCTGCATTGAGAGAACTCAACTGCGTTTGCATTCCGGTATGTGCGGTCGATTACCTGAGTCCAAGCATCAAAGTCGGTGCCTGGTACAGAGCATTCTCCGGTGCTTCAAGTCCTGACCAGGTGAGAGTTGCCCTTTCGGCAGTGGGAATCAGAGTCACAGGGTGCCCATTCGACTTTGCGAATATCATGAAGAATCCCGCCCTCGCAGTGCTCTTTGCAGACGGCGAGTGTCTCAAACTCCAAAATAGCGACCTGCGAGTTTTTGAAACTGTTGAAATCGCAGAACAGTGCATTCGACAGATTGGCCTCGCTGTCAAGTTCGAAACCGAGCATGATGCACTCGAGAATCTCGCAAACAAGAGAACAAACATCATTATGTCGCTGCCCAAGATAGATAAGACGCTAGTTCGGGAAGCAGGACTCACAGGGCGAGTGCTACCTCACAAAGTAACCAGACATATCATACCCGCCCGACCGTTGGCAGTAGACGTACCTCTGAAGACGCTTACAGACGGAGTAGCAACTCTTCAGGAATCGAACCGAAGATTCGTTATGAGTCTAGAGTCAAGGAGAATCACTCGTAGCATGTCCGGAGCCATCATCGGAGGCAGGCGCTACGAGGAGGAGACGTTTATCTTCAGCTAGCGCAACCACCGGGAGAAGATCGGATATTGCGAGTTCGAGTGAGATTCTACGGAGTTCTGAGGACGGCCGCAAAGACAGAAGGACTTGAGCTTGATTTTGATGGCGATGTCTCCGTACGGCAACTCGTGAATAGACTCGTCAACTTGATCACTCGCCCCGAATTCCAGGCAAATCTGATTGATGCGGATCTGAACGACCCTAGACCGAACGCGCTGATCATGGTCTCGGGGACAGAGATCGGAGCGTTGAACGGCGTCGACACAACGCTAAGAGATGGAGATGAAGTCGTGTTTCTCCCTGTCGCGCACGGAGGTTGAAGGGCTCCGCAACTCACTCCATCTCACATAGTTTATATGAACCCCGGCAAGGCTAGCTTGAATCTGTACGAGATCTGAGGACCATGCCTGCACAGATCAATGACATCGATGAATTCGTTCGCATCTCAGAACGAGCGGAAGAGTGTAGAGTAAAACGTCTCGAAGACGTAGTCAAGCTAAAACTCAGAACGCCGAGCAAGCTCTACACAATAAAGTTGAATGCTGACCAAGCCGCGGAAGTCTTGAAACGGGTCAAGTGTGAAGTCATAGAAACCTAGACGGCTGACATCCACTCCGCCAGCCTATCCCCAAGGCCAAACGTTCAAGGTACAACCGAATTCGGCAGATTCTCTCTTCTGAAATAGGCGACGTTGTCCATTCTCCTCACAAACCTCGTACAGTGCCCGCACTCGGATACCAGTATCGGTTGCTGATCCTCGGGGCAAGTCAGTACCTCCACGCTGAGAATCCTATACTGCGGTAAGACCGGATTTGCGCCGTAGGTCTTGACGAAGTCCTCCAGCGTAAGCTCAGGCGCCAACGGATCCTCCAAGTCAACGACAACCTGAATTGACCGAATGGGAACCCGAATGTAACCTCCGGAGCTTTCAGCGAGCAACTCTTGCCTCTTCCCCGCCTCGTCTAGACAGAACCTCTACCCACGGGTTTCCTGCGAAGAAAGTCGGTAGATCATCGATTGGAGCAATGCTGGGTGGGGCGCGGGTTGGAAATGGGGTCTCTGCGGAGGAGGACGTACTCGCTTCAGGAGGACGTACTCGCTTCAGGGATAAGAGTTCCTCACTCAAGCCCTGGACCGTTCGTTCGAGAATGTCGATCTGCGAGCGGAGTTCCTGGATCTCGTTCTCAAACTGGTCAGTTGCCACTCTGTCAGTTTGAGGCAAGGACATGGTCGTTATCTCGAAATAGCGTGCAGGTAGGGCTTCCTCCACACTTCTGTGATCGTAGGTAAAGAGACCAACACCTCGTTCATGAAAGAGCTTCGCGTCGGTTAGAGAAGCAGCAGTCTTGGGAAGGGCAAGATATGTTCTGTTCGACTTCCCAGCAAGAGCTGAAGCCTTCATGATCGAATTCAGGAAAGCTTGTCGGTTTGTCCACAGCGATTCTTCCAGAAGGACCACACGGACGCTCGTGCCCTCGCCCTGGAAAAGCATGTCCGGGCTTGGGCCGGGTTCTACGACCGGAGATTCAGCAAGGCCGGCGCTTATGAAACGTTGGCGGAGTCTTTGCCTTATGCTGGCCGGGCTAGGCTGCGACAGGAAGCCATCCCTCCATGCGCTCCCAGTTCCATCGGTAGTCTTCCGGAACAGCATATCCGTAGATGATGCAGCCGTGCCAGACCGAGTGTTGCGGATTCTCGGTCATCTTGACGGACACTCCTTTGATGCCCTTCTCCTTCAGCAGTATCTTCATCTTTGTCGGGGCATCCGTTGCGAAGTCTCGCAGTTTCTCCGGGGGGTGCCAACTGAAGTTCCCTCCCGAGAGTAGAATCTCCTTGTAGAGTAGGGGTTGAAGTTCGACCGGGCACCGTTCCACAGATCTCACTATTGCCTCTCCGAAATCGAGCGTTCCTTCGAAGACGGTGTCACCCATCTTGACATCTTTTGGTCTGGGCATTCCACGCGTTATGTAGCTCTGGAACAACTCGTTTTCAGGGTCGAAGACGTACTCTCCGATCAGGAATCTCTGCCACGACTTCTCGGCGAAGTCAACTTCGACCCTGGTTCCTGGTACCCTGTACTTTGCCCTGAACTTGGAAGGACTATCCTTCGCAGCCTTGACCGCCCTCTCCAGATTCAGCGGGAGAAGGCCCAAGTCCTCTTTCACACGCCGAACGAACGCTTCCTCACGAGCAAGATCCCCATACCCAAGATCCTTCAAGATCTCCGCTGTGATCGAATTCGCCTCGCCGCCTCCACGGTTCACGGCGACAAGTGCGCTACGTATCGGGTAGCTACTGATTGGACACACTTGCGTGTTTCCATGTCCAGATTCCACAACAACGCATGTGGTGACCCCATGACCTATTGCAACTGCGAATGGCTGGGAGATCACAGTAGCAGCCTTGACCAATCCATCCTTGGCGGCTTCTGTCATGGTTTCAAAAAGGCCCTCATACATGTATCGTGGCGAGACACTGGAAAGCGATGCCACCACATAGTAACCTTCGAAATCCTTCTCTGACTTGGGGCGGAACATATTGAGGCCGAAGCGAGAGATCTCGTTGACCACCCTCCAAGCTTTGTTGTCTCCCCGGTCGATGACGCCATTTCGCATCGGGTAGACGAGACGAGAAGTTAGATCTTCTGACGATTGCAGATAGAGTGGGACATCATCGCCGACCACAATTTCTGGTGCCTGATTCAGCGCTCGCATCATGATGGAATCTCGATCGGGGAAGTATCCTCTGTTCTGCAGTACCCTGGGCGTGTCGCCACAGGTTATCGGGCCGAACTTGAAGTCACTGGTTCCGAAATCCATTCCGAAAGTATACTGTTCTTTGTATTCACTCAACGTGAACCCCTCTCCACAACCAGTCTCTCGCCGTCGATTCGGACAACTACCTCTTCGTTGGCCGAGAAGGGAAACAGAGAATCCTTCACGACGTCGGCGGGGATGTACAGAACCCCGGTCCGGCTTCGATCGGATCGACTTCCAAGTATGATGCGCGCCATCCCTCGCAGGACCACACAATTCACCTGTCAGATTGACCGGCAAAGCGTACGATGGATTCCGCGATAAAAGGCGAGGAATGACAACATCGGCCAGTCAGACAGGTGAAAGTACTCTAGAAAAGCCGACATCAGTAGCACGAGAGAGAAGCCATTTACCCCGAACTATCCAATTGCTCCGACTCGATCTCGGGCGAGCATGTTATGGCACGTGGAACTAGTCGGTACGCATTGACTTTCCTTCTGATGTTTGCCATCAGCATAGGTGTGCCCATCTCGCCGTTGCTTGCATCAAAGATGGGAGCCAGCTGGATCGAGATCGGCTTCATGGGATCCGCGTGGGGAGTTGTCTTCACATTCTCCGCGTTTCTGACTGGACGTTTCTCGGACAGAATCGGGAGAAGACCAGTACTGGCAACCGGCTCCGCCCTAAGCGCCTTGGCAGCTTTGCTATTCTTGCGAGCGACCAGCGTATCGGAGCTGATCGCCATCAGAGGACTGGAAGGGCTGGCGTGGGCGTGCTTCTGGCCACCAATGGAGGCTCTGGCAACAGAGACCGCGGATGCAGAACAGATCGGCAGAGGTGTTGGGCTCGTCACAACCGTGTATGCGTTCGGGTTTGCGATCGGCTCGTTTACTGGAGGATTTGTGACAGACTCCTTCGGGTTTCCTCTCGCCTTCTCGACCTACTTCTCAGCCGCTGCTATTTCGATGCTCGTGGTTTGGTTCATCAAGGCTCCCAAACACGCGCAGCTTGCGGAGGCGCAGCCGCGAGCTGGACTGTTGTCGAGACTGTCCTCCCGTGGCTTGGTGGCGGCAAATATTCTTGGTGGGTGCTACACATTTGGATTGGCAACAATCATGGCATTGCTCTCCGTATACGCAGCCGGTTTCGGAATCCCTATTTTCTGGATCGGGACTGCTTTCTCGTTATTCTGGGTTGGAAGAATAGTCGGAGCTGCGTTTGCTGGAAGCGCATCAGATAGGCTAGGAAGAAGACGCGTGTCCCTCATCGCTCTGTGTGTCGGATCTGTGGGATTCATGATTATTGGCAGCGCTTCGGGGCTCCTGTTCATTGCTGCTGGCGCTCTGTTGACCGGACTTTCCATCGGAGGCGTCTTTCCAGTCAATGTGGCCATAATTGCGGATGACGTCGAACCTGCGTTTCGAGGCGCTGCAATGGGGTTCTACGAGATGGTGTGTGCGATGGCTTTCATGGTCGCCTCAGCGTTTGGAGGGATATTTGCAGAGGCTCTCAGTCCGAGAACACCGTACGTATTGTCGACGGTTTTGTTCGTCTTGTGCGCGGCTGCGCTTACAGTCCTTCTGCCACATCGTCCACAGAACGTCAACGCACGCTCAGCACCAAATGTCGAGGATTGAAGCAAATCCTTTTCTTTGTTCGGCTAAACATAAAATCTGAGGCTTCTTCTTGTCCAAGCTGAAGACGTTTGGTGTCAATCTCTCAGCGTTGGCAGTCTCGCTGATCGTTATCATTGTCCTATCCAGCTTCTTGGGAACATTGATGAGTATACTGAATCCTGTAACCGGAGTCTGGACTGTGGCACGTGAGGCCGTGCCACCATCCTACCGCGAACTGTCAGTCCCCGGACTCAAAGGCGAGGTTCGCGTGATATTTGACAAGACCGGTGTACCTCACGTCTACGCCTCGAGCGATGAGGACGCATTCTTTGCACTGGGGTACCTTCACGCCCTCGACAGGCTCTGGCAGATGGACATTCAGAGAAGATTCGCTCAAGGAAACTCTCCGAGATTCTGGAGAAGGGATTTCTGAAGAAAGATCTCTTCATGCGAACCATCGGCTTGGACAGAGTCGCCCGGGAGTCCGCCGCGAAACTGCGGGCGAGCGATACTGCCGCGTACGGGTTATTCGAGGCATATGCTCGCGGAGTCAACTACTACATCTCGGACGCGCAACGAAGAGGGACCCTTCCTCTCGAGTTCAAGCTGATCGGATATGAGCCCACACCTTGGATCCTTGAAGACTCGCTTGCATTCTCGAGACTCATAGGATGGACCCTAACGAACTTCTTCGACCCTCTTCACCAGTCGCTCCTCGTTGCGAAACTCGGAAAGGTCGACGTTTCAGAGCTTTTTCCGGTCTATTCACCTTTCCAAGAGGAATTCACGGTTGTTCCTGGCGACGGGAGCTCGGAAGGAGGACCGCTTCCTTACTCAGCAGATGAGCTGAGGAGAATGGATTGGTTTTCTGAATGGGCGACTGGTCTAGACTTCACATCGACGACATTCAGGGAACAGATCACCAAATCGGTGACCGCGGTCTTGAACATCGTTGCCGAAGCAGGTGACCCAACCGGAGAGTTCAGCATCGGAAGCAACCACTGGGCCGTCAGCCCCGCAAAATCAGCCAATGGACACGCAATGCTCGCAAACGATCCCCACCTGTCGTTGCAGATGCCGTCCCTGTGGTATGAGGTCCAAGTCGTGAGCCCTAGCTATCACGTCTACGGAGCCAGCCTCGCGGGGGTGCCAGCTGTGCTAATCGGTAGAAACGAACACATTGCCTGGGGACTAACAAACGTGGGCATCGGAGTCGCAGACTTCTACGTCGAGAAGGTCAACCCCACGATTGACAACGAATACTGGTTCCAAGGCACATGGCGAAAGATGGAAGAAATCCCAATCGAGATCCCGGTCAAGGGGGAGCCGCCCGTCAAGACAAACCTCTTCCTCACAGTCCACGGACCCATCCTCACACGAGACAGCCTGACCATCTCCATGAGATGGACAGGAGCAGAGCCGGTCACCGAGTCAGGCGCAATCCTCTCAGTGGACAAGGCATCAAACTACATGGAGTTCATGAACGCAATCCGACAGTGGGCAGTTCCCCCACAGAACTTCATGTACGCAGATGATGAAGGCAACATAGCCGTCACGGTCGCCGGCGAGTACCCGACCAAGACCATTACCACTCCGGACGCTAAGGCTCTGAAGGCTGTCGGCGCCCGAAGCCTTCTCAACGGCACAGGCGATTACGAATGGACAGGGAGCATTCCATTTGAGGATGTTCCTCATGCCCTCAATCCGGAGCAGGGCTACTTAGCGGGCCCGAATCAGATGTCTGCGGGGTCCAGGTATCCGTACTTGATCCTTAGTGGATGGTGGGATCCAGCAGCTCGCGCACACCGTATCAACTACCTCCTCAGAGGCACGGACAAGATCGCATTCGAAGATATGCAGCGCTTCCAATCCGATATCTACGACTATTTCGCCAGCCTATTCGTCCCCATGATCCTCGAAGCGTCCGTGAAGTACCGGTCAAATGACGCGTTGGTGCAGAAAGCAGTGGACCAGCTCCGAGACTGGGATTTCCAAATGCGCAAAGACGCGGTCGCTCCCGCGATCTGGTGGTATTGGCTCTCATCGTTCTACAACGCGACGATAAGGCTGGCCTATGAGAGAGTGGGACTCGCTGGAGTCGAGTATCCGACGCCAGAAACCGTATGGTCATTGGCCGTCAAAGACCCGTCATCAAAATGGTTCAGCGGCGACTTCGCCAGAATCGCCGCCACAGCCCTTGAAACCGCAACGACGAGCTTAGCGGCGAAACTCGGCACCGAAATGACTTCGTGGCAATGGGGCAAGGTCCACCAGCTTTACATTCGGCACCTTTCTGGCCTCAGCGCTCTATCCAAGGGCCCGTTCCCAGAGGATGGTGACGCGTTCACTCTCATGGCTGCTCCACATATCCACCAGGACTTCACGATCGCAGCCTACTCGTCGAACGGTCCGAGCTGGCGGATAGTGTCAGATCTGGGAAGCGACGGGTTGACGGTCGGAGTCTACCCAGGAGGACAAAGCGGCAATGTGGCAAGCATCCACTACTCCGATGAGCTGACCATGTGGCTGGAGTACAAGTATCACGTACTCCTGCATCCTCAGACAGCTGAATCCTTCCTAAGTGATGCGACCTCGTCGACGATCAGGATGGTGCCAAGTTGAGCAAGTCAACTGTGACGCGACTCGTTTCAAGACACACTCTGATCAGTGGAATCTTGATCGCATTGGTGCTAGGGATCCTGTTCCAGTACTTCGCCAACTACTGGCAACTGATCATTCTTGCGGGGCTGGTTGCAGGTCTGATTGTGAAACGTTGGCTGAGAGGATTCATCGCAGGCTTCCTTGGCGTACTGTTGTCCTGGGTAGTCTATGTCGCGTACCTCTGGGCAATCTCTCCTGCACCCCGGCTACTCTCCACACTCGGAGATATTGTTGGCATCTCAGGACTTCTTCTAGTCTGTCTCGTGATGCTGGTGGCCTCACTCTTCGGCGGATTAGGAGCAGTCGTAGGAGTCGCACTTCATGCCATGATTCGAAGACGACGGTGAGATTGGCTTCCGGTTCACAGAACTCCACGCATTCCCGAAACATTGGCATCGAACTTGTTTCGGGCGGAATGGATACGGTCCCTTGAACCTCTAGGTACTCTTTTTACTCGTCCGGTTCATGCATACGAGCGAGGCTTAAATGACACATGCTCTCCCTGAAGGCTGATGACTTCTCAGGAACTAAACTCCTTGATTCACGCAATGTTTTGGCCGTATTCTATGCTAGTTGGTGCCCATTCTGCAGAACGTTCCTCACGATCTTCGAAAGTGCCATGATGAAGAAGACCAACCCTCAGGGAGCCCTTGTCGACATCAGCGACGAAGACAACCCATTGTGGGAGACATTCGAGGTAGACATAGTTCCGACTCTGGTCGGGTTCAGAGACGGCTTGGCAATCGTAAGAAAGGACGGAGTCGCTGGTGCGGGTCTGGGAATGCCTGAACTCAAGGATGCGTTACGAAAGATTGAGAAACGCTAGATAATCCACTGTAAACGATTCGGTCGGCAAGGCATATATCTCGTTGCCTGAACGTTTGACCTCGCCTCACAAGGCATGGAAGGTCTTTGTATTGAAGTTCATTGATCTGACGGTTCCGATCGGAATAGCAACCCCGCCGTGGCCAACATACGAACCACTTCAAGTGAAGTACTTCAAGCGGCTTGCTCCGAATGGAGCGAACGGGCAGATACTGACACACTCCAACCACGTCGGCACTCACCTTGACGGCGAGATACACTTCTTCACTCCTGGAAAGGATATTGCGAGTTTGACTATGGATTTCCTCGTGGGACCAGGGGCGGTGGTAGACCTTTCGGACGCAGCTGGCGACTATGACGTGTACACTTCAAAGATGGTTGAGGACAGAGTTGAGATCAGAGAGGGCGACATACTGATCATACACACTGGTTATCACAAGTATGGTTGGGACCAACCTACCGCCGATGAGATCCGATACATGGTCAAGCACCCTGGTCCGGACAGGGAATTCGCGGAATGGGCAAAAAGAAAGAAGATCAGGTGGATTGGCGTCGACTGCGGCAGCGCCGACCACCCAATGAACACGATAATCCGTGACTGGATGCCCAGACAAGCAAGAGAAGCCGAGGCTCACTTCCAGAAGAAGTATGGCAAGACGCTGAAGGAATTCTTCTCGGACGACAAGTACCAACTCATGCACATCGAGATGTTCCCTCACACAATAATCCATGCTGAATGCATTGGAGGGGATATCGATCTCCTCCTCAACCAGCGCGCAACGATTGGGTTCTTCCCATGGCGATTCGTTGACGGCGAATCAAGCATAGGACGATGCGCGGCTGTTTTGGAAGACAGTGAATATGACCGCTTGATGAAGAAGAAAGCATCATTGCCAAAAACCCGATTCGGCGACGCGATCGGATGCAAGCACTAGGGAGCTGTCGACACTAGCCTCCTGAGCGGTACCAGGCGCCCTGCACAAAATCACTCAAGGACATCAGAGTCTCGCACACAATTGCGTCCGCTTTGGACTCTACGCTATACCATAGCACG
>Ga0315289_10002092_pt1 | contig 30908 bp, 23 predicted proteins | sample YL17G11_40_MG_FD_203452 | JGI IMG/M metagenome (GOLD analysis project Ga0315289, IMG submission 203452) | Sediment microbial communities from Yellowstone Lake, YNP, Wyoming, USA - YL17G11_40 | ecosystem: Environmental > Aquatic > Freshwater > Lake > Sediment | place: USA: Wyoming | collected... | reverse complement strand
GCCCCTGTAGGGGTCGTCGGTTATGAGCAAGTTGCCGTCGAGATCGGCGTAATCCACCAAAGGCGTTAGGTGAGCGGCCGCGGTGATACCTACCGATGTCTCCACCATGCAGCCGATCATGACCTTCATCTTGTGGGCGCGCGCCACCGCGATCATCTTGAACGCCTCGCGAATTCCTCCCGATTTCGAAAGCTTGATATTGATGCCGTCGACAAGCCCCGCGTATTTCGGTATGTCGCTTGCTTGGAAAATACCCTCATCCGCGATTATCGGCAGGTCGACTTTCGAGCGCAAAATCCTGAACCCCTCGAGATCGTCGCGGTGAAGCGGCTGCTCGATGAATTCGACATCGAGCTTCTCGAGCTCCTTAATTCGCTGGATAGCCTCCTTGAGCGTCCACCCTTCGTTGGCATCGACCCTGATTCGCGCCTTGGTGGCCTCCCTCACTGCCGTCACCATCTCGACATCTCCCGGAACGCCCACCTTGACCTTGTATACATGATACCCGGGTGAAGCGGCCGTTTGCTCTTTCATAGTGTCGGGGTCCGAAATCGAGATTGTGTAAGAGGTCGCCAGGTCGTTCCTGGGAGTGATGCCATAGTATTTATAAACCGGAATTCCCAATCGCTTGCAAGCCGCATCGTGCATAGCCATGTCGATTGCGGCCTTGGCGCTGTAGTTCCAGGCGGCGATCTTGTCGAGCTTGCCGCCCAGGGCCTCGAGTTGGAAAGGATCATCGCCAATAACTGCCGCTGCTTTATCCAGAAATATCTTCACGCTTTCTATACTCTCGCCATAATAATGAACCGGCGCGGCTTCGCCGAGACCGCCTTCGATATCGACTATGATCGCCGTCTTTTCATCTGAGGCCCCGTGCGTGGTGCGAAATGTGCTCTTTAAATGAATCCCGTGCTCTTTGTAAGAGAGTTTCATCATTCGACTCCGGCTTCTTTGAATTCCAACGATTTCCTGTCAGTATCCAGAACGACTCTTGCCCCGATTGGTATCGTTATCTTTTCCTTGCCATGCCCGCAAGGGAAATTATAAATAACAGGCTGGTCCAGGCGTGAAAAGTAGTCCCTTATCACCTGCACCGCCGTCCAGCCTTTGGTGTGCCCGAAGCGGGACTCGGTTCTCGTTATCTCGCCAATCAAGAAGCCGCTCGCTTCTTTGATATCAGTGGCCGAAAACAACTGGGCCAGGTAGGCGTCGATGCGATATGGTTCTTCCTCGGTGTCCTCGAGAAAAACGATCTTGCCTTCAAATGGCGGCAAGAATCCTGTCCCCACCATCCTCGCCATGAGCGAAAGATTGCCCCCGATTATCGGACCCTCGGCAGCTCCAGAGTTGATGCTGCCGTAACGATAACCCTCGGGCCTGGGGACTGCTCCTGTAAACCCATGCCCTTCGAGGGTGCAGAAGAAATGCTCCGCAGTATAGGCTTTCAGTTTCCTTCCGAACTCCACCGCCGGCATCGGGCCGTGAAACGTCACCATAGCGCATTTCTTATAGATCGAGAGGAGTATCGCGGTCAAGTCGGAATACCCTACGAAAACCTTGGGGTTGCTTCTGATGACGTCGAAATCGAGATATGACAAGATGCGCAGCGAGCCGTATCCACCTCTTGCCGCCAGGATTCCGTCCACCTCCGCGTCCGTGAAAGCGTCCATGATGGCCTGTGCCCTGAGCTTGTCGTCACCCGCAAGGTAGCCGAGTTTGCGCCTGACCTGGGGATATGCTTTTGTCCTGTATCCATGGTCTCTCAGAAAATCGAGGCCTTTGCGCAGGCGGCCCGGGTCTGGAGGTCCGGCCGGAGCCACTATCGCAATCGTAGACCCTGGCGCCAGCCCTCTGGGTTTGATCAATCCGGCCATAGATGATAGGCGACTCCGCCGTGCTTCAGCCAGACATCCTCGAGCTCTTTACGCGGGTAATGAATGATTCCGTCCTCGGCGTTATGCCCTTGCGGATCATTGCAGATGACAATATCGGGTCCGTCAAAGCCCACGACCGCAATAAGGTGGCCCTGGGAAGACTCGTGGAAAGGCGAATGAGGGAGTTCATCGTAACCGAAAGCAATGCTGATTACAACCGGTTTTCCGGACGCAACTTCATCATAAATCTCATCGAAACTGCAATGGGTATCGACCCAGGTTTTTGCCAGGCCGGCGTCATACGCGGCCGCCACGTTGTGCGGCCAGTTGCCGTACTTCTGGCCTCGGGGGTGGTAAACCATGTGCGCGAACTCTTCGGGATCTATCGCTTTGCCAAAGTAGTTGAGCACCATACTCACCGATGTCGGTGAGCAAAAGTTGCCCGAAAGGTTGCTTGGAAGGCTCCGCTGCGTGAAATAGGGCACAGCTAACTTCACTTTCCCATACTCCGGTCTGGCAAGTCCGCCATGAATCTTGTTGTATGTTTTCCAATCGGAATCGTTGGATGAAAATGATAACGATAATCTTCGCAAGGCCACCCCATGGGCGCCGGGCAGCCCAACTGCCGCCACTCTAACCCTGGCATAACGCATCGGCTTCTGAAGGACGAGAAAATCGGTCTTGACCTCCCCCACGCCATCGATACTCTTGGCTCCCCCGTAGGGACTGCCGACATCGATTTGAGACCCCCACACCTGGTAGTCAAAGCTGTTCCATTTCAAGGAATCGCTGGAAACATCGACGCCAAATATCAAATTTGAGCTTGTGTCGACCATCGACGCATTCCAGGATAGTATTAGCTGTGTAAACGAAAATCCGGGATCTATGATCTCGGTCGTCAACATGCTCGGCGACGACGAAGGATCAAACATGACTGAACCAACGTCATTAATGGCGCGGCAGTTCTGCAGGCTGCACTTTCGCCAGTCGTCGGCGGTCTCGATAAAGATCATTCTGTGAATCTTGTTTCCCGAGAGAGTCACCCCTTTTATCTCCATCAAACCAAACAACGAACCTGCGAAGACAAGAGCTAGGGCGCCTGTCTTGAGACCAGCTTTCACTCGAAATTCCTCTGTGCTGTAATGAATGACTTATCCAGTTCGGCGTTGAATATGTCACTGGCGCGGTCAAAGCTGTTATACGCCACGCCGCCGTTCTTCCTGCTGGAATGAATGATGAGGTTCTTCGAGATCGCCAGGGCCACGTGGCGAGGGAAGAACACCAGGTCTCCCCGCTTGATATCCGCACGCGGAATCTCCTTGCCCGCATCTATCTGCTCTTTGGTGTCCCGCGGCAATTCAATCCCGAAACGCGCAAATATCGTCTTTACGTACCCCGAGCAGTCGACTCCGAAAGACGAGCGCCCGCCCCAGAGGTAGGGAACCCCCAGAAACTTCTCGGCCTCGATCACTATATCTTCCGCTTCGAGGTCCGCCGGAGGTGCCAGACTGCTTTTGTCGATCAGATCGACTTCCGGGATGAAGATCTCGCCATATCTTTTCGAGCGTACTTTCAGAAACCCTGATTCCACCTCTCCAGATAGGCGGCAACCGTACGGGATCATCGTCGTCTTCCGCGAGGCCATATCCGGTCGTTCATGCGCGGCTGCAAATAAGGTCTGCACGAAAAATGGCTCATCTCTCCGGGGAGCGCCGCTTTCGCTCAAGAATTGATTTCCGACCCAGCCTGAATAACCGTCCACGAATCTGACCTTGCTCAAACCTTTGCCTTTCTCGGTTATCACAACCTTTTCGTTGAACAACCCCTGGCTGATCCTCTCCGACCGATTTGACGGCTCCTCGCGGACGTCGGCGACATTGATATTGATGCTGGCGATCATAGGTATATTCTGGGAAGCCTGCGGCTCCAGCGCGAGAGGATTTCGTAAGAAAACGAGCCTGCCAAGCGGCCAAGCTCGTGGGCATCGATCTTCTCTTTCCCCATCTTCCCCAGCACTACCACCTCGTCACCTTCGTTGGTCTCGGCGATGTCCGTTATATCCACCATAAAGGCATCCATACAAACTCTGCCGACCACCGGCGCCCTCCTGCCCCGTATGAGAACATGCCCCTTGTTCGAAAGTGACCAGGGATACCCGTCGGCATAACCCATCGGTACCGTTCCAATTATTGATTCCCTCCGGGCGATGAATGAGAATCCGTATCCGACACCCTCCTCCGGCTTCACATGATGTATTTCCGCCAGACGGCTTTTTACTGACATCACCGGCTCCAGATCGCCAGAATCCGTGGTCCCCGGAACCAGCCCGTAGAGCAGATGCCCCACGCGCACCAGTGTCCCCTCGGCCCCTCTGTTCTTCCAGAGTGTTCCCGACGATTCCAGCGAGTAGTACAGCCCATTCTGGGAATGTCGCTGGAGCGTGCCCATCGTGCGCAAGAAGCTCTCCACTTGCTTGCGGGCCAGCGGTGAATTGTCTTTCGACGGTTCGGCAAGATTGGTGGTAATCCCCAGCACCTGGGAATTCGGTATCTTTTCGCGCAATTGAAGAATATCGTTGATCTCATCTTCCGGCATGCCGTAGCGGTTCATGCCGGATTCCACCTTGATGAAGAAATTGACGCTGCGCCCCTCCACCATTCTTGCCACGGCTTCATATTGCCTGATATCGGAGATCGTCACGTGGAAGCCGCGCCTCACGGCCTCGGCGCTTCGCTCGTTCTCCTCCGGATACAGGATAACGATAGGTGTCTTGATGCCCGCGTCCTGAAGCTCGCAGGCCTCTTCCAAAAGCGCCACGCCCAGGAAATCGATCTCCTCCTGCGCCGCCGCTTCCGATATCTTGACCGCCCCGTGGCCGTATGCGTTGGCCTTGACCACGGCCATGAGTTTGGAGCCTTCCCCGGCCCACTTTCTTACGAGCGCAATATTATGGCGCAGCGCCCTCAAGTCTATTTCGACCCTCGAAGGCCTGATCTTGTCTATCACAGAAGTCCCCTCACTAATTTATCGTTGATCCCGGTGGTTTTTTGTCCGGCGATCAAATCCTCGAATTCTTCCCTCTTGCGAACCAATATAATCTTTTTCCCGGCGACAGCAACCTCCGCTGCTCTGGCCCGGCTATTATAATTCGAACTCATCGTGGAGCCGTAAGCGCCGGCCGTGAAGAGGCAGAGAAGGTCACCCTTCTGGACTTTGGGAAGCAGCACCGACTTCCCCAGAAAATCGCTGTTCTCGCATACCGGGCCGACCACCTCGTATTCGTGCGTCGGCTGGGTCGATTCTTTGACCGGCTCTATGGCATGACGCGCTCCATATAACGCTGGTCGCAGGAAATCGTTCATTCCGGCGTCTACGATACAAAAATTCTTCGTCGCCCCCTTCTTGATCGCAATCACCCTCATAATTAAAATCCCGGCATTGCCCACAAGCGACCTGCCCGGTTCGGCGATAACCGTTACGGGCAAGTCCCTGAAAAGGTTCTTCAAGGCCGAGACATAATCATCGGGATGGGGCAGTTTGTTGTCGTGCCGGAAATGCGCCGCCCATCCCCCGCCAACATCTATATACTTCAAATTGATGCTTTGTTTCCCCAGATATTTGAAAAGGTCGACAATTTTCCTGGCTGCCGCCACGTAAGGCGTCACCGATTCGACCTGAGAACCGATGTGCATCGATATGCCTATAGGGTTGAGCCACTTATCCTTATGACACATTCGAAAGGCCTCGATGGCGCTCTCTTCTCCCAGCCCAAACTTTGTCGTCTTGAGGCCGGTAGCGATATAAGGATGCGTCCCAGGGTCGATATCGGGGTTGACTCTTACCGCCACCGGGGCCGCTTTCCTTAGGTTCCGCGCGATTCTGGAAATCGACTCCAATTCCGCTATAGATTCGGCGCAGACAAGAAGAATACCCCCTCTCAGGGCGGCTTCGATTTCCTCATCCGTCTTGCCGACCCCGGAGAAAACGATCTTCTTCTTGCTGATCCCCGCCTTGATCGCGGCTCTCAACTCCCCTATAGATACCACGTCGCAGCCGGCCCCACAGAGAGCGACCACTTTCAGAATCACCAGGCGAGGGTTGGCCTTGGCAGCATAGCACACCAGGTGTGGAATATCCCCGAATGCTCCCGATGTCACTTGCAAGTGACGCACCAGGGTTTTAAGACTGTATATGAAAACAGGGGTAGAGTATTTCCCGACTATATCCTTGACGCGGACGTTCTCGCAGTGCAGTTCGCCCTTATAATAGTGAAAGAAATCCATCAAAAGTCTTTCAAGAGAATCTCAACGATTCTATCCTCCCAGGCCTCTATATTACTTTTCGGACAATTATAGTCATTTATCATAATGGAAAAAGCAATTAAATGCCCCGTCCTGGGCCCCTTGACGTAACCGGAGAATGCACTGACACCTGCCATGTAACCCGTTTTGGCCCTTACACTTGAGCGACTGGGCTCGTTCTCCAGCCGCTTCCTCAAGGCTCTGTCTTCGGCCGGATTCCCCAGCGATTCGAAATAAACGCCGAAATCGGGCCTTTTGGACATAGCTATTAGAAGCCTGATGATTGCCTCGGGCATCACCAGGTTCATATATGAGAGCCCCGAGCCATCGTACATCGACAAGTCATCCGACGAGATTCCCAACGAATCGAGCCAGGCCATCACCGCCGAAACCCCGGCTTCAAAACTCCCCTCGCCGGAGGCCCGGACGCCCATCGTTTTCAATGTCTGCTCCGCGAAGAAATTCTGGCTGTTGGTGTTCATGACAGAGACCACAATACCCAGCGAGTCCGATTGCCAATTGAATAGCTGATGCAGTCTTTCCCGTGAATACTCGACCCGCTTCGATGAATCCATATCTGCAAGCGCTCTGATCTCGATATCGGCTTTCACACCCTTCGCCCTGAGCACGTCTCTGAAAACTGTGGCGGCATAAATCTCCGGCCTGTGAACGGAGACGTAGTCCTTCTCGCCCAGGGTGTCATCCGCAGGTATGCCTCCAAAAAATGTCACCTCATTCGTATGAGGTGTCCGGTAGTAGTCCAGAGTGAAGCTCGATTCCGCGGCCAAGGTATATGCTTTATTATGGATTTCGATATAGTCAGTTGACGGATTTTTCTCTATTATGGCGGGGTCACCCGGTTTCTTTCCCGGGAAAAAGTGGAGATCTACGCAGTTGTCGTTGAACGACAGCGCCGAAGCCGGACAAGCATACCAGTAGGTGAGGTCGTCCCACGACCACCCCGGACCAAGATCGGGTCCCTCGAAAAGAGAATTGTCGACGACTATCCCGCCCTTTATTGCATTTATCCCGCGTGCCTTCAAGCTGTCCGCCCAGAATTCCAGAATCTCGGTGATATGCGAGCGAAACCGCCCCGATATGAGGGGATCGCCTCCTCCGATGATAACCAGGTCACCCTGAAGTCGCCCCTTCTTGTCGAGGGCGCCCTTGCTCAGAAACTTCGTCTCGAACCTGAAATCCGCTCCCAAAATCCCCAGGGCCGCGGCGCTGGTGAAGAGCTTCAGGTTCGACGCCGGCCTGAACATCTTGTTTGCATTTAGGGAATAGAGAGCGCTGTCGGATGAAATATCATGAATGCCGATACCGACCAAAGCATCGGCCGCCGAGGAGTCGTCAAGAAGCTGTCCGATATTCCCGGCAAGATCGGCGGCAGCAGACGACGCGGCAGCCAGGAATAGGAACACCAGGCAGAATATTCTCATCTCCCGTCAAATCAAAAGCCCGCCCCGACCCTGGGTCGGGACGGGCTTGTTCATGCGAACACTAATGGTTTTCTATAAACCAGGTCCCTCCCCGAACTGGTCCAGGATAGTATGAAACGTCTCTCGAATGCCGGGCAAAGGCATCGAAAAAGCGTCAAAATCGATCAAGGCCGACCTGGCGGCGCCTCCGCCGGGATGATAGACATGCCCGACCGAAACCCCGTAGTCATTAGGCTCTGCTCCATCGATATCAAGCCCCTTGACGTACATTACAGTTACGCCTTCTCTGAAGCCAAAGATATCCTCGGCGATATCAACCTGGTCGCCATTCTTGCCGACATCTATTTTCATGGAATCAGGAATGGTGGTGAAGTTGCCGGCATTAACTGCCCAGGTAAAATCACCCCAGTAGTCCCAGCCGCCTGTTGTATCCAGCCCAAACCAATCGTATTCGAAATCGCCCGCGCTTGGCGGATTGCTGTTGTATATCCACTGCAGGATGTTTGCTCCGGCGGCAAGTAGATGCCCGCCGTTCTCCATGTAGTAGCGCAGAACGCCGCCTCCAACTGAGCCGACATCAAACCACCAGGTGCCCGAGGCATCGCCGAGATGGCTGTCGGACGCAAAAACCACGGTCGAAAACTGAAGGATGAATGCCGAATCCGGCATCCCCTGAGTGGCGATTTCCCATTCCGCGAAGGCGTATCCGGTCAACACGTCTCGATAAAACGCCTTCTGCTCACGCTCCTTGACCCTGTTAACGTTCTGAAACGGGTCGAGCCACTGATAGTCATCCACATAAAGAACGCTGGCGGTCCTGATGATGAACGTCGATATCGCAGGGGCCGAACCGTTCCCACTGGCGTCGCGGGCCACAACCTCAAATACCGCTGGATTGGCGGAAGCGACGTTGTCGAATGCCACCGTCCTGGCCGGGGTCCAGGCCGACGTGTTGCCCGCAAAAGTGTATCGGAAAAGAAGGTCAGCGCCACTGCCGGTAGAATCATATCCGTCCCATGCAAACGCTATCGTGGAACCCGTGGCGACATAAGAACCCTCTTCCGGGGCCTGGGTTATCGTAACGTAGGGACCGATTGTATCAGGTTCCGCCGGCACAGCCGGAGTTACTCTGAAAGTTCCCGAGGAACTGCCAGTGTGACCACCGGCATCCTGGGCCTGCACACTGAAGATGTAAATCCCTTCCGCCAGGCCGGTGAACGTGACCGTGGTGATGTTGGACAACTCCGACCACGGGTCGTCGTTCAGCTTGTACTGATAGAGAACTTCCCCCACGCCACCCGTCGCCGCCCAGGAATAAGAAACAGCCGTGTTGGCTGGGACGCTGAGCGAGTCTGTCGGCCCCGATATAAGGGAAAAGGTGAACGGTACGCTCGGATTGGTCGTCCAGGGGTCCTCGGTCGAACAACCGGAAAAGATGATGGCGAGCGCCGTCACCAATCCGGCTATCATCAGTATTAAAGGAGTCTTTTTAATCATCTCAAATCCTCTCCTTATTGCTCGCCAAAGTAATGGGTTAGAATGTAATCGAAATCAGTCGCCATGGCCGCATAATCGAATCTGTATTCTCTGCCGGCTACAAATGCGAATTTGCCCTTGCCCGCTGGCTGGATAATGATCCCGCCGACCGAGCCGGGATAATCGGGCGTATTGAATAGGGTCGTGACATTGGGATCAGTCGATGGCGCAAGCAGATCAGACAGAGACCAACTGCCAATGCCGCCGATATCAACCAGACCCTCGACTGCGGCCACCAGCCCGCCGGCGCGGTGATTGACGCCAATTTGGTTGAACTCAAGAGGCGTGCCGACACCATAAGACAGAAGATCTCCCGTGATAAACAATGAGCCGAAGCGGCACGCCAGCAGAACATTCCCGCCGCCGTTCAGATATGACATGACCAAAGGCTGCATGGAACTGAATATGGCGTCATCACCGTTGAAAGCGTTCAGCGCCATTACCACGGAACTGTAATGACCCAACGAATCGCCGGGGATAGCCCCGGAACCCACAAAGACACTGGCGATATTGGGAGGGTAAAAAGACTCCGAGCCGGGGAAGAAATCCCAGAATTGGAAAGGATGGTTGCCGAACGGCCCATTTGCCGCGTACATATTTTCCGGCTGAGGCGAGTATGTGCCCCAATCGATTCCATTGACAACCAGGATGCCCCTATCGCCGGTCAACTGCCCTACACCAAAATCGGTGCTGAAGGTCGTAGCATTTCCCGCCAGATCCATGGCTTGGATGAAGAACTGGTGCGCCCCGGGCCCCAATCCGGTTAAAGTGGCCATGCTTTCCGTGATCCAATTTGACCAGCTGGCGCTATCATCCACTGCATAACGGTACAGCAGTGTGCTATAGTACCAACTGGCATCCCCCGCCCACGTCGTGGCAATATCGGTTGTTGTTCCACCCTGCGGAAGGAAATAGAATGCATTCGGAATGGCCCCGGACACTACGCTGAGATCTGGCCGGAGCGTGTCGACTGCGATAAAGCTGATTGAGAGCGGAGATTCGTCAACGTTTCCGAAATTATCGATTGACCTGACAAAAACGATGTGCGGCCCGAGAGAAAGATCGGTTGGCGTTAGATCAAGTTCGAGCGTTGATTCTCTGGCCATGACGAAAGTCGGATCGACTGTGACCCAGGCGGAGGTATCATCAACTGCCCGCTGGAAACTGGTCACCGAACCATCGATATCGCTTCCGTTGACCACAAAATGGACCCCCCGAGATGTCAGCGCCCCGTTCGGCGGAACCGTCACCGGTACCGTATTGGGACTGAACTGATTGACGTCTCTCCAGGATTCGATGTCGATAACGGACGAGGCTGGCGTCAAATCCCAGACATCTCGATTATCCTTGGCCTGGACATAGAACACGTGCGAGGGCGTCTGCGACGTGAACTCCATGCGAACTGTCGCAACGGGATCGAACGTGCCGGTCTTAAGACTGTCGGCAATGTTTTCCTGATCGACCCAGTACCGATAGTATTCGGTCTGGCCGTCAGGGTCGGATGCCCCCCAGTAAACCGTGACGTTATACAACGACGCGGAATCGGGAGCGGTGCTGATCACATGAGTGATTATTCGCGTTTCAGGCGGAATGTCGGCGTTGGGTGCCTCTGGATTTTTGGCACAACCAGCCACTAACGCAATCGCTAACGCCAACATTGCCACCACTTTCAGGACTGGATTCTTGATCAAATTCACTTCTAATCCTCCTTCATTGGCGTTGCGTTAGAATGACAAGCTCAGGGAGCCTCTATGAACTCCCTGCAGCAAACCGAGATCGTTGTAAGCATAGTCGAAATAAGCCCCATTCAGCACCGGCAGCTTCAGCCCGGCGCCTGCCGTGAAGCCTCCCTCGTCGGCATTGACCTTCCACCCGGCACGTAGAGCGATGAGGTCCTGGAACCAGTATTCACCGCCGAAATTATATCTTTCCTCGTTGTCGGATGGATGGGCGACTTCCGCCGAAATGGTCGCTTTCGACGTGGCAGTTTCGATGACCTCGAATGCAACACCCGCCCTGAAGCTTAAGGGCAATGGCACCGCCTGTTCCTCGGTATCGTTGTCGATGAACCCGTCTCCATTGTCGTCAAGCCCGTTGGGATAGCCATTGTAGGGGTCACCCACCGGAACGCCGTCGACGTCCTTGACGTCAAAGCGCATGTCCGGCCCGAAATTGAGGATCGCCATGCCGATCCGCAGGGACTTGAAACCGGTCTGGTAATAGGTGCCGATATCGACTGCCCAGCCGGTCTTGTCCCAGTCGGCAAGCTTTTCTCGCACGATCTTGAAGTTTCCCCCAAAAGAAAAGCGGTCGGTCAGGTAACGGGCGTATGTTGCTCCTGCGGCCCAATCTTCGAAGGCGAAACTGCCGCCGAAATTACCGTCAGGGTCTCGAGGAGTCGTGCGATTCGTCAGACCTGTGTTGAGTATGGTGAAAAAAGCGCCCAGGTGCCCTATCCCGGTCTTCTGGGCGTAAGCCACCGAGTAGAGATTTATGTCGGCAGGCCAATTGGTGTAACCCAGAAAGAAATCGCCTTTCTTTATATTGGCGACCCCGGCCGGATTCCAGAAGATGGCCGAAGCGTCGTTGGCAACCGCCGCATAGGCCTCGCCCATGGCCAGCGCCCTGCCTCCGACACCTATATCTAGGAATTTCAACCCCACGGTGCCCACTTTAGCGAACTGGCCATGCGCCGGAAGGCAAAGGCCCAGGACGGCGACAAGTACCGCGGGAATAAGCAACTTTCTCATATTATCTCTTACCTCCACTTCTTAGCGAATGACCATGAATTTCCCAATGAAATTCTCAAAGCCGGGCGCGTCGGATTCGACCGCGTAAAGATAAACGCCTGCGACGACTTTTTGACGCGACTTGGTTATCAAATCCCAATCCACCGTGCGCGACTGCGGGTCTGTCTTATCGATCTTTATGATCTCATCCCCGGTCAACGAGAATATCGTCACCGTGACGTTGGGAGATTGAGGCAAGTTGACAAAGAGAATCCTCTCTTGGGCTGGGTTGTCATTAGTCGGGCTGAATCCAAAACCGGCTGGTGAACTCAGCACGAAGGGGTTGGGAACCACGTGAATCCCGGACTGAGCTTCATTGGCCGTCCCCACGTTCCGACCTGGCTCGACATTCATGGCGCCAGATTTGCCGGACTCGAACGACTCGATACCAATGGCCGGATTACCCCGGTCAAAGGCCGTGACAACATAGAAATATTGGAACCCATTGCTGACATCGGGGTCAAGATAGGAATGCACCAGGCCGGTATTGAACCCTATGGCGTCAACCGTATCGCACTCGAGAAGAAGCGTCCAGGTGCCCGTGTTTCCGGTTTTCCTCCACAGACGATAACCCTCGAAATCAAACTCGCCGGTGGCCGGGTCGGGCACATACTGCGCAACATCGTCCCACGCCATCGAAACCTGCCGGTCCCCAGGAACCAACGATGTAAACGTCGGTGAAGCCGGGGCGGACGGACCCAGCCATCTGTAGCCGAATGCGGGGTCGTTGCTGTGCTTGTAAAGGGAGTCGGCCCAGGCCAGATTAGTTCTCAAGCCCTCGAGCCCTTCCCCGATTCCGAAAGCCAGCACTATCCGGATTGAATCATGAGCCGGTATATTGAACGGCCCCAGTTTCTGCAGGAAACGATAATCATGAACCGAGGGGGGCGGTGCCAGCCACTGGCCGTCGCTCATGAGACGCATCCAGTCAGCGTCGCTGCCAGGGTCCGAGTTCCAATCCCACCAGCCGTGCCCCGATTGAATGCCGGTCTCGGTCTCGCCGATCCTCGCCGGGCAAAAGAGAAGTCTGCTGCCGATGTAACCGGTCGATTCCTTAGGGATCTTGTTGCCTCCCGTATCATCGCCCGACACCGTCGGATTATCTCCGTCGTACATATAGGAGATATATTCCTTGTCGGTATCATTGCGATAATAATTCGGAAGGTCATCACGAGAATACGCCTGGGCCCCCGAGCCGCCCTCGGCGACGGAGACGTCGCAATCGGCATGCATGGCCACGAAAACCGGAGCCAGGGCCGTATCGTTCAGATTGATGTACCAGAAGTCGTAGACGATGAAATCATCGCGATACGATTCCGACCAGGCATACGTCCGAGCCCGCGCCAGCACGTTGATCTTGTCAGTCGGGCCAACCAGCGGGGACTGATCTGAAATCTCAAAGTAAGTGTCAAAAAGGCTGACAGCCGTAGTATCCGAGTTGGAAGACTTGATCGTGATCCCCGGGGACGTATCGGTTGAAAAATGAACCAGCTTCTGGCCAATGCCGAGTCTGAAGCTGGCAAAATAGAGGTACTCGTTGATTGCGGCGTAATTCGAAGGCGTCTGCCACCTCATGGATGGCTTCTCCTGGGCATCATCGCCGGTCAAGATTGTCCAATCATTGGTTCCAGTCGCCTTCTCGACAGTAGAGTTGGTAATGCGGTTATGAACATTACCGACATTGCAAGACGTATCCTGGGCAAACGCCGGCTTGGGATACCCTGGAACACGCAACAGGGGGTTCTCGGCCACGCTTCTATCGATGGCCAGGGCCGGCAGGCTCAGCAGAAGCACGAGGGCCCCCACCAGGAGACTGCCGCCCGGTCCCCCGAAAATTCCATTTCGCATATTTTCCTAATCCTCCCTTTCTTTACAGGACCCGAATTATTCGCTGTTCAAAACTGCAGTTGAGCGCCCAGAAGAACCCGTCTCGGCGGCGTCCAGAACGAAGGATCGCCAAACAGGCCGGCGGGATCCCCGGAAGTCTCATAGTACTCGACGTTGAAATTCTCATCGTTGACGGTGTTAAGGTTGACAGCCGCTTCGTCCGTCAGGTTCTGCACTTCGACAAACGCGTCGACATTCAAGCCCTTGTAAAGATTTATGCCCTTGTCGACCCGGAGGTCAATCGTAAACGCCGACGGAAACCTCTGGTCGTTGATGGGCGGAATATTGGGAGCTTGGACCCTGGAGGTGCCGGTAAACGGCCTGCCCGAGCCATACGTATAAATCACATCGAATCCGAAATCACCCAGGGTACGACCCCAGCTCATCGGCGTCCGATAGTTGAGGCCAGCCTTGGCGGTATGCCTTTGATCCCAATCCAGCGGGAAATCCTCGGTCCGAGGCTTTCTGTTGTAATAATCGTCAAGAAACGCCTGGTTCTTTTCCGAAGCTCTGCCTCTGGCTATCTGGTAGGTGTACGTGATGACGCCGGAGACATTGCGCCACGGCCTCTGGCTGAGCGTAATTTCGAATCCTTTTACCCTGGCATAATCCGAGTTTGAGTTTATCCAGAAAATATCGCCGGTCTCGGCATTGCTATACTTCCTATGGTTGACCAGGTCATCGATGTCCTTGAAAAACCCGGTCACAGCCAGCTTCATGTAATCACTGAAGCCGTGCTCGAGCCCCGCTTCATATGCGATGGTCTTCTGGACGTTGAGATTGGGGTTGCCGATGTATTTAAAAGCTCCCCTGAGGTCAAATGCATGATTGGTGTAGAGATCGTCGAAAACCGGCAGCTGGAAATAGTGGCCATAGGTGACATGCAGAACGTCCTTGTCGGTTATCGGGTAGCTAATACCGACGCGGGGCGAAAGCTGCTGCTTCTTCTTGGCCGGAACCGCATTTCTCAACCTGGCTTCAAGATCCCAGGTCTGTCCGTAGCGGGGATCGTTGACATCGTTGTATCCCTGATTGAGAGGGTTCAGGTAATTGAAAGGCACTATCGTGCGAGGATCGAAGTAATCGTAACGCAGACCGACATTGACGATCATCCCCTGCGTCTCGATCTTGTCCTGCGCGTACATGCCCAACTGGACCGGCTTCTCATGGTACTGGGAGTTGTACTCGTTGCCTCCCGACGCTTTCGAGCGATAATCGTACAAGAGATCATACTTCTTGCCCTCAACACCAAACTTGATGAAGTTGTAGGAGTTGATCTGGCTTGTAAAATCGCCCTTCAATGACTGTGTTATCGCCTTGTCGTCCTGCCGGACACGCGAAATATACATGGGGTTTCCGCGAATTATAGCGCCAAACAATTGGGTAACCCGGGGCGTGAATCTCTGCTCTCCAAGCTCACCGTCGGAAAGAGGATGGCCATCCCAGGGGTCATAGATCCGGACCTTCTGCGCCGTCAAAAACCGCGAGTAGCTTAGCGTATAAAAGCTCTTGGCACTGATGCTATTTGTAAAGTTGGCGGCGAATTCATTTGACCAGGTCTGCGGGCGGTACATAGTATTGCCCATATCATAATCGCTATAACTTCTGGCCCAGCCCGTGGCGTCAACCGCCTCGCGAGCTTGCCGAATCAACGCCGTATCCTGCACCAGCTCGTAATGCTGGAATTTCCCTGCCTCCATCCAGGTGGTATCACCGGTGGCCTCTGCCACAAAACGGAAAAAGACGGTGTCCGCCTGATCCTCGACGTGCCCGGGACCCACAATCCAGCTATAAGGCGTGTAGAACGAATCCGACACGATGCGCGTATTGTTCACAGTTTCAATCGGATACCTGTGGAAGTATGTCGGCTCACCCCAGGTAAGATGGAATATCCTCTCTCTATTCCAGGGAAGACTGCTTCCGAATGACTTCAAGCCGGTAATGTTGAGCTTCTTGGATGCTGAAATGTCGTAGGTCAGCTTGCCCATCATCGATTGGCTCTTGTTCCAGCTTCTCTGGTCCTGGTAGTTGCGCCCGTACTGATAAATGCCGGACGTGAAGAACGACATTTTCCCCGGCACGTCCATCGATGCCAGGGGAACCGGCCCGCCGAACGAAAACTCATGCTGCCTGTAATCGTAAAAACTGGAACGATTATACTTATCCAGTTTGGCGCTCCTGACCTCGACTACGTCCGTGTCCCCCTGGGCGTTGGGCACATAAAAGACGTCGTTCTCAAAGTTGCGGTCGGAAGGGTTACCGGAGAAGATAATGCCCGGCGAAGATTTGGATTTTATCTTGCCCGTGTACTTCTCGCCGCCGCTCTTGGCTACAATGTTGATAACGGCCGACTGCACGTTCGGGTATTCGGCTCCAAAACCCCCGGTTAGAACCTCGGCTTCCGAAATCGCCTCGTTAGGGATATAGGTCGCCAGCGCCGTGCTGGAACCGGAACCGGGATTGCGTCCTATTCTATTCTCACCCAGAGGATTGGATAAGTCGACGCCATCAAGCATGTAGATGACCTCGCCCTGGTCGATCCTGCCGCCGCGGAATGAGCCCCGGACGGCGCCGGCAGTCAGATTGGCGGCGTTGACAATGCCGTCAACCGCCGAATCTGTGATCTGCGCCGGCCTGATCGTCGTCCTCGATGAGGTGATATCTTTCTCTATCAATGGCCGCTGGGCCTCGACCGTAATAGTACCCATCTCGACCGCCTGAGTGGTCAATTGGAAATCGATGGTGGTGGTCAAGTCGACTGAAACCAAAACGTTTTTCATGTCGACCGGCCTATACCCGATGAGATTGGCTCGCAGGGTATAGTTGCCCGGGGGCACATTGATTATGAAAAATTCACCGTTAATGTTTGTGGCTGCGCCGGTGGTCGTCCCGACAATGAGCACATTGACACCCGGAAGGGATTCGCCGCTCTCCATGTCGGTAACTTTGCCCGCGATTTTTCCGGTGGTCCCGGCCCAAGCCGAAACCGCACCCATCAAAATCAGCATTATGACGGCCAGCCTAAGTGAAGGCTTTAGTAACAAACCTCACCCTCCTTGTGATAGGGTTTAAATTATCGTCAAACGAAAACCAAATCGAAAAATTCCTTTGGCCTATTTACCTCCAATCTTTAATATTATGACTTTACCTTTGCCTCCTTATCGTTCAATCGAATCCTCGAACAAATCGACCGACTCAAGGTCCATGATGCGGAAAAATGCTTTTGTCACGCAAAACTATATGAGTAGCCCAAATTTAAGTCAAGTTCTTTTGCATTTTATTTAGTCGCATTTTCACGAAAAAACACTAAGGCCCCGAGCCTTCCCCCCGAGCTATTCTTAGGCCAAATCAACCCCTTTCTCGCCTATACACCTGCGGACAACAAGTTTATTCCCGCCTTAAGTGAGAAAATTGAGGCCCATTATAGGCCACAGACAGAGTTAGGGGTCGCCTGCGGGACCCGAATCGTGGCGCGTCAGGCTGCGGCGTACGCGGGCGAGACAGGGTAGGGTGCGCTCTGCGCATCTTCTTCCAGGCGTCACAATTTGTTGTGACCGCAATGGAGCAGTTTCAAGAATTCGATTTCCTGAAAGCCTCCATGAACTCGGCCAGTTTATTGGCGCCCTCCAGCGTCATGGCATTATAGAGCGAAACCCTGATGCCGCCGACGCTGCGATGCCCCTTGAGGCCGATAAATCCTTTCGCCTTCGCCTCAGAGAGGAATTTCTTTTCAAGGTCCTCGTTGGGCAGACGCAAGGTGATATTCATCCAGCTGCGGCTGTCCTTGTCGACTGTGCCCTTGAAGTAGTCCGGATACTTGTCCATGAGGTTATAGATGCGGTCCTTCTTAACACAGTTGACCTTCTCAACCGCGCCCAGGCCGCCCTGCTTCTTCACCCATTCCAGAACAAGCTTCACCATGTAAACCGCAAACACCGGCGGGGTATTGTACAGCGAATTCTCTTTAGCGTGGGTGCGGTAATCCAGCATCGTGGGCAGGCCGTCCTTGCATTTTGCCAGCATATCGTCGCGGATTATAACGGCGGTCACTCCGGCGGGCCCGATATTCTTCTGAGCCCCGGCATAAATCAACGCGAACTTGCCAAAATCCCTCTTTCGCGAGAGGAAGTCGGATGACATATCGCAAATAAGCGGCACATTGCCGCTATCGGGGAATTCGCCAATTTGCGTGCCGTGAATAGTTTCGTTCGATGTCAAGTGCAGATAAGCAGCATCGGACGGGTATTTAATTTCTGCCATCTTTGGCAGCTTAGTGTAGTTGATATCTTTCGACGAGAATGCCAGGTGCACGTTGCCGATGAGCTTGGCCTCCTTGACTGCCTTACTGGACCAGGAGCCGATGTCGATATAAGCCGCAGTCTTCCCGGGATGCAGGAAATTCATCGGCAACATGGCGAACTGCGTGGATGCGCCCCCGCCCAGGAACAACACTTTGAAGCTTTCGCCAAGACCCATGACATCTTTCATGAGCGACATGGCCGCATTGTTAACTTCTTCGTATTCCGCGGAGCGATGAGATATCTCGAGTATCGACATCCCCGTGCCTTTGAAGTCGAGTAATTCCTTCTGGACGATTTCGAGCACCTCGAGCGGCAACACCGCCGGGCCGGGGTTGAAATTGAAGACTCTTTTCATATTAATTCCTTTCAGTATTAGTCCTGCGGGCGTCGGGTTCGGAGACCCGACGCCACCAATTTATTCCCTGTCATCGCGAGGAATCCCGGAACGAAGTGACGGGATAACGTGGCGATCTCATCGCATTCAACATGAGATTGCCACGCTCGTCCAAACGGACTCGCCCGCAATGACATGTATTATTTCTCGTCGTCATATGTTGCAGTGACCCGCTCATTTCCGGGCGCTGCCATACTCGCCGATGATCCGCTCGACCACAATCCCGATTCTCAACAGGTTCTCCTTCGTCTCGGCTCCCACGTGAGGCGTGAGAATCGTGTTAGGGGCTTTGAGGATAGGGGAATCCGGCGGCGGCGGATCGGCATTATACACGTCGGCGCCGTAGCCCCGCAGCTTGCCGCTCCTAAGCGCCTCGGCCACGTCCTCTTCCACTATTAGTTTGCCGCGAGCGGTGTTTACCAAAAAAGCGCCATTCTTGAAATGGGCCAGAGTCTTATTATTAATCAGGCCCCTGGTCTCCTCGAGAAGCGGCATATGGAGAGAGACGAAATCGGATTGTTCCAGAACTTCCTCCATATTGTGATGAATTTCGGCGAAATCGGTGAAATTGACATCGGGATGCCAGCCCAGGACGCGCATTTTGAATACGCTGGCTCTTGTGGCTAATGCGATACCGATTCGCCCCAGCCCCAGGATTCCCAGCGTCTTGCCGAAAAGCTCCACTCGCCCGGCCTCCTTCTTCAGCCATTTCCCTTCGCGCGTGGCGTTGGTCGATGTCACCACGTTATTGGCCAGAGCGATCATCAGCCCAAACGCCAGCTCGGCCACCGCAGTCGTCGATGCGTCCGCCGTATTCCTGACAGTGATATTATTCTCCGCGGCATAGGGGAGATCGATATTATCGAGACCAACCCCTCCGCGGATTACCATTTTCAGATGCTTGGCGCCTTGCATGTATTCCTTGGTCACTTTGGTCTTGCTGCGGACGAGAACAATCTCCGCTTCGAGAAGCCTTCCCTTGTCGTCGGTTACTTCCCCGTATTTTGAAAGAATCTTCGGCAGGCCGGGATCGAACGCATCGGAAATCAAAATCAACATATACACGAGCTCCTTGTTTGTTTAGTCATTCAGCAGATATACCACCAAGCCGTCGCGGAGCTTCGGCTCAAACCATGTCGATTTGGGCGGCATGACTTCTCCGCGATCGGCCACGTTCAACAGCTGGTTTATCGATGTCGGATAAAGGGAAAAGGCTGCCTTATATTCACCGCTATCCACCAATCTGACAAGTTCTTTTGTTCCTCTAATTCCCCCCACGAAATCGATTCGCTTGTCGGTCCGGGGATTCGTTATCCCCAATATAGGCGCAATTAGATTGTCAGCCAGGATGCTGGCGTCAATCGATTTTATCGGATGCTGGGAATCGAACGTCCCCGGCTTGGCCTCGAGAAGATACCACTTCCCATCGCAGTAGAACCCAAATTTATGCAGCTTACCTGGATTCACTTCGCCCATCTGCGGTGTGACAGTGAACTTGTTTGAAATCTTCTGAAAGAATTGATCCAGCGTCAAACCATTCAGATCTTTGACGACCCGATTATAAGGCAGGATCGCCAATTGGTCGTCGGGGAAAACGACACTGATGAAGAAATTGTATAGCTCTTGTCCGGTGTGATTCTTATTCGTCTTTTTCATCCGTCTGCAAAGTTCCGCCGCCGATTCGCTGCGGTGGTGGCCATCGGCGATATAAAGACAATCGAGTTTAGCGAAGGCGTTCTCTATTCCCTTGACCGTCCCCTCGTCGTCGACTACCCAGAGCTCGTGACGAATACCGTCATCTGCCACGAAATTGGTCGGCGCGGGCTTTGATGTCACCTGCCTGAATATGCGATCGATTTCCTCATTGTGTCTGAAGGTCGATAGCACCGGCCCTACCTGGGCTCCCACTATTTCCATATGCTTGGCGCGGTCCTCCACTTTCTCCGGGCGAGTGTTCTCATGCTTTTTGATTTTGCCCTGCTCATATTCTTTAACCGAATTCAGAGCCACAAGACCGGTTTGAGAGCGCCCGCCCATCGTTATGCGGTAAAAATAGAAGCAGGGCCTCTTATCGCGGACGAAAACTTCCTCGCGCTCGAATTTTTCCAGATTGTCCTTAGCCCTCTGATAAACTTCATCGCCATAAGGATTGACGCTGTCATCGAATTCCAATTCAGATTTATTCACACGCAAAAATGAATGCGGATTATCGCCGGCCATGGCTCGCGCCTCTTTGGTATTGAGGACATCGTACGGCGGCGATGCCATCTCCTTGGCCAGCTCCGGCTTTGCTCTTAGCCCCCTGAACGGACGTACTATTGCCATGATTCTCCTTCTCCGAAAATCGCAGTTGTGAACTAATTCACAGCGGCCTAAGGTAACAATATATACGATAGAAGTTCAACAGAATTTTCAAGAAAAGAAACCGTAGGGTGCGCTCAGCGCACCTCTTATCTGCCTGTAAGAGTGTTGTCGGGTTAAGCGTTGCGTCAGGTCTTAGGCTGCCGAGACCTCACGCTTCATCGTCTCTCCGCCTTACTTCAGCAATATCATCTTAAGCGTCTCCGCCCTCTCCCCCGCCGCAAGCCTGGTGAAGGGGATAGCCGAGCAGCGCCTCAATTCACTTTCCTCCCCACCACCCTCTTCACCTTCTCAACAATATTCGTGCTTCTAAGGCCGAAAGCCGTGAGAAGCTCGTCCGGCTTGCCCGATTCCCCGAAGCGGTCCATCACAGCCACATAGTCCATCGGCACGGGGCACTCGCGGGCCACCACCTGCGCCACCGCCGAGCCCAGGCCGCCGTATATCTGATGCTCCTCCGCGGTCACGATCGCCCCGCATTCGCGCGCGGCGGCAACGATGCATTCCTCATCCAGAGGCTTAAGCGTATGCATGTTTATTACGCGCGCCGAAATCCCGGTCTTTTCGAGATCATTCGCCGCAACAAGCGCCTCGTGAACCATCACACCGCAGGCGATGATTGCTACGTCCTGACCCTCTCTCTTGATATTGGCCTTGCCGAAAATGAACGGCGAGTTCTCGTCGGTGACGACCGGCACTTTCTCACGCCCAAATCTGATATATACCGGGCCGATGATTGACGCCGCCGCCTTGGTGGCTTTGAATGTCTCATAGTAGTCGGCAGGAACGATCATCTTCATGTTGGGAAGCGAGCGCATGATTGCTATCTCTTCCATTGCCTGGTGCGTGGCCCCATCCGGCCCGACCGAAATGCCTCCGTGCGCGCCTCCGATTTTGACATTAAGATTGGAATAGCAGACCGTGACCCGCAGCTGATCGGCCACCCGGCAAGTGGCGAACGCCCCATAAGTAGTGAAGAACGGTATTTTGCCCACCAGCGACAGCCCGGCGGCAATCGTGGTCATGTTCTGCTCGGCGATACCGACCTCGATAAAGCGTTCCGGAAACTCCTTCTGGAAGAGATTGACCATGGTCGATGCCGCCAGGTCTCCCACGAGGACGACGACATTCGGATTCTCTCGCCCCAGTTCCACCAGGGCGCGCCCCCAACCTTCGCGGGTTAGTTTGTATTCTGTGTCAGCCATGATTTCCTATTACTATATCCATGTCATTGCGAGAAGGCCCCGGTCTTACCGGGGACGACGTGGCATTCTGAACGCTTCTTGGATACAATGGAACGATTAAAATCTTACGCACAGATTGCCACGTCCCGGTAAGACCGGGACTCGCAATGACAGGACTGTTGAGCTTGCTATGGGCAGGTCTCGACACGCAACCGAAAATCTGTGTGTATCGATAAAACATGCGCTCAGGTCTCCAAGGCCCCCGTGTTCGACGTGAACCTCGCGACGACATCATAAGACAAACACGCTCAAGTGCATCAAAGTAGTTTACCATAAAGGTCATCCCAATTTGGATTCATAGCATTTATCAGATTGATCTTTTTCCGCCTCGAACCCGCCTTAATCTGCTTTTCACGGCCGATGGCGGCAAGAATATCTGAAGTCTCCTCATAATAAACCAATTTGGTGATATTATATCTTTTTGTTAACCCGTCGCCAACTTTCGATTTATGAGTGAAAACTCGTCTTATCAGATCATCAGTCACACCAGTATATAGAGCTCTCCCATTGGGGCTTGCCATAATATAAACATAATACTGATGCTGTTTCTCGATCATAAGAATTAATCTTGCCTAATAATCTAATTTTGTCATTGCGAGGAATCCCGACACAAAGTGGCGGGATGACGTGGCAATCTGAACGCTTCTTGGAAACAATTGTAAGATTGAAGTTCTACGCACTGATTGCCACGTCCCGGTAAGACCGGGACTCGCAATGACAGGAATATTGAGCTTGCTATGGGCAGGTCCTGACACGCAACCCGAGAATCCTACCCATTCCCCAGCCTCGATGACCACTCCTCCCAGGTGGTCCCCAATTCCTTCAGCGCCTCTCGCCCCTGCTCCGGCGATGGCGGCTTGCCGTGCCACGAGGGATCATTCTCCATGAAACTGACGCCTTTCCCCATAATTGTATGCGCAATAATCACCGTCGGCCGTCCTAATAACATGCGCGCCCGCTCGAACGCCTCCACTATGGAATCCATGTCGTGACCATCGACCTCAACCACGTACCAGTTGAAGGCGCGATATTTGTCCGCCAGAGGCTCTATCCCCATGACATCCTGTACGAAACCGTCAATCTGCGCCCTGTTGAAATCGATAATTCCGCAGAGATTATCGAGCTTGTAATGCGCCGCGGCCATGGCCGCCTCCCAGATGCTCCCCTCCTGCTGTTCGCCGTCCCCCATTATGCAGTAGACCCGCCTGGGATGCTTATCCATCTTGCTCCCCAGGGCGGCGCCGACTGCCACCGACAGCCCCTGCCCCAACGATCCCGATGACACTTCCACGCCGGGTGTATCATTCATACTGGGATGCCCTTGGCAGTGGCCCCCGAACTTCCGAAAACTCATCAGGTCCTTCAAGGGGAAGAATCCCGCTTCCGCCAGCATGGAATAATGTACAGGCGTGACATGGCCGATCGAGAAGAACCACATGTCGCGCTCTGACCAGTGGGGATTCTTGGGATCGTAATTGGCCTCGTAAAACGCCAGGGCGGCGCAGAAATCGGCGCACGACAGCGGCCCGCCGGAATGACCACTCTGCGACTCCATGAGCATGGTAATTATATCGCGCCGTATCAATAGCGCCTTTTCTTTGAGTTGTTCTATTGGAAGCTGCAAGCGAGGCAAAATTGCACCTTTATTTTTCGGATCATCGAGATCGGGTCAACCGGCTGGGCTCTCCGTTGTCATTGCGAGGACCCCGTTGAAAACGGGGGCCGTGGCAATCTGAACCTTGTTTGAAAGCAAAGGCTCGATAACTATTTTACGCATAGATTGCCGCGCTACGTCCGGCAGCTGCCTGCCTCCTCGAAATGACAGACGGAAGACGTTCAAATCTCTTCAAACTCCGCCGTGAAATGGCGCAGGAATTGGGGCTCGTATGTTATTCGGACACCGTGAATCATCTTCCTGTTCTCGGCAATCCTCTTGAATACGGAGACAACATATTTGAGATGCGATTCGGTATAAACCCTTCGGGGGACCGCCATCCGCACAAGTTCCATTGGAGGAAATATCTGCTTGCCGTTCCTGTCGCGTTTCCCAAACATGACAGTGCCGATTTCGACCGCCCTAATCCCTCCCTCGCGGTAAAGGGCCACAGTCAGACCCCATCCTGGATAAACATCCCTGGGCATATCCGGCAAAAATGCGGCGGCATCGACAAAAACCGCATGCCCTCCGGTCGGTTGAACTATGGGTATTGCCGCTTCGAGCAACAAGTCCCCGAAGCTCTTGATTTGCCCGACCCTATGAGCCAGGTATCCCTCGTCGAGAGCCTCCTCCATGCCCCTGGCAATCGCCTCTAAATCGCGTCCCGCCAGGCCGCCATACGTGCGAAATCCCTCGATCAGAATCATCTTATTGGTGACTCTTTCGTGCCAGTCATCGTTGTTTAGTCCGATGAAACCTCCGATATTCGCCAACCCGTCCTTCTTGGCCGACATTATGCAGCCATCGGCGTAGGAGAACATCTCCCGCGCAATTTCGCGCACCGAGCGTTTCTCCTGCCCCGGCTCACGCATCTTAATGAAGTAACAGTTTTCCGCATACCGACAGGCATCGATGAAAAACGGTATTCCGTGGGAATGAAGAATCTCCGATGCCCGCCGAATGTTTTCAAGCGATACCGGCTGGCCGCCGCCGGTGTTATTGGTGACTGTCATGGTACCAAGCGGGATTTTTCCATTGTTTTTCTTGATGAAGTCCCCGAGCTTTTCGAGATTTATATTTCCCTTGAAAGGATGCAAGAGGCCGGCCTGCTTGCCTTCATCGATGAGAAGGTCGTGAGCCTCCGCGCCGAGGTATTCTATATTCGCCCTGGTAGTATCAAAATGAGTGTTGCAGGGCACATTGTCACCAGGCTTGAGGATGCTCGAGAACAGTATATGCTCTCCCGCCCGCCCCTGGTGCACAGGCACGATATGCTTGAAACCGGTGATCGCACGAATCGTCTCCTCGAAATGATAGTAATTCCGGCAACCCGCATACGACTCGTCGCCCTGCATGATTCCGGCCCATTGGTTATCGGACATGGCCGACGTCCCCGAATCGGTCAGGAAATCGATGTAGATATCATCTGCCGGAATTTTGAATATGTTGAATTTTGCCTTTCTTATTATTTCTTCCCGCTCGCTTCTCGATCTGAGCTTAATCGGCTCTATCGATTTTATGCGATACGGCTCCGCCGGAAAATCAATCATCCTTGCTCCTTAAGAAAACAGATTCACCAAGACAAGCAATTTGTGTCGACCATCTCAAGTCATCGGGTCAGCCGACCCGACGGCACTCCTCGCAAAACCCCTACGCCTTCCCCCCCAGCGCCTCGAAATTGGCAAAGTCGGCGTGGTGCACGAGAATCCCCTCGATGGAACGCGGCGTCTTGTCCCCCTCGAACGAATGCCCGGCGATGATATGAACTACCTCCTCGGGGAGACCCAACTCCCAGGCCAGGGCCGCACCCGAAACCGGATGCCTGATGAGCTTGCCAGTCTTCGATTTGACGTAGGCGCCATTTTCACGAGCATATTCCAGCACCTTGCCGACATCGTGCAGAATACCGCCGGCAATCAGAATATCCCAGTCTATCTTGAGCACACCCCCGTAGGATTTTTCCAGCACCTTTCCCATCGCAATCGCCGATTCGGTGACTCCGTTGGTGTGCTCCGCAATGCTCACCATATGCCTGGCGGGCAGCAGGGTGAACGGGATTTTACGCAAGTCATCCTTGCTCCACCCGCCGCGCCTGATGGCTTCCTCCCAGCACTTTATAGTCTGGGATTTCAGCCTGGCGTCCTTTATCTTATCGATCGAGGGAAAAATCCTATTCATGTCCGACCTCTTCCAATTCGAACCCGGGCTCGATATGTCCCACCTCCAGATCGCGCCAATTCCTGATTATGGGGCGATGGTACTCGTCCAGTTCAGGGCACCTGGTGCGGACACCCATCTTGTATAGAAATTCTACCGCCACCGGCAACAGCGCCCGCGGATTCCCGTCGGAAATCTTCATGGCCACGCCCTGGTGCCGCTCCACAAACGACAGGCACAGCATAGCCTCGGCCCCACCTTTGGAAATCAGGGGTTCACCCTGGGTGTGAGCCAGTACAGTCTCGAAACGCCTGCTGCCGGCCACCATCTCGGGAAATTCCATCATGGCCCGTGCCACGGCGCTGTAAGCCTTTGCCTGCTCCTTGGGGACCACGTTGGGCGTAACCAGCCGTGCATAACCTAAGGCCATATTGTACAGCGGCAACGCGAAATTCGGCGCCGAACAACCGTCAATGGCGACCACCAGGTTTTCTTCGGGATAACGGCAGATTTCGGACACGGTCTTTCTAATCAACTGCTGCACCGGGTGCTCCGGCGATAAGTAGTCTTCCGTGGAAAGATTCTTGAAAACCGCCACCGCCAGCATGGCCGCGTGCTTCCCCGAGCAGTTATGCTCGATAGCCGCGAACTGCCGCCCCGGCTCAGGCGTCTCTTTCATATAAGTATATCGAAGCGGCGCCTGGACCCCGCATTTGAGGTCATTTTCGCTCAGCCCGATTTTCTCCAATATGACGCGTACGGTTTCGACATGTTCCGCCTCACCCGAATGGGACCCCGCCATGATGGCCAGCTCCTTGGATGTGAAATCGAATTTCCTGGCGGCGCCGGATTCCACCACCGGTATCGCTTGAAACGGTTTTGCCGATGACCGCATGAATATTGTAAGATAGGGATCGCCGAATTTGTAGCGAAGACGCCCATCGGCATCGACAACCGCCAGCGATCCACAGTGCAAAGATTCTATCCCCTGGCCTCTGAAGACTCGCGCCACTATCGCGGGTATTTGATTCATATTCCTAATTTCCTTATAATTTCTGGGATATCCATGAATGTCCTGGCATGATGAGCGCCCGCGCCCGTGAGAACCTCCAGCTTTGATTCGGCGGTCCCCATCTTCCCTTCCACGATCGCCCCGGCATGGCCCATGCGCTTGCCGGGAGGCGCGAAAATCCCCCCCACCATGCAGATCACAGGCTTGGTGAGCTTCTTTATCGTAGCTGCGGCCAGCTCCTCGTAAACTCCTCCAATTTCGCCGACCATGACGATCGCCTTTGTGGCCTCATCCTTGTCGAAGAGAAGCAGGATTTCATCGAAAGTCGAGCCCAATACCGGGTCACCTCCCAACCCCACACAAGTCGATTCGCCGAAACCGGTCCTGGTAAGCGTATCCGCCACGTAATAAGTCAGCGATCCGGAACGCGAGACTGTCCCGATCCTCCCGGGCATAAATGCGACATCGGGTATTATTCCTACATTTGCCTCTCCCGGGGTGATGATACCCGCGGTATTTCCTCCGATGACCACCGCCCCGGTTTCCACCGCGGCCTTGCGCACCTCCATCATGTCGAAAATCGGGATATGCTCCGGCACCACCACGATAGTCTTGATTCCAGCGTAGATCGCTTCCAGCGCAGCTTCGGCGGCAAACCGTGCGGGCAGGAAGATCACCGAAAAATCAGCGCCGAACTCCTCGACGCATTCCGCCACCGTATCCCTGACGGGCACCGATTCGACTCTTTGTCCGCCCTTTCCGGGTGACGTGCCGGCCACGATATTGGTGCCGTACTCAAGCATCCGCTTGGTGTGAAACGAACCGCCGCCGCCGGTTACCCCCTGAACGATCACCTTCGAATTTCTCGTCAACAAGATCGCCATGAGTTAATAACCTTCATCCAGATTCACTATCCCAAGCAACTTTCGTCCATTCTTGAACCTGATCGCATTCTCGCAAAAGAGACGCCCGACTTTCTCCCACAGGTTTTCCGCCATGCCGGAATAATGCGGTGTGACCGACACATTGTCCATTTCCCACAACGGAGATTCCGACGGCAGAGGCTCAATCTCGAACACATCGAGCGCCGCCCCGGCTATGCGCTTAGACCGCAAGGCTTCGATTAGCGCTGTCTCATCCACCAGCTTGCCGCGGCCTACATTGACAAGAAATGCGCTCTCCTTCATGATTCCCAGCCGCTCTTTGTCAATGATATGATGGGTGCGCTCGGTAAGCGGAACCGAGAGAATTACAAAATCCGCCTGTCCGATGCAATCGTTCAAGTGGGATGGACCAAACACTCTGTCGACATGGCGGATTTTTCGCGGCTTGCTCACAGTACCAACGACCCGCATGCCGAACGCCCTTGCCAATCCTGCTATCCTTCGCCCGATTGAGCCCAGGCCGACTATTGCCACGGTCTTCCCTTCCAGGTCGAACTTGCCGGAAAGGAGTTCTTCGAATCTCCATAGATGAGCCGATTGGAATTCAAGCGCTCTTGAAAGGTTCTTCGAAAACGCCAGAATCTGCATCATCACATATTCCGCTATCGTGCTGCCATGGATTCCGCGCGAGCAGGTCACTTTGATCTTCTTGGCCTTGAGGGCCGGGCTCAACGATTTTTCCACCCCTGCCGATGCAAAGTGCACCCATTTCAGGCTGTGCGCGCAGGAAATAATGCCGTCGGAGACCGCAAACGTGAATAGAACTTCCGCCGATTCGATACTTGCCAGCAGCTCGTCACGGCTCATCACATACTTTCGGTCGAACATCGTGGAAACGGACCTGTCGACTGCAATCGTCTGCTCCAATATGTCGTGCACCCTCCTGTCACGCGTCACATTGACAACAAGCTGCATCCGCTTTTTCATTGAACGGCTTCTTCAATTACCTTCAGCTTGTAATTGCCCCTGGGGATTCGAACGAGCGTGAAAGGACTGGTCATCATGGTCAGCATCCCGGGCGTTTCATATTTCTTGAGATGAACGAGCAGAGTCCGGCCTTTCTTCTCAATTGACGTTACCTCAATTCTGTACCCTGAACTGCTGCGTTCCCCCATGAACGCTACAATAACGTATTCCCTGCCGAAATCGACGGTCGGCTTCGATGGCAGCGGCTCTTCGAGGCCCTTGACGATTTGCCAGATCCGCTCCCACTCCCTGTCGCCGGTGATCAATTCGACTCGAAATTCTTTCGCCTGGCTGTGCGAGCCCGAGAGGATGACACTGTATTCGACCGCCCCGTCACCTGACGATCTGCCTCCTCTGCCCGTGGCCGAACAGGCAAGAGCCCCAGATAAGAGCACCCCTATCATCCATAATTTCCTCATCCTGCCTCCTTTGAAAGCTGGACCGCCCGTCTGGCGATATCCTCGATCGGCACCTCGATGCCGTGAAATTCTATTTTCTCGAAAAGTCGCGGCGATTCTTCTCTGGCATTCTGGAAAATCCGGACGCCCTCCTGCCACATATTGCCCGTCATCCGCACAACCATCGGCTTGGAAAGGCCATGCTCCCTGAGAAACTTCACGACTCCTTTGGCAAAATCATCGCACCTGGAAATGCCGCCAAACCTGGCGCCGAAAATTACCTTGACCTGGGGATTCTCATCCAGCAAAATCAACATCTTTGCAATCCTCTCCGGAGTGGGGCCGCCGCCGGAATCCATGAAGTTGGCAGGCTTACCCCCGAAATACTGGATGAAATCGTTCCCCATTATTCCAAATCCCGCGCCACCGGGAAACATCCCGATGTCGCCGTCGAGATCGAGATAAGGGATTTCCCAGTCGCGAGCCCTGAGCTCCCGCGGCGTTAACTCGCCTTCCTCATGCCTTTTTTCGATACCCATTTTCGCCAGGTCGGGGTGACGAGAGAGCGCATCATCGTCGAGACTGACTCTGGCGTCCGCCGCCACCAAATCGCCGGCAGAAGTCATGGCAAGGGGATTTATTTCGGCCAGCTTGGCGTCATAGGATTTGAAGAATCCAAAAAGCGCCAGGGCTATTTGGGCAAAACTCTTGACCTTTTCACCGCCAATTCCCAGTTTTCTGGCCAGATTTATAGCCTGGAAAGTGTAAAGCTTTTCATCTATATCAAGTTCAACCTTGTGAATCATCTCCGGCGTTTCAGCAGCTATCTTCTCTATATCGACTCCGCCGCAACCCGACGCTATCACGGCAATCTTGTAATCGGCGCGGTTGATTGTAATACCCAGATAGTATTCTCTTGAAATCGAGAGAGCCTTTTCCACCAGCAGGGATTTAACAGGATACCCCTTGATTCTCAGCGCCAACAGCCTTTCGGCCTCCGGAACGATCTCATGGGCGTTGGAAATTACCTTGATTCCGCCGGCTTTTCCCCTTCCCCCGGTCAACACCTGGCACTTCAGAACCAGCGGCAGACCGAGCGCGGCCCACCCCTTTTCGACCTCCTCGACGCTTCCTGCCAAAAACGATTGCGGAACCGGTATTCCAAACTGCTTGAAAAGCTTCTTGGCCTCGAATTCGTAAAGCCTCATGGCAAGTCATTCCCTGTTCTCATAACGAGAATCGCATCCCCGGCGCCGGCCATCGCGGTTCCCTATCAGCCGATCGGTCAATCAGGGCGGTGACGAAGGTGTCATTCTCCACATAGAGATTCACAGTCATCGATTTCACGCTACAAACACGAAATTTTTTACGTGGCAAATTTAAAGCTTTTAGGGTGGATGTCAAGGAGTTTCAGGCAAGACTGCCGGCCGTTGCCTCAGTCCGATTGCGCGGCGGTTCCCTGCGAGGAGACCTTATGCTTTTTCTCGATTGCTCGCTTGTACAGCTCGATGTACTTTCCCGCCGACGCTATCCAGGAGAAATCCTGACGCATTCCTCGCAGCATCATGACCTCCCAAACGTTCTTGTCCTTGTAAACCTCCAACGCAAACTTGATGGCGTTGAGCATTTCCCGGGAATCGTAATT
>Ga0315289_10002090_pt1 | contig 30928 bp, 32 predicted proteins | sample YL17G11_40_MG_FD_203452 | JGI IMG/M metagenome (GOLD analysis project Ga0315289, IMG submission 203452) | Sediment microbial communities from Yellowstone Lake, YNP, Wyoming, USA - YL17G11_40 | ecosystem: Environmental > Aquatic > Freshwater > Lake > Sediment | place: USA: Wyoming | collected... | reverse complement strand
TTCCGTCGCTTGTGATAGCTGGTAGCACTTCTGAGGCACCACCGCCTGTTACCATGGTGAATGTTCATTTGCTTGGTCCGGAGCAGATCGGTAATCTCCCACCTGTGCCTGTACCACCTAACAATCCGCAGACCAGTCAAAAGATTCTGCTCGGTAAACAGCTTTATTTTGATATGCGGTTGTCAAAGGACAATACCATAAGCTGTGCCACCTGCCATAATCCTTCGATGGGGTGGTCAGATGCGGGTCCCACCAGCACTGGGATAAACAAACAGCTGGGCGGACGAAGATCACCACCAGTCTCTAATTCAGTTTATAATCCTTTGCAGTTCTGGGATGGCAGAGCACTATCACTCGAAGAACAGGCTAAGGGTCCCATTGAGAATCCGATTGAAATGGGCAACACACATCTGATTATGGTTAGAACGGTTCAAGATATCCCCGGATATGTTGAAGAATTCCAACATGCATATGGCACGACAACTGTAACCATCGACCAAGTCGCTGATGCCATCGCCGCTTTTGAACGCACAGTGGTAACAACAGATTCTCCTTTTGACCGGTTTGTAAGAGGAGATGTAAGCGCTTTAACATCACTCGAAAAAAGGGGACTGGAAATCTTCAATGGGAAAGGACACTGCACTGCCTGTCATTGGGGAGGAAATTTAAGCGATGGAAGATTCCATAATCTAGGTGCTAAGCAGACCGGGCCTCTCAAGGAGGATGAGGGGAGATATAACGTAACCAAAGACCCGAAAGACAAAGGAAAGTTCAAGACACCCACCATAAGGGATGTCGCACTTCGTCCTCCTTACCTGCACTCTGGTTCGGAGAAGACACTTGAGGACGTGGTTGAGTTTTACAATCAAGGCGGTGGAAAGGGCGTTGCAAACCTTGATCCCATGATGGTTCCACTGGGGCTTTCAAAGGAGGAGGTTAAGGCGCTGGTAGCGTTCATGACCCGTGCCATGACCAGCCTAAATCCGGAAGTTGCGGATGTAAAGCCCATACCACCATCTGATCTGCCAAAATAGAGTGTGTCAAAAATGTCATTGCGAGGAGTCCCGTCAATGGCTGGACGACGAAGCAATCCCAGAAGTGACAAAACTGACGGTTTGAGACAGACTTAAATACAGGAGGGGAAAATGAAAAGATTTTATATATTCATGTTAACGCTCATGGGGCTACTATTTGTAATGCCTCAAACCAGCCATTCTATTCCAGCATTTGCCCGAAAGCACGGATTTAACTGCAATATGTGCCATACTTCTTATACCAAGCTAAACGACTACGGTCAAAGGGTCAGGGACAATGGCTATCAGCTTCCAGGTCAGGAAGGATTCGAGAAGAACGTGTTTGAGACAGCACCACCTATAGCCATCAGGACGACAACTGGACTATCAGTTTACAACACCAAGCAGGGCACTACCAGCGGTTTCAATATCTTTGGGCTGGATCTTCTTGCCGCCGGTGTTTTGCACAAGAACATATCTTTCATGTTCATATATACACCCAGAATTGATGAGCCGGCGGCAGATTATAAAGGTCCGGATAATGGAACCAATCCAGCTCAATTGGCATCACTGGAATCAGCCAATCTTGTTTTCAGCAACATTGTTAAAGATGCACTAAACCTAAGAATAGGCCGGTTTGAGCCAGCTTATCACGCCTTCAGTTCCAAACGCTCATTTTACATCATGCAACCCTATGAGATTTACGCTTTTTCCTCACCTCAGGATACGACTTTAAGACCTTTAAATAGTTATGTATTCGATGATAATCAGATTGGCTTGGAGGTAACCGGACATTTCAGAAATGGATTCAAGTATGGGCTGGGCGTGGTAAATGGCAATGGAGCCAATCCCGACAACAACCAGAACAAGGATTTCTACCTTAATCTCTTTCAGACCTTTGGCAAGGGTGATGGACAAAGTGCCGGACAGAGGATTGGGGCATTCGGTTACTACGGCTGGCAACCTACTACTACCCCCGAGGACTTGGTGGTTGCACCCACTGGCGAAGCCAATTGCAACTGCAACAAACCATTCTACCGTTTGGGAGGAGACGTCAGTCTCAACTGGAGAACGTTTAACCTGCAAGCGTTGTATATGCAAGGAGTAGATGATAAAGCGCTCAATCCGCTCGAACCGACTGAAGATTACAAATTTTCCGGTGGCTTTGCCGAACTGGATTGGGCCGGCTTGTGGAACAACCGGCTTATCGCTTCGGTGCTTTACAACTGGGTTCAGCCTCCTTGTGAGGACGATTCAAGAACCATCAATGCCTACTCAGCACTCTTAAGATACTACCTGGGGGATTGGACAGCCGTGAATATTGCTTTGCATGCGGAATTCACCCATAGGGAAACTGGAAAGAAGGACAAGTTCAAAGAGAATCTCTTTACGTTGCTGGTGGATTTCGATTTTTAGATAATCTCCGCTATGTAAAGAAAACTGCCCGTCGGATTGGAACACCCGACGGGCACAATTATTTACTCTTCAAAAACGCATAGCGGAGGGTTTATCCCTCCGATAGCCAAGCCGTCCTTCGACTTTACTCAGGACAAATGTGAAGGTTTGGTCACGCGGCTGCCAGGGGCATGGAGTTCCTGATCTACTCAGTTCACCTTGTTGTACCCAAAAAGGGTACACTTGTCAAGCAAAAAACAAAAGAACCTCACCTCCTTGTTGCCCCTTGTTGGTAACGGACGCCCCGTCCGTTACCATGACGAAAGCGTCACGGACGAGGGCGTCCGTGACGAACATTGAGGTCTCTTCTTACATCATGTGAATCGGTCTGCCTTCCGCTTTTAACACAGATTCTCTTATAGTCTCACTTAATGTAGGATGGGCGTGGATAGTATCGATTATATCCTCGGTTTTTGCTCCCATTTTGATAGCCAAAGTTAGCTCCGCTATCAAATCTGTGGCTCTGTGTCCTAAAATGTGGGCACCCAAGATCTGATGGGAGTGAGCATCCGCAATAATCTTAACCATTCCTTCGGTTTCGTTTTCCGCTTGAGCTCTGCCATTAGCTAAGAAGGGAAATTTCCCCACCTTAATTTTTATTCCTTGATCTGTGGCTTGTTTTTCGGCCAGTCCCACGCTTCCTATTTCCGGATGTGTAAATGTGCACCGAGGCACTGCGTTATAATCCATCTTTCTTTCCGCACCAAGGGCATTTTCCACAGCTAACTCAGCCTCCATTGAGGCCACATGAGCCAAAAGCCAATTGCCAATGCAATCTCCGGCCGCATAGACGTCAGGCAGGTTGGTCTTCAAGTGCTGGTCTACCACGATGTTTGACCTATTCATTTTAATTCCAAGTTTCTCCAAACCTAAATCTCTAGTGTTTGCTTTCCTTCCTACCGAAACTAAAACCTTTTCCACCTCAATATCCATCTCGCCTTTTGGAGAGGAGGCGGATTTACCGTGTCCGCCAGAGGCGGATCCGCCTCCGGCGGAAACGGAGACGATTTTCTTGCCTTCCTTTCCCAAAGCAATTTTCGAGACTTTGGCATCTGTGAAGATTTTTATACCTGCTCTTTCTAATGATGTTCTTAGGCTGGCGGAGATCTCGTGATCCTCTCCCGGCAAGATCTGAGAAAGCATTTCCAAGATGGTAACCTGGGTGCCAAAGGAATGATATATATAAGCAAACTCGCACCCGATCGCTCCTCCTCCAATGACCAACATGCTTTTGGGGACTTCAGTGAAAGATAAAGCAGGTGTGCTATCCACCACCCCTTCTAATTCTATCCCCGGAATGGGAAGCATGATGGGAACCGATCCGGTGGCGATCAAAATTTTGTCAGCTTCAATTTTTCGGATTTTATCCTTGTCGGTTTTAACCTCAATAACTCTTTCATCTGAAAAGCTTGCAGTTCCTTTGACCAAATTGACCCCGCGGGTTTTGAGCAAACCTTTTACTCCGGTTACCAATCTTTGCACCACCATTTGTTTCCTTTTCATCACCTGGGGAAAATCCAGATTTATCCCGCTGGTCTTAAGTCCCCATCTATCGGAATGCTTCATACTCAAAAATAGATGAGCGGTGGAAGTCAAGACCTTTGTGGGAATACAGCCCACATTCAGGCATGTTCCCCCAACTTCGTCCTTTTCGATCAAAGTCACATTTGCCCCGAGCTGTGAGGCTCGAATAGCTCCCACATATCCTGCCGGTCCGCCACCTATTATCACCAGATTTTTTCCTAAACCTTCTACCATAACCTTCTCCCTTTTAGAAAAATTAAATCATTCCGATAGTGATAATAAGTTTACAAAAAGTGCAAGTCAAGAAGAAAAGGAAGTTTTCTTGTTGACAAACATAAAAGCTTATGATATTATGATGCCGATTTAAGGCTTTTGGCTTTAGTTTTTAATTGACTGAGAGGATGACGACTTAGGTTAGATGAATAAAGGATTCTCCATTATCTTGGATGACTAATATATTACCACATAATGAGCAACTCCCTGAAGGAAAAGGAGGATTTTTCGTGAATAATAAGTGGATTCATTTGATATTCATTATTTTGCTTATAGGCGTTTCAGTTTTGGTCTATTTTAACACTACAAAATTTAGCTACGTGACGGATGATACGCGTTTGATTTACGAGAACCTTGATTTTCTCAAAGATTGGGGTAACCTTAAGACCACGTTTGTTTCTCCCCTGCCAGTTAAAACCTATGAGCCTCTCCCGTATTACAGACCCATAGTTAGCCTAACTTATTTCATGACTTATCATTTAAAACAATCCCTGCAAGGTGCTCATCTATTTAACCAGGAAGTCCATGCTATCAATACTATACTATTATATTTTTTGATATTTCTTATCTTCAGGAACATAACTCTATCCATTCTCACCAGTCTCTTTTTTGCCGCTCATCCTATACATATCAGCTCGGTAGTTTGGATTTCCGGGAGGACCGATCTGATCGCCTGTTTTTTCTTCCTTTTGACCCTGATCCTTTTTATAAAAAGAAAAGATCATCAGAAGTTGCCCCGACAGCTTCTTTTGATAGGCTCACTTTTTAGTTATATTCTATGTTTGCTCTCTAAAGAGACCACTTTGGCTTTGCCCCTTATTCTGTTCGTGTGGGATTATCTTTCGCAAAAGGAGCCAATCCGGAAGAAAATAATCCCTTATATACCTTTTGTGATAATCACGATTTCATATCTGATATGGAGGGTGAAGGTGATCGGAAATCTTGGCACCGGTGAGCCTTATACCTCAAGCGGATTATTTCCCAGATTTCTTACCATCTTCCCCTTATATTTTTATTACTTTAAGCAATTGATTTTACCCCTTCACTTCAATTTCTTCCCCCAGGTGCAGACAGTTACCCACATATTGAATTTAAAATTTTTGGGTTCCTTGGTATTTTTTGCAATTCTGTTAGGTTTGGGAATATCATTGCGAAGACGTGCTAACGAGGTGTGGTTCGGCATATTATGGATATTTATTACCCTGGTGCCGGTTTTAAATTTAGTCCCGCTTTATGCTCCGGCCAAAGAGTGGTGGACTTATATACCTTCTATCGGGTTTTGCCTTATTCTGGGTAAACTGGCAACGGAAGGGATTGGGTGGGAGAAAAAAATACTTGAAATTAGGCTGCGTAAGCGGAAAGGTGATGAGCAAATTCGGGAAGCTGAAAATCAAGCCGGGGAGATGGGAACCACAGAAATTAAAACCTCGACCCTCCCGGATAGGATAACAATCAAGTTCGGTCACTTGCTTTCTTTATTTTTTGCATTTATTTTGATATTTTATGCATTTAATATTAAAGGCGAAGCGGAAGTATTCAGAAAGGAGATTTACTTCTGGAGAGCCGCAGTAAAACGAGCGCCTTCTGAGGCAGAAGCGCATAATGCCTACGGATCCGTCCTTCAGAGGCGCCGAACGTTCAAATGGGCAGAAAGGGAATTCAAGAAAGCCATAAAAATAAAACCAGACTTTGCAGAGGCACACAACAATCTTGGAATCCTTTACCACGACATAGGACTAAATGATTCTGCTTTGGTTCACCTCAAAGAAGCTACCAGGCTGGATTCCAATTACGTCGACGCATATGCCAATTTAGGACTTGTGTATGGCGAAAAGAAGGAATTCCTATTGTCCATAAATGCACTCCAAAAAGCTCTCCGGCTGGATCCCCAAAATTACTCGGCTCATAGGAACTTGGGCATGGTATACTCCTATATAGGCAAATTTTCATTAGCCATAAGCCATTTAGAGAAAGCCTTGAGTCTTACCAAAAACCCCGGAGATATGAGAGAGCTACAGCAGATAATTGAGCTCTTCAAAAGCAAACAATAGTGACTTTTTGTGAATTTCTTCGGCTAACGTCAAAAAATTCGCATGAATGCTCCACATCCGATTTTCCGGAATTGTTTAAAGATGAGAATTTTATTTACGATTTACAATAATGGCAATTTCTGTATAACTAAAAACATAAAGATCGAAATTCAAAACTTCAATTGAAAATCCAAAATTGTAGAAAAAGGGAAAACCCCGGGAAAATCAGATTTTTTTTAATTAGAAAACATTTTTTATTTTCAAAGCACATCTTTAGTTTCTATTTTGGGGTTTTTGATTAATCAAACCGCTTTTGAGCGGATGGATATTTTATGGGGGTAGTATGATGGAACTTTGCAAATGTCTGAGGGAAGAGATAGAGGAGCAGGAGGAGAAGGTATTAGCTCCTTACGCCACTAAGAGCAGTCAAACCAAGGGGAGAAGATACCCAGAGGAGGATCATCCCTATCGCACCCATTTTCAAAGAGACCGGGATCGGATCATACATTCCACCGCTTTCCGGAGATTGGAATACAAAACTCAGGTCTTTGTCAATCACGAGGGTGATCATTACCGAACCCGCCTGACCCATACCATCGAGGTAGCCCAGATTTCCAGATCAATTGCCAGAGCACTCAAACTGAATGAGGATCTGGCAGAGGCTATTGCCTTAGTGCACGATCTGGGACATACTCCTTTTGGTCACTCCGGGGAAGAGACCTTGAACGAAATAATGAAAGATCAGGGGGGCTTTGAGCATAATAACCAGACCCTGAGAGTAGTTGACCTATTAGAGGAAAAATACCCCAACTTTCCCGGACTCAATTTAACTTATGAGGTAAGAGAGGGGATCATGAAGCATGAGACCATCTATGATCGCCCCATTCCCACCGAGTTTAACCCCCACAAAAAGGCTACGCTGGAGTGTCAGCTGGTGAACTCGGCAGATGAGGTCGCCTATAACTGCCACGATGTAGATGATGGTTTGGCTTCGGATGTCTTGAAAGAGGAGGAATTGAACGAAATCACCCTATGGCATGACTTGGCAAGAGAGGTAAAAAAGCGTTATTTGCATCTCTCTCCCAGCCAGAGAAGGCATCAGATCGTGAGGATGATGATCAATTTTGAAGTCTCCGATCTGATCTCCGAGACAAACAAAAAGATTCAAAAATATCAGATAAAGAGCCTGGAGGACGTCAGAAATGCCGGGGAGAACATAATCAGCTTTTCCAACCCTACCAAAAAGCTAAACACCCAGCTGAAGATGTTTTTGTTTGATAAGATGTATAGGCATTATCGGATGATCCGAATGGCGGACAAAGCCAGAAGGATCGTCACCCAGCTTTTCGAGGTTTACCTGAACAATTCCGATCAACTCCCTCCCTCCTTTAGCAGTAAGATAAAAGAGGAAAACAAAATGCAGTTGGTCTGCGATTATATCGCCGGAATGACCGACAGATTTGCCCTTCAGGAGTATAAAAAACTCTTCGATCCCTTTGAAAGGGTCTGATAAAGAGACCCATCTGGGGTGTAAATAGGTGCATCAAGTATGAAAATAATTGCACAAAAGCCTCGTGTTATTTCTTCCCAGGAACACCTCCCCATTCTCCAGAATCGCTTGTTTTAAGACAATCGATCTATCCGTTTTTGCTATTGCCTTAGATTTCAAAGAGTTACAACTTTAGAGCCATAAAGGATTTTGTCTTTCCAACTCCTTTTTTCAGCCCCTCCTTATTTCAGTTAGGCTAAATTCTTGTGGCATATATTTTGCTTTTAATGGATATTGGAAAAATAAGGAGGTTTGGATATCGAATAAATGATAAGGAGAATCCAATGCAATGCTTCTTTTATGGAACGATCAGGGATGAAAACAAAAGCAATGATTCGACGGCACTCTTTAAAAATGCAAATAACGGCGTGGTCTCCTTTACTATGCCGGACTTGGGGATCGTGTTCAGGGCCCAGTTCAAGGGAAATGCTCATGAATGTGAATATGCCAGCCTTTTGGCATTACTTGAATTCATCGAGATAAATCCTCATCTCTTTAGAAATAAAACCGTGGAAATTTTTGGCGATAGCTTCGTGGTGGTGAACCAAGTGAATCTCCAGATGTTTTGCGACAAAGAGCTGGAGCCTTATCGAAACATGGCTTTGGTCTACAAACAGAAGATTTCTTATAGCCTTAATTGGATTCCTCAGAATGAAAATCCCGCTCAGAATGAGCTGACTATTAGATAAAGAAAACCCATCTACACCCCCTTCTGCCCGAAAGAGCCTCCACCGTCCCCCGGAGGCTCTTTTTTTTATTGACAAGAATATCCCATTTAACTAATTTTCGATTTGTAGGTAAGAAATCTCAAATGGGTTTAGGGCGGGGTTTCACATCGCCTTAAAAGGAGAGAGGGATTAAAAGGCTTATGCCTAACTCCTGAACCGGAATAAAAAGGAGTTAATCCGTTCTCCCGCCAAAGGCGGGATCAGGATGAATCCGTTCACGGTGAATCCGTTCAGGATGAATCCGTAAGGATTTTATACTTTTATCATTTCGCCAAAAGCGGAGAAAAAATGAAATATTTTGAGTTATTGAATAGAATAAAATCGGGCAAGATCGATCCTTTATATCACTTCACGGGGGATGAGGACTTTTTAAAAGAAGAAGCCTGGAGAAAAATATCTTCGATTCTCATACCCGAAGATTTGAGAAGCTTTAATTTAGACTTGTTGTATGGCTCGGAAACAACTGCGGTGGAGATAATTAATAAAGCTTCTACCTTTCCCATCAATTCAGAAAGGCGATTGGTGGTGCTTTTTAATCTGCACAAGCTCTCCCCATTTTACAAGGATGTTCTTCTATCTTATCTGCCAAAACTCCCTGATTTCACCTGCTTGATATTGACCTCTCCCCAATTAGACGAGAAAGCAAAAAAAACAAAATTTTATTCAACTTTGAATAAACTCGCCACCACGGTCGATTTCCAACGGTTGTATGATGATAAAATTCCAGCATGGATTGAAGCCAAAGTCAGAGAATATGGGAAAAAAATAGAAAAAGAGGCAGTTCCGATTTTACACAATTATGTGGGGAATAATCTTTCGGATCTTGCTTTGGAAATTGAGAAGTTGGTTATGTATGTGGGGGATAGGGGTTCGATAAATTTTTCTGATGCAGAATCAGTGGTAGGTCTTTCCAAGACCTATAATATCTTCCAGCTCAACGATGCGATTGGAGAAAGAGATTGCAAAAAGGCATTGGAGATTTTGAAAAATCTCTTTTTGATGGGAGAAAAGCCAGGGACGGTGATTTACAGGTTGGCTGAACATTTAGAGAGGCTGATTAAGACAAAAAACTTTGTCTCCCAGAAGGGCGCATCTCTTTCTTCAATCCTTAAAGTTCATCCCTATTATGCTCGAAAATATCCAAGTCAAGCAGAAAATTATAGTCAAGAGAAGTTAGAAAAAGGCTTAGTCCTTCTCTATCAAACTGATGTGGATTTAAAATCAAGCCTGATGGACGATAAAATTTTAATGGAGCTTTTGGTTTATGATTTGTGTCATCTGTAATAAATGCTAAATTTTTAAATACCTCTCCCCCTTAGTGCCCCTCTCCACAAGCGTGGAGAGGGGGAAAGAGGGGGTGAGGTCGTTCCCAGAATTGAGGTGAAAACAAAATGGTCACAAATAAAAGAATTAGAAAAAAAATTTTAGAGGCGACAGAAAGAATAAAAAAGGAATACCAACCAGAAAAAATTATTCTTTTTGGTTCTTACGCCTATGGTCGTCCCACTGAAGATAGCGACGTGGATTTGTTTATTATTAAGGAGACCAATAAAAGAAGAATCGACAGGTTCTGTGAGGTGTGTAGAATAATACGGGATATTAAGGGGATACCCATCCAACCTGTGGTCTTTACCAAGAAAGAAGTGCAAGAAAGATTAGAAATTGAAGATGACTTCATTAACGAAATCTTGAAGAGGGGAGAGGTTTTATATGAACAGTAAAGCCATGCAAAAGGCAAAAGAATGGTTCAAGAAGGCTGAGCACGATTTAGCTACTGTGGAAATGATAATAAATGCCTCGGGGTATCCGGATGTAGCTAGTGTATTGTTACAACCCCGCCTTTGGCGGGGGAAAAATATCTCAAAGGTTATCTTATTAGCCGAGGATGGAAATTAGCCAAAATTCATAACTTAGAAGATTTGCTGGATGAGGCGGTTAAACATAACAAAAAGCTCGAGAAGTTTTATGACCTGGTTACCGTTATCACCGGTTACTACTTTGAAGAGAAATATCCTTTTGGTAAAAGCGAGATCTCTTTGGAAGAAATCAAGGAGCAGATGCCAGAGGTCAAAGAATTAATAAGTTTGATAAAAAGCGATTTTGAGGGAGATTAAAACCTCTCCCCCTTTAGTCCCCCTCTCCATACTTATAGAGAGGGGAGAAAGGACCTCTCCCCCTTGATCCCCCTCTCCACAAGTGTGGAGAGGGGTTCACCCTGAAGGGCTCACCCTGAAGGGGAAAGAGGGGGTGAGGTAAACTGATATGCCATACACCAAAGTTCCAGGTTATATTTTCGATCTTTGTCGGAAACTTCGCAGAAAGCAAACCAAAGCAGAAGGACTCCTTTGGGAGTGGCTACGAAGAAAGCGTCTGAATGGGTTGAAGTTCAGGCGACAACACCCTCTCGGTAGATATATAGCAGATTTCTATTGTCCAGAAGTGCGTTTGGTTATTGAATTAGATGGCACTGTGCATGACCTAAAAGATCAAAAAGAGTATGATGAATTACACAAAGAGGTGATTGAAGTGCACAGGGTTCGGGTGTTGCGCATTAGAAATGAGGAGATTGAGAAAGACATAGAGAGTGTACTCAGAGAAATTTTGCATCTAACCTCTCCCCCTTGATCCCCCTCTCCACACTTGTGGAGAGGGGTTCACCCTGAAGGGCTCACCCTGAAGGGGAAATAGAAGGGGGTGAGGTAAAAAAACGTGGAATAATTTTCATAACCATTTGTATCATTTTAATAGAAGGCTCAATGGTGGAGTCCAAGGGGAAAACAGCTTTTAAAATTGAGGATGATGAAAGATTAATCGCCAAAGCCCAAGAAGGTGATTTATACTCGTTTGATCTTTTGGTGAAGAAGTATCAGAAAAAAATATATTTTCTGGCTTATCGTATGGTGAAAAATCACGATACTGCAGACGATATTGCGCAAGAAACTTTTATACACGCCTATTCATCTATTAAGTCTTTTAAGTTAGGATATAGTTTTTATACTTGGTTATATAGAATATGCATGAATTTGAGCATAAACCATTTGAAAAGACAAAAATTTGTGATTCCGGAAAGTCAATTTGGAGAAGAAGGTAGTCCTTTAGAAAAGGAAACCGTGAGAGAAGATCCTTTAAGCCTTTTGGTTCGGAAGGAGCAGGAAACAAAAATAGAACAGGCCATAGAATCTTTGCCGCCAAAATACAAGGCGGTTTTCATATTAAAAGTTTATGAAGATTTAAGCTATGAGGAGATAGCCCAAACTTTGAAAATCTCATTGGGGACCGTGATGTCTCGTCTTTTCAGAGCCAGGGGGAGATTGCAAGAACTATTAAAGGATTTAGTTTTACAGAAATGAGTCTTCGAAGCTCGTTTAAAGGTGACGAAACTCGTCCTACGGATTTCGCTTCGCTCAATATCGAGATTCGAAGCTCGAAGTTGGAAGCTTGAAAATTTTTCGAGCATCGAGTTTCCAAATGACGAGCTTCGATTTATGGTGAGCGACTTGTCCTGAGCGAAGGCGAAGGAAGTCGAACCATACGAGCATCGACACCGGTAAACGAGTAACGATAATTCCAAGGGGTGATCAAATTGAGATGCGAAGAGTTCGATGAGCTGATCTATCTTTTATGGGATGGACCGATGGATGAAAGAAAAAAGGAGGAGCTGGAAAAACATCTTTCTACTTGTAACAGATGTAAAGAAAAATTAGCCCTTTTAGAATCCATAGAAAAAAGAGCAAAAGGAACAAAAATAAAAGAGCCTTCCCCAGAGTATTGGGATACTTTTTCAACCAGAGTAAGGGAGAGGATCATTGCCCAAGAGGAGAAGCCTTTTTCGTTTAAATTGAAAAAAATCTTTGAGAATATCTTTACTTTTTCTCCGCTGAAAATAAAAATTGCAGCCGGAGTGGTTTCCATAATTTTTGTCTTTATTGTGGGAAAACTTTATGTCGATTATCGAGGAAAAGAGATTGTTCCCATTTTACCAAGGACAGAGAGCAAAGAAAAACCAGCGCTCTACGCTCCTAAGCCGGAAAAAAAAATAGCTCCCCCAGTTGATCTTAAGGATAAAGCAAAGGCTAAAGAGGTGGTAATTCCCCAAGAAGCAAAGGTAGGGAAAAAAGAGGCAGTCGTTTTACCCAAAGAAGAATTAAAGTCAGAGGGGGTGCCTGCCTTAGAGCCTGAAGGAAAAGGGGAGAAGATCTCGACACAAGCTGAGTTACATAAAATAGGAGTTCCCCCAGAGGAAAAAGTCAAAAAGGAAGAAAAGCCTGCTCCTCCTACCATTAAATTGGAACAGGCTCCGGCTTCCAAAATCATTCCCCAAGAAGAAAGCGAAGTGCCAACAGCTTATTCGGCTGGAGCAGGAGCGGAAGAAAAGGGAGAAACGTTACACATGGTGGTCCAGCCTGAGCACAAAGTTATGGATGTGGAGGGCGTCCCCTTGAAGGAGACAACTAAAACCGTAGAAAGAAAAATTCTTTCTGTGGCTTTAGAGCGTGCTATCGAAGCCCCTCCGACGAAAAATTATTATTTTTTACAGGGTGAAGAAGTTCTACAAATAAAAGAAGAGGACACACTTCTGCACGCAGATACGTTAAAAAAAATAATAGAGAGCTGGAACGGATATATAGAAAAAAATCCTAAAGATTCTTTAACCAACCAAGGTTATCTGCAGATGGCAATAGGCTATTATCTTTTGAGCAAACTCACCCAAGACCAGTCCGTTCTTTCAAAAGGAATTGAGCTGTTAGAAAAATACGAAAAACAAATCACAGACCCAAAAACCAAAGAAGAACTGAATAAAAAACTAAAAGAATTAAAAGCTTTGAAAGAAAAATAAAAACTCTGGGGAATATTTCTTTTCATGGCTTGTATAAAATATAGAAGTTAGCATTGAACCTTTAACCTCAAAAGGAGGTCAGTCATGAAAAGAGTAAGTTTATTAATCTTGGGTCTGATTTTGATCCTCGGATCAAATGCATGGGCAGACGGTTTTATTATCCCCATGCCACCCCGTCCGCACGAGCCCTTCCCTCCGGATCTATCTATTAAATATCATCATGTGGATATTAAAATCGACAATCAGGTTGCGCAGACCAGGGTGGATCAGGTATTTATAAATAACTATCATCGGGATCTCGAAGGGACTTATATATTTCCTATTCCTGAGGACGCTTCTATTTCCAAATTCTCCATGTTCATAGGAGGGGAAGAGGTCAGGGGTCAGATTATGGATCGCTTGGAAGCAAGAAGGATTTATGAGGACATCGTCCGCAGAAAAAAGGACCCCGCCCTTCTGGAATATTTTAAAGATGGGATGTTCAAAGCCAATGTTTATCCCATTCCGGCTCATGGTGAGACCCGCATCAAATTGGATTATTCAGAGATTTTAAAGTTAAATGGTGGAATCTGTGGCTATCACTATACTCTAAATACGGAGAAGTTTTCGAAGGATCCCTTGCAAAGTGTAACGCTCACCGTGGAGATAAATTCTGTTCAACCTATAAAAAGCATCTACTCACCGTCGCATAATATAAAAATTGACAAAGAGAGCGATCACCGCGCCAGGGTAACCTATACAGAAGAAAACACCAAGCCGGATAAAGATTTCTTTCTTTACTATACAGTTTCTGAAGATGAGTTTGGTTTTAATATCCTTCCTTATGAAGATGAGGACCACCAGCGCTATTTTTTGGCCATGATCTCTCCTCAGACGGAGGTTCCGGCAGACAAGACTTTAAGTAAAAATATCATATTTATTTTGGATACTTCCGGGAGCATGAGCGGGGAGAAGATACAGCAAGCAAGGGGAGCTTTGACCTTTTGTTTAAATAGTTTAAATTCCAATGATAGATTCAACGTCATTGATTTCGATGACCAGGTCAGAAGCTTCAACCAGAATTTAATTCAGGCTAATCCCGAGAATATAAAAAATGCATTAAGATTTGTGGAAAAGACCGAAGCGGATGGGGGGACAAATATAAACGACGCCCTTCTGACTGGGCTTAGGCAGATTTCTTCTGAAAGCAAAGCATCTTTCATAATCTTTTTGACCGATGGTTTGCCCACGGTGGGAGTTACCGATATAAGAAACATTCTGGAAAATGTTAAAGATCACAACAAATCTCAGGTCAGGGTATTTGTCTTCGGCGTGGGGTATGACGTCAATACTCATTTTTTAGATAAATTGGCTCAGGATAATCACGCCACCTCTGATTATGTAAGCCCGGATGAAGATATCGAGGTCAAGGTCGGAAGCTTCTACAAAAAGGTCTCCCATCCGATTCTGACCGATATTCAGCTTTCATTTGGTAGTGTAGAGACTTATGACATTTATCCCCAGGAGCTTCCAGACATATTCAAAGGGTCACAGCTCTTGCTTTTGGGAAAATACAGAGGGGAAGGTGGTTCCCTCGTAACTCTGTCCGGCTCTGCTGGAGGAGTTCAAAGGAGGTTCACCTATGAAGTCAATTTCAACCCAAGCGATAAGAATGATTTTATTCCCAGACTCTGGGCAACCAGAAGGGTTGGATATTTGATTGACGAATTAAGGCTTCATGGAGAAAACAAGGAGTTAGTCGACGAGGTGGTCCGACTCTCCAAGAAATATGGAATCATCAACCAGTATACATCTTTCTTGATCGATGCAGATTATCGACTGACCGCCAGAGAGCTATCCAGAGACGCTGCCACACAGGTGGAGATACTTTCAAAGGAGCAAGTGGGAGCAGGTGCAGTAGGTCAAGCTAAAAGCTCGTCTATGTTACGAGTGGCTCTATCTCCTATGGATGCCTATTTTGACTCAGAGGGAAAACTCAAAAAAGTAGAGAGAGTGGCTCAGGCTGGGACTAAGACTTTCTTCAATAAAAATGGGCTATGGGTGGATACTGAATTCGAGGGCAAGGTCGAAACTATCAAGGTAGAACGGTTCAGCCAAGCCTATTTCAAACTTCTCTCCCGAGTCCCAGAGATAGGAAAATATTTAGCCTTGGGAGACAAGGTTATATTTTTGCTCCATGGAAAAGCCGTTGAGATTTCAGATCAAGGCAAATCCGATTTTACCGAATCGGAACTCAAAGCCCTACTTTCCGGATAGGATTACCCAAAAATACATAATCATGTGAAGGGTGGGATTTGTTTCCCACCCTTTCTTTTTTTATTCCTCCGTTAGGAAGCGTAAATTATGTACCTACACCTGTCCCTTTTTTTGTTTAATCTCTTCGATCTCAATCAAAAATATTTTATATTTAAAAAACGGGTCTTCTCCGATTTGGTTGTCGTAGTTTTTGGTAAAAGAAAGTGTCTTTTTAACTTAGGTGTATGCTATTATAAAACTCACCCCCTTTCCCCCTCTCTTGTTAAGAGAGGAGTTCACCCTGCACTTCGTCCTGCCCTTCGGTCCTGAGACCTCAGGGTCGAAGGAAAGGTCTCACCCTGAAGGGGAACAAAAGGGGTGAGTTCAATGAAATCAGTCCATTTCTTTGTGACGCAGAGCATAAAAGATCGCATAAATTAGCATGAATGCTTCGCACCAACCTATTCTTTAGCAACTCTTTTGGATTCATCCTGAAGGAGAAGAGCCACAAAAACTAATTGAGTCGAGTCGATTTCTTGGGGAACGGAAAGGAATTCTAAAAGGGGAAGGCAATGACTGCTTTGCGGAATACAGGTAATCGTCAGAAGTAGTAGACAAACTTTTCATTTTTATTTCTAATATGAACAAGACCATTGCGTCAAAAGATTTAAAGGAAGCCATACTTTATAAGCATCTTCCCGATAAATCCGTTCAGTGTAATATCTGTCAAAAAAGATGTCTGGTCAAAGATGGGAAAGTGGGCTACTGCTTTACCCGGTTAAATGACGGTGGAAAACTTTATACCCTTATTTATTCCAAAGTCTCCTGCTGTATGGTCTCCCCCATTGAGAAAAAGCCTTTGTTTCATTTTTATCCGGGAAGCCAATGGTTATCTTTGGGAACTTTGGGATGTAATTTTCGATGTCCCGGCTGTCAGAATTGGGACATCGCCCATGCCAAAGGTATGAACCATACGGGTCATACCAAGTCGAATTTAAAAGAAACGCAAACCGAATATATCACTCCAGAAGAATCAATTGATTTAGCCAAAAAACACAACTGCAAAGGAATCTCCTGGACTTATAATGAGCCGACCATTTGGTTCGAGTATACTTTAGATGGAGCAAAATTAGCTAAAGAAAATGGTCTTTTTACCAATTATGTAACTAATGGTTTCATCACCAAGGAAGCTTTAGATTTAATAGGTCCTTACTTAGATGCCTTTAGAGTGGACCTCAAAGGTTTTTCTTTTGATTTCTATAAAAAGATTTGTCATGTGGATGATTTCAAAGGGATTTTGGATGTGACCAAAAGGGCAAAAGAGAAATGGGGAATGTGGGTAGAGATCATAACCAATATAATTCCCGGATATAACGATGATGAAAAACAGCTAAGAGAAATTGCCTCGTGGATTAAAAATGATTTAGGCGAAGAAACTCCCTGGCATGTTACTCAATTTGTCCCACATGTAGAGTTGTCATATATACCAGCTACTCCTATCTCCAAACTGGTAAGGGCAAGAGAAATCGGGTTGAACCAAGGATTGCAATACGTATATCTGGGGAATGTCTGGGGTCACCCCGCAGAAAACACCCATTGTCATAATTGCAAGAAGCTTTTGATAGAAAGAAGAGGATTTTACATTTCGCAAAATTATATCAAAGATGGCAAATGCCCTTTTTGTGGAGCAGTAATCCCGGGGGAATTTTAATAAATTTGGAATGTAGCGACTTGTTGCTACGGTTTTTGGGCCGTGGCAAGGTTGACATCCGACCTTCAATAGCGAATAGAGTGCAACCCCCATCCGAACAGAAGCAAACAATGGTTAAATGCATAAATTGTGTAAAAGAAGCCGAGCTCATCTCAAAAGCTTTGGAGGTCTGCTTGGATTGTATCCGAAAAGATTTTGACCAGCTTCTTCCACATATTCAAAAAGTTCATGCCAAATCCCGAATAGAATTTGATCTTCCCATAACTCCACCAAAAGATTCTCAAGGAGTTCAATGCAATTTCTGCGTGAACGAATGCAAGATTCCAGAAGATAAAAGAGGCTATTGTGGATTAAGAGAAAACAAAAATGGGAAAATTTGTGGTGGAAGAAAAGATGAAGGGAATTTGGGCTGGTATTATGATCCTCTCCCCACCAATTGTGTAGCAGATTGGGTATGTCCGGGAGGATCAAAGGCAGGCTATCCCAGATTTTCTCATTCGACTGGACCAGAATATGGATACAAAAACTTAGCAGTATTTTATCTAGCCTGCTCCTTCAATTGCCTTTTCTGCCAGAACTGGCACTTTCGAAGAGAGGTTTATTCAAAAAGGAAGATTACCGGAGAACAGTTGGCAGATTGTGTGGATGATCGAACTTCGTGTATATGTTATTTCGGAGGCGATCCAGCTCCGCAAATTGTCCATGCTATTGAAACCTCTAAACGAGCATTAGATCAAAATAAGGGAAGAATCCTGCGTATCTGCTGGGAGACCAATGGGGCGATCAATCCCTCTTTTTTAGAAAAAATAGCAGAGCTATCTTTGAAATCCGGGGGCTGTATCAAATTCGATCTTAAAGCCTCCAATGAAAATCTGAATATAGCTCTGTGTGGAGTAACAAACAAAAGAACTTTGGAAAATTTTAAAAGATTAGCTGAAATTTCTAAAACAAGACCCGATCCTCCATTTCTTATTGCCAGCACTCTTCTTGTCCCCGGCTATATTGACAGAGTGGAAGTCTCGCAAATTGCAAAATTCATTGCCCACCTGGAGAAAGACATTCCTTATACACTTTTAGGATTCCATCCTCAGTTTTACATGACCGATCTCCCTACCACTTCCAGAAAGCATGCTGAGGAATGCAAACTCGCCGCAGAAAAAGAAGGCTTACTCAATGTGCGAATTGGAAACATTCACCTGTTAGGGGATGCTTATTGATTAAAAGAATCTTAGAATCGGTCATAAAAAATAAGTTCTTCTCCAATTCGTTTGCTAAAGTTTTTTATTATAATGAGAATCTAAAGGACGGAACAATGCTGGCGTAACGAAAATGTTTTAATCGAGACCTCACCCCCTCTCCATAAAATGGAGAGGGGGAAAAAAGGGGAGAGGTGGTCTTGCGACATCAAAAAATTGTCAATCACCATTCGTAAAAGAGTGCATGAAGAACGATTTAGCTGGATTGCAAACATAAATTCCTTTGCAAGTTTTTTCCGAAGGATCCAAATTCGGACTTGACAAATGAGAATTTAGTCCTATTTTTTCAAATTGTATGATGGTGTCTGATTGAAGTTTTTAAGATGGTGAGTGTATTTTTTGTCTGATGCTGAACTTGATCGTGGGTCTGGGCAATCCCGGAGAAAGATATAAGAAGACTCGTCATAATTTGGGCTATAGAGTAGTCGATCTTTTAGCCAATAGGTTCGACAAGTTCGATAAACTCACTGCAAGCAAGCTCACTACAAGAAAAAACAAAAAAAAGTTTAAACCGGGAAAAGGAGAATTTCTTTTTTGTGAAATAGAGGTCGAGGGGAAAAGAATTTATTTGATAAAGCCGCTTACTTTTATGAATTCAAGTGGAGTGGCGGTGGTAGAGGCAAAAGATAATTTCAACCTGGGAATTGAAAATCTTCTGGTAGTTTGTGACGATGTAAATTTACCTTTGGGAAAGATAAGAATCAGAGAGAAGGGAGCGGATGGTGGACATAAAGGTTTAAGATCAATCGTTTACCAGCTGAATTCCTTGGATTTTGCCCGGCTGAGGATGGGAATTGGGGATACTCCCGAAAATGTCGATTTAGAAGAATTTGTGCTCGAAGATTTCAAACCGGAGGAGAAGGAAAAAGTGGATCAGATGGTAGAAAAAGCCGCCTTAGCCGTGGAGAATACCGTAATCAATGGAATAGAAGAGAGCATGAGCCGATTCAATGTTTGAACGGGTTTGGCTTTTTGTCTGATCAAGACGGTCTCTAATTTAAGTTAAGCAAAACCAATTGTAGGGGGTTTAGAGAGAATAAATATGAAAAAGTTTCATGAACAATATATTGTAGACAAAAAGGGGCAGAAGACCGCCGTAGTCATTCCGGTTGAGGAGTATGAGGAGCTTTTAGAAGACCTTCATGATCTTGCAATCATTGCTGAACGCCGAGATGAGCCTACAATAGCTTTTAAAGAGCTTAAGAAGAAGCTAAAACAAAATGGACTCTTATGAGATTCGGTGGAAAAATTCGGCGGAACAGGATTTACGGAAAATTAATGCACAACAGATTCCTCGAATTATCAAAGTGGTTGAATCGTTGGCGGATGATCCATTTCCACCACAGCATCGTAAGCTTCAAGGCTCAGAACAAGATTATCGAATTAGAGTGGGAGATTACAGAATAATTTACCAAGTGGAGAACAAAACTAAAGTCATAGTTATCTACCATGTCCGTCATCGCAAAGAAGCATACCGCAAAAGGTAGGAGCACCTGGTTACTTTGAGTGAATAAGATATGCTTATGATTGTTAGAGTTCGTCCCGTCTATTAATTGCCACTCAGATTGTTGGGCTATGGTTAGAGTTTAGACATAAAAAACTGAAGGGAGGTGAAAAGTTGCCAACATACGAAACCGTGTTTGTTTTAGATCCCTCTTTAGATGATAAAGCCATCCTAAAGGAGATTAAAAAGGTTGAGGATCTTATCACCGATCATAAGGGACAGGTATTGAAGACCGATAAATGGGGGAAAAAAAGATTTACCTATCCGATAAAGAAGAGACATGAGGGGTATTATACTTTGATTCTCTTCGAAGGGGAGGGGAAGATTCCAAAAGAACTGGAGAGGGCATACAAATTAAACGAATCCTGTTTAAGATATTTAACTGTGGTATCCGAAGAAGAAACTAAGCCTGTCATCCCGGAAGGAAAAGAAAAGGAAGCCGCAAAAGATGAATTGACCGATTCTTAAATGGAAGATAGCTGGATGATGAGAAGAAAGAATTGCGACAGGAGGTTTAAGAACGATGGCGAATACAAAACTGCCCAGTCTTAACAAGGTCATAATTGTAGGCAATTTAGTCAGGGACCCAGAGCTACGTTATACCTCAGAAGGGGTTCCGGTGGTTAATTTCAGAATCGCCTCCAATAAGAAATACAAAGACAATTTTGGGATGCACAAGGAGGATGTGTGTTATGTAGGAGTGGTGGCTTGGCAGGATTTAGCGCAAAGCTGTAGCGAGTTTTTGAAGAAGGGCTCGGCTGTTTTGGTGGAGGGAGAGCTACGTAGCCGAATGAAAGAGAACGAAGATGGTAGAAAGCGTAATTACGTGGAGATAAAGGCATTTCAGGTTCAATTCCTGGATAAAAGGGCTGATTCAGCCCCTTGGGGAGAGGAGAATCTTTTGAATTTAAGTCGAACCGAACAAGAAGAGCGGAGCGATTTTAAAGATTCTCTGGATAGAATCTGAAATGGCTCGATTATACGCACCATAGAATAAATTTAAAGGGCATTATATATGTCTTGAGGAGCAAGTGAATGATAACCGATTTCGAAAGAAGAAAAAAGAAGACTTGTCGTTTTTGTGAAAACAAGATCCAAGTGATCGATTACAAAGATGATAAATTTCTTAAGAAGTTCATCAGCGATCGGGGAAAAATCGTGCCCCGACGGATCTCGGGCAATTGTGCAAAACATCAAAGAAGAGTGAGCCTCGCCATAAAGAGGGGAAGACACCTGGCGCTTTTGCCCTTTACCGGTGAGATCTACAGATAGTCTAAACAAAAGGGTTTCGATACTGGTTTAAGGTTGGCGATGCTCGTATCGGATTTCGGCATGGGAAGCTCGGTGCTCGAATAAATCAAGCTTCTTGCTTCCAAGATCGAGCATCCATACGAGCTTCGACACCGATAAACGATAGACGAAGAGAGTTTAACCAGGGAGAGAAGGATGAAGGTTATTTTAAGAGATGACGTGGAAAAATTAGGTAAGTGCGGGGAGATGGTGGAGGTGAGGGATGGATATGGAAGAAATTTTCTTATAGCTCGTAACTTAGCCATCCCAGCCACCAAAGGAAATTTAAAAGCCATTCATGAGGTTACCAAGCAGAAAGAAATAAGGGATCTTAAGAAAAAAAGGCAGGAGGAGAGACTTAAAATTCAATTGGAGAAGATATCCTGCACCGCAGAGGTAAGGGTGGGAGAAGAAGACAAAGTTTTCGGCTCAGTGACTGCCCAAGATATCTCAGACCTTCTAAAGGAGAAGGGTTTTGAGATAGATCGACACAAGATTTTGCTGGAGACCCCTATAAAGGCATTAGGTGTTTATACGGTTCCCATTAAGATCTCAAGCGACATAGTGGCTAATCTGAAGGTTTGGGTAATGAAAAAGACAAAGGAACCTTGGAGTAACTTATGATGGTGCAAAAATGAGCATGATTGAAGCAAAGGTGAACGGATTAGCTTTAGATATGACCACCAACTCGCCGGTGGTGATCTTATCCTCCTCAGATTCCGACCGGATGCTCCCCATCTGGATCGGGCACTATGAAGCTTTGGCAATAGCCATGGAGCTTTCGGGCCTTTCCTCCAAAAGACCTTTGACCCATGATCTTTTGAGATCAGTGATTTATGCCCTGGGAGGAAAAGTGCAGAAGGTGGAGGTGACAGAGCTGGTCCATCAGACCTTCTATGCCAAAATCTACATAGAGCTGAATGGATCGGTGGTGCAAGTGGATGCTCGTCCTTCCGACTCCATAGCCTTAGCCCTTAAGACGAAGGTTCCTCTTTTCGTGGCGGAGGAGCTGTTCCAGATCAAAAGGGGCGACGAAACTACGCCGGATCTTTCCGATCCAGAAGCCTTAAAAGAGAGATTGAAAAGGATAAATCCAGAGGATTTCGGCAAATACTCCTTATAATCTGGCGAAGCTTAGGTAACTCTCCGATGGCATTTGGTGGCAAGGCCTGTATGACTTAGTCCTACATTTCGTCTCCTCACCTTTGGTGTTTGACCCTAAGGTTTCCTTCGATATCCCGCCTTTGGCGGGAGACGAGGTGCAGACCCGAAGGGCAGGGGATGTCGAAGGAAGAATCCAGATGCAAAGAGACTTTGATGCATTTGGCAGAATCCTTCTCCCTGACAAAAGAGTTAGATCTTCACAAAATGTTGAAAAGTTTTATGATTTGATCATGCTTTTAAGTGAATGAAGCCTGAATAAAGGGAAAAGATTTGGTCGAGGAAAAAGGAAAATCAAGCGAAGCGAAATCCCCCGGAAGGATTGCATTAAAGATCGTAATTGGGGATCAAGAGCGGGATGTAACCTATGAGGAGCTGTGTCTTTCAAATAATTTAGCCCAAGAGGCTTTGGTTCGGCTTTTAGTAAAAAAGAAGCTCTTCAAGTCCGAGGAACTTTTAAACGAGATGGAACAGGTAAGAAAAGAAAGATACCGATCGTCAAAAGAATTCCCAACCAGCAAATGATATAGTCACCGGGCTCTGTCGGAGGAATTCCATCCCCTCCCCGCTTTTGGCGGAAGCAGAGGCGATTTCACTATTCAGAAGTAGCCATGTCTGATGAAGCTGTTCTCAAATGGTCAATCCACCCGGTAAAAAGGAGCATTAAGATTTCCATTTTTGTCATCTTTTTTTTATTGGTAGTCTGGTTTCTGGTTTACTTGACCACATTTAGCCTTTTTCTTACCATAGTTTCGGTAGTAATCATGTTAGGCTCACTTTCACCTTTTTTTTTACCCACGTATTATGAGCTGAATAACGAAAAAATCAAGGTGAAATTCTTTTTCAACACCAAAGAAAAAGAGTGGGACATGTTCCGATCATTCTATGTGGACAAAAATGGAGTTTTGCTTTCTCCTTTTGAAAAACCTTCTCGATTAGAAAATTTCAGGGGTCTTTACGTAAGATTCAATCAGAACAAAGACGAAGTGGTCGATTTCGTGAAATCAAAGATTGAAAAATGAGGTGGTTTTAGTGACTTTCAGAGACATGTTTTCTTTGGGCGCAAAGGGCAAAGAAAAAGAAGAGATTACTCCGCAACAGCAAGAGATCCTGACTAAAATTGCCCAAAAGGTTGTCCACTGGAAAATGTCCGTGCCAGCGGTCCTTTTTTTGGAATCGGTAAAACCTTTAAATTATATCGGAAGTCAAATGATGGCTTTCTTTGAGCCATTTGTCCAGACCCTATTCTCCTGGAAAGATTATGATGAGTTCCGAAAAATGATGGAAGAAAGGGAAACGGTGGAAAAGCTTTTGCGAAGGATCGAAGAGCTCGACTCAGAAGCACAAGCAAAAGAGAAAACATTAAAAGCAGAAAGAAAATTGAAAAGGAAAAAGGAGTGGAGGGAAAAAAGTTTTAAGGAAAAAGTAAAATACTTTCTCATCGGTAAATGAGGTGGAGTATATTATTGTTGCGGGGTGCCCTCACCCCGCAACAAATCAGTTGTAGGTCAAGCATCCCGCAGGTCATTTGACTTCCTATGGATCCGAATGGACAATTGAGGTGCTTGACAAAAATATGCTGTTTTGCAGTCCTTTAGACGTGCTCGACCTACAAAACTATTTACTTTGTACACGTAGCACCCAGATGGGTGGGCGGAGCCGTAAAGGCTCCGCTACGCGGCTATCATGGTAGGAGGAAAAATGAAACCAATAGATTCGCTACGCTCACTACAAGTCTTTTTAGTCGCAAGCATATTGGCTGTGATAATATTATTGTTTATGGGGTGTAAGGAAAAATCGGAGATTGGCAAGAAAGCGGAAAAAGAGGAGGCTCGGATGCCGAAACAGGAGGCGGTTGCCGAAAAGAATCTGGCAGGGAAGAAGATAGTGATGATCATCGCCCCTCAAAACTTCCGGGATGAGGAACTCTTACAGCCGAAAAGTATATTAACTGAAAAGGGTGCAGAAGTTAAGGTGGCAAGTGCATCTTTGGAAACCGCTAAGGGGATGTTAGGTGCGGAGGTTAAGCCCGATATGTTGGTCAGCCAGATCAAGCCGGAAGATTGGGACGCCATCATATTGATAGGCGGAGCTGGAGCAAGCCAGTATTGGGATGATTCCTCGATCCATTCCATGTTGAATGAGGCGGTAAGGCAAAACAAAATTGTAGGTGCCATCTGCATCGCCCCGGTAACTTTGGCTAATGCCGGGATTCTATCGGGCAAAAAAACCACGGTCTATAGCTCCGAAACGCAGAAGTTAGCGAATAAAGGAGCGGTATGCACCGGCAGGGACGTGGAAAGGGACGGCAATATCATCACCGCCAGCGGTCCCCCAGCCGCCAAAGAGTTCGGCAACACTATAGCCCAGGCATTAAAAGAGTGATATATTTCCAAAGTCCAGATTGGGTATAAAAGTTAAAAGTGGGAAGCACGAATTCTGTGTCTTGAGATCAGAAGTAAGAAATTTTCACTTCTCACTTCTGACTTGTAACTTCTAACTTCTTAATTAAGGTAAAGCCATGTTTCTTTACAGAGGAAGCCAGGGAAGTTTAGTTAAGGCTCTGCAAGAGAAATTGAGCCAATTAGGCTATGATGTGGGATCTGTGGATGGTGTTTTCGGTCCACGCACCGAAGCCGCAGTTTTGAAGTTTCAGCAGAACAGAGGCTTGGATGCGGATGGAGTGGTAGGGAATCAAACCTGGCAAGCCTTATTTGGTGGTCCGGTTCCAGATCCCGCCTTTGGCGGGATGCTTAATGAACCTCCGCCCGAACGCTTTTGTTTCGATGTGTTCGGTGATTTTCGCCTGGCTGGTTGGAATGAGCAGATGCTAGCCCGGTGTGATTTGTCGCCCTGGAAAGAGGCTTTAAGAGATGTCTACATTGGGTGGCTATCTCCTGATGATAAAGCATTTATTCATTCCAATTGGTTTGGATTTATCTGTCATCGTCTGGTAGTGCCAAAGTTTCAGACCGCCTTTAGAAACGTAGTAGCTCGAGGACTTGCAGGACAGTTGAAAACTTTCGATGGTTGCTATGGTCCCCGTCTCAAACGGGGAGGTAACACTTGGTCCACTCATTCCTGGGGCATTGCCATAGATTTGAATGCTCCCTGGAATGCGTTTGGACAGAAAAACTTCGTAATGACCAAAGATTTTGCTCAATGTTTCAAAGACGTTGGCTTTGTCTGGGGTGGAGATTGGTCCTACCCGGATGCCATGCATTTTCAGTATTGCACCGTGAGATGAATGAATAATGACGAATGAATAATGACGAATAAAACCATTCCTATTGTATCAGGAGCTACCTCTAACAGAACTGGAGGAATAAAGAACTCACCCCCTATCCCCCTCTCTACAAGTAGAGAGGGGTTCACCCTGCCCTTCGGTCCTGAGACCTCAGGGTCGAAGGAAAGGGATTCACCCTGAAGGGGAACTGAAGGGGGTGAGTAAGGGTAAAGGTTGCGTCAGGAGCTACTCCTGACACGATACAAGAAACTTTGATACGAAGCGAAATTGTGTAGGTGAATGGAAGAAATTATGATGAGGTCGAAGAAAAGTGTAGAAAAGAAGCTTGCCCAAGCGACGGAATATTTAAAGTCGATTGGTTGTAAGGAGATTATCCTTTTTGGCTCTTTACCTGATGGGACATTTGATAGATTTTCAGATATTGATTTAGCTATTTCCGGAATTTCACCGCGATCATATTTTAAAACAGTGGCGGTTCTGTCATCTTTGATCGGATGGAAGGTGGACTTAGTGACGATGGACTACATACCCAAAGAGTTTGAGAAAAGAATCAGAAAACAAGGCAATATACTTTATGCCGCCTAAAGAGGAATAAAGAACTCACCCCCTATCCCCCTCTTTACAAGTAGAGAGGGGTTCACCCTGAAGGGATTCACCCTGAAGGGGAACTGAAGGGGGTGAGTAAGGGTGTCAGGACTGAGGTCCTGACACAACGGGAATCAAGGTAAAAGCGAAGGAGTTTTATGAAAGATTTAAAACCTGAAAACATAAATGTGATTTTGGCTACCGACTGCGGTAGCACCACCACGAAAGCAATTCTAATTGAGAAGAGGGGAAATGAGTATCGATTGATTGTGAGGGGAGAGGCGCCCACCACGGTCGAGGCTCCATTTGAAGATGTCACCATGGGGGTTTTGAATGCTGTAGGGGAGGTGGAAGAATTAACCGGAAGAAAATTATTGAACGAAAATGAGAAGATCATTTCCCCAGCCAAAGACAATGTAGGCACAGATATTTATATCTCCACCTCGTCTGCTGGCGGAGGTCTGCAGATGATGGTAGCAGGGGTGGTGAGAAGCATGACCGCAGAATCAGCAGAACGCGCCGCCTTGGGCGCAGGTGCCATTGTTATGGACGTGATCGCTTCTAATGATAAAAGGCTTCCCCATCAGCAGATTCAGAGGATAAGGCACTTAAGACCCGATATGATCCTCCTATCAGGCGGCATCGATGGCGGGACAACTACCCACGTGGTGGAAATAGCAGAGTTGATTTCAGCGGCTGATCCCAAGCCCAGATTAGGAATTGGATATAAACTTCCCATCATCTATGCCGGCAATGTGAATGCCAGAGAATCAATTAAAGAGACTCTGGAGGGAAAGGTCGATTTAGACATCGTGGACAATATAAGACCAGTGTTGGAGAGGGAAAACCTTCTTCCTGCCCGTGAGAAAATCCATGATCTATTTATGGAGCATGTGATGGCACAGGCTCCCGGCTACAGAAAACTTATGACCTGGACCGATGCTCCCATCATGCCCACCCCGGGTGCAGTAGGATTGATTATTAAGACCATTGCGGACATGGAAGGAATTCAAGCGGTAGGTGTGGACATTGGGGGAGCTACCACCGATATCTTTTCGGTGTTTAGGGGCATTTTCAACCGAACGGTCAGCGCCAATTTGGGTATGAGCTATTCCATATCCAATGTCTTTGCCGAGACGGGATTGGAGAATGTAATGAGATGGGTTCCTTTTCATATGGACGAAAGAGATCTGAGGAATCGAGTGAAAAACAAAATGATTCGTCCCACCACCATTCCTCAGACGATGGAGGAGTTAATTTTCGAACAAGCTATCGCCAAGGAGGCTTTGAGGCTTGCCTTCATTCAGCACAAATCCTTCGCCACCGAGTTGAAGGGGATTCAGCAACAAAGAACTATTGCAGATGCTTTTGACCAGGTGGCAGGGGGACAAACGTTAGTCAACATGATGAGTCTGAATATGCTCATCGGCTCAGGCGGAATCTTGTCCCATGCACCCCGAAGACAACAGGCGGCTTTAATGCTTATCGATGGCTTCCTTCCCGAAGCCATCACCAGATTAGCAGTTGATTCCATCTTTATGATGCCCCAGTTGGGGGTCCTCTCCACGGTTCATCCCAAAGCCGCCACTCAGGTCTTTGACAAGGATTGCTTGATTTATCTGGGCACCTGCATCGCCCCGGTGGGTGAATCCTCCGCCAGAGGCGGATCCGCCTATGGCAGAAAGGAGGAGAGGGAAATTTTAAAATATGAATTCATAATGCCCGATGGAAAAACCATCGAAGGCTCGGTAAAATATGGAGAAATGAGAACGATTCCTCTGGGATTAGATGAAAATACCGGGATTCCCTTAACCTGCAAGGCAACTTTGAACCCCCATCGAGGTTTTGATGTGGGAGGAGGAAGGGGAAACAAGGTGGAGGCCACCATTCATGGTGGAGTTACCGGAATCGTGATCGACTGCCGAGGCAGACCATTTAACCTGCCCACCGATCCCAAAATCAGGGTTCAGAAACTGAAAGAATGGATGCTCGCGCTGGATATCTATCCCAAAGAGGCGTTGGAGAGGCTGTAAAGGCGTCCGCTGTCGACCGTCCTTCGGCTTCGCTCAGGACAAGTCCGCAGTCCGCCGCTTTTGTTTAACTGTAAAGAGAAATGGGAAGATTACAGTTGAGCCTTTAATTTATACCGAGGCTGAATTCAAGAAAATGCTGGAGGAAGGCAATGATTTCTTAGAGACGGTGGTTTCGGAGGGGAAAGTGGTGTATGAGAGAAAGATAGCCAAAGGTAAATAATTATAAAAATATTCAACTTTTCTCTTGACAACTGCACATTAGTGCAGTATAATAGTAGGTGAGGCTGTGGGAAGCTACTTTGGGAAATATCACATTTTCAGGGACCCGATTCATGGGTTTATAAAGGTTTATGACATAGAGCGGAAAATTATCGACACCTCTGTGTTTCAAAGACTGAGAAGAATAAAACAATTGGGGACGACTTATCTGGTATACCATGGTGCAGATCATACACGATTTGCTCACTCGCTTGGTGTTATGGAATTAGCAGATAGAGTTTTCAATACAATAGTAGAGAAAGATCAGATAGGAGATAAAATCGTAGCATGGACCTCAGATAGAGAGCAAGTGAAAAAGAAGCGAGCTTTAATCCGCCTTGTTGCACTTCTTCACGATATAGGACACCCTCCTTTTTCACATGTTGGCGAGAAAGAACTTTTTAAACCTGGGTTAAGCCACAAACACTATTCTGCCAAAATCATAAGAGAGGATTCCGAACTTAAACAGATTCTCGAATCACAGGAAATCAAAGAAATGGAGATAACCCCAGATAAACTGGCTGACTTTATTTTGGGGAAATACCTAGATCCTATCTTACAACAGATACTTGTTGGGCCACTAGACGTAGACAAAATGGATTATCTTTGGCGAGACTCCTATTATGCTGGAGTTCACTATGGACGTTTCGATATCGATCGATTGATTCATACCTTGCTTATAGCAGAATTAAGACAGCAACCTGTTTTAGGAATTGAAGAAGGCGGCATCTTAGCCGCTGAAGGTCTTATACTGGCAAGGTATTACATGTTTTTGCAAGTTTACTTCCACGATATAAGAAGAGCTTATGATTTCCATCTAACCGATTTTTTGAAAACAGTAGTTCCTGAAGGGAAATATCCTGAAAACCCACAAGATTATCTGGCTTATGATGATTGCCATGTTGTTCATTTGCTTAAAAAGGCGATGAGAGAAAATGATGAAAAGGGTAACAAGGCGAAGTTGATAATTGAACGCAAACACTATAAGCCTATTCACTGCGTTGAGCTGAGAGAGGAGACCACTGCACGATGGGAAAAGAGGAAGTTTGATGAAAACGTCTATGAACTTAAGAATAGATTCAAGGGTATCGATTTCAGAACAGATGTTGCAAGCGAAGCTCCGAACAAGTTTTCGGAAGAGGAAGGAGACTTTATTTATAGAATCGAGGACGGAGATGTTAGTGATCGATACAAGAGTATCAGTTACAAAACTGATATATTAAAAAATCTTAAAAAGTTTGAAATTCTACGTCTGTATTGCCCCGAATCGTCAACAATTAACGAGATAAAAACTCACATCAGAAACATGAGATGGGCATAGCTTCTATTGAGTTTTCAAAGGAGGTATAGCCATGGATGAATATATTAGATTTGGAATAATAAGTTACATTATAAAGAGGCTTGGAGATAATCGTGTGTATTTTGGAAAAGTGGTTATTCAAAAAATATTTTACTTTTTAACCTCGCACTCAGAATTGCAACTTCCATATGAATTCTATTTTTATCATTTTGGACCTTATTCAGATTTATTGAAGCGCGATCTGGACATGATGCAGCTTTTTGGTTTGATCAAAATTAAAGAGGATCCACAGAAGATGGGATATGAGATAATTCGTGTTGAGAAGAAACCAACTAAAGAATGTGAGAAGGATGCAGAAAGTTTTATACAGAAAAATATACAAGATATAAACAAGATTATTACATCATTTGGTTCTGAAGAACCTGCTGCTTTGGAGCTTTTGGCAACTATTCACTATGTGTTCGAATATACCAAAAGATTATGTGATGATGTTAGGGTACACAAGAGAATTGTGTTGGAAAAAGTAAAAGAACTGAAGCCAAAATTCTTACCTGAAGTCATAGGGGCAAAATATGATTTTTTGGAGAAACATAATTTTCTCACTTGTGGAAAATAAGGAGTTGTTTAAATGGGTCATGCGTATACGCCGGGATTAAAAGTTACCGAGAAGATTTTGATAACTAAAAAGAGGATACTGCCTTTGAAGGGAGACATTCTGGTCAAGGTGGGGGAGAAGGTCAAGCCCGATACGGTGGTGGCTCGGACTTTGCTCCCCGGGAACGTGGAGCCCTTCAACGTGGCAAACGTCTTGGGCATTCCACCTGAAGACATAATGTATCACATGCTAAGAAAAGAAGGAGAGAGAGTAAAACAGGGAGAAGTCATAGCCAAGAGCAAGAGCTTTTTCGGGTTGTTCAGCTCCGAGTGCAAATCCAAAGC
>Ga0315289_10002088_pt1 | contig 30945 bp, 33 predicted proteins | sample YL17G11_40_MG_FD_203452 | JGI IMG/M metagenome (GOLD analysis project Ga0315289, IMG submission 203452) | Sediment microbial communities from Yellowstone Lake, YNP, Wyoming, USA - YL17G11_40 | ecosystem: Environmental > Aquatic > Freshwater > Lake > Sediment | place: USA: Wyoming | collected... | reverse complement strand
AAGGTCGGCCGCGGTTACCGTGCATGAAGGCCCTCGCTCCCTCCTCGGCGAGTCTCTTGCGCAGGCGTCTGACGTGGCGTTGGGACAAGCCCAGTGCATGGGCCGCCTCCTCCACCGACCACCTGCCGGCTCCTATCTCGCCGACTACTCGCAAGCGGGTCTGCTCCTTCTGGGACAAAGTGACGGTGTCCTTTCTCTCCATGAGGACAGCATCACCGGCCGGCCACTGTGGACAAAGTCACTGAGCAGTTGGCAGGGACAGATTCTCAGAGCAGTTACACCTGCGGGCAAACCCCCTTTACAGGCCCTTGACACGACGCTATAATAGTGTCGCTTTGACGTTGGCGACTGAGGGTGAGACGCCTCAGTCCTATTTTTTCGTTGCCGGGGGCGAGCGATGGCCGATAAGCCGGTTCCTCTCACCCGCGAAGGTCTCGCTAGGCTGGAGCAGGAGTTGCAGCACCTGCGTACCGTCAGGCGGCAGGAGGTGGCTGATCGCATCCACCAGGCGAAGGAGCTGGCTAGCACCCAGAACAACGCCGAGTACGACGACGCCAAGAACGAGCAGGCCTTCGTCGAGGGACGCATCCTCACCCTGGAGAAGATGATCCAGAACGCCGTCATCATTGAGGAGCGCCACTCCACCCGCGTCGAACTGGGCTCGAAGGTGAGAGTGGCAACGGCTGACGGCAAGGAGGAGCACTACACCATAGTCGGCTCCGCCGAGGCCAGCCCCAGGGATGGCCGTATCAGCAATGAGTCGCCGGTAGGCCGCGCCCTCCTCGGCAAGGCCGTGGGCGCAGAGGTGCAGGTACAGGCTCCGGCCGGCGTCTTGCGCCTGACCATTACTGCAATCAACTAGGCCCGCCAGGGCAGAGAAGAAGGTTGAGGCGGGCGGGCCAAATGGCCCCCCGCCTTCGCATTGCGACGTAACGACGAGACCAGGGGCCGGCAGGGGTCAGGGTTGAGCCCTCCATGAGCGCTCGCAAGGACGAGTTCTACCGACAGCGCGAAGCCAAGCTGGCCCACCTCCGCCAGCGCGGCATCGACCCCTATCCGCCGCGCTACCGGCGCACCCATACCGCCGACGACGCGCTAGGCGCCTTCCAAGCCTGGGAACAGGCCGGCAGCGCCGACCCGGCCCCCGAAGCGCGAGTGGCGGGCCGCATCACAGCCCTGCGCGACATGGGCGGCGCTACCTTTATCGACCTGCGCGATGGCACCGGCAAGCTCCAGGCCTACCTGCGGCGGGACATCTTGGGCGAGGAGGCCTATCAAGGCCTCGCCGACCTGGACCTCGGCGACTTCCTGGGCGTAGCGGGCAGCCTCTTCCGGACCCGCACCGGCGAGGTGACCGTCAACGCGCGGGAGCACACTCTTCTGGCCAAGGCCCTGCTACCGCCTCCCGAGAAGTGGCATGGCCTGGCGGACGTGGAGACCCGCTATCGTCAGCGCTACCTTGATCTTATGGCCAACCAGGAGGCGCGAGATCTCTTCACGCTGCGCACGCGGGTTGTGGCGGCTATCCGCCGCTTTATGGACGGCCGCGGCTTCCTGGAGGTGGAAACGCCCATCCTCCAGCCGCACGCGGGCGGCGCCGCCGCTCGTCCCTTCGCCACTCACTACACGGCCCTCGACCGCGATTTCTACCTGCGCATCGCCATCGAGCTGCACCTGAAGCGGCTCATCGTCGGCGGCTTCGACCGCGTCTTTGAGATGGGGCGCGTCTTTCGCAATGAAGGCCTCTCCACCAGGCACAACCCGGAGTTCACCCTCCTGGAGAGCTACGAAGCCTACGCCGACTACAACGACGTCGCCGCCATGGTAGAGCAACTGGTGTCGCAGGTGGCGCAGGACGTGTTGGGCACTACCCACGTCGCCAACAACGGCGGCGAGCTGGACCTCGCACCGCCCTGGCGTCGCCTCACGGTTCTTGATGGCCTGCGCCAGTACGCCGGGCTGGACCTGGAGGCGCACTGGGACGAGGCCTCCCTGCGCGCCGCCGTCGAGAAGATGGGTATCGAGGCGCCTTCCGACGCTAGCTGGGCGAAGCTGGTGGACGAAGTCCTCTCCACCTGTGTTGAGCCCAAGCTCATCGAGCCCACCTTCCTCATGGACTACCCGGCCGGCCTCTCGCCGCTGGCCAAGAAGAAGCCGGAGGACCCCCGCTTCGTGGAGCGCTTCGAGCCCTTCGTGGCCGGCATCGAGCTGGGGAACGCCTACACGGAGCTGAACGACCCCCTGGACCAGCGGGAGCGCTTCCGGGAGCAGGCGCGCCTCCGCGCCGCTGGCGACGAAGAGGCGGAGCTCCCGGACGAGGACTTCCTTTGTGCCTTAGAGCACGGCATGCCCCCCACCGGCGGCCTCGGCCTGGGCATCGACCGGCTGGTGATGGTGCTGACAGGCCAGCGCACCATTCGCCAGGTGATCCTCTTCCCCCAGCTCAGGAACAGAGGGCGGGAGTGACGAAGCCCCCCTTCTGGGCCGTCATCTTCGACATGGACGGCGTCATCGCCGACAGCGAGCCCACCTACCTGGAGGCCATCAACGTGATGCTGGCGCCCACGGGCCACCGCATGTCGGAGCAGCAGTACGAGGAGGTCATCGGCAGCAGCATCAAGTACACCTGGGAGACAATCCTGAAGACCTTCGGCCTCAAGGGTGACATGGAGGAGTACATCCGCCGCTACGACCAGGCACTGGTCGAGATGCTACGCCGCCCGCGGCCGCTGCTGCCGGGCGTGCGTGAGCTACTGGCTGAGCTGCGCCGCCTCCGACTGCCGGCTGCCCTGGCCACCTCCTCTCTGAAAGCCTGGGCGGAGGCGCTCCTTCAAGCCACCGGCCTGGACGGCGCCTTCGATGCCGTGGTCTGGCGGGAGATGGTGGAGCGCGCCAAGCCGGCACCCGACCTCTTCCTGCGCGCCGCCGAGCTGGTGGGCGTCGAACCGGCCCGGTGCATCGTCCTGGAGGACACCGCACCCGGCCTGGAGGCAGCGAAGGCGGCCCGGATGCTGGCCGTGCAGGTGCGCTCGGCCAGCACCGCCCTGCCGCCCCAGCCCAACGCCGACCTGGTGCTGGACAGCCTGGAGCACTTCCCGCTGGAACTGGTCGGCTAGCTGGAGACGCTGACTGCCCCCCCATACTCCAACTCGACGCCTTCGCCCGGCGGCTGGTAGAATCGCTTCGCGAGGAACAAGCAACAAGGGGAGGGGCAGCGGCCTTGTTGCTGGTTGCTTGTTGCCTGCCCCTGGGGTAAGGGGGTTGGGAGTGGACAAGCACTTCACGGTCACGGGCTTCGTCGTCCACGGCGACAAGACGCTGCTGCTCTGGCACCGGTGGCTGCGTATGTGGGTGCCGCCGGGGGGCCACGTGGAGGCGGGCGAGGACCCGCAGTCGGCCTTGCTTAGAGAGGTCTGGGAGGAAACAGGCCTGGAGGCGCAAGTCGTATCCAGCCACAGGCGCCTCCCCTTCGATTACCCGGCGCAGGTGCCGCCGCCCTACACGATCCTAGTGGAGGACAGCTCGGAGCCGGGCCAGCCCCACCAGCACATCGACCTCATTTACTTCTGCCGCTCGCTGGACGGCGAGGCGCTGCGACCGCCCAGTGCTGACGACGTGCTGGTCTGGGTGAGCGAGGCCCAGCTCCGTCGTGGCGAGGCGGTGCCCCTGGGGAGCCGCGGCGTCGGCGTACCCGTACCCCAAGACGTGCGATTGCTGGCCCTGGAGGCGATCCGGGTGGCTCACCAGACGGACGACTAGAGCAAGAACGACGCATATGCTCAGCCTTCAGTTCATCCGTGAGAAGACCGACGAGGTGCGCCAGGCCGTCGCCCGGCGACACACGACGGCGCCCATCGACGACATCCTCCGCCTGGATGGCGAACGCCGGCGGGCGCTGCTGGAGGTGGAGGGGCTGAAGGCAGAGCGCAACCAGGCCGGCAAGCGCATCGGCGCCAGCAAGGACGCCAGCGAGCGCCAGCGGCTCATCGATGGGATGCGCGGCGTCTCGGAACGCATCGACGCCCTGGAAAACGACCTGCGGCAGACGGAGGAGCGCCTGAACGCCCTCCTGCTGGAGGTGCCCAACATCCCCAGGCCCGACGTGCCGCCCGGCGAGGGCGAAGAGGACAACGTCGTCCTGCGCCAGTGGGGCGAGCCGCAGGATTACGCGTTCACGCCCCTGCCCCACTGGGACCTGGGCGAGCGCCTGGGCATCATCGACTTCGAGCGTGGGGTGAAGCTGTCGGGCTCGCGGTTCTACGTGCTCAAGGGGGCGGGCGCCCGTCTCCAGCGCGCCCTCATCGCCTACATGCTGGACCTCCACACCGACCGGCACGGCTACACCGAGGTGTATCCGCCCTTCGTGGTCAGGGAGGAGTGCATGTGGGGCGCCGGCCAGTTGCCGAAGTTCGGCGACAACCTCTACCACGACGTCGAGGATGACCTCTGGCTCGTGCCCACGGCAGAGGTGCCCGTCACCAACCTCCACCGCGACGAGATCATGGAGCCGGGCGGCCTGCCCCTGCGCTACGCCGCCTACACGGCCTGCTTCCGGCGCGAGAAGATGAAGGCCGGCCGCGACGTGCGCGGCATCAAGCGCGGCCACCAGTTCGACAAGGTGGAGCTGTACAAGTTCTGCGCCCCTGAGGAGTCGGACGCGGAGCTGGAGTCGATGACCGCCGACGCCGAGGAGGTGCTGCGCGGCCTGGGCCTGGCTTACCGCGTCAAGGAGCTATGCACCGGCGACCTGGGCATCACCGCCGTCAAGAGCTACGACCTGGAGGTGTGGGCGCCGGGCTGCCAGGAGTGGCTGGAGGTGTCCACCTGCTCCAACTGCGCCGACTACCAGGCGCGGCGGGCCAACGTCCGCTTCCGCCGCGAGGCCGGCGCCCGGCCGGAGTTCGTCCACACGCTCAACGGCTCCGGCGTCGCCCTGCCGCGCACCCTGGCCGCCGTCCTCGAGACCTACCAGCAGCCCGACGGCTCCGTCGTCGTGCCGGAGGCGCTGCGGGGCTACATGGGGGGAGCGGAACGGATCGTGACGTGAGGGCCGCGTTGGAGGGAGAGGCATGCGACAGGTGAAGTTCTTCAAGGTGCGACTTGCTCCCAGCGAACTCAAGGCCGACGAGTCATGGCTCAATCAGTTCCTAGGGCACGCCAGGACACGGAAGATCGTCCCCAGCCTCGTGCAAACGCCCCGGGAGACATTCTGGAGCGTCTATGTCGAGTTCGACGGCGACGCCGGGGGCGGCGAAGCAAGAAAGCCAGCCTCCGAGCCAAAGGTGACCGAATCAGAGCTTTCCGACAGCGAGCGAGCTCTGTTTGTCGCCCTTAAGGAGTGGCGCGCCGGGAAGGCGGCCGAATTGGGCCTGCCGAGTTATGTGATCTTCCACAACAAGCAGTTGCTGGCTATCGCCCGCACGGTACCCACATCGGCCTCAGGCCTGGCCACGATCCCTGGCATCGGAGATGCAAAGATCCAGAAGTATGGGGACGAGGTGCTCCGAGTAATTGCGCAGGACGAGCGGGGCCTTCATGAGTGATGGCTCTCCATGTGACGCATGGCAGCCGTGGGCCTCAGGGCGAGGCCACCTTGCAGGGGCCGAACGCCAGCGAGGCCCCAGGGGCGGGTCGGGAGGGCCCAATGTCCTGGGCGGGACTGGCCTTCCCCCCAACTGGGCGCCACCCCTCACAGTCTGGCGGTGCTCCTCCTCGCACCTCCTCCGTTCCCGCATCGCTCACCGCCGGGGAACGGAGGAGAAACGAGGGTGAATGAGCACTGTATAATGGGTGTGGACTGAAAGGCTCTTGGGGAGGCGAGGAAGATTGACCGTCGGACAGGCAAGGATCGAGGACGTGTGGGCGGGCTTCTGCTCTCTTTCGAGAGAAGAGAAGCGGGCACTGGCCCAGCGCTTTCTCGAGGACGCCGACTTCCGAGAGGATCTGTTGGACGTGGCCCTCATCTTGCAGCGCGCAGGCGAGCCCTCAAGGCCCTACGTCGAGTTCGCCGAAGAGTTGAAGCGTGAAGGCCGCCTGTGAGCCATGAGCTGCGCATCAAAGCCTCAGCCGAGAAGGAGATGCGCAGCCCTGCCGGCTGATGCTCTTCGAAAGGTCCATGGGCGGGTTCTCAGGCTGGCCGAGGAGCCCTAGGCCAGAGGCACAAAGAAGCTGGCCGGCCAAGGCAGATTCCGCGCCAGAGCTGGCACCTACCGCATCCTCTACACCGTAGACGACGCCCAACAGATCGTGGACGTGATTGCCGTGAGGCACAGGCGCGAGGCCTATCGCTAGCCGAGGGGCAAAGTCTCGAGCAGCGGGGCCACGGGGTCACATGCGCATCCTCGCAATCGATATGGGCACCGGCACCCAGGACATCCTCCTCTTCGACAGCAAGGGGCCGGTGGAGAACAGCCTCAAGCTGGTGATGCCCTCCGCCACCGAGATCGCCGCCCGGCGCATCCGCCGCGCCACTCAGCAGGGGCGGCCCCTGCTGCTGACCGGCGTCACCATGGGCGGCGGCCCCTGCCACTGGGCCCTGGAGGCCCACCTGAAGGCCGGTCATGCCGCCTACGCCACCCCCGAGGCGGCGCGCACCTTCGACGACGACCTGGAGGTAGTGGCCAGCATGGGCGTGCAGGTGGTCAGCGAGGACGAGGCACGCCGCCTCCCAGGCGTCGAACGCATAGCGATGCGGGACCTGGACCTCGGGGCCATCCGCACCGCCCTATCGGCCTTCGAGGTGGAGCCCCGGTTCGACGGACTGGCCCTGGGCTGCCTGGACCACGGCGCCGCGCCGCCGGGCTACTCGGACCGCCTGTTCCGGTTCGACCACCTGCGCCGGGTCGTCGAGCGGGAGAACGACCTGCACGCCTTCGCCTACCTGCCGGAGGAGGTGCCCGACTACCTGACGCGGGCCCGCTCGGTGCTGGCTTGCGTCGACTTCGAGGTACCGACGGTCTTCCTCGATACGGGGCCGGCGGCGGCCCTGGGGGCCCTCCAGGACCCCCGCGTCGCCGGGGCCGGCGAACAGCTTGTCCTCAACCTGGGCAACATGCACGCCCTGGCCTTCCACCTGCGCGGCACCCACATCTACAGCCTGTACGAGCACCACACGGGCCTGCTGGAGCCCCACCAGATCGAGTCGCTGACCGAGCGGCTGATGGCGGGCACCCTCCGCCACGAGGACGTCTTCGACCACCACGGCCACGGCGTCTACTACGTGCCCGACGCTGCTCGCCCTGCCCGTCCGGCAGGCGGGTCGGACGGACGGCCCTTTCTGGCCGTCACCGGCCCCCAGCGGGGCAGGCTCAAGGGGAGCCGCCTGGAGCCCTACTTCGCCACGCCCCACGGCGACATGATGATCAGCGGCTGCTTCGGCATGGTGGCGGCCTTCGCCGGCAAGCACCCCCAGTACCGGGACGAGATCGAGGCTGCGCTGGCAGCGTAGAGCCTGTCAATGGTGGTCTGGACCAAGCGCATCTACGACCCGCCCTCGCCCGAAGACGGGTATCGGCTGCTCGTCATGCGCCTCTGGCCGCGGGGCGTGAGCAAGGCCGCCGTCAGCGCCTGGGAGAAGGACCTGGGTCCCAGCCGCGACCTGCTGATGTCCTATCGGGCCGGCAGGCTAGGCTGGGACGACCTAGCCGCCCGCTACCGGGAGGAGGTATCCGCCAGGGAGGAGCTGCTGGCGCGCTACCGCGAGCTGGGCCGCCGGGAAACTCTCACCCTCCTCTGCTCTTGCCAGGACGAGGCCCGCTGCCATCGCAGCCTGCTAAAGGAGATCCTGGAGACAACGTAGGGGTGCAGCACCCGCCTGCCGGCGGGAAGGTGCCGCGGCCCCTACTGCCACCCGGCTGATGGGCGGCTAGCGACCCCGCCGTCGCAGCAGGAAAGGCGGCAGGAGGAGGTCCGGGAGGCCGCCGTACTCGACCTCGGTGACGTCAAGGGCATGCAGGCCGGCCACGTAGCGCCAGGTGCGCAACCTCGCCTTCTTGATGCGGTGCTTCTTCAGGAGCCGCTTGGCCTCGGCGGCGAAGCCCGACGGAACATAGAGGTAGAAGGTGGCGCCGGCCACCTGAGAGAAGGGGTGCCAGCGGCCGGCGGCCTGCTCGTCGGTCACCGTGTCCACCGTCTCCACGGCCGCCAGGATTCGCGGTCGGTCGCCGGGTGCCTCGGCCACGAGGATGTCCGGCACCGGTTCAACGCCGCCAGCGGCGGAGAGCGCGAGGACCGGCTCCGGCAGGTTGACGTGGGTGCGCAGCGAAGGGGACTCCTTGTTGGGGAAGGCCAGATGCTGCTGGGCGATGTCGCTGACCACCCGCCGGTGTGTCTCCTCCCGCGTCTTGGCGCTGGCGGGCATCAGCCTGTCGGGGTCCAGCCAGCGACTGTCGACATGCTCCCTGACCACGATGCGCCTCCTCCCATGAGCCGGCAGGGCCGCCGGTACCTCTGTCGATGATAGGGCGGCCTCACGCCGGAGTCCAGAACTCGCGTTGACCCTCTGAAAGGGCTCTTCTATACTCAGTGTGCGGGAGGGGTGTCCGAGCGGCTTAAGGAGGCGGTCTTGAAAACCGCTGGTCGCCTCTGGCGACCCGGGGGTTCGAATCCCTCCCCCTCCGCCAGGCAGTCCAACGGCCTGCACCAGAGCTTCCCATCGGAAAGTCTCTCCCTGTTCCGTTTTCGGCCAGCCGTAGTGATGGAGCTATCGCCGTGAAGATCCATGAGCACCAGGCCAAGGACATCATGGCCGAGTTCGGCATCCCTGTCCGCCGAGGACGGGTCGCCGGCAGCCCCCGAGAGGCCCGCCAGGTCGCTGAAGAGCTAGGCGGGCGTGTTGTTGTCAAGGCCCAGGTGCATTCCGGAGGCCGCGGCAAAGGAGGCGGCATCAAGCTAGCCTCCACGCCCCAGGAGGCGGAGCGAGTCGCCAGCCAGATCATCGGCATGACTCTGGTCACGCCCCAAACGGGCCCCGGGGGCAGCGTCGTCAGGAAGGTGCTCGTGGAGGTACAGGTGGCGATAGACCGCGAGCTCTACCTCAGCGTCCTCATCGACAACGCTGCTGGCCGGCCCCTGATGATAGCCAGCGCTGCCGGCGGCGTGGACATCGAGGAGGTGGCCGCCCGCACGCCGGAGGCCATCCACAAGGCCATCATCGACCCCGTCGTCGGCTTCCAGCCCTACCAGGGCCGCCAACTCGCCTTCGCCGTGGGCCTGGCCGGGGACCTCCTGCGACCCGCCGTCCAGCTCATGACCGGCCTCTACTGCGCCTTCACCGCCCACGACGCCTCCCTGGCCGAGATCAACCCCCTGGTGGTAACGGCGCCCCCGGAGCCGCGCCTCCTGGCCCTGGATGCCAAGATGGAGTTCGACGACAATGCCCTCTTCCGGCACTCGGAGGTGGCCGCCCTCCGCGACAAGGACGAGGAGGACCCGCTGGAGGTTCAGGCACAGGAGCTGGGCATCAATCACTATGTCAAGCTCACAGGCAACATCGGCTGCGTGGTGAACGGAGCCGGCCTGGCCATGGCCACCATGGACAGCATCAAGCTGGTCGGCGGCGACCCCGCCAACTTTCTCGACATCGACACGGTCAACGACGTAGCCCGGGTCGTGAACGCCTTCAAGATCCTCACTATCGACCCCAACGTGAAGGCAATCCTCATCAACATCTTCGGGGGCATGGCCCGTGTGGACGTCATCGCCCAGGGCATCGTCGACGCTCACCAGCAGATGGAGATCAAGGTGCCGGTGGTAGTGCGACTGGCGGGCACCAACCTAGAGGAGGGAGAGCGCATCCTGCGGGAGGCCAACCTCCCCCTCATCCGGGCCGAAGAGCTGGGCGATGCGGCCGAGAAGGCGGTTGCAGCAGCCAGGCATGCCAAGCAGACAACGAGGTCCCGATGAGCATCCTCGTGGACTCCTCCACCCGCGTCGTCATTCAGGGCATTACAGGCCGCGAGGGCAGATTCCAGACCAGTCGCTGCATCGAGTACGGCACCAAGGTGGTGGCTGGCGTCACCCCCGGTCGCGGCGGCCAGACCGCCGAGGGCGTGCCCGTCTTCAACACCGTCCGCGAGGCCATCCGAGAGACGGACGCCGACTGCTCCCTCATCTTCGTGCCCGCTCCTGCCGCCGCCGACGCCATCCTGGAGGCCGCCGAGGCTGAGCTGCCCGTCATCGTCTGTATCACCGAGGGCATCCCTACCCTGGACATGGTCATGGTCCGGCGCCGCCTCCAGGGCACCGGCATCCACCTCATCGGTCCCAACTGCCCCGGCGTGATCAGCCCCGGTCAGCCTGCCCGGCCAGGGTGCCGGGTCGGCATCATGCCCTGCGATGTCTTTCTTCCCGGCCCCGTGGGCGTTGTCTCCCGCAGCGGCACACTAGTATACGAGGCCGTGGACCAGCTCACGCGACACGGCATCGGCCAGTCCACCTGCGTGGGCATCGGCGGCGACCCCATTCCGGGTACCACGGTGCGGGAGGTGCTGGAGCTGTTCGACGCCGACCAGGACACCAAGGCGGTGGTCCTCATCGGCGAGATCGGCGGAAGCGCCGAACAGGAAGCCGCCGAGTACATCCAGCAGGGCATGAGCAAGCCTGTCATCTCCTTCGTGGCTGGCAGCACGGCCCCTCCAGGACGCCGCATGGGGCACGCCGGCGCCATCATCGCTGGCAACACGGGCACGGCCCAGGCGAAGAAGGAAGCCCTAGCGGCGGCGGGCGCCATCATCTGCGAGAGCCCGGCCGAGATCGGCTCCACGACCGAGCGGGTCATGAAGGAGCGCGGGCTCCTCTAGCCGTCTTCCCCCCGTGATGTCCTCCTCGTCTGCGGTGAGGCTGCTACTCACTGTGCCTGGCCGTTTGTGAACGAGCTTGTATGGTGAATCAGGGATCCGCAGCCAAATGTCATTCTGAGCGTCAGCGAAGAATCCGTGGTGGCAGGCGTGGTCCGACGGATGCTTCACTTCGTTCAGCATGACAAAGCACTGAATCTGTTAGGGAATCTCTGAGTCAGGACACTGGCAGGCTGCTGAGGAGCCCGGTTCCCGCCCTTCGACCCTTCGGCCGCGCTCAGGGCAGGCGGGATCAGGGCGGGCGAACTGTGGATTCCGCCCGCGGTTCGACAGGCTCACCGCAAGCGGTTCACACGCCTCCTCCAACACTTTCCCCAGGTGGTCTGGCTGGGCGGCCGCGCCTCGATTCTCGGCAAATCTCTCGCAGTCTATGAGCCGATCGGACAGAAAGACAGGCCTTTCGGTACATTGATCGAGGGATCTCGACGTTTTACAATTCTCCCAAACAGCCGGTTTGACTTCGCAACGTCTGCATAGTTTTGCGCGATTTGACGACTGCACCCGAGGCTATCGAGGCGTCTGAGACAGGGGGCTGGCTTGCCCTGGGCCAGGCCTCCCGTCTGCTTGGGGTGGACGAGTCCACCCTGAGGCGCTGGGCCGACGCCGGGCACATCCGCGCCTTCCGGACCCCCGGCGGCCACCGCCGCTTCGCCGAGGCCGACATCCGGGCCGTACTCAGGGGCCAGGCCTACCAGCCCCAGCCCCACAGCGACGATCTGGGTACCCTGGCGGTGGCCCGCATCCGGCGCCAGCTCCAGAGGGGGCCGGTGCACGATGCCCCCTGGCACAGCGGGGCCGCCGAGGAGGACCGAGAGCGGATGCGCGTTCTCGGCCGCCGGCTGGTCACATTCGTCTCTGACTACCTGAGCGGTCGCAGCCGGCGCGGCGCCCGCGCCGAGGCGCGCGAGATAGGCCGCGACTACGGGCGCGAGCTCGCCCGCGCCAGTCTCTCTCTGCTCCAAACGCTGGAGGCCTTCACTTTCTTCCGGCGCAGCCTGGACCAGACGACGCGACAGCTCGCCCAGAAGACCGGCCTCTCGCCTGCCGAGACCCTGGCCCACTGCGAGCAAGTGATGAACCTCGCCGACGAGGTGCTCCTGGGCATGGCGGAGTCTCTTGAAGAGCGTCACGACGCCGCCCCAGCCGTCGAGCCCTCTCGACGGCTGGCAGGGGCCAAGCCCCAGGCACGACACGGGGCGACACGGTAGGAAAGCCAGGCAGCGAGCATGCTGGGTGTAACGAGACTCCTCTGTGGCACAGCGACACCGGGCGACGCCCTGCGCTACGAGCGGCGGGCAGGCCGGCTCCCGCCTCACCTGCTCCACTACTCCGAGGACAAGAAGCCGGTGGTGGTCTGGAACCTCATCCGGCGCTGCAACCTCTTCTGTGCCCACTGCTACAGCGACTCCCACACCAAAGACTACCCGGGCGAGCTCGGTACCAAGGAGGCCCTGGGCGTCGTCGATGACCTGGCGCAGTTCGGCGCGCCGGTCATCCTTTTCTCCGGCGGCGAGCCCCTCCTGCGACCGGATCTCTTCCAGCTCATCCGCGCCGCTCAGTCGCGGGGCATCCGGGCGGTCATCTCCACCAACGGCACCCTCATTACCCCCGCCCTGGCCCGCGAGATGAAGGACCTGGGCCTCTCCTACGTGGGGGTGAGCATCGACGGCCCGGAGCAGGTCCACGACAAGTTCCGGGGCAAGAAGGGCGCCTTCCAGGAGGCACTCGGAGGCATCCGGGCCTGCCTGGACACCGGACTGCGAGTCGGCATCCGCGTTACCCTGACCAAGTACAACTACTCTCACCTGGATGAGCTCTTCGACCTTGTGGAGGACGAGGACATCCCCCGCGCCTGCTTCTATCACCTCGCCTACGCCGGTCGCGGCGACCGCCTCCAGACCATGCACCGGGTGGACCTGACTCACGAGGAGACCCGCGACGCCGTGGAGACTATCTTCCGGCGTACCATGGACTTCCACCGCCGCGGCATCACCAAGGACATCCTCACGGTAGACAACCACACCGACGCCGTCTATCTCTACCTGAAGGTGCGCCAGGAGCAGCCGGAGCGGGCCGGCGAGGTCCACGAGATGCTCCGCTGGCAGGGGGGCAACCAGTCGGGCGTGGCCGTGGCCGACATCGACAACCTGGGCAACGTGCACGCCGACCAGTTTAGCTGGCACTACTCGTTCGGCAACGTTCGCGAGCGCCCCTTCAGCCAGATCTGGACTGATACCAGCGACCCAGTCATGCGCACCCTCAAGGACCGGCGCGGGCACATCAAGGGCAAGTGCTCCGTTTGTCCCTACTTCGAGATCTGCAACGGCAACCTGCGCGTCCGTGCCGAGAGCTACTACGGCGATCCGTGGGCCGAGGACCCCGCCTGCTACCTGAGCGACGAGGTGCTGGGCATCACGGAGCCGTACGAGCGGCTGGAGCCCCTCCCTTCGCGGTCGCCGACCGGAGACGACGGACAGCCGACATCCGAGACCGAGGCGGAGGACATCGCGCTCGCGTCGGCGGAGTAGAGCTGTACTGAGATGGCATACTACCCGGTCTTCCTGGAGATGAAGGACCGCCCCTGCATCGTCGTGGGGGGCGGAGCGGTGGCGGAGCGCAAAGTGGAGGGACTGCTGGCCGCCGGCGCCAGGGTGACTGTCATCAGTACGGAGCTAACGCCCGCCCTTGCCGCCCTCAAGGAGGACGGACGGCTCCGACACGTCGCCCGGCCGTATCGAGAGGGAGACCTGAAGGGATACGACCTGGCGGTGGTGGCCACAGACGACGGCGGCGCCAACGCCGACGTGGCCCGCGAGGGCCAGCGGCGCCGGGTCTGGGTGAACGCCGTGGATGACCCAGCCAACTGCGACTTCATCGTCCCCTCCGTGATCCGTCAGGGAGACGTCGTCATCGCCGCCTCAACGGGGGGCGCCAGCCCGGCCCTGGCGCGCCGCCTGCGAGAGGATTTGGAGGCCTTCCTCAGCGACGACTACGCCCCCCTGACCGAGCTGCTTCACGAGGTCCGGCAGGAGCTCCGCTCGCGAGGGATCGCGGTCGACCCGCAGGCGTGGCAGAGGGCAATGGACGGCCCCCTGCGCACCCTCCTCGCCCAGGGCCGTCAGGGCGAGGCCAGGGCGCGCCTGCTGGCCTCCCTGGGCGCGGAGGCGCCCGAGGCTAGGGTGGCGGACAGCGAAAGGTAGGCAATGCGCCTAGTACTCCTCGGCATCAATCACAAGACGGCGCCCATCGAGGTGCGTGAGCGCTTCGCCTTCGCCCCGGCCGAGCTGCCAGCAGCTCTGCGTGCCTTGAAGGAGGAGTACGGCAACGGGGCCATCCTCTCCACCTGCAACCGCACCGAGCTCTACGTCGTGCGACACGGCCGCCACCCCGGCCGTTCAGAGCTCCTGCGCTTCCTCGGCCGGCTCAAGGGAGAGGACGCTGAGCAGCGAAAGAACCGTTTCTACTTCGCTACCCACCAGCGGGCGGTGGACCACCTCTTCCGGGTGACGGCGGGTCTGGAGTCCATGGTCCTCGGCGAGACTGAGATCCTGGGCCAGGTGCGCACTGCCTATGCTGCCTCGGCGAGCGCCGGCGCCAGCGGCCCCATCCTCGACCGGCTGTTCCACGCAGCTATCCACGTGGGGAGGCGTGCCCGCAGCGAGACGGCCATAGGGCGCTACTCCGTCTCCGTCAGCTCGACGGCGGTGGGACTTGCGCGCAAGATCCTCGGTGACCTGCGGGGCAGCACCGTGCTCGTGGTAAGCGCGGGCGAGGCGGGGAAGCTCACAGCCCGCAACCTGAAGGAGACGGGGGTCGCCCGCCTCCTGGTCACAAGCCGCACCCAGGAGCGGGCGGCCGAACTGGCGTCAGACCTGGGTGGCCAGGCCCTCCCGTTCGACCAGCTCGACCGCGCCCTGGCTGAGTCTGACATCGTCATCAGCTCCACTGGCGCACCCACGTTCCTCATCGACCAGCCGCTCTTGGAAGCGGCCGTGCGCCGTCGCAACGGGCGACCGCTGCTGCTCATCGACATCGCTGTACCCAGGGACGTGGACCCCTCGGTTCGTCAGTTCGAGAACGTCCACCTCTACGACATCGACGACCTACAGGCGGTGGCTGGCGCCAACATGCGAGAGCGCGAAAAAGAAGTGGGTAAGGTAGAGGCCCTGGTGGAGGAAGAGGTCTCACGCTTCGTCGAGTGGTACCGCGCCCTGGAGGTCATCCCCACCATCGCTGCCCTACGCCAGCATGCCGAGCGGGTGCGGCGCCTCGAACTGGACAAGACTCTTGCGCGTCTCCCCGACCTCTCGCCCGACGAGAAGGCCCGCGTCGAGGCTATGACCAGGGCCATCGTCAAGAAGATGCTTCACCAGCCCATCACCCGCCTCAAGTCAGAGGGTAGCGACGGCGAGCTGTACGTCGCGGCCCTGCGCGACCTCTTTGACCTGGGGAAACACTCCCCCGAGTCCTGACAGGTGCCTCCCGAACGAGCTATCATCGTGGGCAGCCGGGGCAGTGCGCTGGCCCTGCGTCAGACGGGGTCGGTGCTGGGTGAGCTGAGCCGCCGCTTTCCCGACCGGCGCTTCCGGATGGAGGTGGTGCGGACAACCGGCGACCGCCAGCCCGACGCGTCTCTGGCTGCCATCGGCGGGCAGGGCGCCTTCGTCAAGGAGCTGGAGGCGGCTCTCCACGCCCGGCGGGTGGACCTGGCCATGCACAGCCTGAAGGACGTGCCGACGGAGCTGGGCGAAGGGCTCGTTCTGGCCGCCGTCAGCGAGCGCGGCGACGTCCGGGACGCCGTCGTCAGCCGTGAGAACAGCCGGCTGACGGAGCTGCCGCCCGGCTCCCGAGTCGGCACTGGCAGCCTGCGCCGCTCCGTGCAGGTGCGAGCGCTCCGTCCCGACGTAGAGGTGGTGGACCTGCGCGGCAACGTGGACACCCGCCTGCGCAGGGTGGAGGAGGGGTTGGTGGACGCGGCGATCCTGGCCGCGGCCGGCCTGGCCCGCCTAGGCTACCTGGAGCGGGCGGCCGAGATCCTGGATACGGAGGCCATGCTGCCCGCCATCGGGCAGGGAGCAGTGACTCTGGAGACCCGCGCCGACGACGAGGAGGTGATCGAGATAGCCGCCACTGTGGACCACCGCGAGACCCGCATGGCCACCACCGCCGAACGGGCCTTCCTGGCGCGCCTGGGCGGCGGCTGCCGTCTCCCCATAGCCGCGCTCGGCGTCGTGGAGGGCGGCTCGCTCCGCCTCCGCGGGCTCATCGCTGATCCCGAGGGGCGGCGTATCCTGCGCGGCGAGGTCACGGGCCCCGCCTCGGACGCCGAGGCGCTGGGCGTGGGCTTAGGAGAGCAGCTACTTGACCAGGGAGCCGCCGAACTGATCGCGGAGGCCGCGCCGTGAGAACGCAGGGCAAAGTCTGGCTCATCGGCGCCGGGCCGGGCGACCCACGCCTCATGACCGAGGCCGGCGCCGGCGCCCTCGCCCAGGCCGAGGTCGTGGTCTACGACCGCCTGGTGAACAAGCGGCTCCTCGACCTGGCGCCCTCGTCGGCCGAGCGCATCTTCGTGGGCAAGGAGGCCGGCGCTCACGCTTTGAGCCAGGAGGAGATCAACGCCCTCCTGGTGGAGAAGGCGCGCCGGGGGAAGCGCGTCGCCCGTCTGAAGGGGGGCGACCCCTTCGTCTTCGGGCGCGGCGGCGAGGAGGCCGAGGCGCTGGCGGCGGCTGGCGTCCCCTTCGAGGTGGTGCCCGGCGTCACCTCGGCCGTGGCCGTCCCCGGCTACGCCGGCATCCCCATCACTCACCGCGGCCTGGCGTCGTCGTTTGCCGTCATCACCGGCCATGAGGACCCCACCAAGGCCGAGACAGCCATCGACTGGTCGAAGCTGGCCACCGGCGTCGATACCCTGGTCTTCCTGATGGGCACCGCCACCCTGCCCGGCATCGTCGAGAAGCTGGTGGAGCACGGCCGGCCGGCTGCCACGCCGGCCGCCGTCATCCGCTGGGGCACCACGCCCGCCCAGGAGGTCGTCACGGGCACCCTGGCCGACATCGTGCGGCGGGTAGAGGAGGCGGGCCTGGAACCGCCCGCCATCACGGTCGTCGGCGAGGTGGTGCGCCTGCGCGAGAAGCTGCGCTGGTTCGATTCGCCGCAGGCGAAGCCCCTCTTCGGCAAGCGGGTGCTCGTCACACGCACCCGGCAGCAGGCCAGCGCCCTCAGCCGGTTGCTCGCGGAGGAGGGCGCTGAGCCCATCGAGCTGCCCACTCTTGACATCAAGCCTAGCTTCCGCAAAGACGAGCTGATCGGGATTGCAAAGGCCCTGCACAAGGGCGAGTATGACTGGGTGATATTCACGAGCGCGAACGCGGTGGACATCTTCTTCGACTTCCTGTGGGACAGGTGTCTGGACGCGAGAAGCGTCACGGCTGGCGTCGCCGCTATCGGCCCGGCCACAGGCGAGGCGTTGAAGCGCTGGGGTATCTACGTCGATGTCACGCCCGACCCCAACAGGTACACCGCCGAAGGGCTGCTCGCCGCCTTCAAGGAGCAGTTCGATGTCCGCGACCAGTCCATCCTTCTGCCCCGCGCCGAAGGGTCCCGCGACGCGCTGATCGACGGGCTGACCAAGCAAGGGGCGAAGGTGCACGAGGTCATCCTGTACGTCGCAGCGCCGCCCGACGCGCCGGAGCCGGGGGCCCTGCGCCGCCTGCGCGACGGCGAGGTGGACATCGTGACCTTCGCCAGCTCGTCGGCAGTCAAGAACCTGCTGAAGCTGCTCGGCGGCGACTCCTCGCTGCTGCGGGGGACGCCGGTCGCCTGCATCGGGCCCATCACGGCTGCGACGGCACGTGAGGCCGGGCTGGAGGTGGGCGTGGAGGCGAAGGAGCACACTATTCCGGGACTGGTGGCCGCGCTGCGTGAGTACTGCAGTGCGAGGGGGTGAGGGTTGGTCGAAGTACGCCGTCTGACGTATGATGTCAGATGTCAGACATCCGAAATCAGATAGGGGTGAGGTTCGAGTGAAGGCGGTATTGCGGGACAGGCGACAGGTTACCATCCCCCGCGCAGCCTGCGAGGAGCTGGGCATCCGCCCCGGCGACCGGCTGGACCTGCGAGTAGAGGATGGCGCGCTCATCGTCCGGCCGGGTCGGGTCGCGGCGCTGGAGGCGCTACGGGCCATTCAGCAGGCGCTGGAGGAGGCCGGAGTCACCGAGGAGGAGCTGCTGGAGAGCGGCCGCCAGGTAAGGGAAGAGCTCGTCAGGGAGAGGTGGCCGCACCTGTTCCCACCGGATGCAAGCTAGTAGCAAGCAGCGGGTCTTTCTGGACACCAACGTCCTTTTCTCCGGGCTTCGGACGCCGAGCGGGAAGCCGCGACGCATTCTCCAGTGGGCCACGGAGGGCAGAATTCTGGCGGTGGTTTCCCAGGTGGTACTTGTGGAACTGGCCCGAAACCTGCGGCGCAAGGAGCCTCGTTTGATGCGTGACCTAGAGCAGTTCCTTACCGCGACGGCCCCTGAGGTAGCTCCCGAGGCCCCCGATGAGGAGATTGCACGCTGGCGTGACGCTGGCCTCGGCACCGACGCCCCTACTGTGGCGGCTGCCGTGCTGGCGGAGGCGGACTACTTCTGCACCGGCGACCGGCGGCTGCTGGACAAGGCCTCGCTGATGCAGCACGCAGGGCTGCGGGTGGTAGCGCCGGGCGAGCTGCTGGAGGCACTTGAGTAGGGGCTGCCAGCAGGCCGGCTGGCGGCGCTGCGCGAGCACTTCTCGATGGCTGGCAGCACATGACCATGACGGAACTGCGGAGGGTTCACCGGCTCTATACCCTTGTGGCCGGCGTCTACGACCTGCGCGTTAGGCTGTTCATGCGCTGGCGCGGGGCTGCCCTTGGGGCCCTGCGCCCTCGGCCGGGGGACACGGTCCTGGACCTGGCCTGCGGCACAGGCCTGAACTTCCGCCACATCATTGAGCGGATCGGACCCGAGGGCAGGATCGTCGGGGTGGACTGTACGCGCGCGATGCTGCGGCAGGCCCGGCGGAAGGTTGTGCACCATCGCTGGGACGGTGTGACGCTGGTGGAGGGGGATGCCACCAGCCTGCCCCTGGCCAGCGAGTCCTGCGATGCCGTCCTCTGCTCCTACGCCATGGCGATCATCCCTGACTATCGCCGGGCCATAGCTGAGGCGGCGCGCGTCCTCAAGCCCGGCGGCCGGCTGGTGCTGCTGGAGCCCAAGCGAGGCTCCGCGCTGTGGGCCAGGATCGCGACCCCCATGGTGGCTTTGGCCGGTGTCGGCGTCGTCCATCTGGACCGGAAGGCCTGGGAGGAGCTGCCCGGCCTTCTGGAGGACGTCTCCCGTCGTGACTACCTGGGTGGGTTGGTGTACATTGCGAGTGGCACGAAAGGGAAGGAGCCAGGAGATGGGCCTCACGACCCTTGAGCTAGAGGTCGCCAACGTCGCGAGTCCGGAGCGCACGGAGAAGCTCGAGTTCCTCATCGATTCCGGGGCCATCTACTCTGTGGTGCCGGCGACGGTGCTGGAGCGGCTGGGCATCAACCCGCTGGCGCAGCAGGAGTTCCGGCTCGCCAACGGCGAGAAGATCACGCGCCAGAAGGGAGGGGCCGTCTTCCGCTACAAAGACAAGGTCGGCGTCGCCGATGTGATCTTCGGCGAGGAGGGGGACGCCACGCTGCTGGGCGCCTTCACCCTCGAGGCCCTGGGGCTCGCCCTGGACCCCCTGAAGCGTGAGCTGCGCGACCTGCCCATGATGCTGGCGTGAGAAGGGTGCTGCGTAGGGCAGGTCGAGATGGCTGAGCGACAGGAGCGCGGACATGAAGGATCCCGAGGACCAAGTCGAAAAGTACTTCTGCAACGCGTGTCAGCGAACGACCCGGCACGTTCAGCGGGCCGTGCACGAGAAGACCTACGAGGATCCGCAGTCAGACCAGTGGGCTCACTGCACCTGGGCTCTGTGGGAATGCCTAGGCTGCGAACAAGTGATGGCAACGCGGTCTTGGGTATCGGAGGACATTGACCCCAGAACGGGTGAGCTGCTACCTTCCGTCTCGTTCCATCCGCCTAGATCCTCGCACCTGGCAAAGAAGAAGCACTACCAGAGTATTCCGCACCAACTCGATTCCATTTACTCCGAGGTCATTCAAACGTTCAACATTGGAGCCCACATCCTGTGCGCGGCAGGACTACGAGCACTTCTCGAGGCCATATGTGTAGACAGAGAACCTTCTTTGGCCGGTCCCAAGATACGCTTGCCGCAGAAGATAGATGCGCTGAAGTCTAGTGTGCCCGAGAAGATCGTTCAGAACCTGCATGGTTTCCGATTCTTGGGAGACAAGGCGTTGCATGAGTTGGAGCCTCCAAAACCCAAAGAGCTAGCTCTTGCAATGGAAGTGATCGAAGACGTTTTGAACGTGGTTTACGAACTGGACTACAAGAGTGGGCGCCTCTTCCATCTTGTGGCCAGCGGCAAGGAAACGCCGCCCCGGGAGTTCTGAGATGACCACCCGCGCAACCCTCCGCCTCACCCACGTCCGCCTGCTCGTCACGGACTTCCCGGCCTGCTTCCGCTTCTACCGCGACGTGCTGGGGTTCGAGGTGCTGTGGGGCGAGGAGAGCGGCCGCTACGCCGACTTCAAGGCCGGCGACGCCATCGTCGCCCTCTACGACCGGCGGCTCATGGCTGAGGCGGTCGGTGCCGCCGGCAAGCCCGTCGAGGCAGATGCCCAGGACCGCGCCCTGCTCAACCTCGCCGTCGAGGACGTGGACGCCGCCTGCGAGCAGTTGAAGGCCCGAGGCGTCGGGTTCGTGACGGAGCCGGAGGACCGCCCGGACTGGGGCATCCGCACCGCCCACTTCCGCGACCCGGATGGCAACCTGATCGAGATCTACCATGACCTACCGCCCGCGTAGCAGGGTGCTGACAAATCCAGGTAGGCTGCTCGTGGTTCGACAGGCTCACCACGAGCGCAATTCGGAAACCGCTCGTCCTGAGCCTGTCGAAGGGCGAGCGGCGACTCTTTCGGCAGCCTCTTGGGGCAGAGGGGTGCAGCCATGACCACCGATACCCAGGTCCTGAGACACTTCGCCCGCTTCCGGCGCCTGCGCCGCAGCGAGGGGCTGCGCGGCCTGGTGCGCGAGACCCGCCTCTCGCCCGCCGACTTCGTCCATCCCCTCTTCGTCGCCCACGGCCACGGCCTGCGCCAGGAGATCGACTCCATGCCCGGCCAGTACCACCTCTCGCCCGACGGCCTGGCCCGCGAGGCCGAGGAGCTGCGCGCCCTCGGCATCCCCGCTGTCCTCCTCTTCGGCCTGCCCGCCGCCAAGGACGAGGAGGGCAGCGAGGCCTACGCCGACGACGGCATCGTGCAGGAGGCGGTGCGCGCCCTCAAGCAGGCCGCCCCGGAGCTGGTCGTCATCACCGACGTCTGCCTCTGCGAGTACACCAGCCACGGCCACTGCGGTGTTGTCGTCGACGGCGAGGTGGACAACGACCGCACGCTGGAGCTGCTGGCCCGCACCGCCCTCTCTCACGCCCGCGCCGGCGTCGACATGGTGGCGCCCTCGGACATGATGGACGGCCGCGTGGCGGCCATCCGCCGCGCCCTGGACGACGGCGGCTTCGCCCACCTGCCCATCATGGCCTACGCCGCCAAGTACGCCTCCGCCTTCTACGGCCCCTTCCGCGTCGCCGCCGACTCGGCGCCTCAGTTCGGCGACCGCCGCGGCTACCAGATGGACCCTCCTAACGTCCGCGAGGCCCTGCGCGAGATCGAGGCCGACATCGCGGAGGGGGCGGACATCGTCATGGTGAAGCCGGCCCTGGCCTACCTAGACGTCCTGGCCCGCGCGCGGCGGCGCTTCGACCTGCCCCTGGCCGCCTACAACGTCAGCGGCGAATACGCTATGGTAAAGGCGGCCGACCGCCTGGGCTGGCTCGACGGCCGCCGCACCGCCCTGGAGGTGCTCACGGCCATCAAGCGGGCCGGCGCCGACATCATCATCACCTACCACGCCAAGGAGGCCGCCTCCTGGCTGGCGTGAGACGGACTAGCCACAGATTGGCACAGATAGACACAGACAGTTCCTTGTCAGGCAGCGACCGCTTTCCGCATGCGGAGCTGACCAAGGGGATCATCGGTGCCGCCTTTGAGGTGCACCGTATTCCTGGCTATGGCTTCCTGGAGAAGGTGTACGAAGCGGCCCTGAGCAGAGAACTGCGAAGTCGAGGGCATCGTGTGGTCAATCAGGCGGAGATAGCGGTGAGCTACAAGGGCGAACCGGTGGGCGCATACTATGCCGACCTCCTTGTGGACGACGCCGTGATCTGCGAGGTCAAGGCCCTGGACAAGCTGACGCCGGCCCACGAGGCCCAGCTTCTCAACTACCTGAAGGCTACCGGGACGAAGGTCGGCCTGCTCCTGAACTTTGGGCCCCAACGGGTCGAAGTCAAGCGCATGGTCTTCTAGTCGATATCTGTGTCCATCTGTGGCTAGATCATCGTCCGTCGAGTGCCCGCGGTGTGGGGCTCGTCATCCGCTGTACCGGCATCCCGTCGGCAACAGCATCGTCTGCCCCGACTGCCGCGCCGCCTTCGAGGTGGAGTCGCACCGATTCTGCCCCCGCTGCGGCGCGGGCCTCGAGCGGCGACGTGCCGGCGGGCGGGAGAGGCCGGCCTGCCCCCGCTGCGGCTACGTCCTCTACGCCAATCCCTTGCCGGGAGTGGCCGTAGTCGTCGTGCAGGACGGGCGCGTGCTCCTGGGGCGGCGCCGCAGCTCCCCCTTCGAGGGGCAGTGGTGCATCCCCTGCGGCTACGTGGAGGCCGACGAGGACGTGCGCGATGCGGCGCGACGCGAGTTTCGAGAGGAGACCGGCCTGGAGGTGGAGCTGGGACCCCTCTACGCAGTCCACTCCAACTTCCAGGTGGCCGGCCGGCCCGTGCTGGGCCTCTGGTTCCTGGCGGAGGTGGCCGGCGGCGAGCTGCGGGCCGGGGACGACCTGGAGGAGCTGCGCTTCTTCCCCATCGACGAACCGCCGGCCGACCTGGCCTTTGAGGGCGACCGCCTGGTGATCGAGCGGCTACGGGAGGAGGGGCGCCGGTGACGCCCCAAGGGTCTATCCGAAGACCCTCGCGCCAGCCCTGTCATTCTGAGCGCAGCGAAGAATCTGATTCAGCGAGACCCTTCGCTTCGCTCAGGGTGACAGAACAAGAAGGTTTGTCATCGACGGCCCTGCGCGCCATCGCCTTCGACTGCTACGGCACGCTGGTGGACTTCGGCGACGACGGCTTCCAGCGCGCCTACGACGAGGTGTGCCGGCTCCAGGGCCTCTCCTGCGACGGCGCCACCCTCTGGGACAAGTGGATGGAGATCTGGCGCCGACGGGCCCGGCAGCCGGGAGGCGGCGAGGGCCCACCCAGAGGCCCCGTGCTCGACGTGGCGACCAGGCCGCTCAAGGGCCCCGTGCCCAACTACCGGTTCTATCGAGAGGAGTGGCCGGAGCACTTCGCCCAGTGCTTCGATGAGCTGGGACTACAGGGCGACCCCGCGGCAGCCTATGAGCACGTGCGCCGCCGTCTCGCCGAGGCCGAAGCTTTCCCCGAGGCCCGCGCCGTCGTCGAAGGACTGCGCGCCCGCTACCGGCTGGCCCTTCTCTCCAACGCCGACGATGACTTTCTAGTGCCCTGCCTCGAACGCAATGGCCTCGCCTTCAGGGTGGTCGTCTCCTCTGAGTCGGCCCGCGTCTACAAGCCTCACGAGGCGATATTCCACGTCCTGGCCGCCGAGCTGGGCCTGGCACCGGGCGAGATCATGTACGTGGGCGACAGCCACTTCGCCGACGTGCTCGGGGCGAAGCACGCCGGCCTGCGCGTCGCCTGGCTCAACCGCGAAGGGCGCGAGCTGCCCGAGGGCGTGCCTCAGCCCGACCTGGAGGTGCGCGCCTTGGGCGAGCTGCCACCCCTCCTCTCAGGTGGAGGACAGGAAACATGACCGGCCGCCGCGACCGTTCTCGAGAGGCCTTCGCACAGGCGCAGCGGCTCATGCCCGGCGGCGTCTCCAGCCCCGTACGCGCCTTCAAGGCCGTCGGCGGCGAGCCCGTTGTCATCGCCTACGGGCGCGGCTCGCGGCTGGTGGACGTGGACGGCAACGAGTACGTCGACTACGTCTGCTCGTGGGGGCCCCTCATCCTGGGGCACGCCCACCCGTCGGTGGTGGAGGCGGTCCAGCGGGCCGCTGAGCGCGGCACCAGCTACGGCGCCTCCACCGAGGCGGAGACGGAGCTGGCCGGCCTTGTCCACGAGGCCATGCCGTCGCTGGACCTGGTGCGCTTCGTCAGCTCCGGCACCGAGGCCACGATGTCGGCGCTCCGACTGGCCCGCGCCTTCACCGGTCGCGACAAGGTCGTCAAGTTCGAGGGCTGCTACCACGGCCACGCCGACGGGCTCCTGGCGCGGGCGGGCTCCGGCGTCGCCACCCTCAGCCTGCCGGACAGCCCCGGCGTGCCCGCCTCCTATGCCCAGCACACGCTGCTGGCCCCCTACAACAGCACCGAGGCTGTCCAGAGGCTCTTCGAGCAGTGGGGGAAGGAGGTCGCCGCCGTCATCGTCGAGCCGGTGGCGGGGAACATGGGCGTGGTGCCGCCCGCGCCCGGCTTCCTGGAGTATCTGCGCGACGTCACCCGGCGGGCGGGCAGCCTCCTCGTGTTCGACGAGGTGATAACGGGCTTTCGGGTGGGCCCCGGCGGCGCCCAGGCCATCTTCAACGTGCAGCCTGACCTGACGTGCCTGGGGAAGATCATCGGCGGCGGGCTGCCCGTGGGCGCCTACGGCGGTCGACGCGACATCATGGAGATGGTGGCGCCGCTGGGCCCCGTCTACCAGGCAGGCACCCTCTCCGGCAACCCCCTGAGCATGGCCGCCGGCATAGTCACGCTCCGCACTCTGGCCGGGCCCGGCCACTACGAGTTGCTGGAGGAGCTGGGGTCAGCCCTGGCGGAGGGGCTGGAGAGCGCCGCCCGCCGGGCCGGGGTTGACTTGCAGATCAACCGCCTCGGCTCCATGATGACGCCCTTCTTCACAGCCGAGCCGGTAAGCGACTACGACAGCGCGAAGCGCTCCGACACGGCACGCTACGCCCGCTTCCACCAGGAGATGCTGGAGCGCGGCGTCTACCTGCCGCCGTCCCAGTTCGAGGCGCTGTTCGTCTCCCTGAGCCACACCCAGGGCGACCTGGAGGCCACCATCGCCGCCGCCGAAGAGGCCTTCCGGGCAACGCCTGCGCGTTGATGCTCATTGCCGAAATAACTTGGCATCAGGCGGGTTCGTAGAGGAGGGCTTCTCCGCCGGAGGCGGATGCGCCTCTGGCGCAAGCCCTCCACGAACCTCTGTGGAAGGCTGAAGCCTTCCGCTACACACTGCCTAGGTTGCCACAGATTCACACGGACAAGACGCAGATTCCCAGGCCGGCGGAACCCGCTGCGGCCAATCTGTGTCTGTCTGTGCCCATCTGTGGCTGGCTCATGGTCTTGCCGCCCGCCGAGGGCTGCGCTATAATTCGGCCAAACTGCCTAAGTGGGTGATCGCTATGAAGATCTCTTGCCTCCAGGAGAACTTGACGAAGGGTCTTGGCATCGTGGGGAGAGCGGTGGCCGTCCGTACCACGCTGCCCATCACGTCCCACGTGCTCATGGCCACCGATGAAGGCCGCCTGAAGCTGGCCGCCACCAACCTGGATATCGCCCTTAGCTGCTGGATCGGGGCCCAGGTGGAAGAGGAGGGGGCCATCACCACCCCTGCCCGTCTGCTCATCGACCTCGTTAGCTCCCTCCCCAATGAACGCATCGACCTGACGCTGCCCGCCCGCTCGCGACAGCTCAAGCTGGTCTGCGCCCGCAACGAGGCCACCATCGGCGGCATGGACGCCGACGACTTCCCGCCAATTCCCAAGGTGGAAGGCGGCGCCAGCATCGCGCTGGACCCGAAGACGCTGCACCGGGCCCTCCGGCAGGTCGTCTTCGCCGCTGCTACCGACGACTCGCGGCCCGTGCTCACCGGCATCGACGCCGTCCTGGAGGAGAAGCAACTGACCCTCGCCGCCGCCGACGGCTTCCGGCTGGCGGTGCACAACCTGGCGCTCAAGGACAAGGTGCCGGAGCGCACCGAGATGATCATCCCCGCTCGTGCCCTGGGCGAGCTCGACCGTCTCCTAGCCGATGAAGAAGACCCCGTGGAGATGACCCTGAACAGCACCAAGACCCAGGTGCTCTTCCGCCTCAAGAACGTGGAGTTGGTGGCCCAGCTCATCCAGGGGACCTTCCCCAACTACAACCAGCTCATACCCCAGAGCTACGGCAGCCGGGCCGTGGTGGACGCTGGCGAGTTCCTCCGGGAGACGCGCATCGCCTCCATCTTTGCCCGCGACGGCAGCGGCATCATCCGGCTCCAGTTCGCCCCCGGCGAGGGGTCAGCGCCCGGCCGCCTGACTATCACGGCCCGCGCCGAGGAGGTGGGCGACAACCGGGGCGAGCTCGACGCCGCCGTGGAGGGAGAGGCGGCCAAGATCGCCTTCAACGGCAAGTATCTACAGGAGGTCCTCCAGGTCCTCGACGGCGGCCAGGTGGCCCTGGAGACCAGCAGCCCCTCCAGCCCCGGCGTCATCCGGCCCCTGGGCGTCGAGAACTACGTCCACGTGGTCATGCCCATGTTCGTGCAGTGGTAGCTCTGATTGGCCAGTCGACGAAAGACCAGCCAGCAGATACTAGCCGAGCTTGAAGCAGAGGGCGACGGGCTGCTCACGAAGCCAATTGGGATTTGGTCTCTCGAGAAGCTCGCGACGCTGCTCCTGTACTTCCGCGCCTTTACGAGCGCCTGCGGCAAGGCCGGTGGCGGACACTACGTCGATGGCATGGCGGGGCCTGGCATGTGCAGACTTAGGGAGGCGCGGCCAGGCCCGTACTTGGCTTGGGGCTCGCCATTGCTGGCCCTTCGAAGCCATCCTCAGTTCCAGCAGTGTAGCTTCTTGGAGATTGACCAGAGGAAGGTAGACGCTCTCCGTGCACGAGTGGCTGCCTATGGCGGGCGGGCTGCCGTTTACCAAGGCGACGTTAACTTGGACTTGGGCAGGCTGTTGGAAGATCAGGTGCCCCCACGCGCACCCTGCTTTTGCTTTCTCGATCCTCAGGGGATCGAGTTGTCTTTTCAGACGATCGCGGCAGTCGCCTGCACGCCAGGCCGAAGAAGGAAACCCGAGCTTCTGGTCTTGTTCCCCCTTAGGATGGCTCTGCTTCGCCTTCTAACTCTCTCTAAGCTTGTCGGAGCCGAAACTCAGGAGAGGCTTCACCGGGCCTTTGGTGGCCGAGAGTGGCTGAACATATACAACGCCCGCCGAAAGGGGGACATTACCGCCACGACCGCGCGGACGGAGTACCTGAAACTTTATTGCGACAAAGTGCGGGCGCTTGGCTATGTATGGGTACAGTCTAAGGCTATCGTGGCTCCGCGAGCCCCTGGCATGCGGCGGCAGGAGATGTACCACTTGATCTTCGCGACGGATCACCCCGCTGGACAGGAGATCATGCGGGACGTATTCCAACGGCACTACGTCTTGGACCTCCCGGTGTCGGGGCGGTGGCCGCTGTTCGAGTGATGACAGGGAGCCCGCTCCACAGACGCCTGTCCAGCAAGCGCCCTGCCCTGCGCTTACCTACCCGCTGACCCATGTCGTTATGGGTTCCCCACTGCTTGAAGAAGAAAGCTACGCCCGCTTCCTCGCATTGTCGCCGTATGTCGCGCACCCACTCCGCCTTCATGGGTCTAGCGTGTGGACCGCTCTCTCCACCGACAATGACCCAGTGAATGCCCCGCAGATCAAGGCGAAGCGGCCGCAGAAGTGGCTCGCACGACAAGAAGCGCACCCTGGCTGGTACTTTCCGCAGATCGTCAACCCGGCACGTCCACCTCTGATTCTCGACCGAAACGCCCATCCACACGTTGTCGGGCCAGAACAAGCGTGGCGCCATCTGTGCCAGCCGGTCTGATCGCTTCGTCAGTATCTGGAAGGTGTGCCAGTGAGCCTCTGCCATGACACCCATTACCGACTCGATGAACTGCCCGGGTACATCCTCGTGAAAGAGATCGCTCATCGAGTTGACGAAGATCAGTCGAGGCGTCGTCCACCGGAGAGGCTGTTCTAAGCGCTCCGGCCTGAGTTGGAGGTCAAAGCCGCGTTGGTATGGGTGGCCGGGTACGCCCCGAAAGCGCTCTGCAAACGTTTCCGCGTAGCAGTGCGCGCACCCTGGGCTGACCTTTGAGCATCCAGTGACGGGGTTCCACGTTGCCTCGGTCCACTCGATAGATGAGGGCTGCGCCACTTCAACACCTACGGTATGTGATCCGCGCTCATCGCGACGGCTGGCTTGTCGCAGTGCACATGCACCACGCTTTCGCCGACTTCATCCCGAGTATCGAATATACACCCCTGCACGCCGAAAAGGGAGGCTTTCCACACCCTGATCCAATGTGCGTGCTCATGCCAGTTCGGCGGAAATGTAACAACAGCGGTCGGCGCTGCCCGCGATGGCAGGGCCGTGAGTGGCTATGATGGAAGTGGCGGGAAGGCTGGCTGGCAGCGGACGGTCTCCCTGGAACCCGCCTGGTGGGAAGCTCAGAGGAGAACAATCTACCCAGGCCTCGTCAAAAGACGGGGCCGGTATGATGTGGCCTTGGCGGGTTCGGAGCGCGCCAGCTAGACCGCGCTCTGCTCCCTGAACATCAAGAAGCCAGCCACAGCGAGCGCCCCTGCCGCGATGATGCCCACGTAGAAGGCAAACCCCAGGTGGCTGGACTCATTCGCGAGCTTGATCAGCACAAACAGCAGGGCAGCCACGTCAGCGCCCAGGTGAAGCCTCCCACGTTGTCCGGGATAGCCACCGTCCCAAGATTCTTCACGGCGACCACACCCGCGGGCTCACCAGCCTATTCCTGCGCCGCGAACGCCCGCACGGCCAGTGTCATCATGATGGCGGCAAAGGCAGCGAGGATGAGGCTGTCCTCCACCGTCCCAAGATGGTGGCTGGCGATGTTGATGCCGGGAGCCAGGTCAGCGCCAAGGAGGAGACGGCGCATAGGGTCCACACCGTAGGCCAAGGGGTCGAGGCGGGTGATGACGCTCATCCAGGCCGGCAGTCCCCTCAGGGGGAAGAATGCGCCGCTCAGGAAGAACATGGGCATGACCAAGAAGTTCATGATCATCTGGAATGCTTCCATGGATTGAAGGCGAGCCGCGATTAGGATGCCCATCGAGGAAAGAGCGAACGCGGTCAAGAACATGAGCCCGAGCAGCTTGAGTACAAGCAGTGGGTCCAGCGATACGCCAAGGATGGGTGCCAAGATCAGGAGGATGGCACCCTGGAACATAGCTACGGTACTGCCTCCGAGGGCTTTCCCGAGTACCACCGCCGCTCGGCTGACGGGGGCCACAAGCACTTCGCGCAGGAAGCCGAACTCCCTGTCCCAAACGATAGAGATGGCGCTGAAGATCGCTGTGAACAGCACCGCCATGGCAACGATGCCCGGAAAAAGGAATCGAACGTAAGAGACGTCGCCTAGCTCTTTGGTGAGTCCGGCGCCTAGCGAGGCCGTGAGTCCACTTCCGAAGACGACCAAGAAAAGGAGCGGCTGACCAAGAGAACCGACCAGCCGTGCGCGGTCCCTCCAGAAGCGCAGCACATCGCGATACCAGATGATATAGACGCCGCGCGCATTGGCCCTGAGTGCTGCCCCCGAGCCGCCGGCTGGCAAGCTTGCAGTTGGCGCGTAGACAGTCGTCATCTAGCGCCGCCCTCCTCCCCAGAGCCGGCCGTGGAGCCGCATGAAAGTCAGCGGGTCTGCCTCCCCCTCCCGGATTGCCCGTCCGGTCAGCTTCAGGAACACGTCGTCCAGCGTTGGTCGGTGTAAGTCCACCGACTTGATGGCGACGCCCAGATCACGGACGAGCTGAGGGATGAACTCGGCGCCGGCCTCGACCTCCATTCGGATGCGCGTGTCATCCGTCAGCGGTTCCAGGCCGTATCGCTCACGGATTTCTCGAGCCGCCCGCTCGCTGTCCTCTGTCCGGATGGTCACGATGTCTACGCCCACCAAGCGCTTGAGGGCATCGGGCGTGTCCAGCGCCACCATCTTCCCCTGGTCAATTATGGCGATGCGGTCACAGTGCTCCGCCTCTTCCATGTAGTGGGTGGTCATGAAAACGGTGATCTCGTGCGCTCGCTGCAACTCAAGTATGTAGTCCCACACGTGCTCGCGTGTCTGAGGGTCCAGCCCAAGGGTCGGCTCATCGAGGAACAGCACGCGAGGATGATGCAGCACACCCCGGGCAATCTCTAGTCGGCGCTTCATGCCCCCAGAGAACGTGCGGACAAGGGCGTCGCGACGGTCCCACAACCCGACAACCCGCAGCACCTCCTCGATACGCCGAGGACACTCACTGCCTGGCACATTGTAGAGGTGGGCGTGAAACCGGAGGTTCTCGTATGCCGTGAGCTGATCGTCAAGGCTGGGATCTTGAAACACCAGGCCGATGGACTGGCGGACGGCATTTCGCTGCAAGGCCACGTCGTAGCCAGCGACCTTGGCCCTGCCTGCCGTGGGCCGCATGAGCGTACAGAGGACGTTGATCGTGGTGGTCTTGCCAGCTCCGTTAGGCCCCAGGAAGCCGAAAACCTCGCCTTTCTCTACCCGGAAGCTGACATGGTCGACGGCAACGAGAGCACCAAAGCTCTTGGTGAGATCGACTACCTCAATGGAAGACATGCGCGGCCATTATACGTTCTTCACGGCGCGGGCAACCAGGCGGGCGGGCGGTTGTGACTGGCTCGTCATTGGTGGGGGGATTCTCCACCCCCGCCTGAAGGCGAGGGCATAGATTCGTCTTCTGATTCCCCAGCCTTATGGCCATTGAGATAATAAACCGACACATCGAGGGGGTTAGTCTCCGAAGGCCAGGCTTGAGCCTGGCTGCCATGCCAGCCTGAAGGCTGGCCTTCGGGAACCTTGAGGGCGGCGTTCCTCGTGTCGA
>Ga0315289_10002087_pt1 | contig 30945 bp, 27 predicted proteins | sample YL17G11_40_MG_FD_203452 | JGI IMG/M metagenome (GOLD analysis project Ga0315289, IMG submission 203452) | Sediment microbial communities from Yellowstone Lake, YNP, Wyoming, USA - YL17G11_40 | ecosystem: Environmental > Aquatic > Freshwater > Lake > Sediment | place: USA: Wyoming | collected... | reverse complement strand
AGCCAACTGTGGAGCGTGTTCTAGAGAAGCCGATTCCAGGGCAGTCAAGTCTGCCATATCCCCCCATTTCTCAATCATAGAAGCGACGCAACATCATCTCGTAGGTCATGATGGGAGCAATCTTGCCGATCATCCACTCTTCGAGGCCAGAAAGGTGCCGGTCCATCAGCGTGTGCAGAAAAGCCGGGTTGAAAATGCCTCGTTCCGCCGTGCGGGGATTGAACAGGATGCCCTCAGCCCACTCCCTGAGCTCCCCCCGCAGGTAACCTTCATAGTCCGCGTACAACGTGCGACGTTCGGAGAATATCGGCCGCAGGTGACGGTTGAATCGGCGCCTGAGCCTGACCGTCAGCGCATGCACCCCTCGAATCAAAGGCCGCGTCGTGGGCAAGAACTCGTCGTGGTCGTACGGAATGTACGCCAACCAAGGAACCTCCCGCTGTATCACAGCCCGATATAACGTTCGATGTCCCCGCACCTGGGCTGGCAATGAGTAAAGGAAATCGAACAAGTCGTAATCGAAGAAAGGGAAGCGAACCTCAACGTGTGAACGAGTGAACGTGACCAGGTTTTGCGTCAACCGGCGGCAATGGTTGTGAAGGTAAAAATACTCTCCCCGCACATCGGAACGGTAGTTCAAGTAGCGAGATAATTCCGCCCGAAACGAATCGAATGCCAGGCCCTGCATCTTCCTGCGCACAGCCTCACAATACAGGAGGCTCTCTTCCTCCTCCGTTATGGACGGCCACGTGTACGCCTGGTTGAACAGATAAAAGAGGCGCACGGCAAGTGCCGCATCGTCGACGGCAGAAATCTGGAGCGGCTCAATGCTATCGCTGTGCCCCATCACCGTTCCGCCGTCCCAGCCAGTCAGGTTCACGTCCATCAATTGGCGGGCCTGGGGCAACGTACTGATCCCGTGGGCGTGAATCCAACTATGGAATCCTTCCGTCAGGTCCAGGTGAAAGCCAACGTATTCTTTAACCCATCTCCCATCGGCAAGGTCAAACCAGTGATGATCGCTGCCCACGGCCTTCGCAATCTGGCGAGCGTAATACACATCTCGACAGGCAGAGGCACCATAGGTGAGCGAAACGACGGGGCGTCGCTCGATCATCCCCAGGATCGTGCGTGAATCGAGGCCACCGCTGAGGTATACCCCAGGCCGATAGGCATCGTTCGACAGGCGTCGAATGGCACGGCGCAACAACCGGCCTGCCTCTTCTACCGCTTCGCCAAAGTCAACCTCAGGACGGTAGAGAATGTCGCCAAACGTCCAATACGGCTTTATCCTGCACGAGGCAACAGATAGGTCGTAGATCAACAGAGAGGCGGGGGGCAAAAGTTCGATATCCTCAAAGAAGGTTCGCTGGCCCAGCAAATGCTGGAATCGCACATATTGGGCCAGCGCCGCCAGGTCCAACCGGCGGGGAAAAGCATCGTCACACAAGATGCCCTTCATCTCCGGCGCAAAGACCAACCGTCCAGCACGACAGGTGTAAAAGAGCGGATATAGACCAAAACGATCGTTGGCGATCACGATGCGGTTGCGCGTCGCATCCCAGATGGCAATGATAAAGGCTCCATTCAAATGATTGACGAAATCGTCGCCCAAACGCTCGTAGAGAACCAGCGCAGTGCGCTCGTCAGGCTCTGTACCGACCTGCGCGCCTGGTACATCCACGTCGTAGAATTCACCAGCCATCACCAGCGCCACCATGTGGGCTGAGTTCCATATAGGTTGGGGGACTGTGTTAAAAATGCCAATGCCGATCCGTCCCATGGCCAGATTGTGCTCGCGATCAGCGAACCCCTCGGACACGAACCAGTCTCGATGAGACAGAGCGACTGCCATCCTGTCCTTCAGAAGGCAAACATCAACCTCTCGCCCCGGGTCGGCAACGCCAAAGACTCCACTCATAATCTTGTCTCACTGGGCGGGGGACACTTCACGCATCATATCCTCAACGCACTGACTTACTACATCTTCCGCCAACCGTCCTGCCTTCTCAGAGCGCTACACGCTCTGCAGTCTCTATGGAAATACCTTCTGAAACCGAAAACTTCGACAAAGCCGATCACACCTATCTTCTCGTACCCAAGTTTGTCCGGTAATCGCATCGCCGCGGTGTTTTCCGGCTCTATGAAACAAAGAAGCCATCTGTACCCCCAGTCTTTCAACAGCCGTGCAATGTGACAATGTGCGGCAGGATGTATTCCATTTCCCCTGAACTCAGGCAAAGTATAGGCACTGTACAGATAAGCATCCTCCTGGGTTAACTTGTATTCTCTATCCAGCGCATACGAATAACATGCTCCAAAAGCGATCCAGGTCACGTATACGATTTGTCCAGCGTGCCTGGCTACACAGCAGCGATCTCCGTGCTGGATCCTCCTTGCGACGTCGAACCTGTGCTCTGGCGGTATGTGAGCCAGACAATCTTCCACCTCCTCAACATCCGAAGGCAATAACTCAATGTCCAAAGGAATCCGAGCCTGGTAAGTCAGTAGTGCACCATCCAGTGACTTGCACGGTACGATCAGTCGCTTGATCTGGGGTTTTCTATACAGTCGCCTGACGATCTTCACCAAGAGGTTCGCCACGCGTCAATTGCCTCCCGCGCTTTCATTCCGTCCTTCCACTCCGCCCTCAATCATCCGCTCGAGCCCATCCCGCTCCACTCGCCACCCCAGCCCCCTCCTGGCCGCCGGCAGTCGCCCACTCCTGCACCAGCGTTGGGCAATGGCCTGGCTGACCCCCAGGCGCTCTGCCGCCTCACCCACCGTCAGCCATGCTGCGTCACCTTGCCTCTTCCCCTGCCTGGGCCCTCTGCCTCTCCGATCCAGGCGATAGTAATACTGGTTGGCCCTCAGTCTCACGCGATTGACGGCCAGCCCCAAAAGGTTCACTCCCTGGTGCGCCAGCAGCCGCTCCCTGGCCTGCTCAACAGACTCGCGCTTTGTCGACCCCGCACTCACCACCAGGATCGCGCCCTCGGACATAGTCGCCAGAATGGTAGCATCAGGCGGGCCCAGCACAGGTGGGCTGTCCATGAGGATCACGTCTCCCCGGCCCCTCAAGTGCTCCAGTACGGTCGAGAAACGCGGCGAGGTCAGCAGCGCACCCGGATCTCCCAGCGGTCGCCCGGCAGAGAGCAGATACAGGTTGTCGAAACTCGTTTCCTGCAAGGGAATTGACAATGAACCAGCCTCATCGTCTGCATCACCGCTGAGAACGTCAGCCAGCCCGATCGCATTGGGCAGATCGAAGAGTTCGTGCAGCGAGGGTTTACGCATGTCCGCGTCAACGACGATGACACGACTGCCCGCCGAGGCCAACACGAGCGCCAGATTGGCGAGCACGAACCCCTTGCCTTCGGAAGAACCGGGACTGGTCATGAGCAGCGTCCGGAAAGGGCGATCGGGGCGTAGCAGCAAAATATTGGCCCGCATTGCACGCACGCCCTCTGCCACCGGATTCAACGGAGCGTCGGAGAGAGAAGCCCGCTTTTTCGATACCAGGGGGACAGCCCCCAGGACAGGCAACCCCAGCACAGATCGCATGCCCGATCCTTCCCACCGCAGCGACGTATCCAGGTACTCCATCAGGAAAATGGCACCCACTGCCAGCCCAAGCCCGGCCGCCCCAGCCACAGCAACAACCATTTTGGTTTTGCCCGGGATCGGCCATTGCGGCACCGTGGCCAATTCGAACAGCGAAATGACGTTCGGTGACTCCGCGCGATAGGAATCAAGCAAGTTGGCATACGTGGCTTGATACGTGGACTTGGCCTCTTCCAACGCAGCAATGCGATCCTGCGTCTCCTGAATTTCGACAGCCGAGGTCAACTCCGACAGAGAGGCGGTCAAGCCACTGATTCGCTCGCTAATGCTATCAATCTTTGCCCGCAGTTCTTCCAGTTGGCTACGAATGAACTCTTGTTGCTCCGGATCGCTTCCGCCCGAGGCCGGACTCCGGCGCACAAGTTCATCGGCCAGCGCATTCGCAATCAAAGCGGCCGCCTCAGGATTGGCGTCTGTCACGTATATTTCCAGGAGTTGAGCCCCCGGGCGGATGTTGGTCCCGATTTGTGCCGCTAACTGTGCAGGCGCTCTCTGCAGTCCCAACCTTTCAACGATCGCCTCGGTCACAGGTCCCTGCCTGAGTAACTCCGCATAGGCAGCGGCCAGGGTATTGCTGAGGTCCATCTGCCAGGGATCCGGGTTCGGGTTTGTGAAAAGACTGGCCCCCACCATGACGATTGCTTTAGCCTGATAGAGGTCAGGCTGTTTAGAGATGAAGTAATAACTGACCACCATAGGGACGGCAGCGCTCACCAGCAGTAACCACCACCACCGCAAGACAAGTCTCAGATACCTGCGTATCTCCATATACATCCCCCGTCAAATATTCACCCCACAGGGTACACGAGAGCAGATACGACCAACAGAGGAAGCAGCACAGGAGGAATAGGTAGAACAAGAAGGCGCATCAATCCGCAGTTTTGCTCTGGACGTCTTCCAATTTTGGCTGCACGATCCCATTCCCCGCAAAATAGTAGCCCATCCTCCAGCGCGTGCAGATGTAACGCGGATTGGCCGGATCGTCCTCGATCTTCTGCCGCAGATAGCGCACGTACACGCTCAGGTATCCCACTTCCTCCGCATACTCCAGCCCCCACACGCTGACGAGCAACTCCCGATGGGGCACGACCCGCCCTTTCTGGCCGACCAGGTAGATCAGCAGACGAGACTCGGTCGGTGTGAGGTGGAGCTCTTCTCCCCGTCGCGTGATCTTGCCATCCTTGATGTCAATGCACAGATTGCCATCGTCGTAGGTGGCCCGCCAGGTATCCGAGACATCCCCCCTGACACGGCGCAGGACCGTGCGGATGCGCGCCTTCAACTCGTCGAAATTGCACGGCTTAGTCAGATAGTCGTCGGCCCCTAGAGAGAGACCTTTGAGGACGTCTTCCCGGCCCGCTCTGGCCGTCAGCATGATGATGGGGGTATCACACATACTGCGCAGTCGCTGGCACGTGGCCCAACCGTCCATGTCCGGCATCGAGACATCGAGGATAATCGCGTCAGGGCGCGCCTCGTAGGCCCGCCGCAGTCCCTCTTTGCCGTTGGCGGCAGTGACGACTGTGAACCCCTCCCGTTCCAGGCCGAGCCGCATCAGCGTCACCAGCCCGGAATCATCGTCAATCACCAAGACCTTTTCGTTCATCTCCCATTCACCTCCCCTGGTGGGTCACTGCGAAGACTTGAGACTTTGGCCGACAGGCTGAAACCAGTGTGCCGCGACCCCGCCCCCAGGCCTTCTGCTGAAGCATACTCATTCTCCACCCAAGATTTAGCCGGTAAAATAGCACCACCGTCAGCCAGTATAGCAGAAGGCCGTATGGTATAGGTAAAAGAAAGGTCAAAAAACGACAAAAAGCCCCCTCTCTTCTTCAGAGAGGGGGCCGAAAGAGCAAAAGGAATACTAGAGAGGTGCTAGAGCAGATCCTCGGCGTCGAAGTAATACCCGCCGCCGCGGACCGTGTGGAGATAGTGGGGTGAGTCGGGGTCTTCTTCGATCTTCCGCCGCAGCCGATAGATATACTGCTTTACCAGGTCCGGTTCGCCAATCCATTCAGGGCCCCAGACCCTGGTCAAGATGGCGTCGGTGCTGAGCACCTTGCCGGCGTGGCGGACCAACAAGCGGAGGACCTCAAACTCCTTGGGGGTCAGGTACACGGTCTGCTTCCCGATCACCAGTTCGTGACGGTCACAGTCCAACATGATGGAGGCAGCCGGGAAAATAAAGTCGCCCCCTTCGCCGGTGCGCTCACCGGCCCGGCGCAGGCTGGTCACCAGGCGGCTGACCAACTCGGAGCGCTCGAAGGGTTTGACCAGGTAGTCGTCCGCGCCGAGGGAAAGGCCCCGCACGATGTCCTCGATCGTGCCCTTGGCCGTGACGAAGATGATGGGCACTTCTGTCATCTCCCGCAGACGGCGGCACGCCTCGAAGCCGTCCACGTTGGGCATCATCACGTCCAGCAGGATGGCATCGGGGTGCACCTGATACGCGGCGCGCAGCCCGGCCAGCGCGTCCTGGGCCGTCACGACGTCGAAACCTTCAGCCGTCAGGATGGCCCGCAGCACGGCCAATATGTCAGGCTGATCATCTACGACGAGAATGCGGAATTGTCGGTGCATATCCCTGATCCTGGTGGGCGGTACAAGACTTGAACTTGTGACCTCCACGATGTCAACGTGGCGCTCTGGCCATCTGAGCTAACCGCCCGGAATACTTAAATTATACCACCTCTACTGCCATTTTGCAAGGGGAACCCATTGTGCTACAATTGCAGCCGATGACACCGAACAGCGCCTGGAATATCATAGGGCACGAGTGGGCTGTGGGATTCCTGCAACGAGCCGTGACGTCGGGCAGTGTATCCCACGCCTACCTCTTTACCGGTCCGCCGGGCGTGGGCAAGACGACGCTGGCGCGGGCGCTGGCCGCTGCTCTGCTGTGCCAGGGCGAGGGGGAGCCCCCTTGTGGTGCGTGCCGCGCCTGCCGCCTGGTTGCCAGCGGCCATCACCCTGACCTGCACATTGTCGAATCCGAACAGGCCGGCGCGACCCTCAAGATAGAACAGGTACGCGACCTGGAGCATCAACTCGCGCTCACCCCGGTCGAGGCGCGCTGGCGGGTGGCCATCCTGCGCCGCTTCGAAGAGGCCACCATCTCTGCCGCCAATGCGTTGCTCAAGACGCTGGAAGAGCCCCCACCCTACGTCGTGCTCATCGTCCTGGCCGGCGATGCCGACCGCCTCCTGCCCACCATCGTCTCCCGCTGCCAGCGGGTCCCCCTGCGCCCGCTGCCCGTGGCCGTGGTACAGCGCGCGCTCGTCGAGCGCTGGAACGCAGAACCAGAGCAAGCCAGACTCCTGGCCCATCTTTCGGGCGGACGGCTGGGCTGGGCGGTGCGCACACTCAGTGACCGGGCTGCTCTTCAGCGCCGCGCCCAGTGCCTGGACGCGCTGGACCGCCTCCTGGGCACTTCCATCGTCGAACGTTTCCGCTACGCTGAGAAATTGTCCCACGATCCCAGCGCTACGCAAGACACGCTCGATCTGTGGACCGGCTGGTGGCGCGACGTGCTGCTGCTGGCAGCCCAGGCAGATGCCCCGCTGACCAACGTGGATCGGCAGAGTGAACTGCACGACTACGCCCGTCGCTTCGGAGTGGGACAAAGTGCTGCCACGATCGAGGCTTTGCAGAGCGCGACCGAGCGGCTGAAGCGCAACGCCAATCCCCGCCTTACGCTCGAGGTGTTGATGCTCGATCTCCCTCGCTCGTAACGACTCCGGCGCAACTTCACCCAAGAACGCCCCCGAGACGGGGGCTTGGAGCAAGCCGGCGAGATTTCACCCGCATCATAATGAACAACCTCCGACGGAGTGAATACCCCATCGGAGGTTGTACTTATGGGTGTGCAGACGGTTCCCCGGTCTTGGTGCTGGTGCTTCTCTTTTCAATGCCCAACCGCACCGCTGTCCGCTCTTGGCCGTCAATGATCACCTCGACGAACGAGGGGATGCAGACAATGTCAATCCCATCCAGTTCCAGGTAACCACGGGCGATCGTTACCGCTTTGATGGCCTGATTGACCGCGCCGGCACCGATGGCCTGCACATCTACCTGCTCCTGCTCTCGCATGACACCTGCGATGGCACCCGCCACCGCCGTCGAGCGAGAAGAAGCCGCAACCCTGATGACGTCCATTGTACCCCTCCTTGCACTGCCTTGGCCCTTATTCCTCTCGAAACGTACCCTGCCTCGCCCGGGTTTTCAACGTTGCGGTTCAGTACTATCATACACCCAAACAAGCAATCGTGCAAGTGGACGCGAAACCCTACACTTTGCCCTTCACCCCATACTGGGCCAGGTCCACCGGCTCATACTGGACCCTTTCGTATCCCCGCCTGGCCTCGCCCAGCGGAGCCGTCGCATCCAGCCCCATCTTGGCTGTGCGCGTCTTCTGCCCCGGCCTGTGCGTGGCCGAGGGGTCCAGGCTGCTGCTCGGCTGGTCGGTGAGGACCACCAGGTCCCGATCGGCCTGCAAGCGGGTGGCAATCGCCCACTCCACGTCCGCACTGTCGTACAAATTCACGTCCGTATCTACCACGACGACGTGCTTGAGCGAGGCGTGCCCCCGAAAAGCCGCCCAGATCGCCCGGCGCCCGTCTTCCTCGTGCTGTTTTTCGATCTGCACGACCGCGTGCAGCCAGGAGGTGCCCCCTGGCGTGACGTAGACGCCCGTACAACGGCAGACCTCGTTGACCGCGGCGAAGATCGTCGGTTCGCGCGGCATGCCCATCAGGTTCTTGTGTTCCAGGCCGCCAGGGAGCAGGGCGTGGAAAACAGGGGCCCGGCGGTGGGTGACGCAGTCAACCTCGATGACCGGCTGGCGGCGCAGCACGGTATCCAGCGTCCCCGTCAGGTCGGGGAAAGGCCCCTCGTCTACCAGCGTATGCGTGATGCGACCCTCAAAGATCAACTCCGCCTCGGCCGGCACCTCCAGGTCCACGGTCTGGCAGCGGACCAGCGCCGTTGGGATCATGGCCTGGGCGATACCCAACTCGTCCACCCCCTTGGGCGGACTCATCGCCGCCGCCAACAGCACCTGGATGGGACAGCCGAGCGCGATGGCGACGGGCAGATCATCCGTAACCTTGCCCAGCGCAGTGTGTGTCCCGCGTTCCTCGACGAGGCGGGCAACAAAGTGTCGCTCATCCAGCAACATCAGCCGATGAAACGAGACGTTGCGCCCAAAGTCAGGGTCCTCGATGACTGCCACGCCCGACGTCACGTAGCGCCCACCATCGCGCGGGGAGTACCAGGGGATGGGCAGGCGGGTCAGGTCCACCCCCACCTCGACGACCTCCTGGCAGGGGCCAGAGCCGAGCACCGGTGGCAGGGTCGGATGAGCCAGCGCATCGGCCATCCGAGGGACCAAATCGGGCACCGCGCACCTCAGCGCTGCCGCAAAGTGCTGCCGCTGCGCACACACGCCGGAGATGGCCTGCCAGCCGGGAAAATTGGCCAGCGTGCGGAACAGCACCGGGCGGCCCTCCAGCGCGTACATCACGCGCGCCAGTTCCAGGTGCGGGTCAACCGGGCGCTCCACCTCGACCAGTACACCCGCCTCCCCGGCCCATGTGACAAAACTTCGCAGGTCCATAACGGCAGACCGGGCTACCAGCGCTCGCGGTGCACGCACGCCTCGTCGTACTGCGTGCGCGGCTCCTTTTCCTCCGCCGGATGGCCGATGGAGATCAGGTTCAGTGGAGCGATGTCTTCCGGGATGCCCAGCACCTGGCGTACCGCGGCGACCCGCTCCTCCCTGGGATAGACGCCCAGCCACACCGCGCCCAGCCCCAGCGCGGTGACCGCCAGGAGCAGATTCTCAGTAGCGGCAGAGCAGTCCTGCACCCAGAAGCGCTCCGACTCGGTCGGGCCGCCACACACGGCAATACACAACGTCGCCTCGCAGAGCATCTTGCCGTGGGGATGGACCTCGGCCAGCCTGTCCAGTGTCTGGCGCCCGCTCACGACGACAAAGTGCCACGGCTTGCGGTTCGAGGCCGAAGGAGCCGCCATCGCCGCTTCCAACAACGTCTTGACGTCTGCATCACTGACCGGCTCAGCCGTGTACTTGCGGATGCTGCGCCGGGCCAGGATCGTCTGGATCAACTCTTTGCTCATTTCTCACCTCTGTGTCTGTTTACAGATCTCTCACGCCAATTCCCGCGACGCAGGACCATCGTACTCGTGGTCGGAGGGATGGATGCGGCGCATCGGTTGCTGGCGGGTCATCTCTTCGTGAGCCTGGGCCGCCAGCCCGGTGACGCGGGCAATGATGAAGAAGGCATTGCCCAGTTCAGGGGGAAAGCCCAGGTCCACCAGCAGTGCCGCCAACGCCCCATCCACGTTGAGCGGCAGGCGCCGTCCCATGCTTTCCTCCAGGCCCTGCTCGAAGGTACGCGCCATCATCACGCCAACGCCGCTGATGCCCAATTCGTCCGCCAGGGCCAGCAGCCGCTTCGTGCGCGGGTCGTCGGTATGGATGCGGTGGCCGAAGCCAGGTGCACGTTTCTTCTGCGCCTTCAGTTCGGCCAGCATTGCGGACGCCACCTCGGCCGGCGGGTGGTCCCCAGCGAGCCGGCCGGCGGCTGCCAGGAGAAACCGCATGCAGTCTTCGATGGCTCCGCCGTGGTAGCGGTTGATGGAAAGCACACCGGCGGCGATACTGGCGCTCAGCGTCGCGCCGGTCGAGGCGGCCGTGCGGGCCGCCAGCGCCGAAGGGGGCGTCGCGCCGTGGTCAATCGAGGAGACCAGCATGGCGTCCATCAGCCGGCCGACCTCCGGCGCGGGGAGTTCACCCTTCAGCGCCAGGTAGACCGCCTGCCCGAAGGTCACGCGGCCCATCAATTCGTCTATGCGGTACCCCCGCAGCCGCACATCGTTCGGCTGGATCGAGGTGATCGCAGTAGTCCAGTGTAAATCACTCATAGATCACTCCTGTTATGGCGTTCGTAGTGGCGACTTCAGTCGCTCTAGCACCGCGTGCAACGACTAAAGTCGTTACTACGAGCAAAATCGCCAATGTCTAGTTACAAGACTCCTATTTCCTCAAGCACTTTCTTCGTCACCGCGGGAATGTCCCCAAAATTCTCAACCGCGTGCGCGCCCACCTCCTGTAAGCGGGCCACCTTCCCCTCGCGGGTGCCCCGCCCGCCCTCGATAATCGCCCCGGCGTGCGAGAAGCGCGTGCCGCTCTTGGCCCCTTTCCCGCCGATGTAGGCGATCAGCGGCTTGGTCACCTGCCCCTGTCCGATCAGGTCGGCCACCTGTTCCTCCTGGCTGGTGCCGATCTCACCGAACATCACGATCGCTTTGGTCTCCGGGTCGGCCTGGAAGCGACGCACCACTTCCGGCAGCGGCAGCCCGACGATGGCGTCGCCGCCCACGTGGACCAGCGTCGTCGCGCCGATGCCCTCCTGCGCCAGGTAGTAGGCCATCGAGGTGGTGATCCCACCGGAGCGGGAGCAGAGGCCCACCGGGCCGGGGAAGAACCAGGAGCGAGCCGAGGCCGCCCGCCCGCCCATCATCCCCAGCACCCCTCGATCGGGACTCAGCACCCCCAGCGTGTTGGGGCCGACGAAATGCGCTCCGGCCCGATCGGCTGCCTTGACGATCTCAAGCACGTCGTAGATCGGGACACGGTCGGGCACGATGACCAGCAGTTTGACGCCGGCATCAATCGCCTCGAGCGCCGCATTGCGCACGAGTGGAGCAGGGACAAACAGGACGCTGATGTCAACAGGGCCCAGGTTTTCCCAGGCTTCCTCGACCGTGTCGAAGACCGGCAAGCCCTCGACCTCCTCACCACCGCGGCCCGGCGTCACTCCACCGATGATGTGGGTGCCATACTCTTTCATCAATTTGGCCCGCGCGCGCCCTTCGCGGCCCGTGATGCCCTGGACAATGACGCGTTGGGTTTTATCAATCAGAATCGCCATTGCTGCTTCCTCGCTTCCTAACCCTGGTGTTGGCGACGGTATTCTTCGAGGCCGGGGACAGGCAGGTCCACGTACCCCCCACCCGCACCCTGGAAGTAACAGGCCACGTCGCAGGCCAGGCACTCGCTGCAACGGCCCTTCTTCGCCTCTTCCGGCGCGATGTTCAACACCGGACAACCTTCATCGTTCAGTTTCAGGATCTGTGGCACACATTCCTTCACGCAGATTTTGCTCTCACAGGTGATACATACGGCGTGATCGCAGGTCACCCTGCCACCGGTCACCGTCTCGAAGGTATAGGGCCGCAGTGCCGCCGGCTTCTTGCGGCCTTCGGGCTTGTGGGCCGGCGGGGTGTAACTCTCCACCAGCACCTTGAGCCGCTGCGCGCAGAACTGGGGGGAATCGTTTTTCTTGTACCCCTCCACCGGCGCAGGGATCTTGCCATTGACTTGCTCCAGTATCTCCACGGCCTTGTCTTCGGCATTGCCGCCCAGCCGGATGACCGCCGGCACCGTCAACGGCTCCTCCAGAAACGCCTTCACCAGCCCGCGAGCCGAATGAAACTGCTCCTGGCTGGCCACACCTGAGCCGGAACCGAAGTAGCCATCAATCGGCCCCTGGCTGAGGATGATGCGCGCAGCTCGATAGACTTTGCTGGCCGGAGGATTGCCTGAAGTATCCACGAAGTTGGCGACGCGGAACCCTGCGTTGATCACCGCGTCCATGCTCATCATCGAGCCACCGCCGCCGGCACCGTGGAAGCCAATGACCCCCTCTCCTTTCTGGAAATCGTCGATCATCTGGATAAAATAGAAGGTGCCCCGATAGTCCCCCTCCTCGACGGCATAGGCGATACGCTCCAATGCCGTCGGTGGGCGGTCTAACTCGCGGGCGAAGGTTACCCCCAGATCCTTGTGACGAAAGACGGCATAGTCGTCCACCGTGATGCGGCAGTCAGCGGCCACCAGTTTGCCCGCCGCCGTCAGCACCAGCGGGTTGATCTCGGCCGCGCGGGCCTCCCAGGTGCACGCCACGTCGTACAGTTTCACCAGTAACCCGGCCAGGTCCTGTTGCAGGCGGCCGTGGACCCCTGTGCGCCGCACCAGGTTGCCGGCCTGGTACTCCCGCAGACCATGCTCGATATCCACGACGGCGCTGGCAACGGCTTCGGGATGCTGGCGGGCGATTTCCTCAATGCCAGTCCCTCCCACGCTGGAGAACATCACGACCGGCGCTCGCTCCCGGTCACTGACGATGACGCCAGCGTAGAATTCCCGCTCGATGGAGAATTTCTCCTCCACGATCACCTTCTCGACGGTAAAGCCACCCACTCGCATGCCGAGCACGTCGGCAGCAGCCTGAGCCGCCTCAGCGGGCGTCTGAGCAAAGCGGATGCCGCCCAGGGCCGCCCGGCCGGTCACCCAGGCCTGGATCTTGACCACGACCGGCCCCCCGATCTCGGCCGCGATCTGGCGCGCCTCAGCAGGGGTACCGGCCGCCCGGCCCCGAGGGATCGGAACACCTTTCTGCGCCAGAAGCGCCTTACCTTGATATTCGTGTAAGCGTGCCATGTTGTCCCTTTCTCGATGTGTGATGCTGGAACAAAGGATACCACAAGTCACGGCAGGTTGCAAATGCGGCCTGGCAAGAAAAAAGCGACCCTCTCATCGAGAGAGGGTCGCCAGGAATGGAGAGCACCGGCGTTAGGGCTTGCTCACTGCCAGGTTGTCGAAGTGAACCTCCGAAGGCACGTCCTCGTAGGTCGTCGTGGTCAGCGCGATGTCTCCCTGGGTGAACGTGCTGTCACTGGCTGTCGCCAGACGTTGCCCGTTGACAGACAGTTCCAGGGTGGAGCCGTTGCACACGGCCTTGATATGGTTGGTCGCATTCCCCTGCCGGACGGCGTCCGACTGCGTCCAATCCACTAACTTCTCAAACTCTCCGCCCGCACCCTTGAGGATGGCATAATACCCATCGCCAGAGACGAGCAGGTAGTATCCATTGCCATCGCCCTGTTCCCGACAGATCACGCCATAGTCATTGTCATTCGTGGGCCCGGCCGAGACCTGGGTAGCGTCCACCTCGATGACGAGATTGTCAAAGGAGCGGTTCGCCACACCCCACATCGTGCTGGTGGTGTTGCTGGAGATCACGGCATACACACCGTCCTTGTAACCTGCGCTGCCCGTGTCATAGTCCCCGACCTCCCAGCCTGAGGCCGGGTTACTAAAGTCATCTTGAAACAAGACATTGGCTTGAGTCGGGGGGGCTGGTGTCTGCTGAGCGGGTCCAAACGGGAGATTACAGGTACACGCCAGAGCCGCTACCGCCAACAGGATCAACACGGCGAGCATTCTCTTGTTCATGATTTCGATTCCTCCTATTTTTTATCATTTTACTCCCCGCGCTACGAAATGTCAATGCCCCAGATGTCCTAATCGTGCCTGTTCTTCTGCGATCACACTCTCGTCCAGTTTATCGAACAACGGTTCGGGCGGACGGAGTGCCTGACCTGCCAACAGGCCGCTGGGTTTCCACTCCCCCTGCGCACCACGCTCGTCATAGCATAGCGCTTCGTGGACCCGTCCCTGCTCTTCCTCAACAGTAGCCGTATACGACCGCCCGAACAGTTGACCTGCGTAACCCAGGTACTGATGTAGCCGCTCAGACGAGAAGGGCAAGAAAGGTGCAAAGAGGACCTTGAGCGAATCAATGGCCCTCAGCGCGACGTAGATAGTCGTACCCGCCGCCTGGGGGTTCTCCTTAATCTGGAACCAGGGGCCTTTCTCCTCCAGGTAACGGTTGGCCTCACGCGCCAGCGCCATCACTTCGCTCAGCGCAGCCCGGAACTCGCATTCAGCAATCAACTGGCCGATGGGCTGGAAGCCGGCCTCGATGCGGGCCAGGAGTTGCGTATCTACGTCTTCCAGGGGGCCGGGTGCAGGCACCCGCCCATCGAAGCGCCGGTAGGCAAAGGTCAGCGCCCGGTGGACCAGGTTGCCCCAGGTGGCCACCAGTTCGTCGTTGTTGTGGCGCACGAACCCTTCCCACAGCCAGTCGGTATCCCGCGTCTCGGGCATCGCCGCCGTCAAGTAGTAGCGCAGTGCGTCGGGGTCGTACCGGTCGAGCGCCTCGTCCATCCACACCGCCCAATTGCGGCTGCCGGAGATTTTCTGCCCCTCCAGGTTCATGAATTCGTTGGCCGGCACGTCGTAAGGAAGATTGAGTTTCTTAGTCGGGTCGCCTTCGTAAAGCCGCTCCACCCCCATCAGTTCCGCCGGCCAGATGACGGCGTGGAAGGGGATGTTATCCTTGCCGATAAAGTAGAGCGTCCTGGCCGCTGGATTGTACCACCAATCCTTCCACGCCGCTGGATGACCTCGATTGTGGGCCCACTCGATGCTGGCAGAGAAGTAACCGATGACCGCCTCAAACCAGACGTAGAGGCACTTGCCCTCCCACCCCGGTACAGGTACCGGAATACCCCATTCCAGGTCGCGGGTGATGGGCCGCCCCTGCAAGCCCTCGCCCACGTAGTGACGGGCGAAGTTGATCACGTTGGGTCGCCAGTATTCCTTGCCCTGCTGAAGCCACCCGGCCAGCCCAGCCCGGGCCAGTTTGGGCAGGTCGAGGAAATAATGCTCTGTCTGGCGCAGCACGGGCGTGCTGCCGTCGAGTTTGCTGCGCGGGTTGATCAACTGCTGCGGATCCAGCAGTGTGCCACAACGGTCGCATTGGTCACCCCGTGCGATCTCGTATCCACATATCGGACATGTACCTTCCACGTAACGATCGGGCAGAAAGCGCTTCTGTGCTTCCGAGTACATCTGTTCCTGCCACTGCTTGTAGAGATAGCCTTTCTGCAACAGCGCGAGGAAAAAGTCCTGGGAGACGCGGTGGTGGTTCTCCGTATCCGTGTGGGTAAACAGGTCGTAACTGATGCCCAGGCGCTGGAACAGTTCCAAGAAGCCATGGTGAAAGTGTTCGAAGACCTCACGAGGAGGTTTACTCTCTTTGTCGGCGACCACAGTAATGGGGGTACCGTGCGAGTCAGAGCCGGAGACCATCAGCACGTGGTCACCCGCCAGGCGATGGTAGCGAGCACAGATATCGCCGGGGAGATGGGAGCCAGTGACGTTGCCGGTGTGGATCTTGGAGCTGGCGTAAGGCCAGGCAATGGCGACGAGCACGTGTTCGGACATTGGTGTTCCTCCTTCGTAGACACATTCCAGCACAAGGTACGATATAAACGAAAACCGCCAGCGGAGGCTGGCGGTACATTGCCGTGAGGCCAGAAACACGGAGTGGCCTATCGCGGGCGGGGAGCCTCCTCCCGTACCCGCCACGGCAGGCCGCGCATCATCATAGCGAAACGATAGAACCTCAGGTTCACGACGCTACCTCTACTGGACAAGATAGCATCTTGTCCTGCATTAGACACCAACCCCAAAAGTAGACGAGATGGCATCTTGTCCTACATTATACACTAACCCAGGTAATCACGCAATTCACGGCTGCGGCGAGGATGGCGCAGGCGGCGCAACGCCTTGCCTTCAATCTGCCGGATGCGCTCCCGCGTGAGCCCGAACTTTTGGCCGACTTCTTCGAGCGTGTAACTGCGCCCGTTGAGAAGTCCAAAGCGAAGGCGCAGGATACGTGCCTCGCGCGGGGTCAACGTCGCCAGCATCTCTTCGATCTTCTCGCCGAGCAGGTGCCGGTAGGCCGTCTGTGTTGGCGAGGGAGTTGTCTCGTCCTCGACGAAATTGCCCAGTTCGCTGTCCTCGTCCTCGCCCACCGGCAGTTCCAGGCTGACCGGTCGCCACGAGACCTTCAGCATCCACTGAACCTTGCGCGGCTCGATGTCCATCTCGGTGGCAATCTCCTCCGGCGTTGGCCGGCGACCGTGCTCCTGCTCAAAGGAGCGGGCTGTATTGTAGAGCCGCCGGATGCGGTCCGACATGTGGACGGGCACCCGGATCGTGCGTCCCTGGTCGGCAATCGCCCGCGTGATCGTCTGGCGAATCCACCACGTGGCGTAGGTGCTGAAGCGGTATCCACGGCTGTAGTCGAACTTTTCCACTGCCTTCATCAAGCCCAGGTTGCCCTCCTGGATCAGGTCCAGGAACGGCACACCACGCCCCATGTATTTCTTGGCAATACTGACGACCAGGCGAGTATTCGCCTTGATCAGATGTTCGCGTGCAGCCAACCCTTTCTCAACCTGCCGCTCCAGTTCTGTCCGCTCCATTGGATCAGAGCCATCGTGATTGAGAAACTGCTGAGCCTTGCGTGCCGCTTCCAGAGACTTGGCCAGCCGAACCTCCTCTTCAGTCGTCAGGAGAGGTACCTGGGCCATCTCCCTGAGATACAGGCCTACCGTATCGTCGGTGGAGATTCCACTCAGGTCATAGGTTCTATCATCGGCCGTCTCGTATCCGCTGACCGTAGCACTCAGTGCTGGCTCTTCCTCCTCGGCTCCCGCATCTTTTTCGTCACATACTTCGATCCCTGCTTCCTGCAATAAGATAAAGATCTCTTCCAGTTGTTCCAGTATTTCCTCGGCCTCCGGCACCAGGTCGAGAATGTCGTCCGTAGTCAAATAGCCCTGAATTTCCGCCTTATCCAACAGTTCCCCCACAAAGTTCATAGTTCTCCTAAATGCACGCTCTCGACGACAGCAGGTCGTACGACCCTGTCCATTCACTCCTTCGATTGCAACAGGTTCTTCAACACGGCCAGGCGCGGATCAACCTGAACGTTCTCACATGTGCACGATTCCAGGTTGAGGTTAGCGCCACATTGCGGACACAACCCTTTGCAATCGGCATGACAGAGGGGTTTCATCGGTAGGGCGACCCATGCCTGCTCGCGCAACAGGGGAGCCAGGTCAAGCCAGTCGTTGTCGCTTACAGCATAGACCAAATCGGGCCTGGGGCCTGCTTCCGGTAGCCGAAATGCCTCTTCTAACTCCAGCGTAACAGGCAGAACGAAGGGGTCCAAACAGCGGACGCACTCCAGCCCCAATTGTGATTTCACGGTGCCCCGCACGAGGAGACCTCCTTGCACACGGACGACCTGGATGGTTCCACGGACAAAGTCCAGTTCCAGGTCAGTCAAGTCCTGGGGTCCCGTGTCCACATGCAGGGTGAGTGAGGTACCAAGCCGGGCCTTGGTAAGAGTAGAAACGTCGAAACGAATCATAGTAGATCTAAAAGGCACTCCACGGCTATTTCCTGGTTACCGTCCCTACGCCCGGCCGGGTGGGGTTCCAGCCACCCACTGGTTGGAGCCATTATAACACATTCATATCCTGTAGTCAAGATTTTTGGCTTATGTCTACATAAAATGGCACACGAGCGCCTGCAGTTGCTAAAATGGCCAATGTGTGCTAAGGTTACGGTGGAGAAGGACATGGCTATGGAACTCCTGATCGCCACGCAGAATCCGGGGAAAATGCGCGAGTTTCGGCTGCTACTTGCACCGCTGGAAGCGGAGCTCCGTTTCCCGGCCGATCTTGGTCTACAAGTAGACGTGCCGGAGGACGGCGCGGCCTACGCCGAGAACGCACGTCAGAAGGCTCTGGCTTACGCGCGCGCCTCGGGCCTGCTCACGCTGGCTGACGATTCGGGGCTCGAGGTAGACGCACTGAACGGGGCGCCCGGCATTCACTCTGCCCGCTACGTGCCAGGACACGATGCCGATCGAGTCGCGGCACTGCTGGCTCAGTTACGCGGCGTGCCGTGGGAACGCCGCACGGCCCGCTTCCGCTGTGTGGTTGTCATTGCCACACCCACTGGGGAACTCGATCGCACTGAGGGGGTATGTGAAGGGGTGATCGCCTTGGAGCCGGCAGGACAGGGCGGCTTTGGTTATGACCCGATCTTTTGCTTGCCCGACCACGGCTGTACGATGGCCCAACTGCCAGAAGTGGAGAAGAGCCGGATCAGCCACCGCGCCCGGGCGATCATGGCGGCCATACCCATGTTGTCATCCCATTTCTTCGGTGGTATAATAGATGGTGAGGCGAGCGACAATCGTTGCATGGCCTCGGGTTAAATCCAATGAACAGATCGTCACCCCTACTCTTCACTGAAAGGGAGCACGGTACAGCGAACGCGAATTCCTCCCACCCACGCCCCCTCTTACTGCGCTTCGCAACATGGTGCGTGACGGCCGTGTGGTGTGTCTGCGTGGATTGGCGCACCAAGCGCCCTTTCCTGACGCGCGCGACTGCCCATCTCAGTATCATCGTTCTCGCCCTGACCACGATCGCGCTCAGTGGTGTTGGAATCCCGACACCCCAGGCCGCCGGAGGTAGTCCGCTCGACACGGCTGCCGTCCCTTCATTCGAGATGGCCCTTTCCGTAGGATCACAGATGGCACCACCGCCTCCCCTGACGCTATCCGCCGACCAGACGAATCCCTCTGATGCTGATACCGTGGTCCGGTTGCCCATTCCTCACACGACCATCCCAGAGCGGCGGCGTGCACAGGTCATCACCTACGTCGTCCAGCCAGATGACAATGTCTTTGCCATCGCGGCCCGGTTTGGCCTGACTCCAGAAACGATCGTCTGGAGCAACCGTGAAGGTCTCAACGATGCTCCCTGGCTCATCCAGCCAGGAATTGAGGTCTTTATCCTCCCAGTGGACGGGGTATATCATACCGTCCTGGCTGGGGAGACGCTGGCAGGCATCGCGGCCGGATACGAGGTGGAGGTCGCGGCCTTATATAACGAATGGAACGGTCTCGAAGAAGGGGAACAACCGCGCGAAGGGCAACTGCTCGTCGTGCCCGGTGGCCGGGGAGAGGAAGTGGCCTGGACGCCGCCACCCCAATACCCCACTGCCGGGGTCTCCGGAGCAAGTTGGGGGGTCTGCCGGGGCGTGACGTTCGCCGGCCCTGGCGCTAACGGCTGGTTCGGTTACCCCACTGGCCGTTCCAGCGTCTCGGGATGGTACTTTCACGACTGGCGCAACCCAACGCACATCGGGCTCGACTATGCCTGCAGGATGGGCGACCCCATCTATGCTGCGGACAACGGTGTCGTGACGATAGCGGGCTGGAACGGTGGATACGGCATTTTGGTCGAGGTCAACCACGGCAATGGCTTTATCACCCGCTACGGCCACTTTAGCGACATCGTCGTAGGATGTGGCGAGGCGGTCTATCAAGGCCAGTTACTTGGTTACTGTGGCAGCACCGGCTGGTCCACGGGGGCCCACCTCCACTTTGAGATCCGCTACAATGGCGCGCCGCAGGACCCACAGGCTTATCTACCCTGAGGGGATCCGACGTAGCGGGCTGGATACACGATGCAATCACCACGGGACAACGCCGAGCCGACTGATACAACGACAGGGTACTCTCTCCGTCGCCGGTGCGAGGAGGGGCTCCCACGCGCTTTCGCATGGCTGGCGATCACGGTCTACCAGTTGACCGGCGATTGGCGTGGCTGGCTCCCACTGTTCACACGTACCAGCGCACACCTGGCAGTCGTGGCCATGGCCATCATCGCCGTTGGGTTAAGTCACATCGAGTGGCCGGCGCAGGCTGCACTCACTTCTTCCAGGCTGATCCTGCCCGCCTCGGCCGGGAGTGGGGCCAACAGGCAGACGGCGGAAGACGTCCTGGTCCAATTCAACGGGCAAGACGGGAGAGCGCTTTCCAACAGCAGCGCCGAAACGATCGTCCGGCTGGCTCAACCGCACACCACCATCCCCAAGCGCCCACGCCTCGAAGTCGTCACCTACACTGTCGAGGCGGGTGACACGGTCCAGTCCATTGCTGCTCTCTTCGACCTGCAACCCACGACGATCATGTGGGCGAACCCGGCTATCGAAGATGCCCCCGACCTGCTACGGATCGACCAGGAAGTGGTCATCCTGCCCATTGATGGGGCCTACCATCAGGTCGCTGAGGGCGACACGTTGGCATCCATCGCCGAAAAGTACAAAGTAGAATCCACGGCCATTACCGAGTGCGCGCATAATCGCCTGGAACCTCCAACCTACCCGCTTCGGGAAGGAACGTATCTCATCGTACCGGGGGGTGAGAAACCGTACGTGCCCAAAGTGGTCACCACGTACGCGGGAGCCATCCCCGCAGGTGCCCGGGGTACAGGACGCTTCCAGTGGCCGGTGCTGGGCACGCTCACACAGGGGTATTGGTACGGCCACCGGGCGCTTGACATCGGGGCTCCGACTGGCAGCGCATTGCTGGCGGCCGACGGTGGCTTTGTCAGTTTCGCCGGCTGGACAGACGTAGGCTATGGTTACCTGATCGTGATTGACCACGCCAACGGCTTTGCCACTTACTATGCCCACCTGAGCAACATTTACGTCTACGAAGGGCAGGCCATCGAACGCGGGCAGGTCATAGGCGCAATAGGCAGCACCGGGTGGTCCACCGGGCCACATCTGCACTTCGAGGTACGTTACTACGGCACGCAGCAGAACCCCAGGGCCTATCTACCGTAGAGGATGGTAGATTGGCGGGTTGGTAAATTGGTAGATTGGGAATCGTCTACCAATTTACCAGTTTCCCAGTTTCCCAGCTATTTGGCGTACTCCTCCGCCCGCACCTCGCGGATCACTGTCACCTTGATCTGCCCCGGATACTCCAGGTTTTCCTCCAGTTTCCTGGCAATGTCCCTGGAGAGTCGAGCCGTTGCCAGGTCGTCAATATCATCGGGCCTGACGATGATGCGGATCTCGCGGCCGGCCTGAATGGCGTAGGACTCTGCCACACCTTCGAAGGAATTGGCAATGTCCTCCAGCGCATGGATGCGCTTGAGGTAGAGTTCCAGGCTCTCGCGCCGTGCTCCTGGCCTGGCACCCGAGATCGCATCGGCCGCCTCGACGATGACGGCTTCGATGGAGTTCTGCTCCGCTTCGTGGTGGTGAGACTCGATGCAGTTGATCACTTCTTCTGGAACGCCATGCCGGCGGCAGATTTCAGCGCCAATGCTGGCGTGCGTCCCTTCCGTCTCAAAGTCCACCGCCTTGCCAATATCGTGCAGCAACCCCGCAATGCGGGCAACCTCGGCGTTGGCCCCCAGTTCCTCCGCCAGCAACCCCGCCAGTTTGGCCGTCTCGATGGCATGAGCGTGCTGGTTCTGTCCGTAACTGGTGCGATATTTCAGCCGCCCCAGCAGTTTCCGGAGCTCGGGATGCAACCCAGGCACACCCGCCTCATAGGCCGCCCGATCGCCTTCATCGCGGATGATGCGCTCGACGTCCTTGCGACTATCCTCAATGACTTTTTCGATGCGCGCCGGGTGGATGCGGCCATCCACCACCAACCGCTCCATAGCACGACGGGAGATCTCGCGACGCACCGGGTCAAAGCAAGAGATCGTGATGGCCTCAGGCGTATCGTCCACGACCACGTCCACACCCGCCGCCTTCTCGAAGGCACGGATGTTACGCCCGCTGCGGCCAATGATGCGCCCCTTCATGTCATCGGAGGGCAGCGAGACGGTCGAGACGGTCAACTCGGCCACCTGCTCACTCGCCATACGCTGTATGGCATACGTGATAATCTCGCGCGCACGTACGTCGGCCTCCTCTTTGGCTTCCGCCTCTACCTGGCGAATCACCCGCGCCATGTACTGCCGGCTCTCCTCCTCGACGGCCTTCAGGAGTTCCTGCTTGGCCTCCTCGCGGCTCAATCCGGCGATGCGCTCCAACGCGGCCACCTGCTCTTGCTGCATCAGCACAATCTCGTTGTGCTGCCTGTCCAGGGTGCTCTGGCGCTTGTTGAGAGTCCCCTCTCGCTGATCTAACCGTTCCTGACGGTGATCCAGTTTCTCGCGCCGCTGCTGCATGTGCTCTTCTTCGCGCCGGAGGCCTGCGCGACGCCGCTCTAACTCCTTCTCTGCCGCGTTCCGCAGTTGGAGCGCTTCATCCTTGGCCGCCAGGATGATCTCGCTGGCTTCCGTCTCGGCTTTCTCCAACACTTGCCCGGCCCGCTGCTGCTGTTTCTTGATCTTGTCCTGAACCGTGTAATGGCGGACCCCAAAGCCGAGCCCAAATCCCACAGCCAACGCCAGAGCCGCCGCTATCGCTAACATGACCCACTCACCCATAATCCTCATCCCTCGCTTTCGATATCAGATAAAGCCTCGCCACGCACCGTCTCCAACATTTCCTCAACCAGCGGTACGATCACCTCGTAAGAGAAGCCTCTGCGCGCCAGATACGCCTCCAACCTCCGGCGAAAGACGCGAGGATCGGGATGCGCCAGCCGGCGTCTTCCAGCCTCTAACGCCTGACGAGCGGTGGCCTCTTCGTCGAGGCCTGCCAACGTATCCGCGATGATCGAGGCAGGCACCCCTTTTCCCCGCAACTCGTGGTTCAGCGCACGTATGCCGCGGGGATTGAATTGTAGCCGGTTCTCCACCCAATAGCGGGCAAACTCGCGCTCGTTCAACATCCCAGCCCGCGTCAGGCGCTCGACCACCGCCTCGATGACCTCATCCTCCTCATTTTTCTGGCGCATACGGCGACGCACCTCGGCCTCACTGCGGGGGCGATATGACAGGAAATTCAGTGTGCGCTCGTAGGCTTGCTCGACCTCATCCCACCTCCGTAGCCCGGCGACGTCATCATCGCTCAACACCTGGCCTACCCGGAGGTGAGCGGCCTCTATGGCCGCCAACCCAAACGCAAACTCACCGTCAAGATAGACGTTGACGCGATTCTCATTGCGCTTCTGAAACTGGAGCGCCGTGATTGTCCCTGCCATCACACTCCACGAATAAAGCAAAGCCGTGGCTGAAAAAGCCACGGCTCAAGTTGACGCGCAACCGTCAGCGTTGATCTCAGAATATGGCCAACCAACCCTTCACCCGGTTAAGGGGAAGGTATGATCTTCTCGATCACATACCAGGCACAACCGCTTGCCGCAATCGCTCCGCCACGAGAGATGCAAATTCTCTTATTTCCACTTCCCACACCTGCTCGAAGCCCATCCGGGCGGTTGTACTGTACCTCTACATGCCAACGCGGAGCGGCAAGGTGAACAAAACGTCTCACTCTGCCAACGGGTGCTCCGCAAAGCAACGCTGTGTATCAGAGAAGGACTAAATTCTATCATCCGGCACCTTGTAGACACAAGCGCCAGTAGTGAGATCAACCCGTGGCCAATTCCAGCCAGCAAACTAAACGCCCTGACTAAATATGCTGGATAGTGTACACCAAATAGAGCAAAAAGGCAAATGGACTTGACCTTCAGTCCGCCATGTGTTACAGTTAGGCCCAACGAGTATGAGAGCACGCAGGGCACATCCAGGAGACTTGCCGGCCATCGTGGCGCTCAGCCAGAGAGCCCGTCGCACGCTGCCCAGGCTGTGGTGGTGGGACGAGTATCTGGCCCACGATCCGTTCGTCGTCATTGAGCACAAGGGCATCGTGGTCGGAACGCTCTTCGCCTGGCCAGACGACTCGCCGGTAGCGTGGGTACGGCTGGCGGCGCTGGACGACGCACTCGACGTTGGCGAGTGGCTCGACCTGGCACTGCCCGTCGTTCTCGACGGGCTGCGCCGCCGCGGGACGCAGAAACTGGCCTGGATGGACTATGGAGGCTGGGCCGGACCCTATCTCAGCGCACGCGGCTGCCAACGGCTCACAGAGGTCGTGACGCTCGCCAAGTTCGACCGTGTTCTACCCGACACGAGTGCCCCCGACATTCGCTCACGCCCGGCCTCGGATGCAGACGTCCCCGCCGTGGTGGCGGTGGAGCGGGCAGCGTTTACCCCCCACTGGTGGCACAGCGCGGCCACGCTGCACCGGAGGGCGGCCACGACGTCCTACTTCGTCGTCGCAGAACTGGCAGGCCAGGTGATGGGATACGCCGAGGGAGAACGGCACTTCCCGGCGGCTCATCTCAACCGGATCGCCGTGCATCCCGTCCACCAGGGCTGCGGGATCGGTACGCGGCTGCTGCACGATGCGCTGCTGGCCTTCTGGCAATACGGAGCGGACGAGGTCACGCTCAACACCCAGGCCGACAACCACTATTCCCAGCGGCTGTATCGTCACTTCGGGTTTGAGCCGACGGGAGACCATACCACGGTATGGGAATTACCAGTAGCGTAAGGAGGGTCTTATGCCCAGAGCACGTCAGGAACCGGAAAAATGGCGTTTCACCAATGCACTGATGCGCCAGGCGCTCCTGGCCATCGGCGAGGTGATGGGAGAGCAAGGCCTCAAAGTCGTGCTGCGCCAGGCCGGGCTGGAACGCTACGTTGACGCACTGCCGCCCAACGACCTGGAACAAGACACACCCACAGTCGAGTATGCCGCGCTCAACCAGGCAGTGGAGGAGTTCTATGGCCGTGCCAGTAAAGGCATGCTCCAGCGCATCGGCCGGGCCTCGTTCCGCTACGGTGTCGAGGAGCAGGCAACGCTGATGGGCGTGGCAGGCACGGCGTTGAAGTTGATGCCCCAGAAGACGCGCATCAAGTTTATCCTCACCCAGACGGCGAAATCGCTGATGAGCGTGAACGAGGATACGTACATCGAGGTCCAGGAAACGCCGGAGGGGTTCGTCTTTGCCGACTTTACCTGCGGTGTGTGCTGCTGCCGCAACGCCGAGCAGCCCACCTGCCATCTCTACGTCGGCTCTATCAGCGAGGCGGTGAAGTGGGCCACGGGGCACGACCACGAGGTGCGCGAGATCGAATGCCGGGCCATGGGCGCGGAGGCGTGCCGCTTCCTGGTAGTAGAAAACTGAGCCGATGCAAGACTACGACGTTGGGGTAGAAGTCGGCTCTCCTCCAGTTGGGGTCTCCCCCATTGTCGTGGGAGAAGGTTCGGGCGTAGGTGTCTCCGTCGGCGTCGGAGAAGACGGCACGGGTGTGTCCGTCGGAGTCGAAGTGGGCAGCGCAGGAGTCGGCGTGGACGTCGGCTCGAAGGTAGAGGTCGGCATGACTGTGGGCGTCCACGTCGGGGACAGCACAGGCACGGGTGTCGGTGTGAGCGTGGGCACCTCCGCCGGCGTGGGCGACTGCACCGGCGCTGGCGTCTCGGTCGGGGCCGCCACGTAGACCTGCACGCGGGCCTCGACCTGGTGCTGCGCGCGGTCAAAGGCGGTGATACGCAGTGTGTAGGGGCCGGAGGCCAGGTGAGAGGCATCCCACTCGGTCAACAGGCCATCCTGCACCTGGGCCAGGTGTGGCCCACTGATCCACCCCCAGCCCTGGGGATTGTCCCCAATCCCATACTGCACTTCGTAGCGGTCAAAGTTGGGCAAGCGGACCGTGCCGACGACCGCGACGACGCCGTAGATAGTGCTACCGGGGGCAGGTTGGGTGATGAAAACCAGCGGGCGGTCCGTGGCAGCGGTGCACTGCTCCAGCGGCGCCAGTGGCAGACTCCCCCAGTACTCTGGGTGGGCCTGGGCCCACTCCCGCCCCCGCTTGTCCGTGATGACGACCATCAACTGCTCGGTCACCTGGCCGGAGCAGAACTCGTTCGCCAAAAGACCGGTGAGGTCATCAATTTTCACCATCTGGTACCAATCGTGTTCCTCGTCCAGTGGTGGCTGATCCTCGGCGAAGACTTCCACTTTGCGCCGCGGGCAGTACCCGGTGGGACGCGCACCGGAGTCGGCGCAGATTTCGTACTCGACGCCGCCGGACGGGCGCACAAAGTTGCGCACGGGCAAGTCGGCGTGGGCCGCCTCCATGAAACTGTGCCAGATGTGACCAGCACCCGCTGAACCGGGCAGGTTGAGCATCGGGGAATTATTGGAGTTGCCCACCCAGACGCCAGCCGCCAGATCGGGCGTATAGCCGATGGTCCAACCGTCACGGAAATCGTTGGTCGTGCCGGTCTTCGCCGCGGCCGGGCGGGAGAGTTCGAGGATACTGGGGCAGCGAAAAGCGCGGCAGCGCGCCTGGGCGTCGGAGAGGATACTGGTGATGAGGTAGGCATGTCGAGGCGAGACCACTTGCTCGCCGGCCGGCATAGAGTTGTCCACCAGGACTTTGCCCCGGCTGTCTTCGATGCGCAGGATGGGGCTGGGTGGCACACGCACGCCGCCGTTGGCAAAGACGGCAAAGGCACCGGTCATCTCCAACAGTTTCACCTCGCCACCGCCCAACGTGAGCGCCAGCCCATAAGCGGGTGGCTGGTCATAGGGATACTCGGGGCAGTACAGTTGAGGCTGGGCCAGCGATTGGACGCCCAGCCGCGTGGCCATTTCCAACAATCCGTCAACCCCCACGAACTGGAGCGCCATAACGGCGGGGACGTTGTACGAGTTGGCGAGCGCATCGCGCAATAGCATGGGGCCGTGATACTTTTCATCATAGTTCACCGGGACGTAGGGCGGGTTGGCCCCATCAGGGAATTCGGTCTCCAGGTCCCACAAGAGCGTGGCAGGGGTCCAGCCACGCTCGAAGGCGGCGACGTAGGTGAGCGGCTTGATGGAGGAGCCGGGCTGGCGGCAGCGCAGCGCGACGTTGACCTGCCCGTCAATCTCCTCGTCGTAAAAGTCCGCCGAACCGACCATGGCCAGGATGTGTCCCGTGGCCGGGTCGAGCGCGACGAGCGCGCCATTGGTGGCGTGCTGGCCGGCCATGGCGGTCATACCTTCACGGACAGCCTGCTCGGCCAGCGCCTGCAGGCGAGCGTCGAGCGTGGTGTAGACGCGCAGGCCCGTGCGGTAGAGTGCCGCGGGACCGTAGGTGGCCTCCAATGTCTGGCGCACGTAGACGATAAAGTGGGGAGCCGTGTTGATGTCAAGTCGGGGAGCCTTGAACTCATAATCGCGCATCTCAGCGGCTGCCAGTTCAGCCTCCGTGTGGCTGACATAGCCGGCCTCGACCATCAACGCCAGCACGTCCTCCTGACGAGACAAGGCCAGGTCGAGGCCGCCAGCGAAGGGATCGTAGATGGCCGGCGACTGGGGCAGGCCGGCCAGGAAAGAGGCCTGCCCGAGCGTGAGGTCGGCTGCATCCACGCCAAGGTAGGTCTCCGCGGCGGCCTGGATGCCATAGGCCAGGTTGCCATAGTAAATCTCGTTGAGGTAGATCTCCAGGATGGTGTCTTTGGGATAGACGCGCGTCAATTCAGTGGCCAGGACGATCTCCTTGATCTTGCGCCAGGCGGTGTCCTGCATGCGCTCCTCCGGCGTGAGCAGGACGTTGCGGGCCACCTGCTGGGTGATCGTGCTGGCACCGGAAACGATCCGTTTCTCTGAGAGATTGTAGTAGACGGCGCGGAGGATGGCGATGGGGTCGAAACCGCGGTGGGCGTAGAAGTTGCGGTCCTCGGTGGCGATCGTCGCCTGGATGAGATAGGAAGAAATTTCGCCCACAGAAACTTTGGTGCGCCGCCCCCCCTGAGGGTCTGTGACTTCGTAGAGCAGATGGCCTTCGCGATCATAGATCTTGCTGCTGACGAAGGCGATCTGGTGGGTCTGGAGCTCCGCGGGCGGGGGGAGTTGGTTGGCGATGGCCACGTAGCCGACGACGGTGGCCCCGACGGCCAGGAAGAACGTCAGCACAACGACGACCGCCATGACAAAGCCGACCCGTGCCAACGTTTTTCCCCATTGGTACGGCTTGTGGGCGGCACCGTCGTTTCCCGTCCATTGGCGCGGCCTGGAGCCTACCGCACCGGCCGTCCCCTCTCCGAGAGTGGAAGCGGAACGAGGTGGAACGTAGCCGGGTCGCTGTGGTGGGGGCACGGTGCGGGGCAGGTTGGCCGTCGGGGTGGCACCGGTGGGCACCCGCGGCATGGCGATGGTGGGTTCGCCCAATTCACCCGGCAACTCGCCGGTCTCGACGTCGTCGGGCGAGGGAGGCCGCGTGGGTTGCGTGTCGTCCAGGCGATGATCTTTGACCATTAAATGAGCATGGTAGCATAAGTGGGGGGAAACCGCAAAAGCATCCAACGGCAGCATGCTACGGGCCAGCATACTTGGCAACGAAGGGCAGATAATCGCGATCGAGAACACCAGTGACCTGCAGGAACACAGCCGTCGGAACCCCCCAGTTGCCGTCGGCGTCCTGGCTCTCGACGAACAGGATGTGGCGGCCTGATGCCCAGCCGGTGATGTCCACAATAGCATGGACAGTTTCGACGGGAGCATCGAAAGCGCCGTCGGCGGGAGACATCGGGTAGGAGATAGTGCCGGCGATCCAGGCAGGCGCATCCACCGTGTAACGGGCGGCAGCGATGCTCTGCACCGGCTCGTCTCCCCAGCCATTACTGTCGTAGCGGGTATCGTCGGCCACGGCGGTCAACGTCACCTGCGTTCCCGTGAGGACAGTCGTGGGAGCGACGATCACGTCGAAAGACTCAGGGCCAGCAGGGGCCTGATAGGGCCGCCGGGCCGTTTTGAAGGCATACAGAAGGGCTGGCAAGTTCTCTGGGACGATCGTGTGCTCAAAGGTTGAGCAATCCTGGAAAAAACCTGTGCCCAATTCGAAGGTATAGGCCGCCAGGCCCAACTCCCCGTAGGCCCAGTCGTCGGTGGCGCCTGTGGTAGCGTAGATGCAACCCCACTCTCCCGACCGGCAGACCTGATAGCCGTTAAAGTATCCGAACTTGCGCCCTAGCGTCTCCAGTTGGGTATGATTGGGAGCCAATGTGGAACCAAAACCGTAAGGAAAGAGTACCAGTTCACTGTAACTGTGCAGTGTGACAAAGACCCCCATGGCATCGTCAGGCGCAGGGTCATCGTCGTCAGGGCCACGCTGGTCAGGAAAGATGCTCACCACGTAATCCTGGATGGCCTGGGTCTCCGGCTCGGACGCCGACGACGGCCCCTGGTAGGTCTTAAAGCAAGGAATGGTACTGTCCCCGCCCCAATGGAAACTGCTGTTCCGGTTCAGGTCAGTGCCATAGTAGGGAAAAATCGGGCAACCATCGTCGTCGTCGGTATTCTTTCGCCAATATCCGCCGGCCTCGGCATGTTTGCGCCCGTCAGGGTTGGCCATGGGGAGGATGTGGATCTCGAAATAGTCCAGGAGCCAGGTGTCGTCGGGATCGGTGCCGTATTGGGTGACCAGATGTTCAGCAAACCGGGCAGCCAGTTCAGCCGTGACCAGTTCGCGGGCGTGGATCGCGGCCATCAGGAAGAATTTTGGCTTGGGGCCAGGCACAGCGTGGCTGGTGAGCACGAGCGCGTAGAGATCGTAGCCCGATCGGGCTCCAACGACCTTCTCCCAACTGTCGCCGATGTCTACCCAGGTGGCCAGGTCGGGGTGGTCGGCAGCCAGTTGGGCCATGTCGGCAGCCGTCTCCTCGACCGTGCGGTAGCAGGAGTAAGCGGGAATGCCAGTCGTCTGGGCAGGCAGCGAGTGCAAGGGCCGGCCAAGAAGAGCGGTCCTGGCTTTATCTGTTTCCACCCGATAGCCAGCCGGCAGCAAGGCGGTGACCTGGTCGGGATGCAGCAACGCCACCAGGTAGCCCTCTGCGTGGTGCACTTCCCAGACGTCGAGTTGATTCGCCAGCCGGTTGAGATCGGCCAGGTCGGCAAAAAAGACCCGTGCCACCACCGGCCCCTCCACCGATGGGTGGGTAGGCAGGTACACCTCTTCCGATATGCGGGAGGCAGGTCCAAGGATCGGTATGAAAATCCCCGATAGGATAGGTAGAATGAGGAGCAAACGCCTCAACAAGTTGAGGACTCCAGACTTACAATCAGGGGATATTTTCCGCGTGGGTCAGCACCTCCGCCCGGCAACCTATCCTACCGACACAGGTACGGAACGTACTGCCGCCAGAGGGATGGCTTGATGGACGCGAGGAGGGCGGTATGAACTGACCGCCAACCAATCGCTCACAGGAGAAGAGGCCAGTATGCGCCACACCACGGCGCGCAATGGCTCCGGCCAGCGTTCGACCTCCAGGCGAAACGCCCGTGGCCCGTACTCGTCTGCCTGGACTAAATGAGAGAAATCATTGAATACCAGGCTAACAGCCTTACCATCCTCCACCCGAAAATGTAGAGTGATATCCGGGGTCAGGCGAACCGACGCCGTCGCCTCCTCGTCAGCGAAGAAAACTTCCAAAATATCTGCATCCTGGTGATAATCATACGTGTATGCCATCATTCGTCAACCTCAGGCCAGGCTGTGACCACATAGCGATCTCCCTCACGGTAGATGTGTTGCCATCTTTCCTCCGTGATATAAATCTCGCGTCCAGCACGATCCTGAGCCGTCCAGGTATGCACGTTGCGTCTCCGTAATCATTGTCAGCTCACTTGCAGTGTAGAGTATCAGTAGATCACAGTTGACCATTTTGCCTTGACTTTCCTACGCTGATCTATACCGCGACAAGCAGTTCGTTCGCGGGCTTGTGAATAGCCTCTACAGGATTCAGGCGACGTTCGATGGCGCGGATCA
>Ga0315289_10002086_pt1 | contig 30947 bp, 22 predicted proteins | sample YL17G11_40_MG_FD_203452 | JGI IMG/M metagenome (GOLD analysis project Ga0315289, IMG submission 203452) | Sediment microbial communities from Yellowstone Lake, YNP, Wyoming, USA - YL17G11_40 | ecosystem: Environmental > Aquatic > Freshwater > Lake > Sediment | place: USA: Wyoming | collected... | reverse complement strand
GGGCGGGCTCCCCCGCCATGATAGGTCCCCCCCGTCATCGCGCCCGCAGACCCACACCGGCGTGTGCACCGCCCGTCCGTCTACACCCTGGGCGTGCAAACGCGGGCATGGCCGGGCAACAAAGGGGCTGCGCACACGCCCTTCCAAAAGGACACACGCCCCCCCGCTCACAAAACTCACTTGATGGGCTTGGGGATGACGACGTCCCACCCGCGCCCGTAACCGCCTACCCGGGCCCGCCAGGACTTGGGTGGGACCACCTTGGCGAGGCCGACGTGCGCGAACCGCCGCTCGATAGACGCGGCATACTCCTCAAAGGGGCGGAGCATGTCGCGGTCGGTCGGGTGGAACACAGGCACCTCGGGCGCGCGACCAAAGTGGCTCATGGCGGACGTGTGGTGTGTGGGACCGCGGAGGGCCCGCTCCTTTATGTGGCGACGGGGGGTGTCGATGGGGCAGGGAGAGGTCAGGCGTGCACAGGGGGAAGGGAAGAGCGCGGCCGGCGACGGAAAAAGAAAGGAGACGAGCGCGTGCGCTCTTTTTGTGCGCTGGAGGGGGAAGGAGAGGGAAGGGGTGTGAGTGCGCGCCGCCTCAATGCTCCACCAAAAAGAAACGCAAGCGCGCGCTCTATACAGGCGAGGGGTCGGCGTGGGATGCCTGCGGCGGGCCGCCCGCCCAAAACGCGGGTGATTGGGTGGGCGCCCCCCCCCCCCCCCGCTTGCTTGCGCGTCGCTGCCTCTCCCGCGAGTCGCTGCTGCCGCAGCGGGTTTTTTGCCCGCGCGGGCTGGGGCCTGAGGCCGCCAGTGAGCCTGCGTCTGGCACTGCTGGCCGGTACAACGATATGCACGCCCACAGGCGTGGGCGCGTGGGCTGCAGTTGAGGGCGCGGGGTCGCGCGGGGGCGGGGACGGACGAAGCCGCACCTGCACTCGTTAGTGTGTGTGATCCCTCCTCCGCCTTCATTTCTCTCTTCACTCAGAGCGCAAGAGGAGGACATCCACAGCTCTCCCCCTCATCACATGAACTTCCGGTTCCACAACCTCCTGGCCGCCCCCTACCGGGGCGGCTCCCTGGTCATGCACGGGGACACCCTGTTGTCGCCCGTAGGCAACCGAGTGGCGCAGGTAAGGGTGGGGAAGGGGTGGACAGTATTTGTTTCACGTCGTCGTTGGCCGCCGACGGCTGGCCGGTACTTGGGGCCCGCCGCGCCGAGGCGCCGACGCCCCGCAGGCCCAACCTTGCACTGGCATGGGGTAGAGCCACCAGCGAGCTACCGGACGCGCCGATCAGAATTCTCGTCCGCGCGCACCAAACCCGCACAAACCGCGGCCGCATTCGCACTGCACGAAACTAGCCGCCTCGTCAAAAAAAAAACCTTCCTCCCCTCTCCCCATCCAGGTCGACCTCGTCGCCTCCACCTCCACGACCTTGCCCTTCGAGACCCTGCACCAGGTGCGGACCCTCGCCCTGGATCCGGCGGGCCGCACCCTGGTCGCCATCGACGCGACGGGTCGGGCCCTGGTCATCGCCCTCCAAGCGCGCGCCCTGCTGGGCCACGCCTCCTTTGGCGGCCCCGTCCCCGCCGCGGCCTTCTCGCCGGACGGCGCCTTCCTCGCCATCGCGGTCGGCCGCCTGGTCCAGGTGTGGAGCGCGCCGCCCCGGGCCAAGACCGTCGCCCCGCTCGCCCTCCACCGCACGTTCGGCACGGCGGCCGGGGGCGTGGCCTGCCTGGCCTGGTCGCCCGATGGGCGCTGGCTGGCGGCCGGGTGCAAGGACCTGACGGTCCGCGTCTGGTCCCGCGACCCCGTGCCCGGGGGCGGGTCGGGGAGCTCGGGCGCGTTTAAGCCACCCGTCCTGGCCGGCCACAAGGACGACCCGGTGGCCGTCTTCTGGGCCGGCACCGCGCCGGGCGCGGGCGGGGAGGCGGGGCGGGCGGCGGCCGCGGCGGCCGCGGCAGCCGCCCTGGGCGCGGACCCGGCCGCCGCGGCGCCCGTTCTCTACTCGCTCTCCCGGGATGGGGCCCTGTTTGCGTGGGCTTTTGCACCGGATGCGGACGATGGGAGCGGCGGGGACGGGGCGGCCAATGGCGGCGGCGGCTTGCCCGGCTGGGAGGAGGGAGGAGGCGCGCCCCCCGCCGCCGCCCTCCCCGCCCACCCTCCTCCCTCGCCCTGGGCCTTTGCCCGCGGCAAGTGGCGCCTGGCCGCCAAGCACTTCTTCAACCAGCGCGGCGCGCGCGTCACCTGCGCCGCCCACCACGCGGGCGCGGGCCTGGTCGTGGCGGGCATGTCGTCGGGGGCGTTTGACCTCCGCGAGCTGCCCTCCTTCACCCCCATCCACGCGCTCTCCGCGTCCAAGGGCCCGCTGTCGTCCCTCGCCTTCAACGCCCGGGGCGACTGGCTGGCCCTGGGCGCCGCCAAGCATGGCCAGCTCTGTGCCTGGGAGTGGCGGGCGGAGGCGTACGTGCTGCGCCAGCAGGGCCACGCCTACGCGGCCGCGGCCGCCGCCTTTTCGCCCGACGGCGGCCTCCTCGCGACGGGCGCGGATGATGCGAAGGTCAAGCTGTGGGGGGTGGCGTCCGGCTTTTGCCATGTCACACTGGGGGGCGGAGCGGTGCCCGCCGCTGCGGCTGCCACGCCCGACGGCGACGCAGCGCCGCCCGCCACGCGCGCCCCCGGCCACACCGCCCCTATCACCGGCCTGGCCTTCCTCCCCTCCTCTGGCGCGCTCCTCTCCTCCTCCAGGGACGGCACTGTCCGGGCCTGGGACCTGGCCCGCTACCGCTGCTTCCGGACCCTAGTCCCCCCCGAACGTGCGCAGCTTGGGTGCGTCGCCGCGGACGCCGGCAGCGGGGGCGACATCGTGGCGGCTGGGGGCACCGACACCTTTTCCATTTACGTTTGGTCCGTCCGCACCTCCCGGGTTTTGGACGTCCTCGCCGGCCACGAGGGCCCCGTCTCCTGCCTGGCCTTCTCACCCTCGGCGGGGGGGTCGGGCTCCGCGGGCGGGGCGGGCCCTGAAGGCCAGGGCCGGGCGGTGGGCGCGCCCCTGCTGGCGTCCGGCTCCTGGGACAAGACGGTCCGCCTGTGGGACGTGTTCGGGGGCAAGGGCGCGGTCGAAGCCCTCCCCCACTCCCACGAGGTCCTCGCCCTCGCCTGGCACCCGGCCGGCCACACCCTGGCCGTGGCCACCCTGGACGGGTGCATCGCGCTCTGGGACCCGGCGGGCGCGGTGCTGACGGGGACGATTGAAGGGCGGCGTGACGTCCTTGCGGGCGCGGGCGCGGGCCCCGACGGCGACCTCCGCTCCGCCGCCAACGCCGCCGCCTCCGCCGCCTTCACCTCCCTGGCCTACTCCGCGGATGGTGCCTTCCTGGTCGGCGGGGGCGCGGGCACGGCCGTCTGCATATACGACGCGGAGGAGCGCGTCCTCCTCCGCCGCCTGGTGACGACCGCCAACCGGTCGCTGGCGGGCGTGCGCTCCGCGGCGGGCGCGCACCACACGTCCGGCCACCCTACGGACGCCGGGCCCCGTGGCACCCTGCCCGGTGGTGGGGGGTCGGACGATGACGAGGGAGGCGGCCTGCTCCACGCCTCCAACCCGGGCGGCGGGGCGGGCGCGTCCGGCCTGCCCGGGACTGGCGGCGGCGGCGGCGGCGGCGGCGGCGGCAGCGGCGGCGGCGGCGGCGGGGGTGGGGCCGTGGCCCCGACCCCGGCCACCCGGGCGGTCGCGCTCTGCCCGCTCGGCCGCCATCTGGCCGCCGCGACGACGGAGGGCGTCCTCCTCTTCGTGGACGACCCGGGCACGCGCTTCGACCCGGGCGACCTGGGCGAGGACGTGACGCCGGCCCGGGCTCGGGCGGCCCTGGCCGCCGGCAACCCCGTCCTGGCCGCCCGCCTCGCGCTGCGCTTGGGGGATGCCGGCCTGCTGGAGGCGTCCCTGCTGGGCACGCCGCCGTGCGACGTGGCCGCGTCCGCCCGAGCCCTGCCGCCCGAGTGCGCGGCGGGCGTGCTGGCGGCGCTGGCCTCCCTCCTGCCGCGGGTGCCGCACGCGGAGCATGGCCTGGCGTGGGCGCGGGCGCTGCTGTCGGTGCACGCGCGGGCGCTCCGGGCGGCGCCCCGGGCGGCGACCGCGCCCGCCCTGCGCGCCATTGCCGCCGCGGCGGCGTCCATGCAGGCCGACCTGGCCGTCGGGGCGGCGGCCAATGTGCACACGCTGGAATACTTGGCGTCTGCGCCGATGGAGGAACAGCGGGCTGTGGAAGTGTTGTGAAAAAGAAAAAGAAAAAAATGAAACAAGTGTGGCAACTAACAGACTCCTTCTGCTCTTAACTCTCTTCTCCTCACGCCGCGTACCCTCCTCCCCCGCCTCCCTCTGCCTGCTGCTGCTGTTGCGCCTCCAGCATGCGGGCCACGTGGAAACCCAGGTGCTGCCGCACGTCGGCCACGCCCTCCACGGCGGCCAGGACGGGGAGCAGGTCGAGGAGCTCCCGGTCGGCCGGGTCGTCGATGAACGTGCCGCAGGGGGCGGCGTTGTCGGGCTGGAAGACGTACGAGTGCGGGGAGTTGTCGACGATGATTGTGGAGGCCAGGGGCCGGCCCAGGCATTGCAGGTCCTTCACGTAGTTCCCCTCAAAGGGGACGCACGCCTCCCGGAACAGGCGCCAGCGCACGGTCCGGCCCGGGTCGAGCAGGTCGAGGAGCGGGTCGGCATACTTGGCCAGGGACGCCGTGAAGACGACGACCTCGAAGCGGGCGCCCACGGCGGCCATGAAGGCGTCCACGTGCGGGCGTTTGAGGACGTACACGTCGACGGGGCGGCCGTCGATGTCGACGGGGATGATGAAGTCCGCCCGGTCGACGGGCTTGAAGGAGGAATGGACGAGCGTCTCGTCCAGGTCGAGGACGAGGCACTTTCGCCCCGCATCGCTGGGGGAGGGCGGCCCGATAACGGGCGGGCCTGTGAAGGGTGGGGGGATGGGCGGGCAGGCCGGGCGAAAGGCGGCCGCGGCCGCGGCGGCGGCGGCGGCCGCGGCGGCGGCCGAGGCCGGCGGGTAGGGGTAGGGGGGGTAGGGTGAGGGCGGGGCGGCGGGGTCGCCACCCCCGCCCGCCCTCCCGCTGACCCCCGTGTACGGCAGGCAGCAAACCGCCGCCCGGGTCCGGGCCCAGAAGCGGGCCCAGGCAGAGGGGGGCGGTGCGGGGTAGTGGTGGTGGAGGGGCGGCGGGGCGGCGGCGGAGACTTCCAGGGCGGTGACCTGAGGTTTGGGATGTGTGAGGGGAGAGGAGAGGTTGAGAGCGCCGCCCCCCCCCGCCACCTTTGCGAGCAAGAGTGCGCGCACGCACAATTTCCGCGCCCCCTGCAGATAGGGCAACGCGATTCACACGTTTTTGAAGCGCTGGCCAGGCGCCCAGGCCAATCAAAAACCGAATCGCCCTCAATATTTGGGGGAGCCGAGGTCGGAAGGGCAGTGCCAGGGCGGGGGGCGAGTCGGCAGCGGCAGCGGCGCGCTCGTTACTCGCCAGCACGAGACGCAAACCAGCGGCGGGGGTGCGGCCCTCTCCACCACCCCTTTTCGACGCGCCGCGGACACAGACCACCTCTCCACACCCCACCATCAACGCACCTGGTGAATCACAGACTCTCCACCTCCATTGCGGGGCCCAGCCCTATCGGCGGCTCCCGCCAGCAAGGCCCGGGGCGGGTCCATTGCGAGGCAAAAGCGGAGCGGCGCGCGCTCGCTCTCGCTTTCTTCAGGCACACGGCGGGGTTCGAGGTCTGCAAGGGCACGGACTCTTGCCCGCGGGCGATGGGGCAGTGTGTATGTGAAGCCGCCTGGCGGGTCAGGGAGGCGAACAGCGGGGGCGTTTGCCCTCGGTTCGTCTTATTTTCGGGCTCAGCAAAAAGAGACAAGGGAAAAATGAGACCTCTCTCCAGCGACACACACAAGAACAGAGAGCAGAGAGAGACCCACCACTGCCGCGTGCCCACACACATCTCTACACACACACCTGCCTCACCTCCTCCGCCCACCCTTCCCCCCGAAATTCTTGGGGAACGCCCCACGCGGCGCGGGCGGGGACGCGCCGCCACCCCCACCCCCACAAAGTCCCAACGCCGCACGCCGCGCCGCCTCCGCCGCCTCCAGCGCGGCCAGCCGGTCGCCGCGCCCGATGTCGACCTCAACCACGCCTGTCATGTAGGCGTCGATGCGGGGGCCGGCCTCGGCGGCTTGGCCGCGCAAGGCGGCGGGAATGGCAAAGAAGCCTTCGGACGGGGTCGCGGCCTCGCCACCCTCCACGCCCCGTCCCTGGCCCGCCCGGGCCGCCAGTTCGGCCTCGATGAAGAGCTGGGCCTCGGCTTCCGCTTCCGCGGCGGCCAGGGCGGCCGCATCCGCGCCGCGCACGTACGTGCCGCCTAAAGCGGCCGTCCCATCCTCCACAGACGCCGTGAGTGCGCCGCCGGCCGCCCCGCCCGAGTGTGCGCCGGCCAGCAGGTCGGCCGCCGCGCCGGCGGCGGCACGGGCGGGGGCAGCCAGGAGGGAGTCCGCGGTGATGCCCTGGCGGGTGGTGGGGTGTGAGCGGGTGAGAGCGTGGAGGGCGATGAGCGAAGGAGAATGAGAAGAGAGGCAAGGTTGAGAGCGCCACCTGGGTGGTGTGGGGTGGGTGGGGAGGACGGGCGACTGTGTGCTCGCAGGCCCTGTCCGCCTTTCCATATCCAGGCATTCTCACCGTCCGCCTCCCGCGCTGCTTCTGCAGGAATTTCAGGTCGCCCAAGGTGGCGGCGGGCGGGAGGCTGGTGGCAGGCGCGTGGGTGGGGTCGGCCGCTTCGCCGCCGCTGCCACCCTCTTCAACATCCTCCGCCAGCGCCCGTTTCCGCAGATGCCGGCGCTTTGCAGGAGGTGGGGCAGGTCCAGGGCCGCCAGGCGTTTCGTCGCCCGCCATGGGCCGGGAGTGAGAGCCGCAAAGTGAAAATGAGGGAGTGTTTGACAAGCCAATCCGTCAATATCATTATCTCCGCGCCTGCCTTGTTTGTGCTCTCTCGTTCGGCCCCCCGCCCGCGTGGGCCGCGCCCCCCGCCCCGCCTCGCCCTATCCCAACCCCCACCAGCACGAAGCTAATACCCCCAATTCCCCCCGCCGGCACAACCTCCCCTATCCCTGAGCCCCCCTCCCCCTCCCAACTCAACTCGCCCCCCCTGGAAACAAATGGAGCCGCTCGCCGGCAACGAGAAGTATGAGCGAGTCCGCCACCTGAACGCGGGCGCGTTCGGCTTCGTCCAGCTGGCCCGCAACAAGCGGACGGGACGACACGTGGCCATTAAGTTCTTGCCGCGCGGGGAGCGGGTGGGCAAGGTGAGAGAGGAGGGACGATTGGTGGGGGGCGGGCTGCGGCGCGCTTCTCGCCGCTCTTGGCAAACGCACGTGCCGCGGCTGCCCCGGTCCACCAACGCGCTTTGCCGTGCCGCACGCGGACGAGGGGCGAGCGACCAGGGCGGCTGCGTGGGTGGTTGGCGCTGTTGGTGATTGCGGGCACGGGTGGGGGGTGGCGCGCGTGACACCTCCACCCCACCCCGCTCATTTTTCCGCCCCCTCGAACCCCATCCAACCCTCGTTTCGACTCCCCTCTCCATTCACCCCACCCCACCCACCCTCTCCGCCCCCGTCACTTTTCCCCCTTCAGTACGTTGAACGGGAGATCGTCAACCACTCCAACTTTGTGCACCCCCACGTCGTCCAGTTCAAGGAGGTCTTCCTCACGCCCACCCACCTGGCGATCGCCATGGAGTACGCGCCGGGCGGGGACCTCTTTTCGTACGTGTCCCAGCGGGGCGGCCTGTCCGAGGAGGACGCGCGCTGGTTTTTCCAGCAGCTGGTCATCGGGCTGGATTACTGCCACCGCCTGGGCGTCGTCAACCGGGATATCAAGCTGGAAAACACGCTGCTGGACGGCGCGCCCCGGCCCCTGCTCAAGATCTGCGATTTCGGCTACTCCAAGCACGAGGCCGACTCCCGGCCCAAGACCAAGGTCGGCACGCCCGGGTATACCGCCCCCGAAGTCGTCCGCGCCGCCGCCTCCCGCCGCTACGACGGCCGGGCCGCGGACGTCTGGTCCGCGGGCGTCATGCTGTACACCATGCTCTTCTGCCGGTACCCCTTTGAACGGCCGGGCGACGAGGAGGACAAGCAGCGCGGCTTCCAGCGCGTGCTCGAACGCATCCTGCGTGTCGAGTACGAGCTGCCCCCGACCCGCCCGGTCTCGCCCGACTGCGCCCACCTCATCTCCCGCATCCTGGTCGCCGACCCGCTGGCCCGGGCGACCGTGGGCGAGATCATGGCGCACACCTGGTTCCGGGCGGGGCTGCCTGACGACGCGGCCCGCATGAACGACGAGTGCCTGAAGCTGAGGCCGCACGACCACCCGGGCTACCAGACGGTCGACGCGATTCGGGCGATCGTGGTGCAGGCGGGCATGCCGCTGGGCGGGGTGGGGGGCGGGCTGGCGGGCGGGGCAGACGACGAGGCCATCATCGAGGACGTCATCAACGACCACCCTGGCAGCGAAAACGCCCTGGACCGCCGCCTGTCGAGCGGGGTGATGGATTGACTTTGTGCATGGGATGGGCGTGCGGTTTTTTTGACATTTTTTTCTTCTAGGCCTTCTTTGCTGAATCTGTAGTCGTGTCAGTGTGCGGGGGTGTCTTTGTGTGTGTGTGTGTGATCCGTCTCCTTGCCCGTGCGTGTTAGAGCAGAGAATGGGCCTGTGTTCATATGTGACCCTGCTTTGTGTTTTTGTGATGAGATGAGATCAAAACTGGGCCCGGCGTTTCGCTCTCTTCTCTCCTCTCTCTAATCTCAGCTTCCACCAGAGCGTGCGTGCGCACCATGTGAGGCTGGTGTGTAAAAGTTCAAGGTGTGCATGCGTATCGAATTTCACACCATCTCAACATCTCTCTCTTAACCCGCTCTCCATCCCGTCCCAACCTCTCTCCTCTCCCCTCTCTCCTCTCAGTCATCAAAGTCCTCCTCCAACGCCTCATCGATGTAGTCGTCAACGTCATCATCCGCGGCCGCCCGGGCCCCGATGGCCTGCATGACTACCCGCTGGATTTCGGCCTCGCTCTGCGCGCCCGCAGACTGCCCACGCAGCGCCAGGCACTGCTCGTTCATCGACGTCACGCCGGGGGGCAGGTCGGTCGTGTACCAGGGGTGCGCCTGGATTTGCTCGACCGTCAGGCGGGCCCCCACATCCGAGACCAGGATGCGGGAGATGAGGTCCTTGCAGGAGGCGGAGACGGGGATGCCGGGCGGGAAACGGTAATCCACGCGCTGGATGCGGTCAAGGACGCGCGCAAACTTGTTGACGCCCGCCGCCGCGTCACCCGCCCGTTCAAAGGGGTACTCACAGAACAGCATGACGTACAGCATGACGGCGGAGGACCAGACGTCCGCGGCCTGGCCGTCGTAGTGGCGGGCGTTCGAGACGACTTCGGGGGCGGTGTACCCGGGCGTGCCGACCTTGCTCTTGGGCAGGGAATCTTTCTCGTTCTTGGAGTACCCGAAATCGCAGATCTTGAGCAGGGGGCGGGCGCCGCCGTCCAGCAGCGTGTTCTCCAGTTTGATGTCCCGGTTGACGACGCCCATGCGGTGGCAGTAGTCCAACCCAATGACCATCTGCTGAAAAAACCAGCGCGCGTCCGCTTCATCCAGGCCGCCCCGCGCTTTCACGTACTGAAACATGTCGCCGCCCGCCGCAAACTCCATGACGATGGCTAAGTGGGAGTCAGTGAGGAAGACCTCCCGGAACTGGATGACGTGCGGGTGGAGGAGGCGGGAATGGTTGATCAGTTCGCGGCCGACGTACTGAAAGGGAGAGAGACGAGAGCAAAAAGGGATTTAGAGGGTTTGAGGATTGGCAAGGATGGGGATGGTGAGCGGAGAGCCCCAGAGCCCGCCTTCCCTCTCGCTTTCCAGCTGTCGCACCTTGGTGATCTTGTTGCCGCGCTCAAGGAACTTGATGGCCCAGTGCTCGCCGGTTTCGATCTCCTGGGCGAGGATGACAAAGCCAAAGGCGCCTGGTGAGAGAGTGGATGGATGAGGTCGAGGTCTCGAGGTCGCGGTTGAGGTTGAGGTTGAGCAGCGCTGCCCGCTCTCTCGCGGCCGCCTTATCCTCTATGGGCGCCATCCATCCGCGCGGGCACCAGGGTAAGCCGCTCCACCGGCGTGCCCGCAAGTCAGACCAGCGAGGCGGGGCGGGATGGTGGCACGCAGGACCCCCTCTTTCCAATTTTGTTTTCTCGGCGCATGCGCTGGCGCGAACCTGCCGCATCTCCTCTCTCTCGCTCTTCCTTGCATACCTGCATTCAGGTCCTTGACCTTGCGATACTTTGCGTGGCCGACCAGGGGGTCCGGTGGGGGGGCCATGCCGGTGCGGGGCTGAGGTTGGGGGGCGGGTGGCCGCGAGAGAGAGCTTGTGTGCGGGCCGCAGGGCGTGCCGGTGTGTTCTAGTTTGCTCTAGGAACGCCTTTTGCGCCCCAGGGCCGCACGGCTGACGCTGCCCTGGGATTGATCGGGCAGGGGAGGGCACACGCGTGCGTGTTGCGTACCGCGGGCTTAAGCGTGTGGAATGGGAGTGTGGGCAAAAAAAAGGAAAGAGACTTTCTTTTTGTCTTCATGTACCCTCCGGCACCCACCCGCCCTCGCCCCACCTCGGCACGGGGCACGCAAACGCCCACCCGGGCCCCACATACTGCGCCGCATGCAGCCAGAGGGGCAGGAGCTCGCAGGACCGCCACGGCCGGGCCAGGGACGGGCAAAAGGGGCAGGCGGCCAGGGCGGACGCGGCCGAGGGAGGAGCGCTGGTGGGTGGTTGAGGCACTGTTGCTGCTGCTGCTGGCGCGCCCGCCTCACCCCCACCCCCACCCACGCTCGCGGGCGCCCCGGTCCACTCGCACTGGGCCAGGGCCGCCAGGGCGCCCGCCACACCCGCGTCCGAGCCGTCATCAAAGCAAGCAGCGCCGCCGCCCCCGTGCCCCTCCGCCCCGGCCGTCCCCCCGCCCGGAGCGGCTGCCCCGCCGTGGGCCGGCAGGCGCGGGCGTTCGGGGCCCGGGTAGGGCCCGCCATACGTGGCATCGTTGGCGATGGGGTGGCCCAGGGCAGCCAGGTGGGCGCGGATCTGGTGGGACCGGCCCGTCAGGGGGCGGCACGAGACGATGGAGGTCGCCCCGTCCGGCGCGACGCCCAGGCGGGCAAACGAGGTCGCCGCGGGCTTGGCCCCGCCCGGCGCCGCCCACGCCGCCTGGTGGCGGGCGCCCGCGACCTCCGCCTCCAGGCGGGGGCCGCCAGGAGAGAGCGTGGCCGTGTGGGAGGCCGGATTCCAGCCCAGGGCCAGGTCGAGCGTGAAGGCGGACGCGTCCGTCGCGTCCCCAAACGGGTCGGCCGGCGAGAGGTGTGGCGCGAGGAGGGCCGCAGGGAGCGCATACTCCCCCCCCCACCTCCCGCCGCCTCTCGCCTCCTCCAACCCGCCCGGGAACACGCCGCACACCCGGGCGACGTACGTCTTGGCCACCTCCCGCCGGGCGATGGCGGCCGACGCCGCGTCCGCGGCGGCGGCGGAGCGGGCAAGGAGGAGGACGCCGGAAACGGGTTTGTCCAGGCGGTGGACGGGGCGGGGCGGGGAGGTTGGGTGGGCGCGGCCGCTGCCGCTGCCACCGCCGTCGCCGCCCCTCGCGGCCGCCGCCCGGTCCGCGGCCTCCAGCACGCCCACCACCGTATTCTTGCGGTACCCCCCCGCCGCGTGGACGGGCAGGCCGGGCGGCTTGCCGACGGCGAACAGGTCGCCCGCGGTGCCCAGCAGGGGGATGGGAAGGGCCAGGGCGGGGGGTTCGTGGCGGTGGAGCAGGTGGCGGACGACCGCGTTGTGGGGGAGGGGGATCGAGGAGGGGAGGGGGAAGCAGAGGGGCAGGGGCTGCCGAGGGGCTGGCGCTGCCTCGCCCTCGCCCCCTGCTCCTCGTTTCCTCCGCGCCCCACGGGGGGGGCGGGCCGCCCCACCGCGGCCGGGCGCCTCGGCGCGCGCGCGGCCGGCCGCGACCGCTTCCTCATAGTAGCTCCGCGGCAAGGCCGGGAATTCAGAGGCCATGAAATCGACCAGGAGGGCCCCCTCACTGCGGGGTTTGACCGTACACCTGAAGTCAAAGAGGTAGGGGACGACCTGTGAGGGGCGGGGCCGGTGGAGATGAGAAAGGTGTGAGAGAGAAGAGAGGTCGGGTCCGCGAGAGGAAAAAAAAAACTAGCCCGGCGGCAACTCGCGTCTCTCCTTCTGTTACCTGTCTCAACCCGCCGCCCAGCACAAAATCGGCCTCCACGATGGGGGAGTCGCCCTGCTCGATGAGGGCGTCGCCAGGTGGTGGGGAGGTCCGGGTGGCGGCCTGGTCGGCGGTCGTCATTCTTTTGGAGCAAGCACGAATGCGGGGCAGGCAGCGTCTAGTAAAAATAATCACGCGTGTCTCTACTGCCGCCCGCAGATGCCGCGCTGGCCCAGGGAGCGGGGTGACGCCGCCTCTCGGCCACACCTAGGTACACAGAGCACACGCGCGTGTTCGAGGAAGTGAAGACGAAAAGAAAAAACTGAACGCTACACCTCATTTTTGCGCCGCTTCCACGCCTGTGCTGCCTCGAGCAAGCGCAGAGCCGCCGCCGAGCCGCCCCCCACACCGCCGCCACCGCCGCCCTCCTCCCCTTCATCAGGGAAAACGTAGTCGTAGTACTCCTCCATAGCGACGCCGGTACCTTCTGGGGCGGGGCGCTTGCGCTTCACCCGGCGCGGCAGCCTGGCGGCGACCGCGGCCGCGCGGCCGGCCTCGCCCGCGCCCGCTTCCGCACCACGCCATGCCTCCAGCAGGCCGGCCGCCTCCTCCTTCAGCCCAGGCGCGTCCTCCCGGAGGTACCGGTACGCCCGCTCATAGACGCCCCGGGCGGCCGCCGCCCGAGCAGTCAGGCTCTCGGCCGGGTCCGCCGCGTCCGCGGCGTCGGCCCGGGCTGCCGCGGCGGCGGGCGTGTCGGCTTCTTCCTCCTCCTCACCTTCCAGCGGCGGGGCGGGCAGGCGGCCCGCCTCGAACGCCGCAAACGCGAGCCACACCCGGACGTTGCGCGTCCGCTCCAGCAGGCGCTCATACAGGGCCCGCGCCCGGGGGCGGTCCCGGTTGCCGACCTCGAAGGCGATGTACGCCTTCCACGCCGCGTCGGGCGCGTCCAGGGCGGGCTGGGAGACGGCCAGCTCGAAAATGGCGCGCGCGCGGTCGGCCTCGCCGAGCCCGGCCTCCAGGTCGGCAAAGGCTGTCCAGGCTTCCGCGCTGTGCGGCGCCCACTCCGCCCACTTGGTGTGCAGGGTGCGCGCGCGGTCGACGGACCCCAGGGCCAGCTCCAGGGCGATGTACGCCCGGAACACCTTGGCCTTGGGGCACAGGCCGATCGCCTGGCCGAGCGCCCGGCGCGCTGCCGCGAGGTCGCGGCCTCGCACGGCCGCGTGCGCTGCCGCGACCCACAGCTTGCCGAACGTGAAGGCCGAGTGCGGGATGATGGAGAGGGCGGCCCGGTAGACGGCCCGGGCCCGGTCCAAGTCGCCCGCGCCCAGCTCCTCCCACACGGCGTAGCGCAGCCAGAGGTACACGTAGCGGGCCCACATGCGCTTGGCGGCGGGCGGGTCCAGGCCGGCCGCGGCGCCGTCCCCGCAGGGCGGCAGGTTGGCGACGGCGCGCTCGTACACCTCCCGCACCCGCCCCGCCGCGGCTGCCCAGTCCGGGTTGGCCGGGGACCGCCCCGCCGGCCCCGCCGACGCCGCCACCGCCGCCCCTTCCTCCAGGCGCCCGTACTCGAACCAGGTGTCGTAGTTCAGGGGGTTGGCCTTCAAGGCCGCCTCATACTCGAACCGGGCCTCGCCCGCCACCACCGTGTCCACGCCCGCCCGGTCGCCGTGCGCGCGCTCGAAGGCGGACAGGGCCTCAAAGATGGCGGGTGCGGACGCCTTGGGGACGTGGTCGAGGGCGTAACGGTAGATGGCGCGCGCGCGGTCGGGCTCCCGGGCGCCGCCCTCAAAGGCAGCAAACGCGAGGTACAGCTGGCCATCGTCCAGCTGGGATGGGTCCAACTCGCCGCCCACCGCCCGCTCGTACACGGCCCGCGCCGCGCCGGGCCGGCCCCGGCTGACCTCAAACCTGGCGTACCGGGTGTAGGCCAGGACGGAGGGGTGGCAAAGGATGTACCGTTCATACAGCGCGCGCGCGTGCTCCCAGGCCGCGTAACGCCCCTCAAACTTCAGGAACGCCGCCCACGCGTAGTGGTCCGGCTCGAACGCCATCCACCGCTCGAACACGCCGCGCGCCGCCTCGACATCGCCAAGGACCTCCTCCATGTGGACGTACTTGTACCAGAGCTGGTCCACCCGGGGCAGCATCGTGACCGCCCTGTCCCACACGTTGCGCGCGTGGGCGATGAACCGGCCGCGCATCTCCATCTCCGCGTACTTTACCCACAAGGCCGGGTCGGTGTGCGAGATCTCCAGGGCGCGCTCGTAAACAGACCGGGCGCGGCGGTAATCTTTTTGGTCCTCCTCCCATTTGGCGTACTAAGAGTAAATGGGAGAGAGATGGGGGTGGGATGGTATGGGTGTGGTGAGAGGTTGAGGGTTGTAAGAAGGAGGGGGCGCGTCACTTTGCCTCGCACGCGCGCCCCTGCGATCCCCCCATCCTCGACGAAGCGCGGGCAAGCAGTGGGCACGGTGGCGGCCGGGCAGCGGGCGTGCCGCCCACGCGGCCTTCAACTCCCCCCCCCCCCCTCAACCTCACCCCCGCCCCCCCCCCCGTCCCACCATCATGCCTCCTCACCTTGGCCCACGCCGCCTGGTTCCACCGCATGCGCCGCACATTGTCCTCGAAGCCTTTACGCTTGCGCAGCCGGTACTCTGCCAGTTCCGCCTCATCCTGGATCTTCTGTTCGGGCGGCTTGAACTGGGCGTCCTGGAGCTGGCGCGCTTCCAGTACAATTTGTTCAGCAGTGATCTGTTGTTGTGTGTGGGGTAGGGGAACAGGGAGGAGAACGTTGGCGAGCGCGTTCGGGGGCGTGCGTGTGGGCGAGTGTGCGGATGTGCTCATCGAGGAGCGGGGCGCGGGTTGGCGGGCCAGGGGCAGGGGAATCGGAGACGGCAGGCAGCAAGTTGCCGACGCCGGCGGCGCATTTCCAACGCGCCACCGTCGCAAATCGTGACCCCATCACCCCATCAATTCAACCCTCTCACCTGCTGATCAGCGGCCGCCTTGTTGCGGACCGGATTGGCCCGGGGCAGGCGGGCGCCCGTGTCGCCGCCGCTGAGGTCCATGGCAAAGAAAAGTTGTGGCGCAGAAAAAAAGGAAGAACGCGTGCGGGGCCTCGTGTGCGTGCGTGTGTGTATGCGTCGAGAGAGAGAAAGGGTGGGTGGGGGCCTCTGCGCCGGGGGCGAGAGAGAGCGGGCCCGTGGACAAATTCCGCGGAAGGAGACCGCGCGAGTGGAAAAAAACAGAGCGGCGGCCGGCAGCGAGTGCTGCGGGAGTGGAGCAACAACAACCCACCGCCCAGTCTCTCATCCCGCAATCACATCAGCAGATGCACCAGCTCCGTCCCCACGCGTCCATGCCTCAACCTCAACCTCAGTGAAGCGCCGTGTTCACCCGCATGCTCAACCCTTTGTCCAGGCGCGTCCGCCTCACCCCGTCCGCCAGTCGCTGCGCCTCCCCAGCCACCCCGCCCCCGCCCGCCCGGTCGGCCTCCGCCACGAACCGGACGGCCGTGTGCCCCGTATAGACCTGGCGCGGGCGGACGATGCGGGGGACCGCCCCCTCAGCCGCCATCTCCCGCCACTGCGCGCACCAGCCGACGCTGCGGGCGACGGCAAAGACGACGGTGAACATGTTTTTGGGGATGCCGGCCGCCCTCAGCACGATCCCGGAGTAAAAGTCCACGTTCGGGTACAGGCCCCGCTCCACAAAGTACGCGTCGTCCACCACCGCCGCCTCGAGCGCGCTCGCCGTCGCCAGCAGGGGGTCGCCCGTCTTGCCCAGTAGGGCCAGCAGGTCGTGGGCGACCGCCTTCATCACGCGCGCCCGCGGGTCCAGCGTCTTGTACACGCGGTGGCCGAAGCCCTGGAGCCGGAAGGGGTCGCCCTTGTCCTTTGCCCGGGCGATGGCGGCCGCGATCGCGCTGGGCGACCCGATCGCTGTCAGCATGTCCAGGACCGCCTCGTTCGCGCCGCCGTGGGCGGGGCCCCAGAGCGAGGATATGCCGGCAGCGATGCAGGCAAAGGGGTTGGCCTGGGAGGAGCCCGCCGTGCGGACGGTTGAGGTGGACGCGTTCTGCTCGTGGTCCAGGCTGATGCGGGATGGGGGATGGGATGGAGAGGGAGCGATCGAAAGGATGGGGGATGGGATGGAGGAAAAGGACCAGCGCGCGCGCACCGCACCCAACACCCCCTCCTCTCCTTTCAAGAATGCAACTCACTGCAAGATGATCAGCTTCTCCAGCGCCCGGGCAATCGCTGTCCGTGCCTCATCAAAGACGTAGGGCTCGGAGGGCATGGAGAAGAGCATGTACATGAACCGCTCCGTGAAGCCCAGCGCGTTTTTGGGGTAGACGATGGGCAGGCCGCGCGAGGTGCGGTGGGCCAGGGCTGCCAGCGTGGGAATTTTTGCGATCAGGCGCATGACCGAGCGCAGGCGTTGGGCAGGGTCGCGGATGTCTTCAGCGCTCTTGTAAAAGGAGCTCAGCGCGCCCGTCACGCCCGCCAGGATGGCCATCGGGTGCGCGTCCGGCCGGAAACCCCGGTAAAATTGGATGACCTGCTCGTTGACGAGCGTGTGGGTCGTGATGTCCCCGTCGAAGGCCGACTTCTGGGCGGACGTCGGGAGCGCACCGTGCAGCACCAGGAAGGCAGCGTCCACCCAGTCGCCCCGGTGCGCGAGCTCCTCCACGGGGATGCCCCGGTACAGGAGGACGCCCGCCCCGCCGTCGATGTAGGTGATGGACGAGGCGCAGGCGGCGGTGCTGGAGAAGCCGACGTCCAGGGTGCACACGCCCGACGACGGGTAGAGCTTGGAGATGTCGACAAAGAGCGCGCCCGCCGCGTCGGCCTGGACGGGCAGCGGGATGGCCCGCCCGTCGGGGAGGGTGAGGGTGGCAGTGCCGGCCGGAGTGGGCGGGTGCGGTGGGGGCTGGCCATCGGGTGGCGGGGCGGAGGGTGAAGCATCGGCGTCCGCAGTGGACGCTGCTGGTCCGTTAGCGGCGTCCATAGTGCGGCGCGGCGCCGGCGCAGGTGCGAGCCCTTGGCACAGCTGCCTGCACGCGTGCACGGGAGAGAGAGGAGAGAGCGGTGGCAAGGTGGGATGGTCAAAGAAAACTGGAGAGAGGTGAAAAAGAGGCGTTGAGTGCTCGTCGCCGCTGTTTTTTTTTAGTCCCCCGCCCACACAGACCCAGGCTTTATTCTGCTGAGGCGACATGTTGTGTGTGTCGGAGGGCGAGCCGTGTTTTTTTCGGACGGGCCGCGCATGCGCAGCGGCACCCGCCTGTCGTGTTCAAACCTCATCCTCTAGTGCCCCCCACGCTCTGGGAGTGGACGGGATGCGGGGGCAGGGGGCGGGCTGAGTACTTTTTTTGTGGAGCAGGAGGCACTCACCTGTTGAGCCCCTCCTGTGTCGCCCGTGCTCCTTTTTTTTCGTCTGAAAAAAGAGAGAAAAAGCGCCCTGGCTCTGTCCTTAGATAGTCACATGAGAGAGAAAAAAATAACGGGAAAAGCTCACCCTTTTTGCCTTTGCTCGCCCCACGCCTCCTGCCTTCAATTAGCCAGATCGGGCACGTGCACCCACCGCCAGGTATTTTTCTCTTAAAAATGAGGGACCCAATGGAGCGGGGTGGTCTGCCGCCGAGAAGGCTGGCCGGCACGGCGGGTCAACAGCGGCCTTGTGCTGTTGCATCAATGTGGGGCGGAGGGGCCCGGCCCTGCTCTCAAACCCAGTGCCTTCCAGGGCCTCGTCGCCCACGGACCACCCATGGATGGCATTAGTGGTCAGGCAGATGCAATTAAAGGCTGGCGGAATTGAGGCCCGGCCGGGCGCACAACGGGGGGTGAAGAGAGAGAAGAGTTTTACTTTTTCTTCTCTCGCTGCTCGGGGCCGTGGCCGCCGGCCGCCTCACCTCGCCCTCCTCCCCCTCACTCGCCCCCTCCCTCCTTGCTCTCTCACTCTCTCTCAGCTCTCGCCCGCGTCCAGGTGCGCCGTCCTCTCGTGGCCTGAGCGCTCTCCGACGCCCCCCCCATACAAAATAAGACATCGTCATGGAGTCGGACCCTTGCTACGCTTATTCGGGCGTGCCCGCCGCCCTCCCACCCCCACCCCTGGCCGCCCGCGTGCGTTCGGGCCTGGCCGCGCTGGCCGCCCGCACCAAACGGCGGCGGCAGGGCGAGGACGAGGCCGTGGCGCCCGTGCCCCAGGCCACCCCCGCCGAGGCGGAGGCGGCCCTTCTGGAATCCCTGAAACCGGCCCGCCTGGCCGCCCTGCGCGCCTACCTGGGCGTCTCCGGCAGCGCGAGCGTGGGCGGCGGCCTGTGCTCCAACGGCGGGTCCACCGACTCCGACGCGTCGGCCGCATCCACCGCGGCGGGCGATGGGGGCTGGGCCGGGGGCCCGCACGGCAAGGGCAAGGGCTCGGCGGCGGCGGCGGCGGCGGCGGCGGCGGCGGCGGCGGCGGCGCACACCCACCCGCTCCCCGTCTCCCCGACCTCCGTCCTGGGCCGCCTCTCGCCCGCCAGCGCTGGCGGCCACCGCCACATCCCCTCCCCGGGCGCCCCTCGCCTGCGCCTGTCCCTGGATAGCTCGCTCCGCCGCCACTCCCCGCCCCCCATACCGGCCTCCCAGTGGAGGGCTAGGCTGGCAGCCGCCCGGGCGGCGGCCTTAGACGAGCACGCGGCCCGCCTGGAGCAGCGGCGGCAGGGGGCTGGGAGCGGGCGCGCGTTCGCGTCCGCGCCCGCCGTGCTCGCCGAGGCCGACCGCCGGGGCAGCCTGGCGGGCGTGGGACCGGCGGCCCCGGTGTTGACCTGCTCCTTGGACGCGGCCTGGTTCTTTGGTGCAGCCGGAAGGCGCGAGTGAGAAACAAAAAAAAAATGACCCCCCTTCCCCCGCCCTGCCCCCTTTCATTTGTTGTGCGTGCGTCGTTTGTGTTTTTCCTTGCCCCGCGCGCGCGGGCGGTCGGGTGTTGAAATAGATAGCACCCGGCCTGCGTAGAGGGCACACGCACGCGCCCATGTCCCCCCATTGCCGAACTGATAACTTCCTCCCCTCCCCCCCCACCCCCCCACCCCCGTAAAAGCTGCCCCCTTTGATTCTTTTCTTCACTGCCCCCCACCCCAGGCCCCTCTCATCGACAGACGCGTCACTCACATGCAGAGAGGAAGCCAGATAAGCTTAGACAAATAAGCGTCCCCCCCCCCACCCCCCACCCCTCTTCTTCTCCCCCCCCCCCCTTCTCGAGAGGAGTCATTTTCACGAGAGAAGTCGCCCCCGCGTGTGTGTGAACGTGAAACAGCACGGCCAACCTACACGGATGACGCGCCCCATATGTCGTCGTCCGACACCAGGACCCCTCCCCTCTATCTCTCTCTGTCGCTCGCGCGCGCGCTCGCTACACGCGTACCTAAACATGCAGAAGCCCGCCCGCCGCCAGGATAGACGCGACCGCCTGCCCGCCCCGCCGACGCGATGCTGCCACGTCCACCAGGCGCCACGCGACCTCCCCGCCCCCGCACGCGGCCTCCCAATCCACCGACGCGGCTGCCAGCCTTCCCAGGCAGGTGTAAGCGCCTTTGCTGCTCCCGCTCTTGCCGACCCCCGTCAGGCGGGCAAACAGGAGGACGGGCGTGGCCGGGTCCAGCAGGCGCTTGATGGTGCGCGCGCCGGGGCCCTGCCCGGGCGCGGGCCACCAGCTCATGAGCACGACGCCATCGTCGCTCTCCGAAAACGCGTTTGTGTACAGGCGGGGCGGCCCGCCGCCCGTATAGCTTGCAGCCTGAAAGTTGACCAAGAGCATGCAAGCGGACGCGGTCTCAACGACCCCGCCCCGCGGGGTCGGCGGGGCGGCCCGGACGGCGGCCTCTAGGGCCGACGCGTCCTTCTCGCCAGGCACCAGCAACCCTGCCACGGCCGCCAGCACGGGCGCCCGCCCGCCGGTCGCCGGCAAGGGCACGCCCAGCCAGGCGTCTACGAAGGACGGCACGTCAAACTCGCACTCCTTGGCCGGCGGGGGCCTTGGGTGGTGGTGAGGGGGTGGCACGGCCGGCGCGCCAGCCCCCGCCCTGGCCGCCCCCCGCCGCTCACGCACTCGCGCCCTCTCCCGCCGGGGCACGCCGCTGCCAGGGCCGGCGGTCGGCCGGGCAGGGGCGGGGGAGCCGCCACCGCGCCCGCCGGCAGCGTCCCTGACCCCGTTGGCCAGGAAGGCGCACCAGCGTGGCGAGGCCGCCAGGGCCGCGGCGGCGGCGGCGGCGGGGGCGGGGGCGGAGGGACGCGGGGCCCCGCCCGCCACCACCCCGCCTCCCTCATCACCCCACTCCCGTCCGCCCGCCAACGCCTCGAACAGTGCCACGCACACGTGCGCGTCTGCGGCCGCGTACGCCAGCTGGGCGTCCGTCAGGGGGCGAGCGCTCCAGTCGGACCGGCGGGCCGACTTGTCGAGGAAGGCGCCCAGGTGGGTGGCGGTGAGGCTGGCGAGGGATGGGGTGGGCCACAAGCCAGCGAGGAGGCCGCCGCCGCCGCCCGCCACGGGTGGGCTGGCATCGCTCGCCGCCCGGGCCAGGAGCACCAGGTCGACGTGGCCGGATAGCGGGGCGGGCCGCCCCACCCCGCCCCCGCCGCCGCCGCCGCCGCCAAAGACGGGCAGGCCGGGCAGGGTGGCCGCGAGGCGGGCCAGATCGCCCCGCAGGCTGTGGCCGGTGAGGAAGCATGCCGTGCATGCCGTGCGCGAGCACAGGCCCGCCAGCAGGGCTTCCAGGGCGGCCTCGGCTGGGGTGAGGGGGGAGGGGGCGCCCCGGCCGCCGCGCCCACCACCACCACCACCATGCAGCCCCACCAGGACCCGCAAGTCCAGCACGAACGCGGCGTCCGCGGTCGCCAGCTGCAGCGTCTCGACGGGCGCGTACCGGGCGGGGCGCCGCCCCTTGGCTGGGCGCCCGCCGCCGGCGGGGTCGGGCCCCCACTCGCAGTCCATGCCGATGACGGGAGCGCGCAGCAAGAGCGCGGCCGCGTCGGCGAGGTCGGCGGGCGAGGCAATGAGGGCGGGCGGGAAGGGGAGGGCGTACGGCGGGTGGGGAGGGGGTTGAGGGGGCGCCTGTGTGCTTTCCATGGCGCTCGCGCTCGCTAGCGTGGGTCTCGGCGCGGCGCGGCACGCCACCTGGCCCGCTGAAAGAGGGCGCATGGGGAGACAAGAGGAGAGGGAGGTGTGTGAATTGAGTTTGCAGAGAGAGAGGGGCAGAGGCCTGTGCTCGCCCTGCCCCCCCCCCCACCCCTACCCCACTTTTCATTTCTGGACTCTGGCGAGGAGAGGGCGCCTCCAAAATGTGCGCGCCCGTCGTCCTTTCAGCCTTTCACCCGCCCGGCCGTGACGGACAGGGCATCCTGTCTATCCACGCCCGGGCGGCCGGCAGCAGCGGCCCCCGCGCACCGCGCAGCGCTCACAGTGAGAGAGAGACACAGCACACAGCACCCACACCGGCGGGCACGTTGCTCTCAAACCTTTTGCCCCCCTCCCCTCCTTCTCACCCCCTCACCAGGTCCAAAGCCGGCACCCCACCCCCGCGCCCCACCCCCCCACCCTCCGGTGGGGGGGGTGCCGCGGCCGCCGCCGGCACGCCCGACCCGGCCACCGCCGCGGCCTCCTCCCCGCTCCACCCGAACCTCGTCCACGGCAAGTACGCCCTCACCCCGGCGTCCCGGGAGCTCCTCCTCTCCGTCTTCGGCCTGGTCGACAATGTGGACCGGGACGTGGCGATCGCGCTGTCGCACGAGGTAAGGGAGAGTAGGCAGAGAGAGAGAGAGAGAGAGGGCGCGGAAGAGCGAGAAAAACCGCCGCATCGGGCCCCCGTTTTCCGCCCCCCTCTCATCACGCCGCCCCCGTGCCCCCCCTCACACACACCCTGCACACCCCCCTCAATTGCGCACACAGGTCGGCTGCACAGAGGTATCCCTGCGTCACTTCTTCGGCAAGCTGCGGGATGGTGTGCGCCAGCTGACCAAGCGGGTGGCGGGCGTGGCGACGCCGCTGCCCGAGGAGGCGGCGCCCGCGGCCATCGCTGCCCGCGCCTCTGCTATCGCGCTCTCCGCCATCCCGGACCTGCCCACGGTCGTGTCCGACACGGCCGCCCGGGCGGCCGCCCTCGAACGCATTGCCTCCCACCTGGACGCGTCGAGCGGGGGCATCACGGGCGGCGCCCCCGGGGCGGCGGCCTTCTGGGGCGACGCGGCCGGGTCGGCATCCGCGACCGTCCGGGCGGCCGCGATGGGCGGCGTCGCGGCCACCACCGACCGGGGCGCCCGGGCCGCGCTCCAGGCGGGCGGGGCCGCCCACACCCTGGCCGCCTGGCTGGCCGCCGCCACGGCGGCCGGCTGCACGACGGACATGGTGACCGGGCTGCGGGCGCTGGAGGCGCTCGTCACGGCAGCGCCCCTGCCCCCGGGCGGTGGTCACAGCGCGGTGGCCAAGGCGACGCGGGCCGCGGCGGCCGCCCTGGGGCTGGCGCCCCCGCCGGGGCTGGCCATCGTCATCGCGCCCCCGCCCAAGCGGCCCCCACCCCTGCCCGCGTCCGGCGGCGACCGGAAGCGGGTGCGCGACCGGGGCAGCGGCGGCGGTGGGGGTGAGGGCGGCGGCGGCGGCGGCGGCGGGTCGCGCCTGGGCAGGGCGGCCGCCCGCGTGTACGTCCCGCCCGCCCCCACGCCGCCCGACTTTGCGGAGCCCCTGCCCTGGTCGGCGACGGAGGCGGCGGGCGCCCTGCTGGCCCCGCCCTTTGCCCTGCGCACCGCGGCGGCGGGCGTGGCGCTGAAGCGGCGGGCGGTCGCGGCAGCGACCAAGCGCGCGGCCGCCCTGGCCTGTGCGGCCGTCTGCCCCGCATCCGCGGCGGCCTTCCCGCCGCCGCCCAACCCGGCCGTGGCGTGCAGCTACCCCATTGGGACTGGCCAGGGCTCGGGCGAGGCGGTGCGGCTGGCGAAGGGTGGCGCTGTGGTGGCGGACGCCACCGCGCCCACCCCGGCGGAACCGCCCGCCAGCGAGGCGGCCCAGACGCCGGGCGCCCCGCCGCCTGCCGTCGCCTCCTTCGCGCCCACCGCCCCGGACGAGTTTGAGCAGCTGCGCGGGGCCATGGCCGCCCAGGGCGTGCGGGACGCGCGGATGCTGGACTGGGGGCAGGAGCTGGTGGTGCGCGGGCGCTGAGGAGGAGAGAATGGGGAGAGACGCGATGGGGGAGGGAAAAAGGGGATGGTGTGGGATAGACTCACCACGCCATTTTTCTTCAACACTCTGCCTCCCTGGTTCTTCAAAACGGCCCCACACACCACGCGCCCACGCTCTCCCTCTCTCTCTTCCCCCGCCCTCACTCCTCATGCCCGCTCGGGCGCGCCACCCCCTTGGCCGCCAGCGCCAGGTCCGGCGCCACCCCGCGGAAGGAGGGGTCCCGAATCCTGAAGATGGCTTCGAGCACTTCCTCGACCGCCGCGTCTGGCGTCGACGCCCCGGACGTCACCCCGATCGTCATCGGGCCCGCGCCCGGGCCCGCCGGGATCCAGGGGCTCGTGGACAGCATGTCCCCGTGCGCCAGCTTGTGGGTGACGGTGTTTGTCGCCACGTCCACGCACCGCGCGCCGTCCACCCAGAAGGAGGGCACGCCCCGGTCCTCTGGGATTTCCTGGAGGTGCGAGGTGTTGCTGGAATTGAAGCCGCCGACGACCAGGACCATGTCAGGCGGGCCAGACGCGGGCGCCGCCGCCCCGGCCTTCTCCGCATTGCCCACCAGGGCGTGGACGGCATCCTGGCGTTCCTGGGTGGCGTCACAAATGGTGTCCATGACCATGTAGTGCTGGGCCAGCGCCTCCGGCCCCCACCGCCGCATCTGCGTCGCCTCCAGCAGCTTGCCGATGGCGGTCGTCTCGTCGCGGAGCATGGTCGTCTGGTTGGCCAGGCCGACACGGGCCAGGTCGGCGTCGGGGTCGAAGCCCGCGCTGACGGCGTTTTTGAATTTGGCCAGGAAGGCGGCCGCGTCGCCGCCGTTCAAGATGTAATCGCACACGTACCGTGCCTCGCCCAGGTCGCGGATGATGAGGTACGTGTCCGCGAAGGAGGCGGTCGCAACCGTCTCCTCGTGCGAGTACTTGCCGTGGATGATGGAGGTGTGGTCCTTGCGGGCCTGGTTGTCGACCGCGTTCCAGACCTTGGCGACCCACGGGCAGGTCGTGTCCACAATCTGCACGCCCCGCTCGGCCAGCAGCTTCATTTCCTGGACGGACGCGCCAAAGGCCGGCAGGATGACCACGTCCTCGGGTGCGACCCCGGAGAAGTCCTTGCCCACGCCCGGCACGTCCTGGATGATGGCGATGTCCATCTCCACCAGGCGGCCATTGACGGCCGGGTTGTGGATGATCTCGTTGGTCACGTGCACCTTGGCGTTGGGCCACGCCCGCCGGGCCTCGTACGCCATTTGGACGGCCCGCTCCACACCCCAGCAGTAGCCGTACGCTTCGGCTAGGCGGATGGTCAGGCCGGCGAAGGTCCAGGTGTTGTTGTTGGCGCGCATCTAAATCGGTGAAAAATGAGGAGGAGGTGGGTGGTTGAAATAAAGGAGGTCGAGAGAAAAAAAGGAGGTCGAGCGAGAAAAAAGAGCGCCCTCTCTTCTTTTTTGGTGGTGCACGCGCCCCGCTCGCCCCTCGCGTCCTTACCTGCGCGATCAAGCCCGTGGAAGAGTAGCCCACTCCATGGTCCTCCATCAGGGCGAGGCTGGTCTCGTCGTTGGTGGGGTTGCGCACGTATCGGCCCGTCTTGCCGAGCGACCGGCGGAAGGCCCGCCCGTCAAAGCGGGTCCCAGTCCCATCGCCCTTGGAGGAAGCCCGCTGGAGCAGCTCATCCGCGGTTTCAGCTGCGATAGGGAGAGGGGAGGGGCGAAGAGTGAGCGAGTGAGTGCGTGCGCTCACGGCCCCCCGCGCGCCCCCTGGGCGCATGCAATGAGAGAGAGAGAGAGCGGGAGCGCCGGAGCGCCTCTGGCCGTCCGCGGCCTTGAGAGTTCGCGCGGCAGGTCACATTTCTCTCATCCCCCCTCACTCACCGGCCGCACGGACGGGGGTGACCGCGGTCCGGCTGCGTGGGGCCGCGGCCCGGGTGCAGGGCGCAGGGCGCAGGGTGGTGGCCTGCATATGTTTTTCGCGATTCTCGTGTTTTTGGTTGTGGAAAGCAACGTTTATCACACTGCGCCCAATTCACCTCTCCTCTCTCCGCACATGCACCGCCGCCGGGGTGCCCTCCTGTGCGCTGCAGCGCTGGCCGTCCTCGCCCACCGCCTGGTAGTCAGCAGCCGGCGGGCGTGAAGGAGAGAGACCTCTCTGAGAGGGGAATGAGCACACCACCCCCTCCAACCTCGCCCTTCTTCACCCAAACTCCCGCAGAGGCTGCCGCGGCCACCGCCCGCGCCACCGCCGCCCGCGCCAAGGCCGCCGCCGCCGCGGAGACAGCCACCCAACTAGCAGCCCTGGCCGCCCAGGAAGCCGACGCGGTCGCGGCGGGCGATACCGCCCTGACGCTCGCCGCCGCCCCACTGGGCGCGCCAGGCGTGACTGCGCCGGTGCGCGTGGCCACGCCCGCCGTCGCGGCGGTCGGCGTGGGGCTGGGCTTTTATGTCGAGGCGAACAGCCTAGCTGAAGCCGCGGCCCTGGCGGCGGAGCGGGCGAAGGATTTGGGGTCAAGAGGTGGAGAGTAGTGCGGGCGGAGTGTAGCGTGTAGTTTTTCACAGTGTGCAGATCAACAAACCTTCTCTCTCCCTCTCTCTCTCTCTCTCTCTCTCTCTCTCTCTCTCTCTCTCTCTCTCTCTCTCTCTCTCTCTCTCTCTCTCTCTCTCTCTCTCTCTCTCTCTCACACACCCCGGGAAATTCGTGTGCGTGCGCGCAGGAGAACGAACAGGGGGGAGGGGTGTGTGTGTGGCACACCCCTTCGATCACGCGCCCGCAGCGGCGGCCGCCTTGGCCTCCGCGCTCCCCTTCAACGGCCCCGCCCCCAGCGGGCTGCCCGGCATCGCATAGCGAATGCCCGCCGCCACCGTGCGCCCGATGGTGAGGACCTTCAGGCTCAGCCAGACGGCGGGCAGGCCGCCGCCCGCGCGGCGGGCGCCCAGCAGGGCGGCCAGGCAGACGGCCGAGACGAGGACCGTCGTCCGGGACACCCAGGCCGTCTCGGACGCGCCCAGCAGCCCGCCGTCCAGGACCGCCGCCGCCGCGTCCACCGGCATGAAGGCCGCGACGATGGGGATGACGGCGGCCGCGCTCGCCGCGACGGCGGCGTCGGTCGTGAAGAGGCCGGGGAGGGAGCGGGCACCCAGGGAGAGGGCGACGCCCACGGCCGCGCCTGCGGCCGTGCCGAGCTGCAGGACGCGCAGCAGCACCGCCCGGGCGGCCGCCCGGTCGCCGTGGCCCAGGTGCGAGGCCACCAGGGACTGCGCCGCCACGTCCAGGGAGGAGAAGACCTGGACGGAGACGATGTAGAGCTGGCGCAAGACTTCGTGGGCGGCCAGGGAGGCCGCGCCCAGGGAGGAGACCATGGACGTGCCGAGGATGATGACGCCCATCGTGGACAGGTTGCGCAGGGAGAGCGCCGCCCCGGCCCGCAGCAGCGGCATGGCGGACGCCAGAGATGGCGGGTGCGTCACGTCCGCCGGGTCCAGGAGGCCCGTCCGGATGAGGGCGGCCACCAGGACAAAGGCGGAGACGTACTGGGAGGCGGCCGTTGCGAGGGCCGCGCCCGCGACGCCCATGCCCAGGCCAAACATGAGCACGCAGTCCCCGGCCAGGTTGACGACGTTGCTGGCGACGGCCGCGATGAGCGGGGTGCGCGTGTCGCGGACGCCCCGGAAGGACCCCGCCGACACGAAGATGGCGAGCAGGGCGGGGGCGGCCAGGGCGCGGCAGCGGAGGTAGGTCGAGGCGAGGGCGGCCACGCGCGGCCCGGCCCCGCTGCGGGCCGCCAGCCCGGGGGCCGCCACCCACAGCCCCACGCCGCAGATGGAGCCCGCCACGCCCGCGATCCACAAGCCCCGGGCCGTGACGCGAGAGGCTTCCCGCCTGTCCCCGGCGGCGATCGCGCGGGCGACGGCGGGCGTGGTGACAAAGATCAGGAAGTTGAAGAGGATGGCGAAAAAAGTGAACATGATGGACGACAGCCCAACCGCCGCCAGCGGCTCCGTCCCCAGGCGCCCCACCAGACCGGTGTCTACCAGGGACATGAGCGGGTCGAGGAGCAGGGAAAAGAGGGCGGGCACGGCCAGGCCGACGATGGAGGCGTCCAAGGGCGAGTGGAGCGGGATGGCCGCCCGGACCGATGCCAGCCGGGCAGCCAGGGCGCGGGGCGGGCGGCGGGCGCCTGCTGCTGTTGGCGTCGTCCCTGCCGCCGCCGCCCCGCTCTCAATTTCCTCGGCCCGGGCGGCCGTGTTGGAGACCAAAGCGGCGGGCAGTTCGACGACGTTGCCGACGATGACGTTGGTGATGACGGCGTCGGCGGCGGACGTGGACGCGGTGGTGGTGGTGGTGGTGGTCGGGGTCGGTGATGATGATGAGAGGCCGGCGGCGGCGCTCCCTCCTGTTGCACCGCTGCCTGCCGCGGCTGCCGCCCGCGCGCCCTCACCGCCCTCACCGACATCATCCAAGGCGGCAATGTGTGTCGCCCGGCGAAGGGCGAGGGGTGAGGTGGGCTGGTGAGGCGGGCAGGGCGGCGCCCGTTGTGTGGGCGGCGCTAGGATTCGGCTTGCCCGTGCGGTGTTTGCCGGCGTGGAGCAGCTGGCACACAAAGGCACCCGGGCGGTGGCGGGGGACGCCATGTCCGAGACGAGCGCCGGTGGAGCCGCTGCGCCAGGAGATTGGACTATGAGGGCAGGGAGAGGCGGAATGTGTGTGCGCGGGGATGTGCGTGGGGGTGCCGGGACGCGGTGTCTCTCTCTCCGACAAGTGTGTGAGGGAGTCGGCGGAGCCAGAAAAAATGGGTGCACATTCCGTCCATCAACCTTGAAAAATGCACCTCCTCTCCCCACCGCCCGCCCCGCTCCGACCGGCAGTATCTACTCGGCGCCAGGCCCTTTTCGCATTCACTGGCTTGTTGGTGCGTTCCAATGAGAGAGTAATGAGGCTTTTCTCTCAATCGCCGGCGCTCCAACCTGCTCTCTCCTTTTCACACCCACTCACTCTCTCATTCGCTACATTGCTCACACGCCCCCCACCCGCCGCCCCGCCCCCAAACACCTCCAAAGATACCCGTACAAGTGGCATCAACTGCCCGCCCCGCTCGGGCTGAAGGCACCACCACCACAACCACCACCACCACCACCACCACCACCCTGCCCCCCACCGATGAGGAATCCCCGCTCATCACTGAACTGCGCGCCCGGTCCGCCGCGAACAAGGAGCAGCACGATGCAGAGAGGCTTGCAAGCTACTGGAAGCGCAACGCGGACGCCCTGCGCGCGGCGGACACGCCCGCCCTGGACCCGGCGCTCAGGGCGAAGATCAAGGCGTGGCTGGACGCCAACACGTGAGGGAGGGGAGGGGGAGAGAGTTGTTGGCGCGCGGATGCGGAGCACCGTCCGTCATCGATCAAGGGCGCGCCCGACCTTTGCGTGGTCTGGCCTGCCCCTGTGAGCACCGGGGCTGGCTCATTTGTGTGTCTGTGTGTGTCTGTGTGTGTAGAAAAAAAAAAAAAAAAAAAAAACTATAACTAAGAACAGAAACTCTCTCCCATCCCATCATTTCTTCCGAGGCGCCGCCGCGACGGCTCCGCTCAAATAGGGCGGCTTCGTGAGGTTGATACCGTACTCGTGCAGAGCTTCGGCCAGGTCTTCCGGGGACAGCACGCCCTTGCGCCCGCGCGCGGCGGCGGCCGCGGAGCCCACCCCGCGCGCGGCCGCCCGCCGCCGGCGCTCGACCTGGGCCGCGTCGTGGGCGACGGCCGCGATGAAGCGCTGGGTGGCCAGGCCGGCCAGGCGGACAACGCAGGGGTCGGTCAGCGTGCAGCCTGACGTGCGGAGCAGGTGCTCGATGGCTTCGTCCGGGATCTGAGGGGGGTCACGGTGCCAAATCACGGTGGGTGGTGGGTTGTTCCAGGGGCGAGGTCAGGAAGAAGAAAAAAAGGGGTGGCAGCGCCGCTCTCCTTGTCTTTATCTCTTTCTCTCTCACTCACCGTCGGCGTGTGGTCCTGCAGTTCGGCCAGCAGTTGGGGCAGGCCCAACTCGGGGATGGTACTGGACATGGTGAGGCGGTAGAGCGGCGGGATCTTGAGCGCGCCACCCACCGCGCGGTTGATGTGAGCAGACAAAAATGAAAAATGGGGACTCAATCCTTTTCTTTTTTTTCATTCCTTTCATCAGGCCTGCGAGAGCGGTCCGGGGGCGGGGGGGAGAGCCAGGTCGCACACTCTACCTGGCCAGTAGGAAGGCATGGTAGACCTCCCAGCAGCAGCGGCGGCCCCACCCAGCGGCGGCGGCGGCGCAACCTCACCCCGACCACCCTCCCCACCACCTCCACCACCCCTCAACCCGCCCCCAAAACGAAAGCTGCGCTTCCTCGCCCTCCACGGTTTCGGCCAGACGGGGGCGGTATTCCGGTCCCGGTCTGGCTCCTGGAGGAAAGGGCTGAAGTCACGGGCCGACTTCTTCTACCTGGACGCACCGTTTGAGGCGCCTGGCTGTGGCGGCGCCGGCCTGTCCTGGTGGGGCTGGCATGGCGGGCCAGAGGAGGGCGCCCGCCCCTCCCGCTCGGACCGCCCCATCGAAGGCTGGGCCGAGGCTCGGGCCACCATCCTTTCTGCGATGGTCATCCACGCCCCCATTGATGGCCTGCTCGGCTTCTCCCAGGGCGCCGCCGCGGCCGGGTGGGCGGTGAGCGACCTGGCGAGCGGGGCCGCCGCCTACCCGCCGGGAGTGCCCCCCCTGCGGTGCGCTATCCTGGCGGCGGGGTTCATCCCCGGGGACGCCGGGGCGCGGGGCGCGTTTGAGGCGGTGGCGGGCAGCAGCGGTGCCGTGCCTCCGTCCCTCCTCATCGCGGGCGAGGGCGATGAAATAGTGGAGGCGGCCCGGACGGCTGCGGTCGCGCGCGCGTGGGGGCTGCTGGGAGAAGAGAGTGGTGCTGCGTCCTGGTTGAGGCACCCGGGCGGGCACTGCCTGCCGACGTGTAGTGGGGGAGTGAAAGTGCGGTTGGGCGGGTGGTTAGATGGCGTGTAAAAGGCGAGGCGAGGTGCCCTCTGGGTGACGGGCGCCCAAAGGAGCGAGAGGTTTGAGGTGGTCGGCCACACGACCGATGAGTGGGGGCGGAAAAAGGAGCCCGCTTCTCTCTCTCTCTCAGCCTGCTCGCTTCCCACCCCACCCGCATTCGCACCCCTCAAGACAGCCATGCCCGTCCCCATTTACGATGAGGCCCGGGCTGCGGCGGCCGCGCGGGCAGCGGCCGCCAGAGAAAACGAGTTGGCCGGGTTCCATCGGCCGACGGCCCTGCCCGGCGGGGCCCTACCGGCAGGGCCCTCCTGGGCGCTGGCTCGCATGCAGGTGCGGGGATGAGAGAGAGAGCGAGACAGCGAGAGAGAGAAAGAGAGAGAGAGAGAGCGTGCTCCATGGGCGGCGCGTGAAAAGCGAGCGCAGCGCAGCGAGCGCAGCCCCGATTCCCC